>PVMK01124958.1_pt1 | contig 109461 bp, 102 predicted proteins | sample 1853481 | NCBI WGS metagenome assembly PVMK01 (sample SAMN08533507, study PRJNA380276) | Marine sediment metagenome, whole genome shotgun sequencing project.
GACCCCCGGTTCCAGGCGGAAAGTGCAGCGGGCTTGATGGAGAAGACCAGCGAGATACTCAAACGCGCCGATTATCTTTTACCGGGCTGGTTTGGTACGTTGCCGCGGCTCAGCTACGGTGTCATTCACAAGGCGAAGGGGCTCGAGAGTATATCCAGCGGTTACCTGACCGGGAGCCCGCAGCAGGGAGTCGCGGGCGCAGTGATTCTTAGTTCCGGTGGGCCCAATACCATCCCCTTGTACAGCCTGCCCGCGTGGGCCTTGCACGAGGGCGTGCCTGGGCATCATCTGCAGATAGCGCTGGCCCAGGAACGAACTGACTTGCCGCCGTTTCGGCGTAATGATGACGTGACTGCCTTCGTGGAAGGCTGGGCGCTTTATGCGGAGCGCCTCGGGGAAGAAATGGGCCTTTATCGTGATGCTTACGAGCGGATTGGCCAGCTCTCGATGGAAATGTGGCGTGCATGCAGATTAATCATGGACACGGGCCTGCACTGGAAAGGCTGGAGTTATGAACGGGCTGCGAGTTGTCTCGAGGAAAATACCGCGTTGTTGCCGGTCACCGTGAGGCGTGAGACCCGTCGCTATATCGGCTGGCCGGGGCAGGCGCTGGCCTACAAGATCGGCGAACTGGAAATTATGCGCCTGCGGAGAAAAGCCAGAGCTGCGCTCGGCGACAGTTTCGATATCAGGTCGTTTCACGACCGGATATTGGTGAGCGGGCCGATGCCGCTGGGAATCCTCGCACAGCAGGTCGACCTGTGGATCGAAAAGCAGGCTGCGACGTCATCCGGCTCGAATCATTAGTTGCGGTCGAAGGGCCTGTAACTACTGGCCCGGCAGCAGGTAAAAATACACCGTTACAAAGTGGCAAATACTGCCTGCCAGCACAAACAGGTGAAAAGCAGCGTGATTGAGCGGGATTACTTTGATGCTGTAGACGACCGCACCAAACGTATAGGACAAGCCGCCCGCGATAAGCCAATACAAACCATCCGCCGGGAGGCCGGCGACAAGCGGTTTAACGGCGAATACGATAATCCAACCCATGAATACGTACATGAGCGTTGAAACCAGGTTGAACCTGCCCGTGAAGAACAATTTCAGAGTAATTCCAGTTACCGCCAGGCCCCAGGAAACGGAGAAGATTGTCCATCCGACAGGACCGCTTAATGTGATCAGCGTAAACGGCGTGTAGGTGCCGGCGATGAGGAAGTAAATAGTCGCGTGGTCAATGATTCTCAGCCTGGCCCGCAGTTCCGGCCTCGATGCGCTGTGGTAGGCGGTAGAAGCTGCATACAGTGCAATCAGGCTGGTGCCGAAAATGGCGGCGCTTACGATGTGCCAGGCATTTCCATAGTTGCTGGCGCGTGCCAGCAGCAGCACGATGGCAACCATGCTGAGCACAAGACCGACCGCGTGAGAAAAGATGTTTATTTTTTCTTCAAGCGGTGAATAATATTTTATTTTCTGCTCAGCAATACCCACTAACCTGATATCCGTCGCACCCGGAACGACCGGCCCTTGAGCTTTCCTTCGTTCAGTTTTTTAAAGGCTGGCCTGGCGGCTTCGCGGTTGACTGCCACGTAGCAGCAGTTATCGAAAACGTGAATTTTTCCGACCTGCTTACCGGCTATGCCGTTCGATCCGGTAAGGGCGCCAAGAATATCTCCCGGCCTGACTTTTTGTCTTTTTCCGCCATCAATTTGTAAGGTAGCCATGGGGGCCTTGTAAGCCTTTTTATCCAGCAGGCTGAACGGCGGCAGGCTCTCAGGTTCAATTTTTTGTTCTAGATACTCTTCCAGCCGCTCGATTTTGTACTCTTCCTTTTCGCTGTAGAGGGTAAATGCCTGGCCCTTGCTGCCGGCGCGACCGGTGCGGCCGATGCGGTGAACATGCACTTCCACATCCCGCGCAAGCTGATAATTGATTACAGCGTCCAATGAATCGATGTCAAGGCCGCGTGCAGCCACATCGGTGGCGACGAGTATGGATGCACTCTTGTTGGCAAACCGCACCAGGGTCTGGTCACGGACCCGTTGCTCCAGGTCGCCATGCAAGGCCAATACACTGAAGCCGTCACTGCGCAACTCATCCGCTACTTCCCCGGTTTCGCGGCGGGTGTTGCAGAACACCAGGGCCGACTCCGGGCGGTATTTCAACAGCAGCAGTCGCAGCGCGGTCAGTCGATGCTTGTTCTGTTCAAATTTGAAAAAATGCTGCCGAATACTGCGGTTGTCATGGGTTGATTCTACCTGCACCATCACCGGCCTGGTCATGATGCGCTTTGCCATGGAGCTTATCTGTTCGGGGTAGGTTGCGCTGAACAGCAGCGTCTGGCGTTGCCGGGGCATGCGGCTGATAATCGCATCAAGGGAAGCCTGGAAACCCATGTCGAGCATTCGGTCGGCTTCGTCCAGCACCAGGATGCTCAGGTCGGCCAGCTTGAGGGTGTTTTTGCGCAGGTGTTCCTCGATTCGCCCCGGCGTTCCCACCACGATGTGTGCGCCGTGTTCCAGCGATCCGATCTGCGGGCCGAGCGGCACGCCGCCGCAAAGCGTAATGATTTTGATGTTATGGATCGCCCGGGCCAGCCTGCGCAGTTCTTTGGCAACCTGGTCCGCCAACTCGCGGGTTGGACAAAGCACCAGTGACTGCACCCGATACCGTTTCACGTCGAGCTTTTGCAACAGACCCAGGCCGAAAGCGGCAGTTTTCCCCGAACCTGTTTTGGCCTGGGCAATTACATCTTTGCCCTCCAATACCGGTGGCAGACTGCTGGCCTGGATCGGAGTCATGAAGCGGTAGTCAAGCGAGTCCAGGTTCTTGAGCAGGGGGGGTTTCAGATTCAAAGATGAGAATATAGCCTGGCTCATTTTTTTAATGTCGCCCATATAGCTGCACCGACAATTCCCGCCTGGTTTCGCAACTGCGCGGGGACAAGCCGCGTTCGATTCAGCCGATTAGCAGACAGGAATTTTTTGTGCTTCTTGCTTATCCCACCACCAATGATGATGAGTTTAGGTGAGAATACCTGCTCGACATGGTTGCAGAATTCATTCAGGCGTTCCCCGTACTCATGCCATTTCAGGCCGTGCTCCTTCTTGATACGGGCGGCCATGTACTGCTCCACTGCCGCCGCATGGTTGGCCAAAAAAATCTTGCCCACTTCGAGGTTGGGCACCAGTTTACCGTCCATGAACAGGCCCGCACCTACGCCGGTACCCAGTGTAATGGTGATGACGACGCCCTTGACACCCCGCCCGGCTCCAAAGCGCATTTCTGCCAGGCCCGCCGCGTCGGCGTCGTTTAGAACCCTCACATCACAGCCGGCCTCTGCCGTCAGTTTGTCATCCACCGATTTGTTTACCCAGCCAGCCACTTCATGGGCTGTTGGGGGGGTGAGCACGATGCCCGCGGCCACGGCTGCGGGAAAACCAACACCGATCGGCCCTTTGTAGTCAAACTCATGGATCAACCTGGCGATTGTGCCGGCTACAGCGTCAATTTCAAAAGAGGGTGGTGTCTTTAATCGGATACGTTCACTCACAAGCTCACCCGTATCCAGATCAACCAGCGCACCCTTGATACCGCTTCCTCCAACGTCAATCCCCAGAACAGTCATGAACTCTCCAAATAGATTAGTGGGCAACGCCTGCTGCCGCGCCTTCGTCGATCAGCCGCCCGGAGTAAAATTCTATCGACGCAGGATAGCGCAAGATGCCCTTAATATGGTATAAAAGCTGCTACTGCAATTAGATACAAAAAACTAAAGTAATTTCCAGGTATTGGTCCGCAACGGGCCTTTCAACTAAATAATCAACGGCGGTCTCAAAATGAATATTTCTAATACTCAACACGTCTTTCGGACGGGTTTGTTGCACTCATCCCTGGTGGTTTTGCTGATTTGCTCTTTTAGCGGACAGGCTATGGCGCAAGATGCATCTGATGCTTCAGATGCCGGAATTCTCGAAGAAGTCATTGTGACAGCGACCAGGCGCGCCGAAAACATCCAGGACATCCCGATTTCAATTACGGCGCTGTCTTCGTCGGACATCGATACGATTTCCGCAGGTGTACCGGACATTCGATTCCTGAGTGGCAGGGTTGCAAACCTGACCGTTGAATCGTCTTACGGCCGCGTGTTCCCGCGTTTTTACATCCGCGGTTATGGCAACACGGACTTTGATATGCACGGCTCGCAGCCGGTTTCGCTGGTTATTGATGAGGTTGTTCAGGAAAATCCGATGCTGAAAGGTTTCCCGGTGTTTGACGTGGAGCGGATTGAAGTGTTGCGCGGCCCGCAGGGGACGCTGTTCGGACGTAATACACCGGCTGGCGTGGTGAAAGTAGACTCGGTCAAGCCCATAGACATTCCCGACGGTTACTTCAGGGCTTCTTACGGTACTCACAACGCTACGCGGATTGAAGGCGCAATTGGTTCCGGGTTCGGCAACGGCTGGTCGACTCGCCTGTCGGTGTTGTACATGCGCCAGAGTGACTGGGTTGATAACGGTTATACCGGGGAAGACGATGCCTACTCAGGTTTCAATGAATGGGCCGCACGGTTACAGGTCGCTTACGACAACGGTGGTCAATTCCGCGCTCTGTTCAACCTACATGGCCGCAGTCTGGAGGGCAGTGCGATTCTCTTCCGTGCCAACATCATCAAGCCTGGAAGCAATGAACTGAATCACGAGTTCTATGACCGCGACACGGTCTGGACAGATGGACAGAATGACCAGGAGCTGGACCAGTGGGGCGGATTTGCGAAGCTTGAATGGGATATCGGCGACCTGACGCTGACTTCAATCACCGCTTATGAGACTGTCGACGTATTCAGCGTCGGTGACGTTGATGGCGGCTACGGCGCATGTTTCATCATTGACGAATGCGGACCGGGATTCGTTCCGCTTGCCGCTGAAACCGCCGACGCCATGCCGGACCATTCGCAGTGGACCCAGGAAATCCGCCTGACTTCGCATAACGACGGCGCTTTCAACTGGCTCGCCGGATTCTTCTATTTCGACGAAGATTTTACGATCGATACGATCAATTACGACAGCATCTTTGGTGGTGTGAATGGCCTTGTACTGCAGGAACAGGAAACCAAAGCTTATGCGTTCTTCGGTTCCGGAACCTGGGACATTAGTGAAAAGTTCCGGCTTGGAGCGGGTATTCGCTATTCGCATGACAAGAAGGATTACCTGGCGGAAAGAATCCTTTCGCCGTTGGCGTTCCTTGGTGTTCCGCCGCTGGGACCCATTTATGCCGACCCCAGTGATTCCAAAACCACCTGGGACCTGACCGGAACCTATTTCATGAACGACGAGATCAGCTGGTATGCGCGGATTGCAACCGGGTTCCGCGCACCGTCCATCCAGGGGCGCCTGCTGTTCGGAGATACAGTTTCTGTCGCCGATTCCGAAACCTCTACGTCCTACGAGGGTGGCGTAAAGATGCTTCTGGCGGGCGGTAAAGCACGGGTCAATTTCAACCTATTCAGCTACAAGGTGGATGATGCGCAGTTGACCGCTGTTGGCGGCGAGGCCAACTTCAACCAGGTTATCAATGCGGATAAGGTCAAGGGGAAGGGTTTTGAGCTGGATATCCAGGCGCGGGTTACACCTGATTTGATGATCAGTTACAGCCTGGGATACACCGATACCGAGATCAAGGATCCAAACCTGTTCGTTGCGGGCTGTGGTGCGCCCTGTACGGTAACGGATCCTGAAGGCGCGGTTGCCGGCACCTACCTGATCGACGGCAATCCCCTGCCGCAGTCGCCCAAGATCACCTCCAGCCTGATCGTCGACTGGATGAAGCAGCTGGATTCAGGCCAGATATATGTCAAAGGCGACTGGGTCTATCGCGATAAGATCAACTTCACGCTTTACGAAGCGACGGAGTATCGCGGTAAATCACTTTCCGAAGTCGGGCTGCGCGTGGGTTACCGTTTCGGCGAGGGCAATCATGATCTATCGGTATTCGGCCGGAACATAGGCGATACAGAGAAGAATATCTACACGATTGATTTCAATAACCTGACCGGCGTCATTAATAATCCCAGAACCTGGGGAATTGAGTACGCCTGGCGTTATTGATCATTTGCAGATTTCGACATGAAAAAGGGCCGGCTATGCCGGCCCTTTTCGTTACGGGTATCATGGCGTAATGATATCCAGGCTATTTCTTACGCTGCTGCTCACCGCGCTGACATCGGGTGCCTGGGCGCAGCCTCAGGCACCCGACGTCATCGTCAGCGAGGCGCAGATTCAGGATTTTCCCCTCTCGTCCGAGGCACTGGGTAATGCACGTGCAAACGAAGCGGTAGACATACGTCCCGAAGTAACCGCAGCGATTACGGCGATTCTTTTTGATGAAGGGCAGACGGTGCAGCAAGGGGAGGTTTTACTGCGCCTTGAAAGCTCCGAGCAACTGGCTGACCTGGCGGCGGCCAGGGCAGCCCTGGTTGAATCAGAAAGCCAGTATCGGCGATCCAATGAACTCTTCAAAACGAAGGTGGTTTCAGCTTCTGCGCTCGAGCAACTGGAAGCACGCCGCGAAGCAGACCAGGCCGAAGTCAAGGCTGCAGAGTCTCGACTGGCACATACCGTGATCCGGGCCCCTTTTGCCGGCCGCCTGGGTTTGCGGCGGGTCAGCCTCGGCAGCATCGTCAGCCCGTCGACCGTCATCACAACCCTTGATGACACTTCGCAGATCAAGCTTGATTTTGATGTTCCGGAGGTCTTCATGGCGCGGTTGGAACGGGGCCTGAAGGTGAAAGCCCGGAGCGCCGCCTGGCCCGACCTGGTGTTTTCCGGCGAGGTTATTTCCATAGATACCCGGGTGGACCCCATCAGCCGGACGATAACGGTGCGGGCCCTTTTACCCAATGAAAATGCACGCTTGCGCGCGGGCATGTTCCTGACCGTTACCCTGCTCAAGGACGATGTCCGGTCCCTGATGATCCCTGAGCAGGCAATTGTTCCGGAACGCAGCAAACAATTTGTTTTTGTGGTGGGTGAGGGTGATCTCGTGCAACGCAAGGAGGTTCGCACCGGCCGGCGCCGGCCGGGCCAGGTTGAAATAGTAGAGGGCCTGAGCCCGGGTGAATGGGTGATCACCGAAGGCACGCAAAAAGCGCGGCCCGGACAGCCGGTCAACATCATAGAGCGGCAATGATAATTTCCGACCATTCAGTTCGCAGGCCGGTATTTGCCACGGTAATTTCCGCACTGTTGGTGATACTGGGTCTCGCCTCGCTGGGCAGTCTCCCGGTACGCCAGTATCCGGATATCGAGTTGCCGGTAGTGTCGATTGAAGTGAACTACCGTGGCGCCTCGGCAGAGGTCGTCGAATCCAAGGTAACCCAGGTGGTGGAAGACGTGATCTCCGGCATCCAGGGGATGGAGAAGCTGACCTCCAGCAGCCGTGATGAGCGTTCTGACATCCGTGTTCAATTCAGTCTGACCCGGGATATTGATGCCGCAGCAAATGACATTCGCGACCGTGTTTCACGCGTAGTCGACCAGTTGCCATTCGAGGCGGATCCGCCGGAAATTGCCAAGGTTGACGCCAACCGCCAGGCGGTGATGTACCTCAACCTGACCTCCGACAGGCATCCGGGCCTGGAACTCACCGACTACGCCGACCGTTACCTGATTGACCGTTTCTCGACGGTGCCGGGGGTGGCGCGGGTACAGATTTCCGGGGCCAGGCGCTACGCCATGCGAATCTGGCTGTCGCGGGAGGCGCTGGCCGCGCGTGGTTTGACGGTCGCGGACGTTGAACGCAGCCTCAGGGCGGAAAACGTGGAATTACCTGCGGGCAGGCTGGAATCCACTTCAAGAGAATTTACGCTGCGAACCGCGACTGGCTTTACCGATGAGAATGACTTCAGGAAACTGGTCGTGGGGCGCGGGCCGGATGGCCAGACAATAAAACTGGGAGAGGTTGCCGAGGTCCGGATCGGTGCGGAAAACGAGCGCAGCATTGCCCGGGCCAACGGCATCGATGCCATCTCCCTGGCCATTGAGCAACTCTCAAAGGCCAACAGCGTGGTGGTTTCACGCGAAATACGAAAAGAAATCGACGCCCTGGCCTCTGATTTGCCGGAGGGAATGGTACTGGAAGTCAACTATGACCGGGCGGAATTCATCGAGGCCTCGATGCGGGAGGTCTACAAAGCTTTTATTATCGCGATAGGGCTGGTCCTGGTGGTGATTTACCTGTTCCTGGGATCATTACGCGTGACATTGATTCCCGCACTGGTGGTACCGGTGTCGGTGGTTTCCACGTTCATCGTGATGGCAGCCCTGGGCTATACCATTAACATTCTCACCTTACTGGGATTGGTGCTGGCGATCGGCCTGGTAGTAGACGACGCGATCATCGTGCTGGAGAATATTTACCGGCGTATTGAAGACGGTCAAAAACCCTTGCTGGCGGCCCTGGAAGGCTCCCATGAAATCGGCTTTGCGGTGATCGCAACCACCCTGGTGCTGGTGGCCGTTTTCGTGCCGCTTTCTTTTATCGATGGCGATATCGGAAGGCTGTTCCGTGAATTTGGAATAACGCTGGCTGCTGCAGTCCTGTTTTCCAGCCTGGTGGCATTAACCCTGACGCCGATGCTCAGTTCCAAGATGCTGCATCGGCGTAGTTTGGGGTCCGGGCTGACCCGGATGGTGGACACTGCTTTCAGGCGCTTTGCAGAGACATATCGCAATTCCCTGGCGAAGGTTGTAGCGGTTCCATGGCTTGCTGTTGCCGCAGTACTTTTTTTGACCGTACTGGCCGGCTGGATGATGCGCCTGTTGCCCCACGAGTATGCGCCGGCAGAGGATCGTGGCGCCTTTTTTATCTTGTTGCGTGCACCCGAGGGGGCCAGCCTCGAATACATGGACCGTTACGCACGCCAAATGGAATCGATATTGCTCGAGGAAATCGGCGATTCTGAATCTGTCCGGCGTTTCATCACACGCTTGCCGGGCCGCTGGGGTGGGGCGGAGGTGAATTCAGCACGCTCCATCGTGTTACTGGAAAACTGGAATCTGCGCGATGAAAGCGACAAGGACATCGGTGGCCGGGTTAGAGGACGGCTGAATGCGATGCCGGGCGTGCGTTCTTTCGTTTTTCATCCCGCCAGCCTGGGCTTGCGTTCGGACGGCAGTCCGGTCGAATTGGTGCTTGGAGGACCCGATTATGAGCAACTGCGGGAATGGCGGGATCAATTGCTGATCGCGTTGGAGGATGTTCCGGAGTTGGTTGATGCCGACAGCAATTACCAGGAAAGAAAGCCGCAAATGGACATTTCAGTCGACCGTGACCGCTCGGCCGCACTGGGTGTTTCCCTGCTGTCGGTGGGCCGGACCCTGGAAACCATGCTCGGTTCGCGAAAAGTCACGACCTATATTGACCGGGGACGTGAATACAACGTCATTCTGATGGGCAAAGAGGCCGATCGTTCCAGTCCCGATGACTTGACCAACCTGTATGTGCGCTCAGAATTGACCGGCGACCTGGTGCCGTTGAGCAACCTCGTTCGCATTACTGAATCGGCTGGTCCGGCGGAATTGAACCGGCACGACCGGATGCGTTCCATAACCATCGAGGCTGGGCTGGCGGAAGGCGTCAGCCTGGGTGCTGGAATCGACGCCATGCACAAGGTTGCTACAGCGACCTTGCCCAAGGCAGCCCGCCTTAGCTGGGATGGTGAAAGCAAGGAGTACCTGGAGTCAGGCAGTTCTCTTTACATGACGTTCGCGATGGCGCTTCTTGTCGTTTTCCTCGTATTAGCTGCCCAGTTTGAGAGCTTCGTCAATCCATTGATTATTCTGGTCACTGTTCCGCTGGCAATGACCGGGGCTTTTTTTGGACTGCATTTGTACGGCTCGTCGATCAACGTTTTCAGCCAGATCGGAGCAATATTGTTAATCGGGCTATCGGCGAAAAACGGTGTGTTGATCGTCGAGTTCGCCAACCAGTTACGTGATCGCGGAATGGATACCACGGAAGCCGTCCTGGAGGCCGCAACCGTGCGCTTCAGGCCGATCCTGATGACCAGCACAGCCACCACTTTCGGAAGCCTGCCCTTGCTGCTGGGCACTGGCGCCGGTTGGGAGTCGAGACAACCGATTGGTATCGTTATTGTATTCGGCGTTGCCATATCGGCGTTGCTGACCCTGTTCATCGTTCCAGCACTGTATGCACAGTTCGCGAAAAATACTTCTTCGCCGCAGAAGGTGTCCCGAATTATCGAGCAGATGCAGCGAGCAACAGTCGATGAAGAAAGCTGAATATTGGTATGATGGTCTCAAATAACGGCCTTGGTTTCTGCAGCAGGGAGGCGAATTGGCTTACCACAGGATTTACAAATACACCTCGATCGGGCGCCCATTAGAACCCGGTTTCACCAGCAACAAGGCAGTACTCATCCTGATGCCTTTTGGAATGGCGCTTGGCGCCGTCACCGCATGGATGGATGGCCAGGCCGGCATGCAGCTATTGCAGCAGGCCCTGATGTTTCTTCTCATCGTATTCGGCTCCTGGGCACTGGCCCGCGAGTTGGATCCGGATGACCATGTCGCCGCGTTTATCAGCATGGCGGCGGCCATATTTGCCGCACTGCTTGTTGATGCCCCTGGAATCCTGATCGTGTTCACTACGCTCGGCCTGATCAGAGTGGTTAACCGCAGTACCGGCCTGGCCGCCCGCAAGGCCGATTCAATCCTCGTCATGGTGCTGGCCCTGCTGGTAATTTATGCGACTGAAAGTCCGTTTTTTGGCGTTGTGGCCGCCCTCGCCTTCATTCTTGACGGCAGCCTGAAAGAACCACTCAGACATCAATGGATCTTTGGCCTTGTCTGCCTGGGGGGAACCGTTGTGTACATGGTCGATCACGACATCGGCATGGGGCAACTGAGCCCACCGAATACTTTGTTCGAGTGGCTGACTCTATTATTTTTATTGATATTTGCGTTGAATACTTTGCTCTTGAAGAAAGTATATTCAAAAGGCGACATGAACGGAAAAACGCTCGACCTGGGCCGGGTGCGGGGGGGGATGGCAGTTGGATTATTCGCCGCCCTGCAGGGGATCGTACGTCCTGATGGTGTTGTGATCATTGTCGCCAGCATCGCAGGGATTTGTATTGGCATGGCCTTCAGAAAGGGATTCAAAGCGCCGGTGGCCGGCTAGCTAACGTTGGAGAAACACTATGAGAAATACCCTGTTGATTGTGATTGGCATGATTGTGGCCATACCGGCCTGGGCCGGGGATCTGCCGGTCGAGGCCCGTATCGAGCGGGCGATGTTCGGCGATCACCGAACTGAAGAAAACATCGACAGGAATCGCTACCGTCATCCGCTCGGCACGCTAACATTCCTGGGCCTGGAGGATGGAATGACCGTGATGGAAATCTGGCCCGGTGCAGGCTGGTATACAGAAATTCTCGCGCCTGTGATGCGGCACCACGGACAGTTTATTGCGGCTTCCTACGATGTCGATGTAGCGGGGCAGCCGCAATATCGTTACGGGCTTCAGAAGACATTGCTCGAGAAATTCTCCTCCCGGCCGGATCTGTATGACCAGGCCGCCATCGTTGGATTTTCTCCGCCCGCTTCAGCTTCGCTCGGCGCAGCAAGCTCGATTGATTTGCTCCTCACATTTCGTAATACCCATGGCTGGATCGGAGATGAAGTGGCAGAGATGATATTCGCCGAATTTGCCCGTGTTCTGAAACCAGGCGGGATTCTCGGGGTGGTGCAGCACCGCGCCCAGCAGGGTACAGACCCCCTGAAAACTTCAGAAATGGGCTATGTTTCCGAGCAGGGAGTGATTGAACTGGCGCGGGGGGCCGGGCTTTTTCTCGAAGCGCGTTCAGAAGTCAACGCAAACCCTGCGGACAGCAAAGATTACGAGGGTGGTGTCTGGACTCTTCCACCCGGTCTCAGCCAGTGTGATGAGATAGAGAACGAAGACGAGATCAGCGCCTGTCTCCAACAATACCGGACCATCGGGGAAAGCGACAGAATGACATTGCGTTTCCGCAAGCCGCTGGAGTAATCGGAGCCAAAGGCGACCCACGGCCTGCCGTCACTGTCTCAAGGCTTCTTGCTCTTCGAGCAAACCGCCATTCGACTGTTCCTGGCCTGGTACCGGTTGGGTAAGTCGAGCGAAGCGCAGGCAAAAAGGGAGGTGCGGTTTTGCCGCAGGCAAAGAAGCGCTGACTGGTTGCCGTTGCGCGTGAGCGGCACCAGAGGTACCGAGCGCCCATTGTATGCAGTCGAGAGCAGCCGCCTTCCGCCGCAGGCGGGAGCAGGGAAGCGAGACTCCTTATCCGCCAGGTTTGGCTTCTTCAAGCGCCTGGCTGGCGGTCAGCCAGTCCCATTCCAGTGATTCTATGGCCGACTTTGATTCGGCCTGGTCACCGAGAATAGCGCTCAACTCGTCTTTTCTTGCCGGGTCGGAATACAGCGTTGGGTCCGCCAGATTCAAATCTATCGCCTGTAAAATGCTGCGATGGTTATCCAGTTTTGATTCAATCCCGCGCACGCGGTCACTCAGCGGTTTCAGCTGCGCGCGTTGCTGCGCCTCCATCTGCCGCTGTCGTTTTCTGCTTATGGCGCCTGGTTGGCCCGCTGCAGTACCGGCGGGAGTCTGCGGATTTGCGCTCGCCTGCTGCTCCTTCAGCCAGGCCGGATAATCATCCAGGCTGCGATCGAATCGGTCTACGCGGCCGTCATGAACGATCAGGAGTTCGTCACAGACACTGCGCAACAAGTGCCGGTCGTGGGAGATGACGACCAGTGCGCCGCTGTAGTCGACCAATGCCCGGCTCAAGGCATATCGCATCTCCAGGTCCAGGTGGTTGGTGGGTTCATCGAGCAACAGGAGATTGGGTTGCTTCCGAATCATCAAGGCCAGCACCAGGCGGGCTTTTTCACCGCCGGAAAAAGGGGCTACCGGTTCGAATATTCGCTCACCGGTGAAACCAAATCGCCCCAGGAAATTGCGCAATTCTGACTCCCGGTCTTCAGGCGCGACGACTTTGAGATGATCGAAGGGACTGTGTTCGGGTTGCAGCAAGTCCAGTTGGTGTTGGGCAAAGTAGCCGATTTTGGTGTCATTGCTGACAATCCGTTCACCGGCAAGCATGGTGCTGCCGTCACACAACGCCTTTACCAGGGTTGATTTACCGGCACCGTTTACGCCGAGCAGACCGATTCGGTCGCCGGCCGAAATCAATAGATCAATGTCGCTGAGCACGGGATCTGAATAGCCGGCCACGGCCTGTTCGAGTTTCGCCAAATGCTGCGGTTGTTTTTTGGGCTTCATGAACTGGAACCGAAAAGGTGAATCGACATGTGCCGGCGCGATCACGGTCATGCGTTCCAGCATTTTTAAGCGGCTCTGTGCCTGCTTCGCCTTGGATGCCTTGTAGCGAAAACGGTCGATATAGCTCTGCAGGTGGCTCACTTCTTTTTGCTGCCGTTTGTACATCGCCTGTTGCTGTGCCAGTTGTTCGCTGCGGCGCATTTCAAACTGGCTGTAATTTCCGGAATACAGGCGTATCTGCCCGTGCTCAATGTTTGCGATGTGATTGCAGACCGCGTCAAGAAAGTCTCGATCATGCGAGGCGACCAGCAAAATGCCCTGGTAATTTTTCAGCCAGCGCTCCAGCCACAAAATGGCCGGCAAATCGAGATGGTTGGTGGGCTCATCAAGCAACATGATGTCCGAGGGGACGCATCAGTGCACGGGCCAGGTTCAGGCGCATTCTCCAGCCACCTGAAAATTCCTGAACCGCGGTTCCATTGTCATTTTCCGCGAAACCCAGGCCGTGCAGCAAGCGGGCCGCTCTTGTTTCGGCAGTGAAGCCGTCCAGTTGTTCCAGCTGTTCGTAAAGGCTGTGCAACTCTCCGGACTGGCCGTCGTGTTCGGCCACCTCTATCTTCGCCTGAACTTGCCTGAGCTCCTGGTCGCCGTCCATGACGTAGTCAAGCGCAGTTCGCGAACCGGACGGACTTTCCTGCGCGACATGAGAAATGCGATCGGAGTCACGCATGCTGAGAACCCCCTCATCCGCTTCCAGTTCGCCCAGCAGCATTGCGAACAGAGAGGATTTTCCACTGCCATTGGAACCGACCAGGCCAAGCCGGTGGCCGGCATGCGCCTGGAAGGTCACATTCGTGAACAACAGCTTGCTCCCGCGGCGCAAACTCACCTGTTTGAGGTTTAACACGGTATCTGGTTTCAGTGCGGCAATTAGAGGAACGGTATTATATCCCTACTGAAGTTGGAGAATTAAGCTATCGCAGCTTGATTTTATTCCTGCCACTGGGTCACTATGTGTCGCGATGCCGGAACAAACAACTGATCCCAGGCCCTTTGTAGCCCCTTGCCGAGAACTGGATGCCGGAGCGCCGCTGCGCTGGTTGAAATCCGGCTGGCTCGTTCTGCCTGAGGCCCGGTAGCCGCTTTGAGAAAGAGAGTTGCTACTCGAAGCCGGCAAGAGCGGATTGGGCGCTCCCACAGGCCTTCCAGGCTGCTTATGCTCCTTGAAAGCCGTGTTGTCTATGACATGGCAGGGATGCTGCCGTTGCTGGGCGCAAAACGATTTTTCCCGCAAGGCGATGACCACCCCGTGCTCGTTTTGCCCGGCTTTCTGGCCAGTTCCCGCTCAACGCAACCATTGAGACAATTCCTTGCCGGCCTGGGCTATCGGACTCACCGCTGGAAGCTGGGAAACAACATGGGCTACAGCGAGCGGCTTCACGATGGGATGAGAAACAGGGTCAAAGAGCTGGTGGACCGTTACGGAGAGAAAATCAGCCTGGTCGGATGGAGCCTTGGCGGTGTTTATGCACGTGAACTGGCGCGTGAGATGCCGGACATTGTCCGGCAGGTCATCACTATGGGAAGTCCGTTCAGGGGCCTGCCGAGCGCTACCAACATGAGCGGCGTATTCAATCTGCTCAGCGAGGTTGGATACGACCAGATTCCAGGTAAATTCCTGCACGACATGCACGAGCCGCCCCCGGTACCGACCACGGCGCTCTATACCCGTGGGGATGGTGTGGTCGCCTGGCAAAGCACAGTGGAACTGAGCGAACGGCCTGATGTGGAAAACATCCATGTCGGGGGAGCGCACCTGGGCCTGGGCTTCAACCCGAGAGCCATAATCGCCATCGCAGATCGCCTTGCCTTGCCGGAAGGGGCGTGGCAGCCGTTCAAGCCTTCTTTGCTGCTCAAGCCGCTGTTTCGGAACTGGTATCCGGACTGGCTGGTTAATGGACACGACGATCCGCTAAACGCAAAACGATAACAGGCCGGTTAGCGGGGCTAACCGGCCATTTTTTTTTCTCAGTCCGTATGCAATCAGTGTGACCCACTTGGGCCGAAGCCCTTGACACAGGAAATTGGGGGGGACTGTGCGTGGGTCACACTTTAATAATAGGACAGAATCTGCAGTCTGCAACCCGAAATCGGTGATTCGCGGGAATCAATCCTCAATTCCCAACCTTTTATGCATGATAGGGCTGGTGGTGGTGTATTGCAGCCTGACTTTTTGCTCGGGATGGATGTGCTGTTGCACGCCGAACGCCGCAAGTGCGGCCTCGTGAAATCCGCTCAATATCAGTTTCTTTTTACCGGGATAGGTGTTGATGTCACCGACTGCAAATATGCCGGGTATATTGGTTTGGAATTTTTCCGTGTCTACGTTGATATGGCGTTTGTCGAGACTCAGTCCCCATTCGGCAATTGGACCCAGGTTGGGAGAAAGCCCCCAGAAGACGAAGACTTCATCAGCCTCGATATGGTGGTGTTCGCCCTCAGGATCTGCAATTTCGAGACCTCCGAACGCGCCATCCTGCTCGAATACCGAGCGTGCATGGCCCTGGAACTCCACCAGTGATTCGCCGTCTGCCAGTGCTTTCATCTTTTTCACGGACGCCGGTTGCGCCCGGTAGTCGGCCCGACGGTGCACCAGGGTGATTTTCTTTGCCTTGCCATGGAGTTCAAGCGTCCAGTCCAGCGCGGAGTCTCCACCCCCCAGAATGACTATTTCCTTTCCGGCCAGTTTCTCCGGATCGCGAATCCGGTAGTTGATATTCCGATTTTCCCAGGTTTCGGCGCCCTGGGCTCTCAGGCGGCGTGGCAGAAATGCACCCAGCCCTGCGGCCAGTATGACCGAGGCCGTGTCAAAACAGGTTCCGGCTGACGTTTCCAGCAAAAAACGGCCATCCTCGCCTTGTTCCAGCTTGTTTACGGTCTGTCCCAGGTGAAAATTCGCGTTGAATGGCTGTATTTGCTTCATCAGGCGGTCCGCCAGTTCCTGGGCGCCGCAAATGGGCAGGGCAGGGATGTCGTAGATTGGCTTGTCAGGGTAGAGTTCGGTGCACTGTCCACCTACCTGTTTCAATGAATCTACCACCTGGGCGTGGATATCCAGCAAGCCCAGTTCGAACACCTGGAAAAGGCCGCAAGGGCCGGCACCGATAATGACTGCGTCAGTTTTTATGGTCATTTTCAACCTGCTTTGTACAATGTATTAGATCCGGGTTTTGCCCCGGGACACGATCTGCTAACTTGGGCTGAACTGCAAAGATTCAAGCCACGAGACGAACAGCAATGAATGATAAACGAGAAATCAGGCTCGACCCTTCATGGAAAAACAGGATGGAGAGTGAGTTCACCCAATCTTACATGACCGCGTTACGGCAGTTCCTGCTGGAGCGGAAAGGCCAGGGGGCAGTCATTTTCCCACCAGGCGACCTCATTTTTAACGCACTGAATTCGACTCCTTTCGAAGCAGTGAAGGTCGTAATCCTGGGGCAGGACCCTTACCATGGCTCCGGCCAGGCACACGGATTGTGTTTTTCGGTACCGAACGGTGTAGCCATTCCACCGTCACTGGTCAATATCTACAAGGAACTGGAGGCAGACCTGGAGACAGGCCGGCCGGTCAGCGGCAATTTGCAGAAGTGGGCAGAGCAGGGTGTTTTGTTGCTTAACGCGGTTCTCACGGTGGAAAGGGGGCAGGCGGGAGCACATCAGGGCAAAGGCTGGGAACAATTTACGGATCACATAGTTGGCGAATTGAATGACAGCCGGGATGGCCTCGTCTTCATGCTCTGGGGAAGTTATGCAATGAAAAAGGGTGCCGTGATTGACCGTAACAGGCACCTGGTGCTGACCGCTCCTCATCCCTCGCCGCTGTCGGCGCACCGGGGCTTCTTCGGATGCCGGCATTTTTCCAGGGCAAACGCATGGCTGGAAGAGCGCGGAGGGGATCCGATCAACTGGGTTTAAGCGGCCATTCAGCCGGTAAATATTTCCAGGGCATCGTCAATCGGAATCCAGTCGACGTGCGCGTCGAAGAAAGAATTCGCCTGCGGTTTGCGGTCGATAGGATCATCGATACACCCAAGCGCGACGTGTGTCTCCCCGCTCCACCGTTCGGCTTCGAACAGCATGGTGCTGCCGCAAGTGCTACAGAAGCCGCGCCTGGCACCGGACGAGGACTTGTACCACGTGAGCTGATCACCACCTGCTTTGAGTGTGAAATGGTCGCTCTGGAAACCAACCCAGGTCACGAAGCCTGCACCGTGTGCTCTCCGGCACATGCTGCAATGGCAATGAGAACACCATTTACTGGGTAGCCGGGCTTCAAAGCGGACGGCTCCACAAAGGCAGCCGCCCCTGACAGATTCTTGTGCTCTCATGTTGCTTACCTCGGGGGCTGATAACTATCCCTAGTTCATCAGGATATATGAAGCCAGCCTGATCCACAGGAACACCAGGAACAGGCAACTGATCATGTATGCCATAAATCGGTGCATAACCCGGTTGTAGGTACACTGAATTATGCTGTGCACGATGCGCATAATGACGAAGCCCCAGGCAAGAAGAACCAGCAGCGAGTCCTGGATCAGCAGCAGCATCGCCAGCATGGCAGCCAGGTAGAAAAGTACCGGTAGTTCAAACAGATTCTTCAGATTGTTGGATGCGGCGGCGGAAACAGTCAGGATCTGGTGGGCCTTGGCGCGATCCCGGAGTTCATCCAGGTCAATTTTCAGCCGTTTGGTTTCCGGAACTCGCAACGCAAAGAGGTAAATCCAGACAGCAAACGTGAGGAAAACCATCGAGAGTAAAGGCAAAAGAATCGGATTAAATGACATCGCAAACTCGTGACCTGGGTAAAGGATTATCTTAGCAGATGAACTACCGCCGTTGCTGCTGTGACCTCATGTAGCGGTCGGGCATTTTGAATGCACGTTTACCGCCCCCGCCGCATTTCCAGAACGTCATGATGGGCTCCAGCAGTGGATTCATTGGTGTCCAGGGTTGTGCGCGGCCACACAAAGTATCGCCGGAAGGTGTATTGAGTACAACGTTGTGGGTGCCGTCAGCAGCCAACCAACGGTCCACGATCTCGGTCTTGGTGGGAAGTACCATTCCGTTGAAGAGGTTGTCTTCCACCGTGATCCTGGGCCGCCAGTTGTCAGGAATTTGTTGAGCTGCGAAAACACCGAGCTGGCGGGTTTCCTTTTTATCGATGACAGGCCACTTGAACCGGCTGGCCGAGTCGAGAAGGCGGGCAGTCGTTATGGGCGTGAGCGGGTCTTCCGGGCCGGCTTCCATTGCAGCAGGGTCTGCCGGGATTGATTTTTCCGCCAGGGGCAGACCTTGTCGAAGTGGCAACTCGTCTGGAGCCTGCAATTCCACCGCTGTTGCGACAGGCGGTTCCCTGTTTTCGAAATCCAGGTCCTTGTTTACCGGCGTGAGCAGGGATACGGAGAGAACAGGCGTCAATTCGGTTGCAGAGGGGGGGGGTCGCAGCGGTACTAACAGCAGTATGGCGTGTAGTGAAACGGCGATGGCCAGCCAAAGCATGTCGTGCCGCTTGAGTCTCATGCTTGCAGAGACCGTTGCGGTGCTCAACTGGGTTGCTGTTGTCGTTTCTTCTCTCATTATTTCTGCATTATGCCAAACCCAGATTAATATCCTGTTAACGCTGCGGCTGTATAATGGGGGATTAATCAACAACGCCTCATCCAAGGAAAAAAAACATGAGCTACCGTCACGTCAAACTACCCGAATCCGGGCAGAAAATTACCATTAGCGATAACAAACTTGTTGTAACGGATAACCCCATATTGGGCTTTGTTGAAGGTGACGGCATTGGGCCCGATATTACCAAAGCAGCCATGCGGGTTTGGAATGCAGCAATCGAAAAAGCATATGGCGGCAACAGGAAAGTTCATTGGGCCGAGCTGTATCTTGGTGAAAAAGCGGCAGGGATTTATGACGGCGATTACTTCCCGGCAGAAACTCTGGAAGCAGTGAAGGAACTTATCGTTGCCATTAAGGGCCCCCTGACTACCCCGATCGGTGGCGGGTTTCGTTCGCTTAACGTATCCCTGCGCCAGGATCTGGATCTGTATGCCTGTGTGCGCCCCGTATCCTACTTCGACGGCGTGCCATCACCGATGAAGCGCCCTGAAGATGTGGATGCAGTAATTTTTCGCGAAAACACCGAAGACGTATATTGCGGTATCGAGTTCCAGTCAGGTAGCCCGGAAAACAAAAAGCTGGCGAAATTTCTGCGCGAGGAAATGGGCGCGAAGTTCTTCGAGGATGCCGGGCTTGGCATCAAGCCTATTTCACCTTTTGGCTCAAAGCGACTGGTCCGCAAGGCAATCCAGTACGCCATCGACAACGGGCGCGACAGCGTGACCCTGGTTCACAAGGGCAACATCATGAAGTATACCGAGGGCGCGTTCCGTAACTGGGGTTACGAGGTCGCGCGAGAAGAATTTGCTGATCAGACCATCAGTGAAGACGAATTGTGGGAGAAGTATGACGGTGAGCAGCCGGAAGGAAAGATTGTCATCAAGGACCGCATCGCCGATATCATGTTCCAGTTGATGCAGTTGCGCCCGGCTGAGTTCAGTGTACTGGCCACGATGAACCTGAATGGCGATTATCTGTCCGACGCACTGGCCGCGCAAGTGGGCGGAATGGGTATTGCTCCGGGTGCGAACATGGCCGATCACGTGGCAGTTTTCGAAGCCACCCACGGCACCGCGCCCAAGTACGCGAACCTGGACAAAGTAAATCCCAGTTCACTGATGTTTTCCGGTTGCATGATGTTCGATTACATCGGATGGCGTGAAGTTTCCGAGCTGATCAACCAGGCTTTTGCGAAAACCGTTGCTGCCGGCATCGTGACTTACGATTTCGCCCGACAGATGGAAGGCGCAACTGAAGTATCCACCTCGGAATTCGCCGACGCGTTGATCGAGCGGCTCTGATCTGATCAGAGCGAATCCGCCGTTGTGAAAACAGGTTTCTTCGAGGCAACGAATCGTTGCCTCTCGCTGTCTGCTCCCGAGGTTAAATGCAGTGCGGTATCGGCGCTCGCCGAGGCACTCAACCGTAATGCCCTTGACTGGGATCCGCACTACCCGGTTGAACCCATTGGACCGCCTGGCCGGCCCGAGCGCCCGGAGCTTGTTGACGCCTTTCGTGTGCCGCGCCGGCGGCTGGGAAGTGAAATGGGCAGAGCCGCACTGGTTCACGCGGTTGCCCATATCGAGTTCAATGCGATCAATCTCGCACTCGATGCGGCTTACCGGTTCAGGGAGCTGCCGGTGGATTTTTACAGGGATTGGGTTTCGGTTGCAGCAGATGAGGCCCGGCACTTCGAACTGCTACAAAACAGGCTACAGGAGCTGGGCAAAGAATACGGTGATTTTCCGGCCCATAACGGTTTGTGGGAGATGGCAGAGAGAACCGCTGACAGCTGCATGGTGCGCATGGCGCTGGTACCCCGGGTGTTGGAAGCCCGGGGACTGGATGTAACACCAGGCATGATCGAAAGGCTGGCTGCGGTCGGCGACAATGAAACGGTTGCTGTCCTCGAAGTCATCCTGACTGAAGAGGTCCGGCACGTCGCAATCGGAACCCGCTGGTTCAGGTACTGCTGCGAGCAGGATGAGCTGGACCCATTGGGCACCTTTCTGGAGCTGCTGGAACGTCACTATCCCGGATCACTCAGAGGTCCGTTTAATATGGAAGCCAGGTATGAAGCCGGCTTTACACAAGAGGAGATGGCTGCGCTAACCGCAGGTCTTTCCGCCTGATCGAGTCAGGCCAGCTAAATTGGATTGGCTACGTAAACCTGCGTGTGCCACATGCTGGAGTCGTGATTGAACACGCGGTGAAAGCCACGCTCCTCTATTGACTGCTGCACCAACTGCGGGTCATGAACGAAACCTCGGAAATCGGAGCCGAACATCCAAAAACCAAAGTTCCAAAGGTGATTAAAAATCTCGCCGATCAGGTGCTTTCTTGGGTAGGTGAGAGCGATCGCGCCACGCGTGCATGAGATCGCGGCACCCAGCAATTCCCTTGGGGCCGGGTAGCAACAAACGACTTTGTCCAAAATGGTGATGTCGGCAGTTTCGAGCGTGTCGCTGATTTCGACGAAATCGCCTGATTTGTATTCCGTGCGCTGTTCGAGTTGAAGCTCCTTGGCACGGCTCTGGGCGAGTTCCAGCATGCGGGGTGCGAGATCGATGCCAAGTGCAGTTGCGGCGCCTTTCTCCAGAAGAGTCTGGTGCAAAGCACCGACGCCGCAGCCTACCTCGAGGAGTGAGGCGCCCTCCAGGCCAAGGGACTCGAGCGTTTCTACGATCTGTAGTTGATTTTCATCCAGACCTTTGCGGCGGTATTTGCGATCCGACAACTTCGACATCCATCCGAAGCAACGTTGCGCGGCATCTACATGGCGTGAGCAGCAGTTCAATCAGGGTCCCGTTCTACTTTGCCCTTGAGCGTCACGGAGCTTACCCCCTGCGGAGAAACCTCCAGGTAACTTCCCTGCTGGTACCACGCGGCCAGCACGAACCGCTCGGCGGTGAAGTCACCAAGATCAACCAGGTGGGTCGCGGGGCGGTGAGTATGGCCGTGGATCATCCTGGAAGTTTTATATTTCCTGAAGGCGTTGGCTACAGCCTCCATATTTACGTCCATTATTTCCACCGGTGCAGCGCCGGTGTGCCTGCTGCTGGCGTCCCGGGCGGACAGTGCCATTTCCAGTCGTTGTTCAATCGACAGGGCAAGAATGGCGGACTGCCAGGCAGGATCGCGAACCTGCTCGCGAAAGGCCTGGTATTCCTGATCATCTGTGCAAAGCGTGTCACCATGGAGCAGAAGAGTGGGGGTTCCATAAAGGTCAATAACCAGGCTTTCAGGCAACAACTTCAGTTTCGCAGCCGAAGCGTATTTCTCCCCCAGCAGGAAGTCCCGGTTGCCATGCATAAAGTAGCAGGGTACACCGCCAGCATGCAGCGCCGATGTGGCTTTCGCGACCTGCCGGGCAGTCGCGGAAACCGCATCATCTCCAATCCAGAATTCAAACAGGTCACCCAGGATATAGACAGCGGCAGCGTTACGGGCCGGGCCGTCAAGGAATCCAAGCAGCCATTCCGTTTGCTCGGGAGCGCTATCCTCCAGGTGCAAATCAGATATGAACAACGTGCTCTTCATCAACCGTCGATGATCTCGATGCTTTCAATAACCACCGGTTCGACGGGGACGTCGCTCAACCCTGACTGAGACCTGGTTTCAACAAATCGAATTTCATCAACCACGTCCATGCCGGAGCTGACCCTTGCAAATACGGCATAACCCCACTCGCGTGAATTTCTCTCACCGGCGTAGTCGAGGTTCGGGTTATTCTGAACACTAATAAAAAACTGGGCGGTGGCCGAATGGGGATCATTGGTTCGGGCCATTGCAACGGTTCCGCGCGAGTTGGATATTCCGTTTGCCGCCTCGTTACGAATGGCCTCTCCGGTTGCCTTTTTTTGCATGTCCAGGGTAAACCCACCTCCCTGGATCATGAAATGACTGATTACACGGTGGAAAATTGTGCCGTCATAGAACCCGCTATTCGCGTAGCTGATGAAATTTTCAACACTTACCGGCGCTTGCTCGCGATAAAGCTCCAGTTGAATGTCACCCATACTGGTGTGAATGATGGCTCCCGGATTGCCCTGGGCGGCGAGGCCCTGGGGAAACGAAATAAAGACCAGCAGGGCGATCGTTGCCAGCCGGACCAAGGCACTTTGTTGTTTGTTCATAATAACCGTCTCTCTCATTTTCAATTGCGGTGAAAAAAGAAATGATACTGGTGCTTTGCGGACCCTCGCCAGTACTTTAGAACGATCAGCTGATTTCAGCGCTTGTGTGAGCCGTTAAGCCACGGATTTATGGTATAATTGTCCGCTTAACGCGTATGTTTTTTACTCCCGGTTACCCGCCGAAATTTGGTAAATAAAAATAACAATAAAACAATCAGATACAAGCTATTTCGGAGAATAATTCTAATATGGCTGAACTCGCCAAAGAAGTGCTTCAGGTAAACCTCGAAGACGAAATGCGGACGTCCTACCTGGACTACGCGATGAGCGTCATAGTCGGACGCGCACTTCCCGATGTTCGGGACGGTCTCAAGCCGGTTCACCGTCGTGTTTTGTACGCAATGAACGTGTTGAATAACGACTGGAACAAACCCTACAAGAAGTCAGCCCGGGTCGTTGGTGATGTGATCGGTAAGTATCACCCGCATGGCGACACCGCGGTCTACGACACCATCGTGAGAATGGCTCAGCCTTTCGCTATGCGATACATGCTGGTTGACGGACAGGGTAACTTTGGTTCGGTGGATGGCGACGCCCCTGCAGCCATGCGATACACCGAAGTTCGCATGTCGCGAATGGCGCACGAATTACTTTCCGATCTTGAAAAAGATACCGTCGATTTCACACCCAATTACGACGAATCAGAGTATGAACCACAAGTGATGCCGACGCGTGTGCCCAATTTACTGGTCAACGGTTCGGCGGGCATTGCGGTTGGCATGGCTACGAATATTCCGCCTCACAATATCAACGAAGTGGTAAGCGCAACTATTGCGCTTATCGATAACCCGGATATGAGCGTAGATGATCTGATGGAATATCTGCCCGGGCCTGATTTTCCCACAGCGGGTCTGATCAACGGCGCCCTGGGTATTCATGAGGCTTACCATACGGGTCGTGGCAGAATCTACATCCGTGCCCGTTCAAACATCGAGACCAATGAGTCTTCAGGTAAACAGGCGATCATCGTCACTGAACTACCCTACCAGGTTAACAAGGCAAGGTTGCTCGAGAAAATTGCCGAGCTGGTCAAGGAAAAGAAGCTCGAGGGTATTACCGAGTTGCGGGACGAGTCCGACAAAGACGGTATGAGGGTAGTGATTGAACTGCGGCGCGGGGAAGTGCCGGAGGTTTTGCTGAACAACTTGTACAAGCAGACAGCGATGCAAAGTGTATTCGGCATCAACATGGTTGCGTTAATAGATGGTCAACCCCGCCTGCTGAACCTGCGCGAAATACTCAACGCTTTTATCGGCCACCGCCGCGAAGTCGTGACGCGGCGCACACTTTTTGATCTGCGCAAAGCACGAGGTCGCGCACACGCCCTCGAAGGATTAACGGTCGCGCTGGCAAACCTCGACGAGGTTATCAATCTGATCAAAGCTTCGCCGACGCCTGCTGAGGCTAAATCCCGCCTGTTGGCTCAACTCTGGGAGCCCGGGCTGGTCAAGGCGATGCTGGGGCAGGGTGGTGCCGAAACTTCCCGGCCGGAGGACCTGGATTCACGCTACGGGCTACAGGAGAAGGGCTACCAGCTCTCACCTGTGCAGGCGCAGGAAATCCTCAATATGCGCTTGCACCGTCTTACCGGGCTTGAGCAGGAAAAACTCACAAAGGAATACGAGGAAAATCTGGAAACAGTCAAAGCACTTTTGCTTGTTCTTTCAGAACCAGCCCGCTTGATGGAGGTGATTCATGCTGAATTAAACGCCATTCTGGAGCAGTATGGCGACGAACGGCGCACAGAAATCCTGCAGCAGCGTCTGGACTTGAGTCTTGAAGATCTGATCACCGAGGAAAACGTAGTCGTTACTTTGTCACACGGCGGCTATGCCAAGTCGCAACCACTGGATCGCTATCGAGCCCAAAGGCGTGGTGGAACGGGCAAATCGGCCACCAAGATCAAGGACGAAGATTTCATCGAGAGGCTGTTCATAGCCAATACGCACGATATGCTTTTATGTTTCACCAGCCGCGGAAAGATACATTGGCTGAAGGTCTACGAATTACCACAGGCCAGCCACGTCAGCAGGGGCAAGCCCATCGTGAACCTGCTGCCTCTGGAAAAGGGCGAGAGGGTCAACGCGGTTCTGCCGGTGCGCGAATATCCAGACGACCTGTTCGTATTTTTCGCTACCCGTGGTGGAATCGTTAAAAAGACACCACTATCCGAGTATTCCCGCCCCCGCGCCAATGGCATCTGGGCAATTGATTTACCCGAGGAAGACGAGCTGGTCAATGTCAGCCTGACTGACGGTAAACAGGACATCATGTTGTTTTCCAGTTCCGGTAAATCCATCCGTTTTGCCGAAAAAGATGTCCGCTCCATGGGCCGCGTCGCACGGGGCGTGATCGGAATTCGTGTAAAAAAAGGCCAGCAAGTTGTCTCCATGCTGGTGGTCGGCGAAGGCGACGTTCTCACGGTAACTGAAAATGGATTTGGCAAGCGCACGAAGGTGGATGATTACCCAAGACAAGGCCGCGGAGGCCAGGGCGTCATTGGCATCCAGACCTCGGACCGTAACGGGTCGTTGATTTCGGCAATCGAGGTGAGCAGCGAAGACGACATCGTGTTGATTTCTGATGGTGGGACCCTGGTGCGAACAAACGCAGGTGAAATATCCACGCTGGGGAGAAATACCCAGGGCGTCACCCTGATCCGCCTGCGCAAGGGTGAAAAACTGGTGGGATTGCAGCGGATTCAACCCGAGGATGTTGAAACCGACGATGGCGAAACCGAGGAAGAGACTGAGTAAGAAATAACCCGCCTGTCATGGCTTTCGGGCGGTTGTCGGTTTGAAAAACAATCGCGGATGAATCCGCTCCTACGTTGGCTTATTGGTCCAATTTTTGCTTGGCGACGAAGGCGCCGCGCCTCATGAATCGACTACGATTTTCGTCGTCAACTGCATTTCAGAGTTGAGTGAATTGGTTACCAGGCAGACGTGTTCGGATTTCTCGACCAGTCTTTCCGCCTTGCGCTGGTCCGTACCTTCGGGAACGTGCAGCGTAACCCGTAGTTGAAATTCGACAAAACGGGTGACTCCGTCGATACGGTCCAGTATGCCGTCCACTTCACATTTAACCGAGTTCCATGCGAATCGTGACCCACGTGCCACGGCACGGAAAGTCAGGATGAAACAATCCGCCACGGCTGCGACCAAAAACGTTTCCGGCGACCAGAGGTCTCCTGGTCCGCCGAATTCGGCTGGCGCCAGTGACGGCAGGGTTTCCAGCCCATCACTGCTTACGCTGATCACGCCTTCGCCAGGAGAGTCTGCGCTGACAATGTAATGATGTGGATAGTCTTGCATCGGGTTTTCCTGTGAATGGCTTAGGGTGATTATTCACCGTACTCAGGCAAATTCAATTGACCTAAATCACTGGAGCTACAGCTTGGAAAGTACGTGCTCGGCACTGCTGACCAGAAATTCCCCGGGGCCTTCGATAAACAATTTTGTCACCACACCATTCTCGGCTACCAGGGCGAATCGTTGAGAGCGCTGACCCATGCCGAAGCCGGTCGCGTCCAGCTCCAGGCCAAGCGCGATTGCAAACTCACCGTTGCCATCCGCCAGCATCAGAATCTTGTCAGCCCCTGCGCTTTTGCCCCATGCGTCCATCACAAAAACATCATTCACAGAAACGCAAGCGATGGTATCGACGTCAGTGGCGAGGATTTCGTCAGCATGATTGATGAAACCCGGAAGATGCTTGGCTGAACAGGTTGGAGTAAAAGCACCGGGTACTGAAAACAGCACCACTTTGCTGTTGCCAAAAATTTCATCTGCAGTGAGGGTTGAGGGTCCTTTTTCACCCATGGTGGTCAAGGTGGAATTGGGAATTCTGTCACCGATTTGAATGGTCATATTGTCACTCCATGGAATCCTGAATGGATAAACATGGTAATCGCTTGCTTGATTTGCAAGAGGGAAATACGAAAGGGCCGGGGGATCAGGCAGCCATGGCTTCAGAGATAGCGGTCAACAGGAAGTTCGGGTTGACTGGTTTGGTGACATATTCGCAGGCTCCCTGGCGTAAGCCCCAGGCCCGGTCTGCCTCGCCGTTCTTGATGGATACAAAGATAACCGGAATGTGACGGGTTGATTTCACCTTGCTGAGTGTTCTCTTGGCCTGGTAACCGCTCATGCCTGGCATGACGATATCCATCAGGATGACTTCGGGGTTTTCGTCAGCAGCCAACTCAATTGCTTTCTCGCCGGAATCCGCGGTAATGATCTGGTGACCACCCCGTTCTACAATTTCACGCAGGCAAAACAGCTGCGTTGGTGAGTCATCGACAATGAGTATTTTAGACATGGTAGCTCCCGCATCCTGCGAACAATTCATCCCTTACAACCCTATTATGCCGCAAATCAATGATATTTGTGAAGTTCAATCTTCAAAATCACCAATTTTAACCACGGTACGGCCCAGAGATTTGCCCTCCATCATGTCGTTGAAGACGTTCTCCATGGTTTCCAGCGTGACTTCCTGCCTGATAATTTCATCGAGATGAGGAGGTTTCCAATCCTGGCCCAGGCGGTCCCATAGTTTACGGCGCATCTCGATCGTGCAATTGGCCGAGCTGATGCCCAGTAAACTGACGCCCCTGAGGATCAACGGGAAAACAGTGGCATTCAGGCCATGTCCACCTGCCATGCCGCAACATGCGATATTTCCCCAGAGGTCTATTACCCTGCTGATTCCCGCGAGCATGTCGCCACCCACGCTGTCGATGCAGCCGGCCCAGCTTACTTTCTCTAACGGCTTTTGACCCCAGTGGAGGTCATGGCGGGAGATACATTGCCGTGCTCCAAGGTGTTCGAGCCAGTCAAATTCTTCGACCTTGCCGGTAATGGCATGTACCTCGTAACCTGCTGCCGTCAACAGGTCAATGGCGACTGTACCCACACCGCCGCTGGCGCCGGTCACCACGATCGGGCCCATCTCTGGCACCTGCCCGTTGGCTTCCATGCGGTAAAGACTCATGGCAGCGGTGAAACCGGCTGTGCCGAGCCCCATTGCTTCTCGCATACTCAGGCCCTGCGGAAGCGGCACGATAATGTCACTGGAAAGCCTCAAATATTCAGAATAGCCGCCGTCCCGGGTTTCTGAAAGGCCACTACCGTTCGCCAGTACGCGGTCACCTACCTCGACCTCGTCGCAACTGGATTCGACCACGATACCGGCCACATCAATACCGCCGGCGAGCGGGTAGCTTCTCAATATTCTTCCCTTGCCGGTGGCGGCAAGCGAGTCCTTGAAATTGATCCCCGACCAGGCGACCTGGATTGTCACTTCACCCGCGCTGAGATCGCTCAGTGAAACAGTGTCCAGCCCGGAACGATAACCGTCGTCATCGTCGTGAATACGAAATGCCTTGAATGATGAAGGTGTGCTGCTCATGTTCAGTTTCCTCTGTGGATCGCGCGGCCATCCAGGTGCAGAGCGGCTTCGTGCACTGCTTCAGACAAAGTTGGATGTGCGTGAATTATTCGGGCCAGGTCTTCACTTGAGCCCTGGAATTCCATTGCAACCACGCATTCGGAAATCAATTCCGAAGCGTTGGTGCCCAGGATGTGGACACCCAGGATGTCATCAGTGTCTGAGTCCGCCAGCAGTTTGACCATTCCCGATGCGTGTCCGCCCGCAAGGGCTCGACCATTGGCTGCGAACGGGAAAGAGCCGCTGCGGCAATTAACCCCGGCGGCTTCCAGTTCCTGTTCGGTCTTACCTACCCAGGCGATTTCCGGGTCGGTATAAACCACCCAGGGAACCGTATCGAAGTGAATGTGCGCGGGTTTGCCCGCAATCAGTTCGGCTACCGCAATGCCCTCTTCGGAGGCCTTGTGGGCCAGCATGGGCCCGCGCACGCAGTCACCGACAGCCCACACGCCTGCTGCTTTGGTTTTCGATTGATCGTCCACTTCGATCTGGCCGAGGTCAGTCAATGTGACGCCGGAACCGTCACCCAGCAAACCATCCGTGAAAGCCTTACGTCCGACACTGACCAGTAACTTGTCGAAGGAATGCTGGCTTTCACCATCCGCGTCTTCGGTAGTGACTATGACCTTGTTCTTACTCACTTCTGCGCTCAATACCCGGGTTCCCAGGCGCACGTCCAGTTTCTGTTTTTTAAATTCGCGCGCGGCCAGTTTACTGATATCCCTGTCAGCCATTGTCAGGAAGTCGGGCAGGGCTTCAAGCAAGGTGACAGTCGATCCCAGGCGGTTCCAGACCGAGCCAAGTTCCAGTCCAATCACGCCAGCGCCAATAACGCCAAAGGTTTCCGGCACGCTCTCAAAATCAAGAGCGCCTACATTGTCCACGATGAATTCACCATCGAACTCAACGTTGGGAATTTGCATCGGCACGGATCCCGATGCCAGGATCACGTTGTCGGCCTCAAGTTGGGAGCTTTCACTTCCGTCAACCGGTGTCACTACAACCTGCCTTTGCGCACCCAATGTGCCTTTGCCATGATAGAAAGCGATCTTATTTCCCTTGAGTAACTGGCTGACTCCGCTTGTCAGTTTTTTTACCACTCCATCTTTACGGGCGATCATCGTCGGCACGTCGATTTCGGCGTCCTTAACGCTGATGCCGTGCGCTGCGTAGTCGTGTTGTAAGTGATGAAAATGCTTGCTTGAGTCCAGCAGAGCTTTGGAAGGTATGCAACCCACATTCAGACAGGTTCCGCCGGGGGAAGCTTTGCCGTCCTTGTCTGCGAACATGTCGATGCAAGCGGTTTTGAGCCCGAGTTGGGCCGCTCGAATAGCCGCCACGTAACCCCCGGGCCCGCCACCAATCACAATTACGTCAAACTTTTCAGTCATTAATCCTTTCCTTTTTAACTCTAGAGCCCCAACAACAGTCTTGCTGGGTCTTCGAGTGTTTCTTTTACGCCGACAAGAAATTGAACCGCATCCTTGCCGTCTACAAGTCGGTGGTCGTAACTGATCGCCAGGTACATCATAGGCCTGACCACAATTTCCCCGTCTACCACCACTGGCCGTTCCTTGATGGTGTGCATGCCAAGGATGGCGCTCTGTGGTGGATTCAGCAATGGGGTCGATACAAGTGATCCGAAAACACCACCGTTTGTGATCGAGAACGTGCCGCCCTGCAGGTCTTCCAGCGCGATCGAGCCAGCGCGCGCCTTCTGTGCGAAGTGGGCGATTGCCTGCTCGATTTCGGCTAAGCTCATGTTTTCCGCGTTTCGGATAACGGGAACCATTAATCCGCGCTCAGTGGAGACAGCAATCCCGATATCCTGGTAGTTGTGGTAGACAATTTCATCGCCGTCGATTGATGCATTGACGACGGGATACTTGCGCAATGCTTCACAGCACGCTTTCACAAAAAAAGACATCAGGCCAAGCTTGATACCGTGCCGTTCGATGAACTGCTCCCGATACTTGCGGCGCAGGTCCATCACCGCTTTCAGATCGACTTCATTGAACGATGTGAGAATGGCCGCTGTGTTCTGGGCATTTTTCATCCGCTCAGCGATCTTGCTGCGCAGACGGGTCATTCTGACCCGCTCTTCCTGACGGGATCCTCCACCGTGGAGGAAATTTACCACGTCACTTTTGGTTACACGGCCACCGCGGCCGGTGCCTTCAACCCGGGCGGGATCGACTTTTTCCTCCTCAGCGACTCGTCTTGCAGCCGGGCTGAGCCTTGGAGAATCCTTGCTCGCAGATGCTGCAGCGACGGCTGGTACTTCCTCATCCAGTGGCGCCTCATTTTGTTTTGTGGTCTCCTCAATCACGCCTTCTTCAATGATTGCGATGATGTTGCCACTGGTAACCGTGTCGCCTTCCTGGGCGCGGATTTCTATTACCGTTCCATCGGCGGGGGCCGGAATCTCCAGCACGACCTTATCGGTTTCAAGATCGACGAGATTTTCATCCCGGCGGATGGTATCCCCTGGCTTCTTATGCCAGCCTGCAATGATCGCGTCCTCAACCGACTCAGGCAATACGGGTACTTTTACTTCAATCGTCATGAAATTGTTTCCATTGCTGTATTTGTTGGCGCCGGCATGATGGCCTCTTCAACCAACCGCTGTTGTTCCTCCAGGTGCCGGGTGTAATAACCCACTGCGGGGGATGCCGAGTGTGGCCGGCCGACATATTTCAACTCGTGCTGAGCGGAAATACAGGCTTGCAGATGGTGCCTGATCTGGTACCACGCACCCTGGTTCTGTGGCTCTTCCTGGCACCACATGACCTCGGTGGCGTTCGGGAACTCGTCGACGAAACCGCGCAGATCCGCCTCGGGGAACGGGTATAGCTGCTCGATACGCATGACGGCAACTTCACGAATGTTCTCCGCATCCCGCTTCTCGGCCAGGTCGTAGTAAACCTTTCCTGAACAGAACACCACCCGCTTGATCTCTTCGGCGTCTCCCGGCCCGCGGTTGCCGATCACTTGCTGGAACCTGCCCCCTGATAATACTTCCAGCAATGAGGTTGCCGCTTTGCTGCGCAGCAGGCTCTTGGGTGTCATCACCACCAGCGGTTTCCGGGTGGGTTGCAGTACCTGCCGGCGTAACAGGTGAAACATCTGGGCTGGTGTGGAAGGTACACAGACCTGGATGTTGTGATTGGCGCATAGTTGCAGGAAGCGCTCCAGGCGTGCGCTTGAGTGCTCCGGCCCTTGCCCTTCGTAACCGTGGGGCAACAGCAGGGTCAGTCCGCATAAACGCCCCCACTTTGCCTCACCCGAAGTAATGAACTGGTCAATGACAACCTGTGCTCCGTTTGCGAAATCGCCGAATTGCCCTTCCCAAATGACCAGCGTTTCAGGTGCAGCCGTGGCGTAGCCGTATTCGAAAGCCAGCACTGCCTCCTCGGAAAGCAGTGAGTCAATGACGGTAACTTCCAGCCCCGGGTTTATTGTTGCAAGTGGCGTATATGTGCTGCCGTCCAGCTGGTTATGCAGCACGGCGTGGCGGTGAAAAAAAGTACCGCGGCCAGAATCCTGGCCTACCAACCTAAGCTTGATGCCCTGCTCGATCAGGGTTGCGTAGGCCAGGGTTTCAGCGAAACCCCAATCCAGCGGAAGTTCTCCGGATGCCATTTTTTTCCGGTCTTCGTTGATCCGGTTAACCCGGTTATGAAGTTTGAAGCCATCGGGCAACGTGGTGAGTTGATTCGAAAGCTTGTGAATCAACTCCAGGGGTACGGCCGTGTCGACATCACAAGGCTTGTCTACATGGTCAAAATTATGCCAGTTGGCGGCGAATTCATTGGTTCGGGGCAGTGTTTCTACGTCCGCCACCTGCTCGCCGCGGTCCAGGTGCTCACGGTACTGGTCCATCATCAACTGTCCCGCGTGCTCATCAATCAGGCCGCGATCGCGCAGTTGATCGATGTATTTTTGCCGCGTGGTTTTCATGCTGCGAATTTTCTTGTACATCAACGGCTGTGTGACAGCCGGTTCATCTGCCTCGTTATGGCCGTGCCGACGGTAACATACCAGGTCAATGACCACGTCCCGCTTGAATCGCGTACGGAAATCACAGGCAATTTTCATCACGTGGTGCACCGCCTCCGGGTCGTCGCCATTTACGTGAAATATGGGCGCATGCACCATTTTCGCGATCGTCGTGCAGTACAGGGTGGAGCGCAGGTCATCGGGATTACTGGTGGTGAAACCAATCTGGTTGTTGACTACGATGTGCAAGGTGCCGCCTACTGCAAAACCGCGGGTTTCAGACATCTGGAATAATTCCATGATGACCCCCTGGCCGGAAAAAGAAGCGTCTCCATGGATCAGGATGGGCATCACTTTGTCATGGTTCTTATCTTTGCGCCGAATCTGCCGGGCACGCGCCGAACCCAGCACTACCGGATCAACGATTTCCAGGTGGGAAGGATTGAAAGCCATGGCCATGTGCAGCGGACCGCCAGCTGTTTGTATGTCCGATGCAAAACCCAGGTGGTACTTCACGTCACCCGATAGCAAGGGGTTCTGTTCCTGCAGATTGCCTTCAAATTCGGCAAACAACATTTCCGGTGATTTGCCGAGAATGTTCACCAAAACGTTCAGGCGGCCGCGATGCGCCATCCCCATTACCACTTCTTCCACTCCCTGTGCGCCGGCGTGCAGCATGGTTTCATGCAGCAGAGGAATCAAGCTGTCGCCGCCCTCCAGGGAGAACCGTTTCTGCCCGACGTAGCGGGTGTGCAGGTATTTCTCCAGGCCTTCTGCTGCAGTGAGCATGTGGAGAATGCGTAGCCGTTCCTCGTCGTTAACATTGTAATATCCCTTTCCGGTTTCAAGCCGCTCCTGCAACCAGCGGCGTTTTACTGTGTCGGTGATGTGAACGGATTCGACACCGATACTCCCGCAGTACACACTTTCGCACAAGCTGATGATGTCGCGCAGTTTCATCCGATCCGGGGCAAACAACGCCGCCGTATCGAAATCCCGGTCAAGATCAGATGTGTCCAGACCATGAAAAACAGGATCGAGATCGGCGACCGGTTCGTGGTGTGGCTCGCCCAGAGGGTTGAGGTTTGCCACCTCGTGTCCGCGGATCCGGTAAGCCGTAATCAGCTTCACGACACTGGCTTCCTTGTGGTCAGAGAGCTCAGTGGTGGCGGCAACCGCGGTGGTCAGACGTCCAAGCTGCCGGAATTTCTCCTGCACGGCGAGATGGCCGGATTCCGCCTGGTCGCTGACAGCCAGCCCGGAAAAAACCTCGGCCCACTGCGTGGGTACACTGGCTTCATCTTCCAGCCAGTCTTCATAATATGCCTCGAAATAGGAGGCGTTACTGCCCGAGAGATGCGAAGTTTTGTAAAGATCTTCCAGGTGACGCTTCATCCGCTAGCCTTCGACTCCCAAGCTTCAAAGCTAAAAAACGCCGGAGCATCTAGGTTCACCGGCGCAAACCGTCATTATAGCTGTTCGAGATAGAGATGTCCCCGGTTCAGAAGTTCGCAAATCATTTCCAAATCGGGCTCTGGCAGGCCACGGCCAAGCTGGCAAAGCTGGTCCGGATCGCACAGGGCGCGGGCAAAAGCAACAGAGCAGGAATACGCTGTTCCTGCTGCGAATATTTTGGCACCATCTCCTGATTCGACCCACAGCAGACGCGTCCAGGGATTTTGCTTGAGTTTTTCCCCCTGGCCAAATGCATTAATCAATGCAACGGGGCTTATCCCGGTGGCGGGTGGTGCCGGCTCGTGGGCCAGGCGGTAACGGGATAGAAAAGCACCGAGGAACGCTGAAAACCCTTCACCTTCAAGTGTGCTGGTTTGTAAGAAATTGCGAAACCGGGCGATGGCAGTTGCGTCAATTTCCCCGGCTCGTGAAACCATTTTCAAATCGGGATCGCGGTAGCGCCCACCCTCGTCTGCGTTAACAGCCAACCACTCGCCAAGGGTCTGAAACAGATCAGCGGCGCTTGGCGCCCGCATGCCAATCGACCAGGTCATCCCCTGGTCCAATGCCACACCGTGATGGGCAATGCCGGGTGGAAGGTATAGCAGATCCCCGGGTTCCAGGAGCCATTCCTGTTCAGCCTGAAAATGTTGCAATACATTTAATTCGCAGTCCGGCAAGAGTTTGCCCTCGAAAGACTCGGCAATTTGCCAGCGCCGTTTGCCCTGGGCCTGCAGCAGGAACACATCGTACTGGTCAGCGTGCGGACCCACCGAACCGCCCGGAGCAGCTACGCTGACCATCAGGTCGTCGATTCGCCAGCCAGGCAGAAAACTAAATTTGCTAATGAGTTTCTGCAGCGGTGGGTAGTGCTTTTCCACGTCCTGCACCAGCAAAGTCCAGTCGGTATCTGGAAAATCAGCGAAATCCTCCTCGGCGAATGGCCCATAACGCAGTTGCCAGTTATGTTCCGGGTAGCTGCCGCAGACCAGGCGCGATTCAACCAGTTCGTCGCAGGCCAGGCCGGCGATGTCATCGGTATCGAGTTGCGGGCTGAAGCCGGGAAATGCTTGCCGGATCAGCAGTGGTTTTTTTTGCCAGAAGCCGGCCAGAAATTCCTCTGGGGTGAGGTGGGCGTTTGCGAATATCACCGGCGGTCACATTGCCTGTCTAGTCGAGGTCTTCCATGGCTTTTGCCATTACTTCAGCATTGCCGGTGTAAAGCGCTGGTGTCAGGGCAAGCAAGTTCCGGCGTGCTTCTTCAGGCAGGTCAAGGGTGTTTATGAAGTCCTCGAGAACTGCCTGGGTTATTTGCTTTCCACGGGTCAGCAACTTGAGCTGTTCATACGGGTTTTCGAGGCCGTAGCGCCGCATCACAGTTTGTATCGGCTCGGCCAGAACTTCCCAACTGCTGTCGAGATCCTCAGCCAGGCGGCCAGAGTTGACTTCCAGCTTTGAGAGGCCCTTGAGCAGGGACGACATGGCTACCACGGAGTGACCATAGCAAGAGCCAATCACCCGCAATACCGTTGAGTCGGTCAGGTCTCGCTGCCAGCGTGAGAGCGGCAGCTTCAGAGCCAGGTGATCCAGCAATGCATTGGCAACACCGAAGTTGCCTTCGGCGTTTTCAAAATCGATCGGATTGACCTTGTGCGGCATGGTCGAGGAGCCGACTTCGCCTTCGACCGTTTTCTGGCTGAAGTAGCCGATGGAAATGTAAGCCCAGATATCACGGCAAAGATCGAGCAGGATGGTGTGATAACGCATCAGCGACTGGAACAGCTCTGCCATCCAGTCGTGTGGCTCGATCTGCGTGGTGTACGGATTCCACTGCAAACCGAGTGATTCAACGAACTGCCTGGCCAGGGTCGGCCAGTCCACTTCCGGATAAGCAACGGTATGCGCATTGAAGTTGCCGACCGCGCCGTTGATTTTGCCGAGAAATTCCTGGCCTGACATCAGCTTTGTCTGCCGCCGCAGGCGTTGTAATGTATTTGAGATCTCCTTGCCCAGGGTGGTCGGCGAAGCGGTCTGGCCGTGCGTGCGTGAAAGCATGGCCTGCCCGGCATAATTCAGCGCAAGAGCCGCCAGGGCCCTGTCGATCTCTGCGAACATGCCGGACATGACATCGGAGTGGGCATCCCTGAGCATCAATGCGTACGACAGGTTGTTGATGTCCTCCGAGGTGCAGGCGAAATGCAGGAATTCCGCGTTTGCCGAGAGTTCAGGCAATTCTGCGAACCGTTCCTTCAGGTAATACTCGACCGCTTTGACATCGTGGTTGGTGGTCGACTCGATTTCCTTGATCCGGCTGGCTCCGGCCTCGTCGAAGTCAAGCACCAGTCGATCGAGAAATTCACCTGCCTTCTCCGAAAGGCCAGGCAACTCCGGAATTTCCCGTTGGGCCGCCAATGCCTGGAACCAGCGAATTTCGACAATTAGCCGGCGATGGATCAATCCAAATTCACTGCAAATGGGTCTCAGTGATTCCGTTTTTCTGCAATAGCGTCCATCGACGGAAGAAAGGGCGGTGAGGCTGCTGGGTGTCATGATTGTGATAGCGCTTGCTTGAGCCAAAAAAACATTCTCTCACTCTTTATCATCCACTCCAATATAATCTGATGGTCATTTCCATTTTGAAAAACACCGGAGCAAGTGATGAAGACCATGTTCAGGACCGAATGTGACAGTATGGGGGAACTGCAGGTTCCTGCCGATGCCCTGTGGGGCGCACAGACTCAGCGGGCTGTGGAGAATTTTCCGATTAGTGGTATGACGATGCCAGGTGAATTCATCAGGGCCCTGGGGCTGATCAAACAGGCAGCCGCGATGGCTAACCTGGAACTGGGTTTGCTGGATGAAAACAAGGCCGCAGCGATCATTAATGCATCCCGCCTGGTCGCTTCGGGCGAGATGGACATGCACTTCCCGATCGACGTGTTCCAGACCGGCTCGGGTACTTCAACGAACATGAACGCCAATGAAGTTATTGCCCGACTGGCCAACCAGGACACGGATATCGGCGTGCATCCGAATGACGACGTGAACATGGGCCAGAGCTCCAATGACGTGATTCCTACCGCGATCCAGGTCAGTTCTGCTCTGCTTGCTTCCGGGAAACTCATTCCGGCCTTGCTTCATCTGGCGGAAACCCTGGACATTAAGGCTGAAGAGCTTGATTCAGTTGTAAAAACCGGCAGGACCCACCTGATGGACGCAATGCCTGTAACTTTCGGACAGGAGCTGGGTTGCTGGTCGAAACAGATCCGTTTGAATATCAAGCGGATCAGGAGCGCCCTGAAACGTATGCGCAAACTCCCCCAGGGCGGTACCGCCGTGGGGACCGGGATCAATGCTCACCCTGAATTCGGGCCGAGAGTCGCTTCGGTCCTGGAAAATCTGACCGGTGTCAAATTCAGATCATCCGAAAATTATTTCGAAGGCATCAGTTCACAGGACACATCGGTCGAGCTTTCCGGCCAGTTGAAAACCCTGGCTTGCAGCTTGATGAAAATTTCCAATGATCTGCGCCTGATGAATTCCGGCCCTTTGGCCGGGATCGGGGAAATCGAGTTACCGGCATTGCAGCCCGGTTCCTCCATCATGCCTGGCAAGATTAACCCGGTTATTCCTGAGGCGGTATGCATGGTATGTGCACAGGTGATTGGCAACGATACCAGCATAACTCTGGCCGGCCAGTCCGGGTTGTTTCAGCTCAACGTCATGCTGCCGGTGGTGGCACTGAACCTTCTGCAAAGCCTGGAGATCCTGTCTTCGGCCAGCAATTTACTGGCCGACAAGGCCATCATGGGTTTTTCTGTTCGCGAGGACATGATTCAATCAGCATTGGAACGCAACCCGATCCTGGTGACGGCGCTGAATCCCGTGATTGGCTATGAGTTGGGTGCGGCAATTGCGAAAAAGGCTTACAAAGAGGGTAAGCCTGTTAAAGAAATCGCTTTGGAGTTAACCGAACTTTCCGCCGGGGAACTGGATCAACTGCTCGACCCTCTGGGCCTTACAAGGGGCGGCATCAAGGGTTAATATTCAATGAGCCTAAAGCGGTCGAGAACAGCCATGAAAAATATGCTTTTTCTTATTTCCCTGACGTTGATTTCATTCCATTCCCTGCAGGCGGCAGAGGAGGGCGCCCACTGGAGCTATCAAGGTGACGATGGCCCGGATCATTGGGGCGAATTATCTGAAAAATACAAACTGTGCCGTGAAGGCATGAACCAGTCCCCGGTCAACCTGGTCGCAGATTTCAACGTAGACCTGCCGGAACTGGTGTTCGAGTATCACGGAACGCCGGTGAATGAGACCAACAACGGACACACCATCATGCTCAAGGTGACACCAGGCAATTACCTGGAAGTGCCTGAGAAGAATCAGCGTTACCAGCTTTTACAGGGACACTTTCACAGCCCGAGTGAACACACCATCGACGGCCAACATTTCGCGATGGAAATTCACCTGGTTCATTCGAACGAGGAAGGACAGCTTGCAGTTGTGGGTGTGATGGTCGAGGAAGGTGAAGAAAACGCGATGCTTAATCGGATCTGGTCTTTCATGCCGGAACAGGTGGGCGAGTCAATCCAGTCATCCCTGACGGTATTTGAAGCCGGCGTGTTGCCACCGACCCGGAACTATTTCTCCTATGCCGGCTCATTAACCACGCCGCCCTGTTCAGAAGGTATCTCCTGGGTCGTGCTGCGTGAGCCGCTCACGGCGTCAGTGGAACAAATCGACAGGTTCAAGGAGCGGTTAGGGCCGAGCACCAATCGCCCGGTCCAACCGCAAAATGCGAGATTGATCCTGGATTAGGGCCAGTGAACTGGCCCTGCTGATACTAGTTATCCGTTGCGCGGTGCCGGAACCACAGCGCACCGGCCAGGAAAACAGCTGCGATCGCCAGGCCTGCCAGCATCTGGACTGAAAACAGGCGGTCCAGGATGTTCGCCAGCGTTACAGCGTGGTCGAAATCTTTGCTCAGGGGAATTCCAAGTGCAATCTCTCCGTGGCCGTCATGGACTTCTGCGGTCAGGATAGCGGGGCTGTTGAACAACCAGTTGCCGATGACTCCCACGATGTTGTTTTTCAGGGTGAAAGTTCGCAGGAATTCAAGCCAGGTCTGCAGGATGGCAAAAACCAGCGGTGGCAGCGTGGCGAACAACAGGGGCACCCGGGGTGCGAATGCAGACACCAGCAGCAGCCAGCCATAAACCGGCAGGGCCCATATTGACTGGGCGAACCACGAAGCCGCGATCATCGCCCAGGCCTTGAACGGATTGACAACACTTAGCATTAACGTCCATGGGTTGCCATCAACACTCATAATCATCAGGGAGCCGATGATGGCCATGGCAATGTGGGTCAGGATCATAACAATTAGGAATGTAAGCGGGACCAGCACCATGGCGGTTATGAGCTTGGACGCGACGGTCAGGGTGTCACTGGCAGGTAACGATTTCCAGAAAAGAATACTGCGGTCTTTGCGGTCGTCATAGAGGGCTCCGAGCAGGTAGAAAAAGACGACGAAGGACATGACCACCATGAAAAGAACGGAACTGCCCAGCATGCCGTTATACATGATGGATCCGCGCAAGGCGTCCGGTTGCTCGCCCAGAATCCTGATTCCTTCCCGGAATGTGTACAGGTCGCTGTCGATATGGGCAGTAGTGAACATGGCTAACAAGAGGAATACAATGTTGATGCCGCCAATGGCCAGGGGAGTTGTGCGTAGTGCGCCTTTGTTTTCCCAATATTCGCGGTAAATTAATGCGATGAGCCGTTTCATGATTCGCCCCTCATCATGGTGGCAACGAACAGGTCTGCGACACTGGGTGTATGTATTTCTCCAAGTTCAGCTAGCTGCTCCCGCTCAACATCGTCGTAGAGAAAAATATGCCTGCCGAACAGCTCGCGTTCATACATGGGATTGAGACTTCGCGCTTGCTCGGCGAACTCGGGGCGAACCATCAACTCGAGGTAACGCCTTTCCACTTCTTCCATCGATGATTCCAATGCGATTTTTCCATCCTGGATGAATACCAGGTCGGTCAGGATATGTTCGACTTCCTCAACCTGGTGTGTCGTAATCAGAATGGTGCGCTCTTCATCAAAATAGTCGTTCAGCAAGCTTGTATAGAACTGTTTGCGATAGAGAATGTCCAGGCCCAGGGTGGGCTCATCCAGGACCAGAAGCCTGGCATTGATGGCCATCACCACTGCCAGGTGCAATTGCGTGACCATTCCCTTGGAAAGTTGTTTAACTTTGTGATCAAGAGTGATCTTGGTCTGCGCCAGGTATTCCATGCAGGTATCGCGGGAGAAGCCGGCGTGAATTCTTTCGGTTAAATCAATCAGCTGCCACACCCTGATCCAGCGGGGCAGTACTGCAACGTCAGCGATGAAACACACATCTTCCATCAGGGAAGCACGATCGCGTGATGGATCCTTGCCAAGAACGGATAATTCTCCATCGAAAGTACACAGCCCGAGTATGGCCTTCAAAGCGGAGGTCTTGCCGGCGCCATTGGGTCCGATCAGGCCAACAATCCGGCCTGGTGGAATCTCCAGGTCAATATGGTCCACCGCGACAGTGCGTCCGTATCGCTTGGTGAGCCCGCGTGCGGAAATAATTGCTGTCATCAGTTATCGCTCTCTTTTTTCAGGGCTGCAGTGAGTAACTCCTGAATGCTCAAACCCAGTTGATCAATGCGGCTGAGCATTGCAGGCCATTCGTCATTGAGAAATTTGTTGCGTTCCGAGTTGACCAGGCTCTTGCGCGCACCCACGCGGACGAACATGCCAAGGCCGCGGCGTTTTTCCACCAGGCCATCATCAACGAGGGTCTGGTAGGACTTGGACACAGTAATTGGGTTGAGTTGAAACTCCGAAGCGACTGTGCGCACAGAGGGCAGCGCCTCTCCTTCGGCCAGCGTCCCGTCGAGGATCATCGCGACCGTGCGCTCCTTCAATTGCCAGTAAATAGGCTGGCTGTCGTTCCAGTGAATGGACATAAGTCGGGGCGTATTCCTGTACGTAGATCCGCGGATCAGTGATTTCGAATCAGTAAAAGGCTGACCTTAAAGCCCCGGTTTTTCTTTACCGCTGACCTGGCACTGGACTGCGCGGCATCAGCCATCGCGGCCATAGGTGCGTTCTCCGGGTTGGCGGAGTTGAGCGAATTACCCATTCCTGCCAGTGAAGTGACAACGAGTAAAAGCGCAGCAAAAACTGCCAGCCTGTCTGAGATTCGTAAGTTTCTGTGTCTGGTTATTCGCAACATGATCGTTTCCAGGGTTAAATTTACCGATTTAGTTATAGGGTGATGTAGTGAAGTATAACACCACTACCGCAAATTGCAAGCACTATGTTCCTTGTCGGCATAAAAAGCCCTTTGGGTTGACGCTGGCATTGCCACAGTAGTGAGATTAGGGGACAATTCGCTCCTCACTTTTATCAGGATGGCTTTTTTCGCGAAGCTGCCTGACTTTCAATATCTACAAAGGAGTAATAACTCGATGAGATTGGTTTTTATAATGGGCGCACTGTTTACAACCCTCCTTGCAAGCGGCGCCTTACTGGCTGCGGAACTTGAAACAGAAGAGCAAAAACTGGGTTACATCATTGGTATGGACATTGGCGCCTCACTGAAAGAGCAGGGTTCGGAATTGGATCTCGATTCCCTGGTTGCAGCCATCCGGGCAACGTACAACAACGAGCCACTGGCGTTGACGCCTGAAGAAGCCGCTTCCGTTCGTGAAACGTTTATTGCGGCCAAGCGCGCCGAAGCGGACCAGCAGCGCGAATCCATGACGTCGATCAATGCCACCGAGGGTGACAAGTTCATGCTTGCTAACCGTTTGAAAGAAGGCGTGAAGATGACGGATTCCGGTCTTCAGTACCAGGTTGTTGTGATGGGTGACGGCGCGAAGCCTGCCGCAAGTGACAAGGTTACGGTGCACTACCGCGGAACCTTGCTGAACGGGGAAGAATTTGACAGCTCCTATTCCCGCAACCAGCCTACGAGCTTTCAGCTCAACCAGGTGATTGCCGGCTGGACCGAGGGACTGCAGTTGATGCCAGTCGGCAGCAAGTTCATGTTCTTCATTCCGCCCAACCTGGGCTATGGCCCCAATGGCGGCGGTCCCATTGGACCCAACGCAACCCTGACATTTGAAGTGGAACTTCTGAGCATAGACTAAAATAAAATGCGAGTTTCTATAGCAGGAAGCGGCTACGTCGGATTGGTCAGCGGAGTTGGCCTGTCCGATGTTGGCCACCATGTCATCTGCATGGACATAGATCGTGCCCGTGTAGAGGGCCTGCAAAATGGAGTGGTGCCCATTTTTGAGCCCGGGCTTAAAAAAATGCTGAAAAGGAATTCCAGCCAGGGCCGGCTGGAATTTACTTCATCGATCGCCCGCGCGGTCGAACACGCAGAAATTTTATTCATCGCTGTTGGCACACCATCGGAAGAAGACGGTTCTGCAGACTTGAGCCACGTGCTCGCCGTGGCCGCTGCAGTCGGGGAGCAGATGGAAAAACCCCTGCTGGTCGTCGTCAAGTCCACGGTTCCGGTCGGAACCTGTGAGAAGGTTCAGAATACGATAAACGAAAAGTTGCTTGAACGTGGTATCGAGGTGAAATTTTCAGTTGCCTCTAACCCGGAGTTTCTCAAGGAAGGCGCCGCGATTGCAGACTTCATGAAACCCGACCGGATTGTCATCGGCGTCGAAAATGATAAGGCAGAAGCCCTGTTGCGCGAACTTTACACGCCGTTCAACCGTAACCACGAAAAGCTGTTCTGCATGGATGTCCGGTCTTCTGAATTGACCAAGTACGCGGCTAACGCGATGCTCGCGACAAAAATCAGCCTGATGAATGAACTATCTAACATTGCCAAGCACGTTGGCGCAGATATCGAACAGGTGCGAAACGGGATCGGATCAGACCCACGCATCGGTTATTCCTTTATATATCCCGGTGCAGGTTACGGTGGTTCCTGTTTCCCAAAAGATGTGAGGGCGCTGGAGTATACGGCTCGGGCGAACGGCTACGAGGCGGAATTACTCAAAGCGGTGGAGTCCGTCAACAACCGGCAGAAACACCAGCCTTTCAAATTACTCAATAGTCACTTTGACGGTAAGCTGGATGGACTGACCATTGCTCTTTGGGGCCTTTCATTCAAGCCTGATACCAATGACATGCGTGAAGCGCCTAGCCTGAACCTGATTGAGGCGCTCATATCCGCCGGCGCCTCGGTACGTGCACATGATCCTAAAGCTGCGGGCTGAGGCGAAGAAGCTATTTGGCGGTGTGGATGACTTTGAGATCGTCACTGATCCCTACGAAGCAGCCAAAGATGCTGATGCACTGGTGCTTATCACCGAATGGAAACTTTATTGGGCTCCGGATTTTGAGCGTCTGCGACAGGACATGAAGCAGGCTGTCATTGTAGACGGGCGGAATATCTGGTCTCCCGAGATAGTTCGGCAGCGAGGGATCACTTACTATGCAATAGGCCGCCCATAGCGAAACTCATGGCAAAAACCGCACTCATTACCGGAATCACTGGGCAGGATGGCGCCTATCTCGCGGAGTTCCTGTTGCAAAAAGGCTACCAGGTTCACGGTATCAAACGCCGCGCATCTTTGATAAACACCGCTCGCATCGACCATCTTTACAGCGACCCGCATGTCGAAAATTCAAAGCTGAGTCTGCATTATGGCGACATGACAGATGGTTCCAGCCTGCAGCGGACCATTCAACGAACTCAGCCCGATGAAATCTACAACCTGGCGGCGCAAAGTCACGTGGCTGTGTCTTTCGAGGAGCCTGAGTACACCGCTGAATCCGATGCCGTGGGAACCCTGAGGTTACTGGAAGCGATCCGAAATCTTCGCCTTGAAGATAAATGCCGATTCTACCAGGCCTCTACTTCCGAGCTTTTCGGTAAAGTCGGAGAGAGTCCACAGACAGAATCCACACCGTTTTATCCGCGCTCGCCTTACGGTGTGGCGAAACTTTACGCGTACTGGATAACGGTTAATTACCGTGAATCATACGGACTGTTTGCCTGCAACGGCATTTTGTTTAATCACGAATCACCGCTGCGGGGTGAAACCTTCGTTACCCGCAAAATCACCCGAGGTCTGGCGCGGATAGGATGGGGTCTGGATGAGTGCATCTACCTGGGAAACCTGGATGCACGGCGTGACTGGGGACACGCTCGTGACTATGTCGAAGCCCAGTGGATGATGTTGCAGCACGACGAACCGATAGATTTCGTGATTGCTTCCGGCAAGCAGTATTCTGTCCGGGATTTTGTGGCAACTGCTGCGCAAAGCATGGGGCTGCAGTTGGAGTGGAAGGGAAGCGGACCAGAAGAATGCGCGGTCGTTGCCTGGTCGGAGAACGACGAACTGGGGTTCAGAGCTGGGGACGTCGTGGTCCAAATCGACCCGCGTTATTACCGTCCAGCCGAAGTCGAGACCCTGTTGGGTGACGCCAGCCTTGCCAGGGAAAAGCTGGGCTGGGTTCCGCGAATATCATTCAGCCAATTGGTTGATGAGATGGTGGCAACTGATCTGCGCCTGGCGCGCGAGGAATCGTTGATCGACCGGGATCGGTCACAAATCTGACTAACAACGGGTGCACGTTTTTGAGCGTGAAAAATCAAGGTAGAATTTTTGTTGCAGGCCACCGGGGTATGGTTGGGTCTGCACTGCTGCGCAGATTGACCGGTGACGCAGAAAAACGACTGATCACCCGCAGTCGGGCCGAGCTGGATCTGACCTCGCAGCCGGAAGTTGAATCCTTTTTTGCCGATGAACACGTTGACGTCGTGTATCTTGCGGCCGCACGGGTCGGTGGCATTAAGGCAAACAATGACCGCCCGGCAGATTTCATTCGGGAAAACCTCCAGATTCAAACCAATGTAATTCACTCGGCTTTTCGGGCAGGGGTGTCACGCCTGCTATTCCTTGGCAGCTCATGTATCTACCCCCGGCTCGCCAGCCAACCCGTCAGGGAGGATGCCCTGATGACAGGTCCCCTGGAAGGCACCAATGAAGCGTATGCCGTGGCCAAAATTGCCGGTATCAAGATGTGTGAGTCCTACCGGCGTCAATATGGCAGCGACTTCAGGTGCGCCATGCCAACCAACCTGTACGGGCCCAACGACAATTTTGACCTGGAATCCAGTCACGTTGTGCCGGCCCTGCTGAGGAAATTTCACCAGGCTGTCATCAGCGGTGATCAGACGGTAGCGGTATGGGGCAGCGGAAAGCCCCGGCGCGAGTTCCTTCATGTCGATGACATGGCGGCGGCAAGCTGCCACTTGATGGAACTTTCAGCAGATCGCTATTGGTCTGCAGTTTCAGACCGTTGCTCACACGTCAACGTGGGTTGCGGGGCCGATGTCAGTATCGCCGAACTGGCGGAAATGATAGCCGGGGTCACTGGTTTTGCAGGCGCTATTGAGTACGATCCGGATATGCCGGACGGCACTCCTCGAAAACTTCTGGACATCAGCCGCCTGCAAGCACTTGGCTGGAAATCGGAAATTCCGCTGGAGCAGGGTGTCCGCCAGACCTGTGAGTGGATGGTTGAGCATTGGAATGATGTGCTGCGTGGTTAGGGCCCGCGGGACCAAAGGGAAATGAGTAACTCTCTTCAAGACCAGTTGAAAGCACTGGGCCTGGCAAGGGATAAACCGAAGAACACACAAAAGAAGTCTTCGCGCCGGCCTGGAAAAACCAGCCCGAAGCATGCAGGGGGCGAGTGCAGGAAGCCGGGTGAGTTTTCACTGCAGAAAGCATATGCGCTCAAGAAACAGGACGAGCAGCGAAAAGCTGATCGCGCGCGTAACAGAAAATTGGCCGAGGATCGCCATCGCCGATTGCTCAACAACGAAATTCGAAGCATCGTCAAAGCACATCGCCTAAACCGGGATGACGCCGAAATCGGCAGAAACTTCATCTTCAGGGGCCGCATCCGTAAACTGCACGTGACAGCTGAGCAATTGAAGGCGCTGAATGCCGGGGAACTGGGTATTGCGTACCTTTCGGGTGGCTACCACTTGCTTGCCGGGGAGCACGCGGAGGCTGTGCGTCAGCTTTCAGAGGAACATGTTGTCAATTTCAGCACCGAATCCGGGGACGATGGCGATCACCCGATTCCGGACGACATCAGCTGGTAATCCCGCCGGTAAAAATAATCCGTTTCAGGTTTCAGGGCTGCGAAGCCTTGTATTCCTTCATCACGGCGTCGCAGGACTGTTTTGTCAGATAGCAGGGGTTGCCTATTTTTCCACGGGAATTGATGCTGTGTTGTTCTTTGCCGTTTCGTACCTTCGTAACGGCCAGCAATTTGTCCGGCATGAATGCCTCTATCTGGTATACGCAATTGTCCCAGTTGGAGTCTTCCGGCAGGTCGACAACTACAATACTGTCCTTGCCGAAGCGGCAATTAGCGTAGTCAATAAATTCGGTCTCGCCAGCTTTATATTCGCACGCTAGTGCTGAGCCCGTGCCAGCTGTGAGTAAACCCAAGAATGTGAGTGCCAAGGCTTTCGCTTTCATTTCCGTCCCTCCACTTTGTGAGTGGGCGTAGAGACCTGTCTTCGTTACCTAACAGTCAAACACATATCGGGGCTGGGCCATGTGATGTGCATCAAAGCCGAGGGCATTCTGAAAAACAGATGGCTCACCACTGCTTGCTGATCTCGCCGGTGTCTTCTGCCTGGCTTGCGGCCATGGCGTGGTGGACAGGTATCAGCATGAGACAAATCATTAGAACAAAGCAAGGCAGACAGCGATGCGTGGTCATTTCGGCGTGCTCGTTAAGGTACCTGTTCGTGCAAATTCGCGGGCAGTAAGAGCCGTACCTCGTGCATGCTGCGGCCATTGCGCTGTGAATAATCTTCCAGTTGGTCGGCAAGCAAGGGGCCGAGTACGAAATATTTCGCTTCGGGGTGAGAGAAATAATAACCGCTGACTGAAGCCGCCGGAAGCATGGCGAAGCCGCTGGTCAGTTCCATGCCGGCGTTGCCGGGAGCATCCAGCAAGCGGAAGATTTTTTCCTTCTCGCTATGGTCGGGGCAGGCCGGGTAGCCTGGCGCGGGCCTGATGCCATGGTAGCTTTCCCTGATCAGTTCCTGCTTGTCTAAAGACTCTGTTTTTGCATAGCCCCAAAACTCTTTCCGAACCCGTTCATGTAAATGCTCGGCGAAGGCCTCGGCCAACCGGTCCGCCAATGCTTTCAGCAGGATCGACTGATAATCATCATGGAGGGCCTCAAACTCCTCGAGCTTTTTCTCAATATCCAGGCCTGTAGTCACTGCAAACAGGCCGGCATAGTCCTTCAGTCCGCTGTCCCTGGGAGCTACATAGTCTGCCAGGCAGCGGTTGGAGCGGCCTTCGGCTTTTGCTCTCTGCTGTCGCAGGAACAGCAATTTTTCGCTGATGTTGTTGCGGGCTTCATCCTCGTAGAGAATAATGTCGTCGCCCTCTGAGGCAGCCGGGTAAAGCCCGAACACGGCCCGCGCCCGCAGCCATTTCTCGCTGATGATTGACTCGAGCATTTCCCGGGCATCGGCATACAAATCTGAGGCCGCCTCTCCCACAACCGGGTCTTTCAGTATGGCGGGGTAGCGGCCGGCCAGTTCCCAGGTCTGGAAAAAAGGTGTCCAGTCGATGTACTCGACCAGCCTTTCCAGCGGGTAGTCTTCCAGTGCATGCAGTCCGGGTTGATCGGGGCGTTTCAGGTCTGAGTTTTTCCAATCTATCTGCAGCCTGTTGGAGCGGGCAGACTCAATGGAAACGGGTGGTTTTCGCTTGCTGCCTTTTGCACGCCGCTCGCGCATGAGTTGGTATTCAGCCGCTGTTTTTTCCTGCAATGCTTTGCGGCTCTCCACTCCGATCAGTTGACGGGTGACACCGACCGCACGCGATGCGTCCTTGACCCAGAAAACGCCATGGTCATACTCCGGTTCAATCCTTAGCGCCGTGTGAATTGGTGATGTGGTGGCGCCTCCGATCATCAGCGGCAGCTCAAGGCCCTGCCGTTTCATTTCAGCTGCCGTCACCCGCATTTCCTCCAGCGAAGGGGTGATAAGGCCGGACAATCCGATGATGTCGGCTTTTTCCTTCAGCGCGGTGGAAATGACGGTTTCTCCGGGCACCATGACACCCAGGTCGGTAACTTCGAGTTGTTGCAACGCAGAACTACGGCCACGATATTTTTCCCAATGTCGTGCACGTCACCCTTGACCGTTGCCATCACGATATGGCCCTGGCTGCTGCTGGTATCGCCGCTGAGCCGTTTTTCTTCTTCAATGTGCGGTACCAGGACCGCAACCGCCTGTTTCATAACCCGGGCACTCTTGACGACCTGTGGAAGGAACATCTTGCCCTCGCCGAACAGGTCTCCTACCACATTCATGCCGTCCATCAACGGACCCTCGATCACGTCCAGGGCGCGCCTGGATTGCTGCCGCGATTCCTCGGTGTCATCCTGGATGTGGCTGTTGATCCCCTTGACCAGGGCGTGTACCAGGCGATCGTGGACCGGCAGCGTCCGCCACTGCTCGTCAATGGTTTCTTTTCGGGTTCCGCCCTGGAATTCCTGCGCCAGTTCAAGCAAGCAATCAGTGGCGTCGTCAGTTCGATTCAGAACCAAATTTTCAACTGCCGTACGCAGCCTTGGGTCGATTTCATCGTAAATTTCCAACTGGCCGGCATTGACGATGGCCATGTCCAGGCCAGCCCGGATCGCGTGATACAGGAACACCGAGTGAATGGCTTCACGAATCCGGTCCTGGCCGCGGAAGGAAAAAGAGACATTGCTGAGCCCTCCGGATATCAGGGCGCCGGGGCAGGCTTGCTTGATTAGCCGGGTCGCTTCGATGAAATCGACGCCATAACTGTTGTGCTCGGGCATGCCCGTACCAACGGCAAAAATGTTGGGGTCAAAAATAATGTCTTCGGGTGGAAAACCGACTTCTTCAGTCAATACCTTCCAGGCGCGGGCACAGATCGAAACACGGCGCTCCAGGGTATCCGCCTGGCCATTTTCGTCGAACGCCATCACGATCACCGCGGCGCCGTAACGCAAAACGGTCCGGGCTTGCTCGATAAACGGTTTTTCACCTTCTTTCATGCTGATGGAATTGACTACACCTTTGCCCTGCAGACACTGCAGCCCGGCTTCGATTACATCCCAGCGGGACGAGTCGATCATTACCGGAACGCGCGCAATGTCCGGTTCTGATGCGATCAGCTTGAGAAAATGGGTCATGGCTTGTGGCCCGTCCAACAGCCCTTCATCCATGTTTACATCGATGATTTGTGCGCCATTTTTCACTTGTTGCCGGGCCACTTCCAACGCGGCGGGGTAATCATCCTGTTGGATCAGGCGGCGAAAAATAGCGGAGCCGGTGACATTGGTCCGCTCACCGATGTTCAGAAAATTCAGTTCGGGTGTGATGGTCAGTGGCTCCAGACCGGACAGGCGACACCAGGGGACTGGCTCCGGCATGCTGCGTGGAGGTTTACCGCGCACTGCGGCGGCGATTGCTGCAATGTGAGCCGGGGTGGTGCCGCAACAGCCGCCAACCAAATTAAGCAAGCCTTCTTCAGCGAAATTTCCCAGGATTTGCGACATGTTTCCTGGCGTATCATCGTACTCCCCTAATTCATTAGGTAAGCCGGCGTTGGGGTACAGACTCAGCGGGCAACCTGCCACGCGGGAAAGCTCCTGGATCCAGGGCCGGATCTCGGCAGCACCAAGGGCGCAGTTCAAGCCGACAGCAAAAGGCTTCACGTGACGGATTGAATTCCAGAACGCTTCCACGGTCTGCCCTGACAGGGTCCTGCCGCTGGCATCGACGATTGTTCCTGATACGATGACCGGAAGCCGGAATCCCAGTTCGTCAAAGGCGCTGGCAATACCGAACAGGGCCGCTTTGCAGTTAAGGGTGTCAAACACGGTTTCAACCACCAGCAGATCCGCGCCGCCTTCGATGAGCCCCAGGGTTGACTCAGCGTAGGCGTCTTTGAGCTGTGCAAAGCTGATGTTTCGATATTCGGGCCGATTCACGTCCGGAGACAGGGAAGCGGTGCGGTTTGTTGGGCCCAGTGCCCCCATCACAAAGCGCAGGTCTCCCGGGTCGTTCGTCAAGTGCTCATCTACAGCCTGGCGTGCGATGCGTGTACTCTCGCGGTTCATTTCACGGACCAGGGCTTGGGTGCCGTAATCAGCCTGCGAAATCGAGGTGGCATTGAAGGTGTTGGTCTCCAGGATATCGGCGCCGGCGGCAAGGAAATTGCGATGTATGTCGAGGATGACATCAGGCCGGGTCAGACTGAGCAAATCGTTATTGCCTTTAAGCAGATGTTGATGCTCGGTGAACCGGTCCCCCCGGAAATCCGCTTCTTCCAGCTTTTGATCCTGGATCATCGTACCCATGGCCCCGTCGAAAACGAGAATTCGTTCGGCCAGCAGCTTTTCCAGTTGAATGACTTTGCCCGGATCTTTGAACGGGGCGACGGTCATGCTTTTATTGCAGACAAGGACAAAACGGAAAAATTGGGAGTGCGCTTTTCGACGGCCGATACTCTACAGGCTTTAACTTGCAAGCCTGCAGCGGCGCAAAAAGCCTTCAGCTGTGCCGTCGTGAAACCCAGATTGACGTGATCATAGGGCGCAACGGCCTTCGTGTGCTGGTGTTCCTGTAAGGTCACCGCCAGCAGTTTGCCACCCGTTCTGAGTACGCGTGCTACTTCGCGGAAGACCTGCGCGGGATCGTTGGTGTAGGTGAGTGCATGCATCAGCAGGACGGTATCGAAAGCCACATCTTTGACCGGGAGCGAATGCATATCGCCGAGTTCGAACCTGGCATGTCCAAACGATTTCAGCCTGCGCCGGCCCGCTTCAACCACCCGCTCGCTGAGGTCCAGGCAGACAATGCTTCTCGCAGTCGGAGCCAGTAGTTCTGCCAGGACACCGTCACCCGAAGCGATATCAAGTACGTCGCCCGGATCCAGCAAGTGAACCAGGCCGCGTGCTGTAGCTTCCCAGGTCCTGCCGGGCGAATAGTGACGTTCCATGTCGCCGGCGACGCTGTCCGCCCAGGTGCTGGCCCGTTTCCTCTTATTCAGAATTTGACGAATTCTCTCCCGGTCCTGTTGGAGCAGGGGGTCGGCAGTATTCTCCCTGAGAAATTGCCAGAGTTCGTGCAGGCTTGAATCGGCGATTACTGTTGCGATCCGGTAATAGACAAACACGCCATCTCTGCGGTCGGTCACCAGCCCTGCCTCTTTCAGCTTGGCCAGGTGCGTGGACACGCGTGGCTGAGCCAATTGGGTGATGGCTGCCAGTTCCGCTACGCTCATTTCCTCTTCAGCAAGTACCAGCAATAGCCTGAGCCGGGTCGGGTCGGCCAGGAGCCGGCAATGGTGGGAGGCCAGTTGCAGATCCATTGCGCTTTTTCTCGGTGTATTCATATATATCTTTGTATCTTGATTTAAAGATATAACGCAGGTTATCGCTTGAACAAAGAAAGGTCAATAGCGGCTGGAATAGAGAATTAATTCCGCAGGATAGATATAATTCTGTTCGCATGCGGCACGCGGCCGTCTCAGCAGGACAGCTTGAACCATGAACCACGATAGGCATAAGCAAAAAGCAGCACTGACCGGGCAGGTCAGCGCCAATCTGGAAAAGCGCTTGAGCGTTGGTAAAGCAAAGATGGCGACGCGTTACGTCAAGCAGTATTTCCGTCGCGTCCCGATTGATGACCTTGCTTCCGAAGCACCCCAGACGCTCGCAGCTATCGTGATCAGTCAACTCGAGTTTTTGAAGCAGCGAAAACCGGGCGAAAGGCTGATACGGGTGTTCAACCCAACTCTGGATTCCGAGGGCTGGGATTCACCGCACACCATCATTGAAATGGTCAACGACGACATGCCTTTCCTGGTGGACACGGCCTCCCTGACCCTGTCAGAAATGGAAATGGGGGTTCATCTGATCATTCACCCCGTGATTCATGTGGGACGGGATGATACCGGACAACTGACCTCTATTTACGCGAAGAAGACCGCGAGCGGAATTTCAGAGTCGATCATTCAATTCCAGGTAGACCGGCGTACTTCTACCGATGAACTTGATGAGATCAGGGTTCGCCTGGGGAACGCCTTCAGGGATTCACAGCGGGCCGTTGCTGACTGGAGGAAGATGGAGGCCAGTGCTGAGGAGGCTTCCCAATGCCTGGCCCAATGGGCGCACGGATTTGACCAAACCCTGCTGCAGGAATGCCAGGAATTTCTGAACTGGCTGCAGGATGACCATTTTATATTTCTCGGGGTCCGGGATTACAAAGTCACCAGGCGTAAGAAAGCGAGCGTACTGAAAATCGTCAAAGGATCAGGCCTGGGTATCCTCCGGGAAACAGCTGATACGGTGACTTCACGACCGCTTTCGAGCCTTACCGCTGCTGTACGGAAAAGCCAGAAACTGCCGTTGATCATCACCAAGACAAATGCACGCTCCACTGTGCATCGCCTTGGCTACATCGACTATATCGGTGTGTTGAAACTGGATAAGAGCGGCCGAGTCATCGGTGAGCGCCGCATCCTGGGCCTTTTTACTTCCGCTGCCTATAACCTCAATGCCATGGATACCCCGCTGGTTCGCAAGCGCGCCAATCAATTGCTGGTTAATTCGGGACTGGTGGAACGCAGTCATGGCTGGAAGTCCATGGTTCATACGCTCGAAACCCTGCCTCGTGACGAGTTGTACCAGGCCAGTTCAAAGGAGTTGCAGGACACGGCCATGGGTATCCTGCATCTTCAGGAACGCCAACGAGTCAGGTTATTCATCCGTCGTGAGCGTTTCGGGCGATTCTATTCCTGCCTGGTTTTCATTCCGAGGGAACTCTTCAACACCGAAAACAGAGAGGAAATTCAGGATATTCTGAAACGGGCTTTGAAGGGCGCGCGGCTTGATTACGGCGTCCACGTTTCCGAATCCAGGCTGGCTCGCCTGCAAGTCATCGTGCGGCCCCGTCCTGGCGCCAAGATCAGTTTCGACGTGGCTGCGCTGGAGAAGAAAATTGTGGACGCGGTCCGTTCCTGGGGGGATGAACTGAAAGTAATTCTGGTCGAGAAACATGGTGAGGAAATTGGGCTGAAGGCAGCAAGTCGTTTTGGCCGGGCATTTCCTGAGGCCTACAAAGAGGACATATCACCCTGGGTTGCCGCATTCGATGTGGAGAATGCAACTGCCGTATACCAGGGCGAAGACTTGAGGCTGAGCCTGTACCGTCCCAGGAAGTCCCGTGGCGGGATCATCCGCCTGAAGATTTTTCGCAAAGATTCGCCGATTCCACTTTCCAATGTTCTACCCATGCTGGAAAACCTCGGCCTGCATATTGTCAGCGAAAGGCCTTATGAGCTGAGAATGCCTGGAGGGCAGCGGCTGTGGATCCAGGATTTCGACATGATTGCCGCAGTTGGGCGAAAGTTGGACCTCGACGTCATTCGCAATCTTTTCAGGGAGGCTTTCGAAAAGACACTGAGTGGCGAAGCGGATAGTGATGGCTTCAACCACCTGGTCATCGCATCACAGATGAACTGGCGGCAGGTCCAGGTGCTCAGGGCCTACTGTAAGTACCTGTTGCAGACCGGCGTTCCGTTTTCTATCAATTACATGGCCGAAACACTGGCCGGACACCCTGCCATCGCACGCTTGCTGATCGAGCTATTCGAGGCGTTGTTTGATCCTTCAATGGAAGATGAATCTGATTTTCGAAAGGAACTGGCAAGCAAGCGGCTGGTCCGCAGATTCAAGGCCCTGTTGAAGGACGAGCTGGTGGCAGACCGTGTCTTGCTGGATTTCATTTCCGAGCTGGTAGCCGCCAGGGGTAAGAACCGCGCTTTGCTGATTAATGCAATCAAGCGGGCTTTCAGGCGTTCCCTGGAGTCAGTTTCGAGCCTGGACGAAGATCGCATACTGTTCGCTTTTTACCAAGTCATCAAAGCGACTTTGCGGACCAACTATTTTCAGGCAGGAACGGACAGCGCAGCCAAGGAATATGTCAGCTTCAAACTGGACTCCAAAGCTTTGCCGGATTTACCCAGGCCTCGGCCGTTCCGCGAGATATGGGTCTATTCTCCTCGTGTCGAGGGGATTCACCTGCGCGGTGGCAAAATTGCACGGGGCGGGTTGCGCTGGTCTGACCGCAGGGAGGATTTCAGGACGGAAGTCCTGGGGCTGATGAAAGCCCAGAGTGTGAAAAACACCATGATAGTTCCCGTGGGCGCCAAGGGCGGGTTCGTTGTAAAACGCATTCCGGAGGAGGGTGGGCGGGACGCCATGTTGGCCGAGGCCATTGATTGTTATTCAATATTTATCAATGGTTTATTAGATATAACCGATAATTTAGATAAAAATGAGATTCTGCCTCCCGCCGATGTCATCAGGCATGATGACGATGATCCCTACCTGGTGGTTGCGGCAGATAAGGGCACGGCCACTTTTTCAGATACAGCCAACGGTATTGCAAACGAGCACGGCTTTTGGATGGGCGATGCATTCGCTTCCGGCGGATCAGTAGGATACGACCACAAGGGGATGGGAATCACTGCCCGTGGCGCCTGGGAGGGCGTCAAACGGCACTTCCGGGAAATGGGTACCGACATTCAGCGCGAGGTTTTTACTGTTGTTGGTATCGGCGACATGAGTGGAGATGTATTTGGCAACGGCCTGTTGCTCTCGAAGCAGATTCACCTGAAAGCGGCGTTCAATCACCAGCACATTTTCCTCGATCCGGATCCGGACGCCAAAACCAGTTTCCAGGAACGCAAGAGACTGTTTCGCCTCGGGCGCTCGAGCTGGTCTGATTACAAGCAGAAGTTAATATCCCGCGGGGGGGGTATTTATTCGCGCCAGGACAAGACTATTCCTCTCAGTCGGGAAATCAGGGTGTGGCTGGGCATTGATCAGGAAAAACTCAGCCCCAACGCATTGATCCGCGAGTTGTTGAAAGCGCCGGTCGACCTACTCTGGAATGGCGGCATCGGCACTTACGTCAAGGCCTCCCATGAAACACACGCTGACGTGGGAGACCTGGCGAACAATGTGCTGCGCGTCAACGGCAACGAGCTTGGCTGCAAGGTGGTTGGGGAAGGCGGTAACCTGGGAGTCACGCAACGCGGGCGCATCGAGTTTGCTCAGGCTGGAGGCCAGATAAATACTGATTTTATCGATAATTCAGCGGGTGTCGACACCTCCGATCACGAGGTAAATATCAAGATTTTGCTGAATCTCGCCATTCGCGCCGGTCAACTTAATCTCGAAGAGCGAAACCGCTTGCTGGCTGAGATGACCGATGAAGTGGCTTCGCTGGTATTGCGCAGCAATTACCTGCAAACTCAGGCCATTTCCATGATGGTGAGATTTTCCGGTCCGCGATTGGGCGCAAAACAACATTTTATCAACGTGCTTGAAGAAGACGGACTATTGGACCGTGAACTCGAATTTCTACCGGATAATGAAGATCTGGCAGAACGCAGGGACCGGGGTGCAGGCCTGGTCAGGCCTGAAGTTGCAGTTTTGCTTTCCTACGGCAAGATCATGCTTTACCAGCAATTACTGGCATCGGATATACCGGAAGACAGTTATCTCTCGGGCGAATTGACCCGCTATTTCCCAGCCCCTTTGCAGGCGAAGTTTGGGCAGTTGATGCCGGGGCACCGCCTGAAGCGTGAGATCGTGGCAACACAGGTGACGAACAACATGGTGAACCGGATGGGCGCTTCTTTCGCGCTGCGCATGCACGAGGACACGGGTTCTTCACCGGCGAAAGTCGCGCGGGCATTTACCATAGCGCGAGAGGTGTTCGATGCACGCAGTTTCTGGAAGAAAATAGAAGCCCTGGATAACAAGGTCGACAGTGATCTGCAAATCACCGCAATGATCAGCATGTGGAAACTGTTACGCCAGGCGACCCGTTGGCTGTTGAACCTGCAGGGAACAGATCTTGATATCCGCGTTATGGTGAACCGTTTGGCCCCAGGCTTAAAAATTCTTGAGAAGTCTATTGGCGCCAGGATGAAAGGAGAGGAAAAGCAAGAGCTGAAGAGGCAAGTCCAGCCCTTTGTGGACGGCGGGTTTTCTCGTAGACTGGCTACGCACACGGTGATGACAGAGCGTTTGTTCCCGATACTGGATGTTGTTGAAACGGCTGCAAGACGCAAGACAGATGTGAACCGTGTCGCCAAGGTATTTTTTGAATTGGGTGACGCGCTGGATCTGAAATGGTTGAAAAAGCAGGTAGAATCCCTGAACGTAATCGGACAGTGGCATGCAGTTTCCCGTGCCAATTTGCGGGGGGAGTTATTTTCCGTACACAATCACCTGGTCGAGCGGGTATTGCAGAGTGACGGCAGGAAAAAGGAACCGGTGGCGGCGTGGATGGAAACCAACCAGGAAACCCTCAAGCCGGTAATGCGCATGCTGAATAACATGAAAAAGGCCGCTGAAATGGACTATCCAACAACCTCGGTGGCCGTTCGCACCCTGGAACAGCTCGTGACGGACACCTCTCCATGAACCCTGAACGTAAAATACACTTCGTGGCCAGCCAGATTGATGAGGCTGACGCCGTCATTGCTGATTTGCAAAAGCGCTACGGGCGGTGTGAGTTGGAACAGGCCGATGTCATCGTGGCGCTGGGTGGCGATGGATTCATGTTGCGTACCCTGCACCGGTTTCTGCCCGCTGGCTTACCGGTATACGGTATGAAACTGGGGAACGTCGGCTTCCTGATGAACCGGTTCCGGGAGGACGAATTGCACGATCGGCTCAACGTCGCAAAAGTTGTCGAATTGAATCCCTTGTGCATGATCACCGTTACCGAAGCGGGAAGTGAATCGACGGCGCTTGCCATCAACGAAGTCTCGCTTTTAAGGCAGTTGAACCAGGCAGCCCATATCCGGGTCCTGGTGAACGGTTCGGTTAAGGTGCAGGAGTTGGTTTGTGACGGAGTGCTGGTATCCACTGCTGCAGGCAGTTCGGCTTATAACCTGTCAGCGCAAGGCCCGATTCTTCCACTCGGCACCGAAGCCCTGGCCCTGACCCCCATTTCCCCGTTTCGGCCCCGGCGCTGGCGGGGTGCGGTTTTACCATCCAGTGCGCGTATCCGGTTCGAGGTGCTCGATAACTACAAGCGCCCGGTGAGCGCAACCGCGGACGCCCAGGAAATACGCAACGTGATCAGCGTGGATGTTTACGAGGAAAAGAACACAACGCTCAAGCTCATGTTCGACCCGGAGCACTCTCTCGAACAACGCATCCTGGATGAACAATTTCTTTAAGGCCTGGGAAGCCCATTTTGTTCAGCAAACAACATCCCTGCCGGCGTCGCCGGTGTTAATTCAAAAACATGCTTCTGGTTATCAGATTTACGAGTCACTGTAATTTTCAGCAACCGCTCGCTGGCTTGCTTGCCGAACAGACCGCTTTGAAAGCGTAATTCACCCTTCGTGCCCGCTAATGAAAACCGGCCCATTACAATCAATTGTGATAGCGGCTCTTCTGGCGCGTCATGCGGCACCACGGGTGAGAGCATAATCCCCTGCAGGGAAAGGCTTCCTTCCTTGTCGTTCAGGGTTACGTTTTGTCCAACAGATTCGACAATTTCGGCGCGATGATTGTTGAACTCCACCATTGATACCTTGCCATCGCTGTCATCATCAACACCCTCGAAAGCGGAAATGGGCAGCGACAGTACCATGAAGGCGCCGTCATCCACGATATTCAAGGTGCCATGCTGGGCTACCATCAAGTGAGCCTGGACCGATGGGGACATCGGCACAGCCAGTATCAGAATTAACAATGTGACAGACACACTTTTATAAGTGGATTGCAGAATCATTGGAGAGAGCCTTTGACGCAGCGCTGAAAATAGGGGTAGCTGTCGGTAGCATAGTAGTGATAAATGCCATCGGGAAACTCAGGTGTGACGCCCACACGCCCATTGCACTCATCCAGGTCACCTGAGCCCTCAACATACTCCCAATCCTGCTTGAACGTACCCAATGGATATGTAGCCGTCGAAGGCCTGGAATTGCTGACGTTGTTGACCAACTGATAGCTGCCCGTCATGGATTTGAGCTCCGAGCTGGCATCATCAGCAACGGTGTAGCCATAGCGGGCATAGATAGGGAATCCATCGGCTGCCCAGCCGATAATGGTCATGGTTGAGCTGTTGCCCCCCTGTTTCGTAACAAAGCCTTCGGGCATACCGTGATAGTGGTATGCGCCGGTTGGCTGGACATGCGCGTTATTTTCGTCAGTTCCGAAATCGAAACTTGTTTGGCCCAGCGCCTCGATACTCCAGTTGCCGTTGTTGCCAATCAGGCTGCAGGAATTGCCCGAGTCATCACAAGAGCCAGCGGTATCGGCATCGATTTTGACGCCATTGAGTACATATCCAGTGACACCGCGAGGGCCACCCACTCGGTAACCACCGAGCTTTCGGCGGGTTCAAGCGTATAGCTTGCTGACACGGACTGCTCAGTGATGGTGTTCGGATTGTTGGCATTGGGAAATGTTCCAACATCGTGATCCGGAATACCGTTGGCCATAAGCACACGGGCATCATCCGGGCAAGTCCACTGGGATGTGCTGGTGTGGCTTAGTGACTCTTGTGAGTTTGGCGTAATGTCAATGTAATTACACAAAACCCCAAAAGTGGAACCGTCCATTCCCGGGCTGTCCGTTTCCCCCAGCGGCAAGTCGTCGAGGCGAACCGCAATAACCTGCAGGGTGCTGGAGTCCTCAAAACCTGCGTAGAAACGCTTGGATTCGGGTATGACCAGTGGCAATGCGTTTTCAGACGCATCTATCAGTGTCAAAACCAGGTCACCATCCAACAACTCCACGCTACCAACTTCAGCACCGCTGAACGCGTTACTGATCGATGCACTGTCAGTTAACTCATCTTTTTCAATGGATACCAACTGACCGAGTGTCTCGTTGTTTTCGAGCTCGGTCAGCAACCAGTTTCCTGTCAATTGATCCACAACATCGGCCCAGGACCAGAAAAGCCGGGTGATGGTTATCGATTCACCGAGCCACTCCAGGACTCCGTTTTGATTGTCACTGAAAGTGATGTTGAGCGGGCTTTGCTCCGAGTCGACGGTGGCCGGGGGCAGGTAGTCACAGCCAATACATTGGCCATTGTTGCTGCGGTACACGTTGCCGGTGTAACTGCCGATACTGTCTGAATCCGTTGCTGCAGGTGTGTACTCACCATCAGAAGTAAGCCACTCGGGATTGCCCTCATCGGTATAGATAAACGCAGCAATAAAGAGGGTGCTCTTTTGCCGTTCGATGAAATAGCCACGGCCCGGTGCATCTGCATCCCACCACCAACCATCCTCGGGATAGCTGACCTGCGCATTAACCTGCATCGACACCATTTGCAGTATCAGTCCGGCAGCTATGATCAGTGAACTAAATGTTTTGGCCTTCATTGTATTTTTTTTTCACTAGTGGTTTTCATTATTTGCAAGGTTAGAGAAAAAACGTGTGGAAAATATGGAGAAAATGTGGGGGTTGCTGGTTGAACGGTTTGGGGACAGAGTATCATTTGAGTAGCACTGTGTAGATTTTGACTGAACTTAACTGAACTCCATATAGAGCTAACCTACGGAATTATTATGAAAAAGTCAGATATAACGGTGCTATTTGTCTGTATGGGCAACATTTTCTAGTTATTGAATATTTTTAATAAATAATTAGAAATGGGACGATATTGGAACAGTTTATATATGGAAACCATACGCTAAAAAGGAAGCCTGTTAGATACTGTTCCAGGCAGAAAAAAAACACCTCAAAACCCGGCGTGGTAAGACTTTTAGGTCATAAAAGCCTTACTTGCATACCAGGTAATCGTAATGGCTTTCACCGAATGACTTTCTATGTGGAAGCCTATTGGCAACGATCACGTAATCCCTTGCTAATGCGGCCTCTTCGGCTGTCTTGAATCCACCTTGTCTGTATCGCTGGCCCTGAACCACAAGGTCAAAGTAATAGCTAATTCCATTCTTCAACCAGACTCCAGTGTATCCATACGTATTCCAGTTTCTCCGCAATATAATATCGTAAGGCATGGGTTCTACCTCGATAAAAAATCTATATAGAATTTTATTAAAACTTTATATAAATAGAGTGCTTCAAATTAAAGGAATCAACCACTGATTTTAATAACCTGGATACCCCAAGTGTGTAACTTAACGCCTTCGGGGAGTTCCATGGAATTCAGTGCATCAACGCCACGAAAATCAAATGATAAACCTTGAACATCAGATGCAAGGGCCGTGACAGCCAATATCTCAAGTTCACGGCACACAGAATCAACACTTACGACTCCGCTTACTGAGTTTGCACAGTCGATGACCTGGCTCGTGGGCAAATAGTACGACGTCTGAACATCAATTCTATGGAACTTGGAGATACACTCATTGAGCTCACCGTCGCCGAATGGTGAGTTGCTCGGAAACTCCACAAGCACATCAACAAAGTTGTCCCGGATGTTTTCAAGCGTTGCGTAAAGCTTGCTGCAATTTTCCGCCGTGTTGATGTTTTTTGAATCGATCCAGGCAGAAGTCTTGTAGCCCTTGACGATTTGGCTCAGTTTCTTTAATCTCAAGCCCGTCGCGTTCGCTGGAGGGTGTGTAACATGAATATCGTCTCCGTTAACGACAATATCGAACTCAATACACCTTGAGCTAAGCGCACCTGTTATCGCCCGGGCAATTGTGTTAGATCGGTGGTAACAAATGTTCTTACTTCTAAATCGCTTTGCACTGCTAAAGTTCCTGGTCGCATCATCACGCGCATCGTCTATTCCCCTAAACGCCGATTTGGACAATTGATCGAACTCCAGCGGAACTCCAGTGATCTGATTCTCCAAATGACGCATCACAACGGGTGTTGCGGTCATATTAAACTGAAAGGCGCTTTTGTCGTTCAGAATATCCGCAATATCAAAAATCTGAACTATGAGCTTCGGAACATCTCTTAGTGTTTTTGTTCGCTCGCTACTCACATAATTACGGAGTTCGTCGTGGAGGTCTGGGTATGCAGTTCTTGCTACATCATTTATAACAATCATCATCGGAACGGAAATCATGCTGAAATGGAATCGAGAAGAGTCATGCCCGCGGCCTGTAAAACTGGCATCTCCATGATCAGAAAAGTAAATCAGCACAGTTGGAAATTCAGAAGCGAGCACTTCTTCAATGATTAATGATAATGAAAAATCCACATAACGAATTGCTGAATCGTAATCTTCAGGATGGTCCAAAAGCGTTGGCGTGGTGCCAAAAATGGCCTCGTAAGAGGACTTTTCCAGGTCGCCATCAATTGAGTGCCTAAACTCTTCCGGAATATTTCTGAGGTATTTCATGTGACCTGCATAGGAGTGCATGAAAGTAGCCGTTGAGGAATGCCTTCCCTCTCCCCCCTCATCTTTGAATTCTGAGAATCCCCCAAAAAACTCATGATCAAATAGCCTGGGAAAATCCCCTGAGAGGTTTCCTGCAGTTTCCAGCTCTTTGGCTGACAGTTCAATGTTGTCAGCATTCTTGAATAAAACCGACGCTCCACTATTCCACGTCCCTGATAGCCCTTGATTGCTCAACAACTTGGTTCGTATTCCAGCTTTTTTTAAGATTTCTATTATGGAGATACGTGGATGTTCAAAAATGCTGCTTGTTGCATAAATTCGTCCCGCATCAATATTCGGAACACTCAACGCTTCTAACAAAGAAGGGGTAGTGTGGGTATGAGTGGAAAACACATCGTCCACTCGAAATACATTATTGGATTCCCGGATTAGTTTGTTCAATTGTGGTGTGGTGTCCCGCCAATACCCGTATACACCCATGTTAAGAGCGCTTGTTGATTCGCCAATATAGGTTACCAATTGCAAAGCTCTTTCCCTCTTTTCCGACTGCGGCGAAAAGACGTCGTCATTAACGTCGAAAAGTCTATCAAGACTAATGCTCTGTTCCCTGGCGGCCACCCAAGTGGGATAAAGGTTCATTCCAACAGGAAGTACCGCGAGAAAAAGCAAGGTGGCACAAAACACGGAGACAGTTGATTGCTTCCGTGACGACAGAAATCTAATTCTCTCAGTTAAGTAGTGGAGCAACAACGCGAGGAGTAAAGAGGATGACAACAGCAAGAACACTCGGGCCATGAACCTAAGTGCATGTTGTTGATAATTAACAAGATACACGAACAACAGATGTAGATATGCCTTTGCTTCAGCCAGATCAAAACTCCGAGCCTCAAAGAGGCTATCGGTACCGATATTTTGTAAATACAGGTACAAGGGTCGCGAATACCACGCCCAGACAATCGCCAGTAAAAAGACGCCAATTGCCAATATTTTTTTTGATCGATATGAAAAGAAAGACACCAGAAAGAGAAAAGAAAAAAAGGACCACTCAAATGGATTGAGAAAAATATCCCTTATTTCTTCTAATAACTTTAGTGATAAATAATCAAGATCGTACATTTGTTAATTTTGATGGATATGTAATAAACACTATCGTAAGTACACCCGTCAACCTTGCCCAGTGTCTGATTGTAGGAAATTGGCTTGAATTTAAGAACTTTTTCCTATCGATATTACAGAGTCATCTGCCATGAAGACAGTCTCTCCAAATGCGTAACTTCCTATTGAAGCCATCTCGAATCTGAGAGTGTACTTATTCATTAAAAAATAAGCTGGGTTATCGCAGTAAACGTAACCAGAACTGTCGAATCCGTTATTACCTACCGCGGTAGGTAAAAACTCACCGATTTCCCGAACAATATATTCGCTATCAGTAAAGACTATTTGGTTCTTTTCAGCTTTAGTATGAATTTCCTTCGAGCTTTAAATTTGGCTAACTCCCAATCCTCTGCAGCTTTAAAGCCGATTGTTTTGTCAGTAACGCTCAGATAAGTGTCTGCAAACGCTGGGGAAGCCATCACCAGCAGGCTGGCGAGTAGAGCCAGTCTTACAGTTTCACTCCCAATTGCCAGCCTGAACGGTGATGATCCAAAACCAAATTACGATAAACCTGGATGGCCTCCCTCACCGTGGTGGTGAGACCTAAACCTATGCCCAATATCCGATCCCTCTCTTTACGGGCTGCCTCTGGTTTCATTCCTGGCCAGTGACCCACCACTGATTTGGTAGTGCGTCCATCGTGCGTAGCCCTTACAATCCAGGCTGCGCTGCGTAAACGGGAACCAGAGTCGCCAGAAGGTACCCTCAAAAAGAGGCACTTGCTATCACGGACATTCTGCTCCCGGGCAGCGGGAGGTATCTTACGGATACGGGCATCAGTGAGTGGTTCAGTTCGCATCGGTATCTGGCATCCTGATTAAATGGGACAATTTAGGGACAAATATACATGGAATTGTATTGAATCCCTCAGGATTAATGATGCCTGTTACTTGTTGATTTACAAGAGTTCAGGACAGTTTTATATGGTTCAATCTGTATTATTCGTATGTATGGGCAATATCTGTCGCTCGCCGACGGCTGAAGGCATCTTTCGGAAACTCGTAGCCGATGCCGGGCGTGATTCAGAATTCCAGGTCGATTCGGCCGGAACGATCGGGTATCACGCCGGGTCAATGGCTGACAGGCGAATGCGGTCGGCGGCGGAGGAACGCGGTTACCGGCTGGAGAGCCGGGCGCGCCGAATCGAGTTGGGCGACTTTGACCGCTTCGACCTGATTGTCACGATGGATGACGAAAATTTTGCCGCGGTGCAGGAGATGAATCCGGGTACCGGGGCGCGCGTTGTCCGCATGTGCGATTACTGTGAAATGCATGACGAGGCCGAGGTGCCGGATCCTTATTATGGAGGTGAGGAGGGATTTTTCAGGGTCATTGACATCCTCGAAGATGCATGCGGAAATTTTCTGCGCCAAATCTGAGGTTCCATGGTGAACTATCCTGCGATACTGGATGAACTTGGCCGTGGCGAGCCGGTTCACCTGAAAGGTATCGCTGGCGGCTGCATTGCCGATGCGCGTGTGGCGACCTTTACAGACGGTTCAAGTGTTTTCGTTAAACGCGTTGCTGGTGCACCCGGTATGTTTGAGCGTGAAGCGGAGGGGCTTCGTGCACTGTCCTCGGCCGCTGCGATCCGGATACCGGATGTGCTGGCGGTAGGCAGCGACGCGCTGGTCCTGGAAATGATCCATGAAGCTCCGAGAAAAGACGATTTTTTTGAGTTTTTTGGGCGTGCATTTGCAAAAATGCACGATCAGCACGGCCCGGCTTTTGGATTTCCACATGACAATTTTATCGGGTCCACTCCACAGTGTAATGCGCCCCTGGATGGACCCTGGCCTACCCTTGTTGATGAAGCTGCGGTGATAGAGGACGGGTCCCGGTGGCCTGAATTCTTCTTCGAACGGCGCCTCCGCTTCCAGGTGAAATTGGCGGCCGAGCGGGGGCATGGCCACGATACTGCACGTATTCTGGATCGTGCTGAAAGCTTGATTGTCGAACTGTTGAGCGCATCGATTGAGCCCCCCAGTATTTTGCACGGCGACCTCTGGAGTGGAAATTATATTGTGGACGACCGGGGAGAGGCCTGCCTGATCGACCCGGCTGCCTATTACGGCCACCGGGAAGCTGACCTCGCTATGACACGCCTGTTTGGCGGATTTGAATCAACATTTTACGATGCCTACAACGAGGCTTCGCCGCTGGCACCCGGTCACGAAGACCGCCTGCCGATTTACCAGCTTTATCATTTGCTGAATCACCTGAACCTGTTTGGTGGCGCGTATTACGCCCAGAGCATGCGAATACTGCAGCGATACGCAACTGGCTAAAGAAAATCCGGCAACGTATTTCCTGGCGTCATCACTCTTTCCTGCTTGTACCAATTTCAAAAGCCTTCATTCGCAGCTTTGCACGAGCCGGTTCGGAGTAAGGGGCCTGTTGGAATTCGCAATAAGCTGCTATTCGCGGGCATGGCCCGCTCCTACAAGTGACTTCAGCGATTCAATTTCATGTTTCAGGGTTTCGACTTCCTGCTCCAATGCATCGACCCGTCCGGCCAGGCTGCCCGGAGATTGGACTGTTGCAGCATAGTCTGCAGGTTCCGGTATGTCGGGTTCTCCGCACAACAGATGCGCAAAACGCACTTCTTTCTGCCCCGCTTGCCTGGGCAGGGACATCACAAATGGTGGTTCATGCTCGGTGAGCCTTTGCAGCATGTATTGCACGTCGTCAAGATCGTCAAACGCGTATAGACGGTGAGTATTGGTCTTTAATTCGCCCAGAGTTTGAGGACCCCGCAGGATCAGTGGACAAAGCAAGGCAAGGCCCTTGCTTTGTAGTTCCAGTACCTTACCAGCCTGGTGCTCATACTTGGCTACCCGTGCTCCCCAGGCTTCGCGCACAAGGCCCAGGGACTCCAGTTCCCGCAAGGTGTGTCCAATTTCCCCCTCGTTGTACGCGGTGACCGGGTTGCGAGCGGTCTTTTGATTGCAAGCGTTCTTTAACGAATTGAGCGTCAGTGGATATTGTTCAGGGGTGGTTTCCTTTTTCTCCATCAGGCAGCCGAGTACCCGTGCCTGGATTGCTGTCAGTTCATTCACTTCAAAATTACCTCGTTGTCAGAAATACCAGGCTAACTGGGCAAACAGGCTTGGCCCGGTGGAGAAATAGTAACCGTCGAGCGGTGCGTCGATACCACCATATTCCGAACCATTTGGGCCGATCGGAATGTTCAACGCACCCAGTAGCAGCAAGTTCTGTTTCCAATCATACTGGACAACCACCTGGGCCAGGGCTGAAGGATCTTCCAGGTTGATGAAAAAATTGGGAATCAGCATCAGCAAAGGCGTCATCTCAACCGTCGCCGAGGCAGCGATATAGTGCCGCGCCAGGGTGAACAGTTCACCACGATCAAGCCGCCGGAGCAGGTCCGGGTTTCGGAGCAAGTCGCGGGTCGAATAAGCGCCATCCTTCTGTCCGAAACCGTTGTAGTAGTATTCCAGCAGCCCGCTGATATTTTTACCTCCCCAGCTCCATGAATAACTCAGGCTGGTAACTGCCGAGAATACTTTTTCCAGATCGGTCCTCGTCCAGGTCAGGTCGCCGCGCCATATGGCGCCGCCTATATTGGCAATGCCGCCCACGCCCAGAATCTGGTCACCGAAATGCTCGGCGGCCAGCAAATCGAATTCATTCATGCCCAGGAACCCATGATATTTGAAGGCCAGCGAGGAATGGTCCGACTCGACATCTCCCGTGTGAGGATCACGGCGGACAACGGCGACGCCCTGGAAGTCATTGCCGTTATTGAACAGGTACTGGCCGTAAAGCATGTCATCGCCGGTCTTGTACTCCTTGTCGACTGCGGCAGGGTCGAAAGGGTTGAACACGTCCATCGGCGTGAAGACCATACCGTTGCCCCAGGTGACTGCCTGTCGTCCGAATCTCCAGACCGTGTGATCGCTTGTGTACCCCACACTCAATCGGTCGAGCCGATGGATAAATGCAGTCTTGTCATCGTCCCCGAAAGAATAGGTGAGATCCCACCAGCGGCGGTCGTCGCTGATGACGTTGTTGACCGGAAGCGCCGAACCAGGAAGGCTTTCGGCCAGTTTCAGAGTATCTGCATGAATCGCGATGAACTGGTAGTCGGCATTAAAATCCCAGCGGTTGTGCCTGGCGCCGAACTTCAGCCGCGCTTCAAGGTTGTTGTCTACTGCGCTGGTGCCGAGTACCTCGTTGAATATGCTGTTTTGCGGGTAGTCGATGTAGATGAATTGATATTTAACGTGCCCGCCGAATGACACATCTGTCTCTGCCGCTATGGGCATGGCGGTTATGGCGAGGCCCAGGCCGGCCGCGAACAGGCAGTGGGCACGGTTCATCTCAGGCCGGCACCTGGCCTTTATCTTCAATAATGCGGCCGTCCTGCATTTTGACCAGGCGTTTTGCGTAGCGCATGACGCGCTCGTCATGGGTCGAGATCATGAAAGTTACACTGTGTTTATCGTTCAATTCACAGAATAATTCCATCAGGTTTGTTGCGGAACGGGAATCGAGGTTGGCCGTGGGTTCGTCGGCCAATACCAGCTTTGGCTGGCTGACAATGGCGCGCGCCACAGCTACACGCTGTTGCTGCCCACCGGATAACTGGGCAGGCCGGCGGTTTCCCATGCCCTCCAGCCCGACTTCCTGCAGGATCGCTAAGGACTTGTCCATTCGTTCCCTGGCGGGAATACCCTGTACCTGCATGACGAATTCCACATTTTCCCGGGCGGTGAGTACCGGAATTAGGTTATAGGCCTGGAAAACGAAACCAATGTAGTGCAACCGCAGGTCGGCGAGCGGCCCCTTGCCCAACTGGTCAACGCGCTGGCCGTCAATGCTGATTTCTCCGCTGTCGAGTTCATCGAGGCCGCCGATCATGTTCAACAGGGTGGTTTTACCCGAGCCGGAAGGGCCGGACAGGCAGACGAAGGAGCCTTGTTCAATATCGAGCGTGACGTGGTCCAGCGCCTTGATTACCGCATCACCCTGTTGATAGTTCTTACACAGTTCGAGACATCTAATTTCGGCCATGTCAGTTCCTTCAGGTTTTTGCGATGGCTTCGACGGGGCGGTACTGCGATGCCCGCCAGGCAGGTAATAAACTGGTGATTACTCCCAGCACGATCACTACAACGTTGGCCAGTACCAGGTCATTTAGTTTGAGCGCGGGATAGAGCACGCTGGAGGCGCCCATCATCGCCAGCCCCTCGGCAACTGCCGAAATGTCGATCCCGTCCTGGAGTGGCAGGATGCTGGCGACAGCCAGGATATTTCCCACCACCAGCCCCAGCATCAGCAACATCACGGACTCCAGCAGGATCTGGTACAGGATGGCTGACGGCTTCATTCCCAGTGCCTGCATCAGCCCAATCTCCCGGACCCTCTCGAACACGGCCATCATCAGGGTATTGACGAGCCCGAAGCTCAGGGCCAGGAAAATCACCACCACCCAGACCAGCACGAAACCATCCATCACGCCCATCATGGTGCCCAGGTAGGAATCTAGCTCCATCCAGCGCTTCACTTCGCCTTTGCCTGCAGTGGCCTGCACCACCAGGTTATAAAGCGCATCGACGTTTCGGTAGTCCCTGCCGGTGACAGCGACTTCAGAAACTCTCCCATCCAGTTTCAACAGGGACTGGACCGTTGAAAGCCCCGCGTAAATGTACGTTTCCTCGAGGCTGCCCAACTTGGCCTGGTAGACACCTACAATTCGGAATCCGCGATCCGCGATCTCGTTATCGGGGTCCTGGCTCATCACCACCACCCGTTTTCCGAGGTCGGTTTCCAGGCGCTCGAGCAATTTACGCCCGATCACCAAACCCTTGTCGGCTGGAGACTCCAGGAAGCGGCCCTGCACGATGCTGTCAGGGTCGAATCCAACTGCGATCTCACCCGTGGGATCGACTCCAAGGAGCGTAACGCCCCGGTTGTCACGTTCGCTGGAAATCATGGCGGGGACCCGCACGCGCGCGGTCCAGCCTGTAACTTCAGAATCATTCAAAGCAGTTGTGAAATCCGGTCCGGGTTCAGGCATGCTGTTTTCAATACTGGGATCGTCGTGAAAATCAGGGTGGTGAATCTGAACCAACCCCGGCAATGAATCGATGCCATCTTCAATCATCTGGTCGACCATGCCACGCATCAGGGCGGTCATGAATATCATGGCCCATACGCCGATCGATATGGCAAGGAGCATGATCAGGGTGCGGCGATGATTACGCCACAGGTTACGCCAGGCGAGCTTGGTCATGGCGCCAAAGGGTAAGCGGTTCACAGCGGACATCACACAGCCCGCATCGCTTCAACCGGGCGCAGACGGTACAGGCGCAGCGCCGGATAAATTGATGCCAGCAGGCAGAAAAGGAAGACCACACCGGGGCCGAGCAACAGGGAAATCGTGGTGACACTCGGGTACATTTTGTCTTCCATGTTGAAGCGCTGAGCCAATTCTTCCATGCCGGGGTAGGAAAAGCCTGCGGTATTGAAATACAAAACCACCAGCCAGCCCAGGAAAACGCCTATGGTAAGGCCAATGAGCGCCATGAGAACGGTTTCCAGCATCACCAGTGATGCCAGTTTGCGGGGTTTTACACCCAGCGCTGTTATGACGCCGAATTCGCGGGTTCGCTCCAGCACCGACATCAACTGCGTATTCAACACGCTGAATGCCACAAGTATGATCAGCACACCATACATAAACCAGGCACTTGAAAAGTCGGCCTGAATAGCCTGCTCCAATCCGGGGTGCAGCGCATTCCAGTCGAGGGCCAGCAGTTCATCGCTGCCGGCGATAATCGCTTGGACACCGGCCATAGCGAGCCGCATTTGTTCGAGGCTGGCGACAGCGACGGCGATGCTGTTTCCATGGTCCCCCATGGCGAACATGTCCTGGAAGTAATCCAGTGGCATCTCGGCGATATTTCGATCCAATTCCGATGAGCCGGTTTCAAAAATACCGACGATGGTGAGAACTCCGGCGGCAAAGGAACCATCGCGCCCGCTTCCCAATAGCGTTAGTTCATCCCCGGTCCTAACCTTTAGATTTCTGGCCATCACTGACCCGATAACAATTTCCGCTGCATTGGCATCCCGCAGGTAGCGGCCTTGCTTTACCAGGCCTGGAATGGTGGACACACGCGGTTCGTAATCCGGCTGGACGCCAATCACCTGGACACCGAAAGAGCGTTGTTCACTCGAGACCAGGGCAAAACTTGCAGCACGGGCCCCGACGTGTGTGTCGGCAACAGTTTTCCGTAATTCGGCGGCCAGCGACTGGATGGCCCTGATGCTGGTCCTGAGCTTGGGGTTGTCGTTATAACCCACTGCCTGCACCTGCAGATGCCCGCTGAAGGCCTGCAGTGTGTTGTTGATCATCATGTCGTAGGATCCCAATTGCAGGGAGATCATGAACACCAGCAGCACGTTGGAAAAGATCATCGCCGTCGTTGTCAGCCAGGTACGGCGCTTGTGCCTCCACAGGTTACGCCACGCCATGCGCAGATTGAGCGTCATTGCCTGGGATTGCGAAGGTTGGACAAGGTGAAAAGATTGTCCGGCAGATCCAGGTCGAATTCGATGGAGTTTGCGGTTAGCTGCGTCCACTCGCCGGGTGTATCCACTTTGCCCATACGCATGATTTTAGCCACGGAACGCCCCCCCATTTCTTCGACTTCAAGTGTCTTCATGGATTTGACCAGGACACCATCCTGGTCCCAGAACTGCTGTTCCATCAGAACATAATCGTCCCGCACGGTCAGTACTTCTTTACCCCATACCACTGCAGCCTCTTCATGCGGCACGGAACTGATGGTGTAATAAACATGGCCGTCACGATCTTCGGTATAGACCAGTTCATGCTCGTACTGATCGATAATGTCCGTTGACTTGCTGATGTCCTTGTTGGAAAAGTCGCTGCCCATCCAGTTTTGGGACATCATAGAGGAGGGAACCTTGATGATGCGATTGATCTTTGGTGAATAGGTCCACATATTGTTGTCGTTCAGCAAAGTGCCATTACCGGCGTCTTTCTTCGGCTCGACTACCCGAACCAGGGACAACTTGTCACCCTTGCTCCAGGAACGCATGGTCATGGAGCGCTCCCAGTCCGGCCGGTGAATGACCATGGTCATATCCGAATAGGACGTCAGGCCGCGCCAATGTTCCATCGCATTACGAATCAACTCGGTGGCATCGGCTTGCTGCGCCACTGCCGGAGAAAAAAAGACAATACCGAGCATAAAAACAAGTAAGCGCATTTTTCACCTCCCAATGTCTTAGCGTACAATTTGGTGCATGAAAGAACCAGTTGTTAATTCACCTTCCGGCGAGGCCGCAAAGGGCGTGCTGGTAATTGGCATCTCTTCCAGGGCGTTGTTTGATCTTGGCCAGAGCCACTCGGTCTACGAATCGAAGGGTTTGCAGGCTTATTCTGAATACCAGATAGAGCGCGAAGACAGTTTTTTGAAGCCGGGTGTAGCCTTTCCCCTGGTACGAAAACTGCTGGCTCTGAACGAGGACGAAGTAGACCATCCAGGAGTTGAGGTGATCCTGCTGTCGCGAAACAGCGCGGATACCGGTCTGAGGATTTTCAATTCGATCGAGCATTTCGGATTAAATATTGAGCGGGCCGCATTCACAGGAGGGGACAGCCCCTATAGATACATGAAAGCATATGGCGCCGACCTGCTGTTATCTACCAATGCAGGAGACGTCCGCAAAGCCCTGGAAAAAGGTTACGCAGCCGCGACCATTCTTCCCGGTAGCGCGAGCAGTCCGGACAGCGGACAGCTGCGAATTGCTTTCGACGGCGATGCGGTCATTTTTGGCGATGAAGCGGAGCGCGTATTCCAGGAGCAGGGACTCGAAGCATTTTCTGACAATGAACGCCAGGCAGCCGGGCAGCCGCTTTCAGGAGGGCCGTTTAAGCCGGTGCTGGAGGCGTTGCATAAGATCCAGTCGGCCTATCCTATCGATGACAATCCGATCCGGACTGCTCTGGTCACGGCCCGTTCGGCACCGGCTCACAAGCGCGTTGTCCTGACCCTGCGAGAATGGGAGATCCGGATCGATGAAGCCTTGTTCCTCGGCGGTCGTTCAAAAGGTGAATTTCTCAAGACTTTTGGAGCAGACATTTTTTTTGATGATCAACAGGTTCACATAGAATCAGCAAAGGCACATGTAACCTCAGCGCATGTACCCTCGGGCATCACGAACGAGTAATATATCGCCTCACCAATTTGGAGCGCCAAATGGCCAAGCTGAATCCTTTTGACCTGTTCGATGTCGCATCACTGCTCACAGAAGAAGAATTGATGATCAGGGAGAGTGTCGCCCGGTTCGTAGATGAACGGGCCATGCCCCTGATCGCAAGACATTTTGACGATGCTACTTTCCCCGCCGAGTTGGTGCCGGAGATCGCGGAACTGGGCCTGCTGGGTTCCAGTCTCGAAGGTTTCGGCTGCGCCGGTCTTAATAGCGTGTCTTACGGTCTGATCTGCCAGGAACTCGAACGCTGTGATTCAGGACTGCGCAGCTTTGTGTCAGTGCAGTCCAGCCTGTGCATGTACCCGATACACGCATATGGCTCGGAAGAGCAGAAGCAGAAATGGTTGCCAGGCATGGCAGCAGGTGAAGTGATCGGATGTTTCGGCCTTACTGAATCGCATGGCGGTTCTGACCCGGCCGGCATGAAAACTCATGCACGCAGGAACGCAGACGACTGGATCATCAACGGCTCCAAGATGTGGATCACCAATGGCAGCATCGCGGACATTGCCATCGTTTGGGCAAATACCGACGAAGGCATCATGGGTTTCCTTATTGAAAAAGACACGCCAGGGTTCGAGGCACGATCCATCAAGTCCAAGATGTCGCTGCGCGCGTCTGTGACTTCGGAACTGTATTTCGATAACGTTCGCGTTCCCGAATCAAACCGCCTGCCCCTGGTCGTGGGGCTCAGGGGACCGTTGGGTTGCCTGACCCAGGCACGCTACGGCATCACCTGGGGCCCGATTGGCTCAGCCATTGCCTGCCTGGAAGAAGTCATAGGCTATACCGCTGATCGTGTCTTATTCGGACGTCCCCTGGCGGCCAACCAGGCTATCCAGATCCGGCTCGCAGAGATGGCGCGCAGAATTACAACCGCGCAACTATTGTCGCTCCAGTTGGGCCGCATAAAGGACGCCGGAAAGATGCAGCCAACGCAGGTCAGCATCGCGAAATGGAACAATGTTCGCATGGCGCTTGATATCGCGCGCGATTGCCGCGACATTCTTGGCGCAAGCGGCATCACGACTGAGTACCAGGCGATACGGCACATGTTGAATCTGGAAAGCGTGATTACCTACGAAGGTACAGAAACGGTACACCAGTTGGTTGTAGGGCGTGAGTTGACGGGTATTAGTGCTTTTTAGAATCGCGAATGAATTCGCTCCTACGGTTATTCTACGTAAGAGCGGATTTATCCGCGATCATTTAAAATCAATAATCCGCGGCTCGATTTCAAGCGTCACGCCAAACTTATCCAGAATGCAGGCCTGGATGTGCCTGGCCAGGTGGAGTACTTCCTGGCCGGTAGCATTCCCGTGATTGACAATAACCAGCGCGTGCCGCTCCGAAATACCTGCGTCCCCAGTTCGGTGCCCCTTCAGTCCGCAGTGTTCGACCATCCAGGCTGCGGAAAGCTTGATGGTTGCATCGTCAAGAGGCCACCCGGGTAACCCCGGGAATTTTTCCAGCAACGCCAGGCCCTCGTTCTGGACCAGAACCGGGTTTTTGAAAAAGCTGCCGGCGTTTCCGGTCTTGGCGGGATCGGGCAACTTACGCAGGCGCAGCCGGATCACCGCATCACTGACAGCGAGTGCGGTGGGTTGGTTGATTTCAGCCCGGGAAAGCTCTTCGGACAGTCCGGCGTAATCCAGTTGTGGCTTGAAGCGGCGGTTCAGCCGAAGGCGAATCGAGGTAATCAGGAAGCGCCCGGGTTCGGCGGATTTGAATAGGCTGTCACGGTAAGCGAGCCGGCAGTCCTGAAGTTTGAATGTTGTCCACGCGCAACGCGACAGGTCCCAGGCGGTCACGCATTCCAGGACTGTAGCCAGTTCCACGCCGTACGCGCCGATATTCTGTATGGGAGCAGCGCCGGTGAGGCCGGGTATGAGGGAGAGGTTTTCCAATCCGGAGAGGTCGTGTCGCAGCGTCCACCGCACCAGTTCGTGCCAGTTCTCCCCGGCCCCGGCTTTGATCCATGCGTGATCTTCATTGGTTTTAACGATTTCCCGGCCGCTGATCCGGTTGTGGAAGATCGAACCTGGGACATCGCTTGCAAATAAAATATTGCTGCCGCCACCCAGTATATAATCCCTGGCGGGATCAAATGGCGGCAGGGATAACAGGTCTTCCTCGTTCTCCAGCGTGAACATGAGTCTGGCTGAAGCCGCCACGCCAAACGTGTTGTAGGCTTTCAGTGAGGGGCGCTCGGTAAGCTTCATTCGGCGGAGTGGTTGGCAATGGCCTGCAGGCACTCGTTCACCAACTCGGGGCCGCGATACACCATTCCGGTGTAAAACTGCACCAGGTCAGCACCCAGTTCGAGTTTGTCAACGGCGTCCTGTCCGCTGGTAATACCACCGACACCAATCAGGGCGATGTTCTCCGGAAGCAGGGCTCTCATGGCCGCCAGGACCTTGTCGGCTTTCGGCTTAAGCGGAGTGCCTGAAAGCCCGCCGTTTCCTCAGCATGTTTCATGCCTTCCACGCCATCCCGGGAAATTGTAGTGTTGCCTGCAATCACCGCATCCATGCGATGGTGGGTCACGACCCCGGCGATAAGCGCCAGGGCGCTATCTTCAAGGTCGGGGGCGATCTTGACGGCCAGCGGGACACAGCGGCCATGCTGGTCGGCCAGTTCAGCGCGCCGCTCACTGATGCTGCCAAGCAGGTCGTCCAGTTTATCTTCACCCTGCAGGTCACGAAGATTCTGTGTGTTCGGAGAGGAGATGTTGATCGTGACGTAATCGGCGTAGGGGTAGACTTTATTAAGGCAATGCAAGTAGTCATCGACGGCTTTCTCTATCGGTGTGTCGAAATTCTTTCCGATATTTATTCCGAGAATGCCTTTGAATTGGTGGTTTCTGACTTTGCGGACCAGGTGATCAACCCCTTTACTGTTGAATCCAAGCCGGTTGATCATTGCCTGTGCTTCAATCAGGCGGAAAACTCTTGGCTTGGGGTTACCGGGTTGTGGCCTGGGTGTAACCGTACCGATTTCAACAAATCCGAAACCCAGGCTGCCGAGCGCCTCAAAATAATCGCCGTTTTTGTCCAGGCCAGGCGCCACACCAACCGGGTTGGGGAATTCCAGTCCCATGCAAGTGACCGGTTGGTTGTGAGTTGTGCACAGCAACCGGGTTACGCCGAGCCGGTGACCCACCTTCAAACTTTCAAGGCTGAGTTCGTGCGCGGTTTCCGGGTCTGTCGAAAACAGGGCTTTCCGGGCGAATTCGTAAAACACAGTCAATTATCCAGCCAGGGAGCCACAGGCGACCCGCCGACCCTGGTTGGGTAAGTCGAGCGAAGCGAGCGGTACCAGAAAGGTCGTGCGCTCATTGCATGCCGTCGAGCGCAGCCGCCTTCCGGCGTAGCCGGGAGCAGGGAAGCGAGACTCCTTTGTTAAGTTCAGAGATCAAATTTGATGCCTTGTGCCAATGGCAGGCCCTTACCCCAGTTGATGGTATTGGTCTGCCGGCGCATATAAACCTTCCAGGCATCCGAGCCCGATTCACGGCCGCCTCCGGTTTCCTTTTCGCCACCGAAAGCGCCGCCGATTTCCGCGCCTGATGTTCCGATGTTGACGTTGGCCAATCCGCAATCAGAACCGAGACATGACAGGAACAGCTCAGAGCTGCGCACATCGTTTGTAAAGATCGCCGATGAAAGCCCCTGCGGAACGTCGTTATTCATGCGAATAGCGTCTTCGATTTCTGAAAACGGAATCACGTAAAGGATCGGGACGAATGTTTCGGTCTGAACGATGTCCCATTCGTTTTCCGCCATGACAATGGTAGGTTCTACGAAAAAACCCGGCCGATCGATTTTCGCACCACCGGTCAGTACCTTTCCGCCCGCCTCGCGGGCCGCTGCAATCGCTGCCTCGAAATCCCTTACCGCAGTTGCGTCAACCAGGGGGCCCATCAGTGTGTCCGGATCCAGTGAATCGCCAATGCGTACCTGTTGATAAGCACTAACCAGTAAATCTGTTACCTGGTCCAGGATGGTTTCATGGACAAACAGGCGCCGTGTCGTGGTACATCGCTGCCCTGCTGTTCCTACGGCGCCGAATACGACTCCAGGTATTGCCATCTTCAGGTCGGCTGTTTCATCAAGGATGATGGCGTTATTGCCACCGAGTTCCAGCAAGCTGCGGCCAAAACGTTCAGCCACGCGCGTTCCGACTTTCCGGCCAACCCAGGTGGAACCGGTAAAGGACACCAGTTTCACCCGCTCGTCATCGACAAAGCGGTTTGCCAGGTCATGTCCACTGGCCATAAAACTCAGGAAAATAGGCGGAAATCCACCTTCTTCAAGCGCCTGGTTAGCGATTTTTTGCACGGCAGTACAACACAGTGGGCATTTGGACGAGGGTTTCCAGACAGTGACATTGCCGCATATGGCTGAAAGCAAAGCGTTCCAGGCCCAAACCGCGACCGGGAAATTAAACGAGGTGATGACGCCTACGATTCCTAAAGGATGCCATTGTTCGTACATGCGGTGTTGTGGCCTTTCCGAGTGCATTGCAAGACCGTATAACATGCGTGACTGGCCAAGGGCGAAATCCCCGATATCAATCATTTCCTGCACTTCGCCGTCACCTTCAGCCTTGATTTTACCCATTTCGAGGCTCACCAGGCTGCCGAGAGCGTCCTTATTCCTGCGCAGGGCGTCGGTGCACAATCGAACGGCTTCACCGCGCTGTGGCGCCGGTATACGTCGCCAGGCTTCATGTACCGATTGGGCTGTTGCGATGACGCGCTCATAGTCCGCTGCCGACGCACCATATACGCTGGCGATCAATTCTCCGTTAGCCGGATTGTTCGATTCGATGATCCCTTCGTCTTGAGTGGTGGACCACTCTGCGTTGCCGAAATATGCTCCGGAGTTGAAGTCTTCTATTCCAAGTGTTTGCAGAAATTCCATGATGTTCATGTACCTTTAATTTGGATTGGAGGAGAATTCGGAGATTAGCGGTACATTATCGCACCGCGCCTGAAATGTTGCATCCATCGGATCAGAAAAAAACATGTATTTCACGGAACTCCGCGGAGTGAGCCGTGTCATATCGCTCAGTGGGAACAATGACCATGTTATGCTCATAAAATGGAGCCGACTCGTATGACGGCCGTACACAAATTACATGCCGTAAAGGCCGCGGGTTTACCGGACGCCAATTTCGGGCAGCCGGCCCGGCGACCTGAACCGGAAGAGGCAGAGCCTGCACGCATGAGCGAAGCACAGGTCGATCAATTGTTGGTGGAGCGGGTTCAGAAAGGCGATAAGCAAGCCTTTGACCTGCTCATTAGCAAGTATCAGCATCGGATTATCAGCCTGGTCACACGCTATGTTTCCGACCAAACGGAAGCTTTGGATGTGTCGCAGGAAGCATTTATCAAGGCCTACAGGGCAATCGACCGCTTTCGCGGTGACAGCGCGTTTTACACCTGGCTGTACCGAATTGCGATCAACACGGCTAAAAACTGGTTGGTCGCGCGAAAAAGACGGCCGCCCGCATCCGATATCGATGCGGCAGACGCCGAACAGTACGACATGGAGAGCCGGCTTAAAGAGCACGACACTCCTGAAAACGAATTGATGCGCGAGGAAATCGAACGCACCGTGTTCGACACCATTGCGGAGTTGCCGGTTGATCTGCGCACGGCCATCATACTGCGCGAGATGGAAGGCATGAGTTACGAAGATATTGCCGTAACGATGGATTGCCCGATTGGCACCGTAAGGTCGAGAATTTTTCGGGCGCGGGAAGCCATCGATGAAAAATTGAAACCCCTTGTAGAAGGGAACTGAGACTAAATATCTACGGAATGACAATGAGCAAAGAAACTCGAGAACATCTTTCAGCACTGGTGGACGGTGAAATCAGCCGGGAAACCAGCCGTTTTTTGGTAAGGCGTCTTGGCGCCGATGATGAATTGCGTGCTACCTGGACGCGTTATCACCTGGTCAGGGATTGTCTGCGTCACCAGGACGGCGTTAGTGCAGGCGAAGACCTTTGCGCGCGGGTCAGCCTGGCGCTTGAAAGCGAACAACCTGGAAAGCGTTTCCGAACACTTCCGACAGCCTGGTTCAAACCGGTTGCCGGGCTGGCCATCGCAGCCTCGGTTGCCTTGATGGCGGTGGTGGCCGTGGGCCCCGGAATTCCAGGTGCACCCCAGTCTGCCAGTGAATTGGCAGGCGAAATGGAGTATGAGCAATTTACAAGTCCACAGAGCCTGACGTCAGCGCCTTATTCGAGTGCGGCCAGTTATTCCGGACAGAGCGGTAGCGCGAGCACTGGCAGGAAAATGGATTCTTATCTCGTAAGGCACTACCAGGTTACCGGGGCCAGCGGCGGTAAAGGCTTCGTTGCTTTTGTACCCATCGTCATCACTGGGTCAAAGTCTCAGAATGAAACAGACGGTAGCGCTGCTGTAGCAAATCCGGAAGTCAAAAAGGATGAAGAATCCAAATTGAGATGAGGCTCACCGCTGCCACGCTGATGCTTGTGGCTGTGCTGCTGGGTTCGGCCGGTTCGGTACTGGCCGGGAATGATGTTAAGCCCCGCGAGATGCTTGAACGCATGACGGCGGCCATGAGCCAGATGAGCTACCAGGGCACTTTCGTTTATATCCAGGGTGATATCGTCGAAACCATGCGCATTACTCATGTTTCCGACCGTGATGGAATGCGTGAGCGCCTGGTTGCAGTTTCCGGCCCGCCGCGTGAGGTATTGCGAGATTCCAGCGGAGTTCGCTGGGTGCTGGCTGATGATCGTTCTGTCTTTACAGACTCGGCTTTTAATCGCTCTTTCTTTCCGGAACTGCCGCTTGATCATTACGACCAGACCGAACTCTCTTATTCTCTGAAGCTGGGCTCTGAGGCCAGAATTGCGGGTCACCGCGCGCGTAATCTCAAAGTGCTTCCCAGGGACAGGTACCGTTATGGCTACTCGCTTTGGCTGGAGGAGCATTCGGGGTTGTTGTTGAAGTGGGAGTTGATCGACGGTAACCGTAAGTCACTGGCTAAACTCGTGTTTACAGATGTCCGCCTGGGTTCGGAGGTAGATACCGATGAGTTGGAATCCACCAGTCAGCTCAAAAAATTCAAAACAGTGGAATCTGCCTTGCCTTCAGGACACGGGCTGTCCAAAACCACACTCAGGTGGAAGCCGGATAGTTTGCCCCCGGGTTTTCAACTCACAGCTCATCGTTACTTTGGCCAGCAGGATAAGGGAATTTACGAGCACCTTGTATACAGCGACGGACTGGCTACTGTCTCCGTTTATATTGAGAGTGCAAGCCAGAACGGCGAATCTCACGCCGGGGTCAAGAGGCTGGGAACCACCCACGCCTTTTCACGAAAAACTGATGACATGCTGATTACAGTGGTAGGTGATGTACCTGCAATCACGGTGAAGTTCATTGCAGAATCTGTCAAAATTGTTGCCCCCTGATTTCTGAATCACCCCGCTATGATTGAGCAGCAAGGAAAAGTTGTAGCCGTTGCCAATGGAAGGGCCTGTGTTTTGTTGGGGGGCACCAGTGGATGTGCGAGTTGCGATGCCGGCAAGGGATGCGGCGCCGGAATATTCGGACGCTGGCTAAAGAGAAGCCCGGTCACCCTGGAATTGGAAAACCGCGTAAACGCCGGGCAGGGCCAGCCGGTCATAGTGGGTATTCCTGAAGCGCTGTATCTCCGGTTGATCTTCAGGCTGTACCTTTTTCCATTGCTGGCAGCGATCGCTGGAGCGGCATGTGGCTATTTCCTGTCCGTGGATTTCAGCGTGGGCCCAACGGGTACAGATATGATCACGTTGCTGTGCGGACTTGCCGGTGGCACAGCCGTTGTGTGGTGGAACAGGTATGATTCAAGGGAATTCCCAGAATCATTTATTGTCCACCTGTTGCGCGTTGTCGAAAATGATCAACCCGGAAAATGAAAACGAGGAAAATATTGTGACCCGAAGAATTACTATCACTGTTTGTGTAGCACTCCTGTTGTTGACAGCCAACTCGGGATTTGCCCGGGTCACTGGTCTGCCTGACTTTACCGGCCTGGTGGAAGAAACCGGGCCCGCCGTGGTGAATATCCAGATCACCCAGTTTGGCGAACGAGCTCGTAGCAGGGCTGATGGCCTGGAAAACCCAAATAACGGCCAGGAAATTCCAGAGTTTTTCCGGCGCTTTTTCGATCAGCCCGGAAGCCCGGAAAATGGCAGGCCCGACCGGCGTGGTGCGGGTTCCGGCTTTATTTTTGAATCTGACGGTTACATCATCACAAACCATCACGTTATAGACGGCGCTGACCAGATCATTGTCCGACTGGCAGACCGTCGTGAATTCGAGGCGGAACTTATCGGCTCTGACCCTTTGAGCGATATTGCGCTGCTGAAAATCGATGCCGAGAACCTGCCTACCCTGAAGCTCGGCAACAGCGATACCTTGCGGCCGGGCGAATGGGTGGTGGCGATTGGTTCACCGTTTAATTTCGACCAGTCAGTCACCGCTGGAATCGTGAGCGCCAAAGGGCGCAGCACAAATCAGCAACAGTATGTACCGTTCATCCAGACTGACGTTGCCATCAATCGCGGCAATTCGGGCGGACCCCTGCTGAACATGGACGGTGAAGTTGTTGGAATCAACTCGTGGATTCTCAGCTCAGGTGGCGGCTACATGGGCCTTTCATTCTCAATACCGATCGAAACGGCCAGCGGAGCAGTCAGCCAATTACGCGAACACGGGGTGGTTTCTCGCGGGTTGCTTGGCGTGCAGGTTGGCGCGGTGAACCGGGAAATGGCCGAAGCGTTTGGGCTGGAGCGGCCGGTTGGTGCACTGGTTAATGATGTGAATGATGGCAGCGCCGCCGACCGTGCAGGAATTCAGCCAGGCGATGTCATCCTGGCGTTTAATGACCAGGCGATCGAATCTTCGGGGGATTTGCCACCACTGGTCGGTGCAAATCCACCCGGTACCGAAGCGGAAGTTCTTATCATTCGCAATGGCCAGGAAAAAACTTTTATCGTTACGCTTGACGCGCTGGAATCGGATCAGGATGGAAACCTGCTTGCCACCAATTCGGGAAGCAGCCAAAGCAACAGCCTGGGTATCATCGTTGAGCAAATCAATGAAAACCGCCGGCGTGCCCTGGGTAATCCGGAAGGTGGAGTCATCGTTTCCCGGATCGAGAGTGATGCAGCATTCCGGGCCGGGCTCAGAACCGGTGACGTGATCCTCACAATCAACAACGAAAGCGTGGAAAACGCGGAGTCGTTTGAGCAGATCGCAGAGTCCCTTCCTGAAGGTAAAGCTGTTGCGCTCCGCGTGATGAGGGAGGGTGTTACCCGCTACATGGCATTTTCGCCCCCTGTTGAAGAATAAAGGGCGTTAGTTAAGCTATAATTGCCATCCGCGAAACCGGGCCATTCGTTTCACTGGAAGCGGATGGCCTTTTCACATTGTCCCAGGGTGATGGACCAAGACTACATTCGAAACTTTTCTATCATTGCGCACGTAGATCATGGTAAGTCGACCCTGGCGGATCGGTTTATCCAGATTTGCGGTGGCCTGACTGAGCGCGAAATGGAAAACCAGGTTCTGGACTCGATGGAACTCGAGCGTGAGCGCGGAATCACGATCAAGGCTCAAAGCGTGACGCTGAAGTACCCGTCCAGCGACGGCCAGGTCTACCAGCTGAATTTTATCGATACGCCGGGCCACGTTGATTTTTCCTATGAAGTATCCCGCTCACTGGCGGCATGCGAGGGTGCTCTCCTGGTCGTGGATGCCGCTCAAGGTGTCGAAGCCCAGAGCGTAGCTAATTGCTATATAGCAGTCGAACTGGGGCTGGAAGTGATCCCCGTACTCAACAAAATTGATCTGCCATCGGCGGAGCCGGACCGGGTCAAGCAGGAGATCGAGGATATCATCGGCATCGAGGCGGCGAACGCGCTTTGCATAAGCGCCAAGACAGGTGACGGCATCAATGAGGTGCTCGAAGCTCTGATCCAGGGCATACCCAGCCCCAACGGGAATGCCGCGGCGCCGTTCAAGGCGCTCATCGTTGATTCCTGGTTTGATAATTACCTGGGCATCGTCTCGCTGCTGCGTGTGGTCGACGGCTCGATTGGAAAGGGAGATAAAATCAAAATCATGTCATCGGGGAACCAGCACCAGGTGGAGCAGGTTGGCGTATTCACGCCCAAGCGGGAAGTAAGGGAAAAAATTTCGGCCGGGGATGTTGGTTTTCTTGTTGCGGGCATCAAGGAGATTCACGGTGCTCCGGTGGGCGACACAATCACGCTGGCCAAGGACGGTGCGACAGAATCACTCCCCGGTTTTAAATCAATGCAGCCCCGGGTATTTGCAGGGTTATTTCCCACCGATGCGGAAAATTATCCCGATCTCAGAGAGGCACTCGATCGCTTGCAACTGAACGATGCCGCCCTGCAGTTTGAACCGGAAACTTCGGAAGCCCTGGGCTTTGGTTTTCGTTGCGGGTTCCTGGGCCTGTTGCACATGGAAATTATCCAGGAGCGCCTGGAACGTGAATACAACGTTGACCTGATTACTACATCGCCTACGGTCATATACGAAATTGAGCTCAGTGGTGGTGAAACCGTCTGTCTTGAGAATCCAGCCAGGTTGCCGGAATCAAATAAGATTTCGGAAGTGCGCGAGCCAATCATCGAGGCGAATATCCTGGTGCCACAGGATTACGTCGGCGCAGTAATCGGCCTGTGTGAGGCGAAACGGGGAAGGCAAAAGGCCATCCAGTACCTTGGCGGCCAGGTATCCATCAGTTACGAATTACCTCTTTCCGAGGTAGTCCTGGATTTCTTCGATCGACTGAAGTCTGTCAGCAGGGGATATGCCTCGTTCGAGTATCATTTTCTTCGTTTCCAGCCGGGTCCATTTGTTCGCATTGACGTGCTGATCAACGGCGAAAGAGTAGATGCACTGTCTCTGATCGTGCATCACGACCAGGCGCAAAGACGCGGGCGTGACCTGGCCGTTCGGATGAAAGAGCTAATTCCAAGACAGATGTTCGATGTGGCGATTCAGTCGGCGATTGGCTCGCAAGTGATCGCCCGGACAACAGTAAAAGCATTGCGCAAAAATGTCACGGCCAAATGCTATGGCGGGGACGTAACCAGGAAACGCAAGCTGCTGGAGAAGCAAAAGGCCGGTAAGAAACGAATGAAGCAAGTCGGCAGGGTGGAAATTCCGCAAGAAGCCTTTCTTGCCGTGCTGCAACAGGATAACAAGAGGTAAAAAACCCAATGAAACCCGATTTTTCACTGCTATTGGTGCTACTGACCGGCCTGACCGGCCTGGTCTGGCTGCTTGACAGTTTGTTGTTAAAAAGGCGCCGGATGGACCGGGCGGTACAGGATAGCATCAAGCGCCCAAGGGACCCGGTAATCATAGAATACTCCCGCTCCCTGTTCCCCGTGCTACTGATCGTGTTGTTGTTCCGATCGTTCCTGTTCGAGCCGTTCAAGATTCCCTCAGGTTCGATGATCCCAACTCTGCTGGTCGGTGATTTTATCGTTGTCAACAAATTTACCTATGGCCTCAGGCTGCCCGTTGCGCACACCAAGTTCTTGCCCATTGGCAATCCGCAGCGAGGTGACGTCGTGGTGTTCCGTTATCCGGTCGATCCCAAAGTCAACTTCATCAAACGGCTGGTAGGCCTGCCCGGAGACACCGTTACTTACCGTGACAAGCAGTTGTTTGTTAACGCAGAGCAGGTATCGAACACGGAACAGGGGCGTTTCAGCAGTAATGAAATTAAATGCACCACTCCCCGGTCTGATGCGACCCGTCTGACCGAGACCCTGGGTTCTGTCAGCCACGATATATTGATTCATGAAAATTCAGGAAGCCGGGATGGTCAATGGCAGGTGCCGGAGGGCCACTATTTTGTGATGGGTGACAATCGCGACCGCAGCAATGACAGCAGGGAATGGGGCTTCGTGCCGGAAGAAAACCTGATGGGCCGCGCCATTGGTATCTGGTTGAATTTCGACTATACAAAGGGTTGTGGTGACCTTTCCCGGGTCGGCGATGGCATCCACTGAGGGTTAAGCGCTATAGTATTCAGGTCCACTTAACAAGGAAGAGGTGAATGGAATGAATATTCGCAGAAATGGTGGCCTGACACTGATAGGGTTCTTGATTGTGCTCATTATAGGTTTGTTTTTTACCTATGCAGCGATGCGCGTCATCCCGATGTACCTTGAATATTACTCACTGACGACCGTTTTGGGTCAGTTGGAGGATGATCCTGCTTCTGCCTCAATGCAGCCTTATCAAATCAAGAAACGTATCAAGCGGGGTCTCTGGGTTAGCTATTCCAGCAACAATATCAAGGAAAAACACATGCATATTTCGAAAGTATCGGATGGAATAAAAGTCAGGGTGGCCTACGAGATTAGAAACGATTTTATGGGTAATATCGACATTATTGGCAAGTTTGATAAGTCTGTAATTCTGAGCAAGTGATGTGAAAAATTCCGTGACCGGCATCGATTACCGGTTCACCGACCCCCGGTTGCTGATGGACGCACTAAGACACCGGAGTATGGGAGCCAGGAACAATGAACGTCTTGAGTTCCTTGGTGACAGCGTTCTCAGTCTGATCATTTCATCGAGGCTCTTTGAACTTCGTCCAGACGCCCCGGAGGGCGATTTGAGCCGAATGAGAGCCCGCCTGGTAAGAGGGACCAGCCTGGCGGACGTAGCCTCGGGAATCGATCTTGGCAAACAGATCAAGCTGGGTGAAGGAGAGTTGAAATCCGGTGGATTCAGACGGGCTTCCATCCTGGCCGATGCTTTTGAAGCGGTGCTTGGCGCTATCTTTCTCGATGGCGGATACAAAGCCTGCCGGCAGGTCGTCATTGGCCTTTTTGATCCTATAATTGAGAACCTTCCGGATGCAGAAGACCTGAAAGATCCCAAAACACTCCTGCAGGAGTGGTTGCAAGCAAGGGCAAGACCGTTGCCTGAATATGAGCTGCAACGCGAGGAAGGTGCTGACCACGCCAAAAAATTCTACGTGACCTGCCGGATTCCGGATGACGGAACCGGGTTTGAAGCCTCGGGAAGCAGCAGACGTAAGACCGAGCAAACGGCCGCCAAGCAGGTATTGCGTCTGCTCAAGGAGGATGTGGGTTGAAATCGGAGGATACACTGGACTTTCGGTGTGGTTATGTAGCCCTGGTGGGCCGTCCAAACGTTGGAAAGTCCACGCTGATGAACCGGTTTCTCGGGCAAAAGTTAAGCATTGTCACGGCTAAACCTCAAACCACCCGGCAACGGATCGCCGGTATTAAAACAACGCAGCAGGGTCAAATCATCTACATCGATACGCCGGGCATTCACCTTGCCGCCCGGCGTGCCCTGAATCGATACATGAACCGGATTGCCCGCGCCTCGTTCCACGAGGTTGACCTGATCCTGTTTCTGATCGAAGCCGACCGCTGGACCAAACAGGATGAGCACGTAGCGCGAGCCCTGAAATCTGTTAGCGCTCCGGTGCTGCTGATCGTGAACAAAATTGACCTGGTTCCTGAGAAACCACGATTGCTTCATTTCCTGGAAAAGGAAGTAAAAACCGACCGATTTTCCGAGGTATATCTGATCGCGGCAAAATCAGGTAACGGAGTTGATGTTCTCGAGGAAAAAGTCATGCAGGCCCTGCCGTTTTCGCGCCCTTTTTACGATGAGGACCAGTTCACCGATCGCAGTGAACGGTTTCTCGCCGCCGAGCTGGTTCGCGAACAGTTGATGCTGCGGTTGCACCAGGAGTTGCCCTACTCGCTGACCGTCGAGATCGAGGAATTCAAGCGAAAAGATGGCGTTCTGAGAATCGCCGCAATTGTGTGGGTAGAGCGCAAGGGGCAAAAGCAGATTGTGATCGGAAAGGGCGGTGACGTGTTGAAATTTGTCGGTACCCATGCCCGCCACTCACTACAGGAACTATTCGATGAAAAAATATTCCTGCGATTGTGGGTCAAGGTAAGCCGCGACTGGTCCGATAACGAACGGGCGCTCCGGCAATTTGGCTACAACGATAAGAACTGATATCAGATGCGCACATCTCTGGAACCCTCTTACGTGTTGCACAGCAGGCCTTACCGTGAGACAAGTTTGCTGCTGGAAGTCTTGAGTCGCTCACATGGCCGGGTTGGCCTGGTTGCGCGTGGCGCCCGAGCAGCGCGATCGCGCTGGAAAAACGTACTGCAACCGTTTCGGCCGCTTTTGCTAAGCTGGAATCAAAGAGGGGAACTGGGGACGTTGACTTCAGCTGACCAGGTTGCCTCTCCTCCTGCATTGGCCGGGGAGTCGCTTTTTTGTGGTCTCTATGCCAATGAATTGACCACCCGTTTCCTGCAACGGTCTGACCCACATCCCGGTCTATTCGAAGCGTACAGGCAACTGGTGGCGGAACTCGCAACTGGCGGTCAGCCACAACCGCTGTTACGGGTTTATGAAGTGCAGCTTTTGCAGGCAGCCGGGTTCGGCTTGCAACTGGACCATGAGTACGGCACTTCTGAAGCAATCAACGCGAATGCATGGTATTCATATGTGCCTGAGTCGGGCCCAAAACGCCAGGAGTACGATGCCGGCGCGGCACATGAACTGGTTTCCGGTGCCGCGCTGCTGGCGTTAAAAACCGGGGAAATTGAAGATCAGCACCTGCGGGAACTCAAGACGCTGATGCGTAAGCTGATCAGGTTCTACCTGGGAGACAAGCCGCTTAACTCCCAGGCCCTTTTTTATTAGGGCCGATTACAGGTCCTAAGCACTGGAAGGTATGAAAAATGGCAGTACTTCTTGGAGTTAACATCGATCACGTGGCCACGGTCCGCCAGGCCCGGGGCACTTATTATCCATCCGTAATCCAGGCTGCTGAACTCGCGGAAAGTGCGGGCGCAGACTCGATCACTGTGCATTTGCGCGAGGATCGCCGCCATATCCAGGATGAAGATGTGCGTGCGCTCTGCACGATTACGAAAACCCGGATCAACCTTGAAATGGCAGTTACTCCGGAAATGCTGTCAATCGCGCTTGAAAGAAGGCCGGCAGACGTCTGCCTGGTACCGGAAAAAAGAGAAGAATTGACAACCGAAGGCGGCCTGGATGTCGTTGCCAACCGGGCATCGGTGGCCGCAGCAGTCGCACAACTCGATAGTGCGGGCATCAGGGCTTCATTATTTATCGATCCTGACCCGGAACAGTTAACCGTTGCCCGGCAAATTGGTGCGCCAGTCGTAGAGCTTCACACGGGAACTTACGCCGACGCAACCGGCAATGAACAGGAGAAAGAATTGCAACGGCTCCATAAAGCCTGCCTTTTTGGGCATGGCTTGGGACTGCAGATTAATGCGGGTCACGGGCTTCACCTCGGCAACGTAATGCCCGTTGCCCACCTGCCGCATATGAAAGAACTGAATATCGGTCATTCGATCATCGCCCGCGCTATCTTTGTTGGGCTGGAAGCTGCGGTACAGGAAATGAAAGAACTGGTTCATTCAGCCTGACACAGGAAATCGTGTGCTGCTTCAAGAAATGAATAGTAAGCCCGCGCAAGATCCGCGCTGGAACTGTCGAGATGGCATGCGCCATTCAGCGTTCGCATTTCTGCTTCCAGTTTGCGTTGGTGGCACATTGCGCTGGACGCAATGAGTTGGTGCAGAATTCCGGCTGCTCGATCGCGATTCAGATCTGAGATGCATCGGTCCAGCTCGGGTAAATTTCGCTGCAGTTCTTGCCGAAACAAATCTTGCATTTCCTGGTTGTGGCAGCCGGAACCCATTTCACTGATCTGGGTGTTCCTGTGAAGCCCGGTGGCTTCCCGGAGCTGGCGGCCGGAAACCGGCTTGACCAGCAGGCACTCAACCTTCAGAGCAACCAGATCGCTTTGCCTTAATTCTGAACCGCCCCCCGTCATTATGATGATCCTGGGCTGGAGCCGTTCTCTCGGCCAGGCCCGTCGAATTCGCCTGATTACCTCCAGGCCGTTGCTGTCGGGCAATTGGATGTCCATACAGATCAAATCCGGAAACCAGCTTAATGCGATCTGCAGTGCCTCTCTGGCGGTTTGCGCCTGCAGAACGTGACCGCTACATTGCCTCAGTGCGGCCACCGCATAGCGATTGCTGATGCCGTGATCGTCGACTACCAGTGTCCTGTGTTCCCCGGAAAGTGGTTGGATTGTCATTTGGCCCCTTTTTTCGGCATTATTAACGAATGCCGGACGAAATCTTCATCTCCCTCAATAACAGCATAGCTGATGAAAAACAGCCTGCAAGGTGCTTTGCGCCCGGCTTACGTAAGAAGGCGGTGTTCCTTTTCTTTCCGGTACTGCTCCTGGTTCACAGTTCGGTCATTGCTTCGTATCCACAGATCAGGTTCAGTGCCCAAAGCATTGAGCATGTGAATTTCAGCATGCTGGAGGTCCAGGCACAGCTAAATTCCGAAGGCGTGTTCCGGATCGATGCCGGACAGATCGCCGTGGATGGGGTTGATCGGAATATCAATGGTTTCTCACTGCAGGGTGAAATTGAGAAAGCTTCTATCCAGCGAGACAAGACCCTGTTTCGAAGCAGGGTATGGACCAGCCAATTCGAAGCAGGCTTCGAGTTCACAAAGGAAAGCGGAAATATTTTCGCCAACCTCAAGTTTGCGAGACAGGAACTCGAAGTCCTGAAAGGGCTGGAGGGATTACCACCCGAGTTAAATTGGCTGAGCCGGGGCCATATCGATGCGGAGCTGAAGTTCACTCTTCTGGCAGGTAGCCCACCGGACGTCACCGTTGAGTTGGCGATTGGCGACGTTAGTTTTGATTCACCCGATGGCCGCTTTGCCGCCGAGGCGCTCTACATGGAGGCGAAGGTTTCGGTGCGTCGCAATGAATGGTCAGCTCCTGGCATCAATGGTTCCGTCCTGGGTGGCGAATTGTTGATTGATGATTTTTACCGGAATTTTTCGGATGGAGAGATGGAATTTACCTTGCGGCCTGAATGGCAGGGCGGCAAGCTTGCCGTGCTCTCAGCAAGCCTGACTGATAACTACTCCCTGACCGTCGAGGGACGGGCGGTGTTGGAGACGCAGCAACAGCCAAACTCCTGGAGTGTGGAAATTAATCGCCTTGACCTGCAGCTTCCCGGGGCTTATGAGCGTTACCTGGAACCCATGGCCGCGGCCTGGACACTGAATGGCCTGGAAGTTACCGGTCGTGTTTCCTGGAGTGGTGAATGGTCCGCAGGGAAATTCAGCTCAGGCGACCTGGGAATCACCGACTTGAGCATAGTCGATACCCAACGGCGGCGCTTTGCCATCACCGGTCTGGATGCCCGAATGCGTCCTGGGGACCACGCATTCCAATCGATCCTGGCCTGGCGTGGTTTGCTGCTGGGGCGGATCAATCTCGGTCCAGCGCAAGTTGCCCTGGATTCCGAGCCGGGTAAATTTGCGATTACACAACCGCTGGTTTTAGAAGTCCTGGGCGGCAGGCTGAACCTGCACGAACTTCAAGTCTTGCTGCCTGGAAGCTCAGACGACGACGCGGGTGAGCCGGATATTCGCTTGCGGGCAGACCTGGATGAGTTGGACATGGAACAACTCACGGCCGCATTCGGATGGCCGGCGTTCTCTGGAAAAATGACCGGAAAAATTCCGGGCGTCAGTTTTGAAGATGGGGTGCTGGATGTCGAAGGTGAAATCCTTGTCACCGTGTTCGACGGTTTGCTGACGCTGGATGATCTGCGAATTGAGCGCCCATTTGGTGTGCTTCCAAGCCTGGCGGCGAATATAGAGGTGCAAAACCTGGACCTTGAACTGCTCACCAGCACGTTTTCTTTCGGCCGGATTTCCGGCCGGATTGATGGATATGTACGGGATTTGCGCATGCTGGATTGGAAGCCGGTTGCGTTCGATGCGTGGCTCGGAACACCGCAACGCCAGCGCGGCTCCAAGGGTATCTCGCGACAAGCGGTCAACCACCTCACTACGCTTGGTGGCGGCCGCGCCACGACCGCCTTGACCAGCCCCTTGATGCGCCTCTTCAATAACTTTTCCTACAAGCGTCTGGGCCTGGGCTGTCGCATGCAGAACAATATCTGTGAAGTGCGCGGCGTGAGTGAAGATGGTGCCAGTGTGCAGATTATGGAGGGTGCGGGTATACCAAAAATCACCATCAAAGTATTCAATCGAAGTGTCGACTGGCCGCAGTTGCTGGCACACCTGGCCGCAGCTTCGGAAGGGGAGTCCATTAAGGTTGGGGACTGACCCGATGTGGTAAAATGACCCGCAAGCCTTCAGACAAGGAGCAATTAATGAAAAAACTAAACGCGGCCTTGATCCTGAGCGCGCTTTTTACGCTGGTGGCCTGTGTCACCATCAATGTTTATTTTCCTGCTGCAGCCGCCGAGCGTGCTGCGGAAAAATTCGTCGGTGAAGTGTTGGGGGAACCCAATGAAGAAGGCTCGTTGTTTAATCCTTTGGAGTTACCCGACAATGTAGTCCTCATCGCGGCCACGGCGCTGGTTAATTTCCTGGTTTCTGACGCCCAGGCGCAGCAGGCTGAAATTGAAATCAACACGCCACAAATCAACGCCATCAAGGCACGCATGGCTGGGCGCCAAAGGCAGCATCTCGATTCTATGTTCGACGCGGGTGCGATCGGCTTCAGTTCCAATGGCCTGATTACCATCCGTGACCGCTCAGCTGTACCGTTGAGCGAGCGCAGGAGTCTTGAAAGCGTGGTTGCTGATGAAAACCGGGACCGAAAAGCGGTGTACCGGGAGATTGCGGTGGCGAACGGACATCCGGAGTGGGAACAAGACATCCAGGATACGTTCGCGCAAGAATGGGTCAGAAACGCCCGGCGCGGGTGGTTCTATCAGGACTCAGGCGGCGCCTGGAAACAAAAGTAACCCAAACCATTAACAACTGCGGCCGGGCCATGTAGCCCGGTCGCTTTTTTTTGAGAAGTATTTATGAGCCGCAGAAGAAGACCCAGACTACCGCAGGAACCATTCGAGGCAAGAATCGAAGATCTTAGCCATGATGGCCGCGGTGTCGCGACTCACGCAGAGAAAAAGATATTTGTTCACGGAGCCTTGGCCGGCGAACGGGTTCTGGTGCGTATGACGGACCGGAAAAGAAACTATGACGAAGGTGAAGTGGTTGAGGTAATTGAGGCTTCGCCCGACCGAATTGAACCGCGGTGTCCGCATTTTGGACAGTGTGGCGGGTGTTCCCTGCAGCACCTCGTTCCCCAAAAACAGCTCGAATCCAAGCAGAACACCCTGGTTCAAAACCTTGAGCGGATAGGTAAGGTGAGTCCCGATGTAATCTGGGAGCCCATGGCGGGGCCGGAATGGGACTACCGGCGCAAGGCGAGGCTCTCAGTGCGTTACGTGCACAAAAAGGAACGCGTGTTGGTAGGGTTTCGGGAGCGTTACGGCCGTTTCGTTGCCGACATGCAGGAATGCCATGTGCTGGATCAGCGGATTGCCTCCCAGCTGGGCCGTCTTTCCGAATTGATTTACTCGATGGAGGAAAGACGCACGATTCCCCAACTGGAAGTTTCCTGTGGCGACCGGCAGTGCGCGTTGGTTTTTCGTCACCTTGAACCCCTGGGCGACGGTGATCTTCAAAAATTACGGGCATTCGCGATTGAAACGGGCATAGCCGTGTTGTTGCAGCCGGCAGGCCTGGCCAGCGTTCACTGCCTGGAGCCTGACAATCTGGAATTGGGATTTGAAGTGCCGGAGTTTGGAGTTCAGCTGGTTTTTGGCCCGTCAGATTTTATCCAGGTCAATGCGGAAATGAATCAGAAAATGATCCACCGGGCACTGGAATTGCTCGAGTTGGACGGAAATGACAGAGTGCTGGACCTGTTTTGCGGCCTGGGTAATTTCACCTTGCCAATGGCCACGCTCGCCGCCGAAGTTGTGGGCGTGGAAGGCGATTCAGAGCTGGTGAAAAAAGCGCGGATAAATGCGCAGCGCAATGGGCTGCAAAACGCCACTTTTTTCACGGCGGATCTCAGTGAAGACCCGGGATCCGCGCCCTGGCTGAAGCAGCACTATGATAAAGTGCTGGTCGATCCACCCCGCTCGGGTGCCGAGTTTATATTGCCGCACATTGCAGCCAGCGGGGCGCGTCGCGTGGTCTATGTCTCATGCCACCCGGCAAGCCTGGCCCGGGATGCGGGAATACTGGTTCAGCAATTTGGTTTCCGCCTGATGGGGGCAGGGGTAATGGACATGTTTCCACATACGGGGCATGTCGAATCCATCGCACTTTTTGAGCGAAAAGACTAGACTCCGGAATATGAATCCAGGACCAATTCTAATCGGGCTGCCCGGCACGGAACTTGATGAGTACAGTCGCGAGCATCTGTGCCATCCAGCCGTTGGCGGCGTGGTGCTTTTCACGCGAAATTTCGAGCACAGGAAACAGCTGGAAGGGCTGGTTTCAGAGATCCGGGCCGCAAGGAATCCACGCCCGTTGATTTGTATCGACCAGGAAGGCGGAAGGGTACAGCGCCTGAAAAACGGATTCACCCGGCTTCCCCCGCTTGGCATGCTTGGCAAGCTGGAACGGTCGGATCCTCAGAAGGCGATGGACATGGCTTACCGCCATGGTCGCGTAATGGCTACAGAGATGCTGGCTTGCGGCATCGATCTCAGTTTTGCCCCCGTTCTGGACCTGGATCGCGGCAGCTCCGTAATCGGGGACCGTGCGCTTTCCGGCAACCCGGCAGTCGTCACACGGCTTGGGCGGGCATATCTTGCCGGCATGCACGACTCGGGAATGAAAACTACCGGCAAGCATTTTCCGGGCCATGGTTCAATAGTCGCAGACTCGCATGTGGCTGATGTTTGTGATCCGCGCAAACTCGAAGAAATCATGGATTCTGATATTCAGCCGTTCCGGGAACTGGCTCCCGGATTGGATTCTCTGATGATCGCGCACGTTATATATTCCGAGGTCGACGCGCTCCCGGCCGGCTACTCAACTGCCTGGTTGAAAGGCGTGTTGAGAGAATTGCTGGGCTACCAGGGTGTAATAGTCTCCGATGACCTGGGCATGCACGCGGCCAAATCCGTCGGTGGTCTGGTCGAGCGGACCCACCTCTGCCTGGCGGCGGGGTGTGATCTTGCGCTGGTTTGCCTACCCGGGGATGTCAAGACTTTGCTGGCTGAACTGGACGGGCCCCTGCAAGATTCCGGTGAAGCTATCGCACGTCTGTATGGCCGGCCGACGGTCAATCGTGAGGAGTTGGCCAGTGTTAACCGCGAGGGAATCAAGGAGTGGGGTCACTGGCAGCAAAGCCTGGAGCAACTGGCAGAGCAGAATTGGAGTTGAGCGTATGGAGATAATTGGAAGTTGGGCGGACAGTCTTTCGGCAGCCATCGGCCTTCGGCCCTGGGCTCTGGCGGTTTTCCTGATCGTGTTGCTGGCGCTAACTCTGGATTTTGTACAGCGCAGATTGATGAAGCGCCTGGGAAAGGTGGTCACCGGCACGAACAACCTGTGGGATGACGCACTCTTCAACGCGGTCGGGCGCCCGTTCTCCTTACTGGTCTGGCTGGTCGGTATCACGCTGGCGGCCCAGCTAATACCCGCCAGGGAAGAGGGCGGATTACTGAACGTTGACCTGGTCATCCAGATCCGCCAGCTCGGTGTGCTCTATGCAATTGCCTGGTTCCTGTATGTGTTTGTTGGAAATATCGAAAGCAATATCATTGAAAATGCCAGGCGTGGTGAGCGGGAAATCGACCAGACAACGGTCAACGCCCTGGGTCGTGTGGTTCGAATCACCATTGTCGTTACAGCCATACTGGTCGGGCTCGATACACTCGGATTCAATATCGCGGGGCTGATGGCAGCAGGTGGAATCGGCGGCCTGGCGATTGGCCTGGCGGCAAAGGATATGCTTGCCAATTTCTTCGGTGGAGTGACGGTGTACATTGACCGTCCGTTTGGCATTGGAGACTGGATACTGCTCAAGGAAAAGGGCATTGAGGGTGTGGTGGAGGAGATTGGCTGGCGCCAGACCACGATTCGCAAGTTCGATAAACGCCCGGTTTACGTGCCAAACGCCGTATTCACCACTGCGTCGGTGGAAAACCCTTCACGTATGACCAATCGCAGGATCAATGAAACCATCGGCTTGCGCTATAAAGACATTGCCCGGATGGAGGATATTACCGCGGCTGTTCGGGAAATGCTGATCAGTCACCCTGAAATTGATGAACAGCAGACCCTGATGGTCCATCTCAACACATTCAGTCCGTCTTCGGTGGATTTCTTCATCTACTGCATGACACATACCGTGAACTGGCAGCGTTACCATGAGGTGAAGCAGGATGTATTGTTGCAGATCAGCGCAATAGTTCAGGCACACGGCGCTGCAATCGCATTCCCTACCCGAACCGTTGAACTGGAATCGACATCCGGGCTTCCGGGTTTGCAACATCGAGAGAAAAATCATGATGGAAACTAACCCCCAGGAGATACTGCGGAATTCTACTGTGCTTGCTGACAGGCAGGAAGTGGAAGCGGCAATTGAGCGCATGGCAACGGCAATAAACGCCTACTATGGGGAGCGGGAAATCATCCTTCTGATCGTCATGACCGGCGCCGTGATGCCCGCTGCCTGGCTGGCGTCCGGGCTTAAAATGCCTATTCAAATGGACTTTGTGCACGCCACCCGATATGCCGGCCAGACCGAGGGCGGGGAAATCGAATTCAGGGTCCCGCCGCGCCTGAATATCGAGGACAAGGATGTGCTGATCGTCGATGATATTTATGACATTGGACTGACGCTTCAAATGATCGAAAGATACTGCGAGTCCAGGGGCGCACGTTCCGTCAACAGCGCTGTGTTGGTGCGGAAAATTCATACCCGTGAAACGACAGGCAACTTCCCTGAGTTCATCGGTATGGAGGTGGAAGACAAGTATGTTTTCGGCTGTGGCATGGATGCTTACGAGCACTGGCGCCACCTGAGCGAGATTCGCGCGCTGGAGGGCGTCTGATGGCGGCTCAACTGATCCTGGCGCTGGTGGGGGGCACCGGGCTGACAGAACTGGAAGACGATACACAGACACTCTCTTTCGACACGCCGTATGGCGCTCCCTCAGCGCCCATCAGGGTGGTGGAAACGCAACCCATGCGCTTACTTTTTTTGCCACGGCATGGGAATCCGCATCGATTTCCTCCGCACTGCGTTAATTACCGGGCAAACCTGTGGGCGCTGCGTGAGGCTGGTGCCAGCTGCGTGCTAGCCGTTTCTGCAGTAGGAGGAATCACCAACGGATATATCCCTGGTGCCCTCGCGGCGCCGGACCAGTTGATCGATTACAGTTGGGGGCGCGAACACACGTATTGCGATTCTGGAAATGCCCCCTTGTTGCACGTGGACTTTACCCACCCTTTCGAAGGCCCGCTGCGCACGGCCTTGCTCAACAGCGCGGCCCGTTGTTCCATCGAGATCATTGATGGTGGATGCATTGGCGTCTTCCAGGGGCCGCGGCTTGAGAGCACTGCTGAGGTCGAAAAAGCTCGACGGGACGGTTGTGACATGGCGGGTATGACTTCGCTGCCTGAAGCGGGCCTGGCAAGGGAACTCGAACTCGATTACGCTGGAATTGCAGTGGTGTCCAACTTTGGAGCCGGAGTCAGCGATGAATTAATTTCAGAGGAGGACATCGCCGAAACTCTCAGAGAACCCATGACTCGCGTCCGGACACTGGTGAAGGCGCTGGTTGATACACTTTCGACACAAGAACCACGGGTGTGACGCAACACTATCCAAACCTACTGTCCCCACTCGATCTGGGTTTCCTCACGCTGAAGAACCGAGTGTTGATGGGATCCATGCACACGGGTCTGGAAGACCGGGCAAAAAATTATCCGAGACTTGCAGCCTATTTTGCCGAGCGGGCTGCGGGCGGTGTCGGACTGATCGTGACCGGAGGCATGGCCCCCACCATAAGTGGATGGCTGGCGCCTTTCACCTCATCCATGATGTTTCCCTGGCAGGTCAGGCATCACCGCAAGCTAACTGCCGCGGTGCACGCCGAGGACAGCCGGATTTGTATGCAGATTCTTCATGCCGGCCGTTACGCGTATCACCCGTTAGCTGTCGCACCTAGCGCGATTCAGTCTCCCATTACACCGTTTAAACCCCGTGCGTTATCGAAAATGGGAATCCGGCGTGAAATTCGTGGCTTCGTACGGGCGGCCCGGCTGGCAAAAAAGGCAGGTTATGACGGGGTCGAAGTGATGGGCTCTGAAGGCTACTTCATCAACGAGTTCACAACGCCTCGCGTGAATCGGCGCAAAGACGGCTGGGGTGGCAAGGCAGAAAGTCGCTATCGAATTGCCGTAGAAATAGTGAGCCGCATCAGGCAAGCCACGGGCCCGGAATTTATCATCATTTACCGCCTCTCGATGCTCGATCTCGTGCCAGACGGTAATAGTTGGGACGAAATCGTGGCGCAGGCCAAAGCCATTGAGAAAGCCGGAGCCACCATTATCAATACCGGTATTGGCTGGCACGAGGCACGCATTCCTACGATCGCTACCATGGTGCCGCGCGCGGGATTTTCATGGGTAACCCGGAAGCTCAAGGGGGAGGTTGATATCCCGTTGGTGACCACCAACCGCATTAATACACCCGCAGTTGCAGAAAAGATCCTGGCCGACGGGGATGCAGACATGGTTTCCATGGCGCGGCCATTGCTGGCCGATGCAGAGTTCGTCAACAAGGCTGCAGCCGGGCGGGCGGATGAGATCAACGTCTGTATCGCCTGCAACCAGGCCTGCCTGGATCACACGTTCAATCGGCAAATCGCATCATGTCTGCTCAATCCTCGCGCCTGCCACGAAACCGAGTTGAATTACTACCCGGCCAGGCATAAAAAATCACTGGCCGTTGTAGGTGCCGGTCCTGCCGGTTTGGCATTCTCCTGTATCGCTGCGGAACGAGGTCACAAAGTAACCCTGTTTGATTCTGCAGACCGGATTGGAGGACAGTTCAACATGGCCAAGCGCATTCCGGGCAAAGAAGAATTTTTTGAGGCACTGAAGTATTACGCCCGTCAACTGGAATTGAAGGGAATCGAACTGCGGCTGGGCGTGCGCGCTGACGTTGCTTTGCTTGAAGAGTTTGATGAAGTCATTCTGGCCACAGGCGTATCACCGCGAATCCCCAGGATCGAAGGAATCCATCACCAGAAAGTCCTGAGCTACGCTGACGTGCTTTTGGATGGCGCTGAGGTGGGCAAAAGGGTGGCTGTGCTGGGAGCCGGAGGAATTGGTTTCGACGTTTCCGAGTTTCTTGGTCATACAGGGCACGATGGCCCGGACTTTCCTACAGCAGAAGAATTTGCCCGGCAGTGGGGTATTGACATGAAGTTGGAAGCAAGGGGCGGGGTCAAGAACGTTGAGGCTGAACCTGATCCGCTGGCCAGGGAAATCTTTCTGCTGCAGCGTAAAGCGAGCAAGCCGGGGAAAGGACTGAGCAAAACCACCGGCTGGGTGCATCGTTTGAGCTTGCGAAACCGCGGTGTCAGGATGCTGGCCGGCGTCAGCTACAGGTACATCGATGAATTCGGCTTGCATATTGAACACGAGGGCAAAGAAAAGTTACTCGAAGTTGACAACGTGATCATTTGTGCAGGGCAGTTGCCCCGCCGGGAATTGCAAGAGCCCCTCAAACTGGCGGGGATGAAAGTTCACCTGATCGGGGGCGCGGACGTTGCGGTAGAACTGGATGCCAAGCGCGCGATCAAGCAGGGTTCGGAACTGGCTGCGGAGATTTGATTGATGAGTGCAGCCTGGAAGATATGCTGCGTGCTGTTGATTCTGCTGTTTGCCGCTCAGCCGCTTAAAGCCGCTGAAAACGAGCCGGAAGCCGACCCTGTCCAGCAAGTTGGCAGCGAAGAAAAGAGCAGCAATGAAGAGGAGAAGGAGCAGAAAAGTGGCGAGAAGCGCTACCGCTTGCTCCCAATCCCGATTTTTATTACCGAGCCGGCTGTCGGAAAAGGGCTGGGAGTGGCACTGGCACTTTTTCATCCGGTCAAAGAAGGTAAAGCCCACGACACGAGAGTAACCACGCTTGAGTCACTTTCAGAATTTTCCACAAGCCGAAAGGCTCCCCCGGTCGTGACAGGTGTCGCTGGAGCCTACACCGACAGCAACAGCTGGATGGCCGCTGTGGGCCACTCCAATAATTGGAGAAATGACTCCATTCGTTACGTTGGTGTTGCTGCCGGCGCCAAGATAAATTCCCAGATTTATGTATTGAACCTTCCGCTCGAGTTCAGTATGAAAACGGCTGTTATCTATCAGGATCTCAAGTTCCGGATCAGGCAAAGCGATTTCATGCTCGGGGCTGGCTTGAGCTATATGAGCGCGGACAACACGTTTGGGATCGGGTTACCGGATCCGGGTACGGACTCTTTTGAAGATGACCGTTTTTCCACGAGTTTCAACAACGTAGGGCTGGCCGGTAAGATCGCCTATGAAACCCGTGATAATACAATGAACCCCCGCTCAGGCCAGATCGTCGAATTGAGTTTATGGCGTTATGACAACGCAATCGGAGGGGATTACGAGTACTGGTCAGCCAAACTCAAAGCGCTGTCTTTTCACAGCTTCTCTGAAAAATTCACCCTGGGTCTGAGGCTGGAAGTCTCCGGCGTAGACGGGGGAGTACCGTTTTTCGCCATCCCGTTCGTTAGCTTGAGGGGTGTGCCTGCATTGCGCTACCAGAACAAAGTCGCCGGTGCAGTCGAAGTTGAAGGCCGCTACCTCATTCGGCCCCGGTGGGAAGTATCGGTTTTTGGCGGCCTGGGTTTTACCAGCGACGACTACCTGATATTTGAAAGCCCGGACAGTATTTATAATTTCGGCTTCGGTGGCCGCTACAATATCTTCCAGGAGCATAATGTTTGGGTCGGAATGGACATAGCGCGGGGACCCGAGGCCTGGAATTGGTATATACAGGTTGGACATCCCTGGTAGCAGATTATCAAGAGAGAAGAAATGAGCAGAATCCTGGGTATCTCCGGCAGTTTGAGAAATGGCTCTTACAATTCGGCTCTGTTGCGAGCTGCAAAAGAGTTATTTCCGGAAACCATCGAAATTGGAAATATTCGGAAAATACCAATGTATAACGGCGATGTGGAGGCGGCCGGTGTTCCTGAAGCGGTGCTTGCGTTGCAACAGCAATTGATCAATTCGACAGGTCTGCTGTTGGTTAGTCCGGAATACAACAACTCCATGCCCGGGGTACTGAAGAACGCAGTAGACTGGCTATCGCGGCCTTCCCCGGGCATCAGCAACGTGTTTCGTGATAAACCGGTCGCGTTGATCGGGGCTTCACCAGGTGGTTTCGGAACCATCCTGGCCCAGAATGCATGGTTGCCGGTCATTCGAAGCATGGGTGCCCGTCATTGGTCGGGCGGACGTTTAATGGTGTCGGGCGCATCGCGGGTTTTTGACGACGATGGCATTCTGGCTGATGAATCGATCCGCCAACGCCTTGAGCAGTACGTTAAGGGATTCATGGAGTTTTGTGAAATATAAATTTTACACCTGCGATGTATTTACGCCGAACCGGTTCGGAGGAAATCAGTTGGCCGTAATGCCAGAGGCTGACGGATTATCAAGCCGGCAAATGCAGCAAATAGCCCGGGAGTTCAATTATTCGGAAACCACCTTCGTGTTTCCTGCGCAGCAGGGGAATACCCGCAAAGTCCGGATTTTCACACCATCAAGAGAAATTCCCTTTGCCGGACATCCCAATATCGGGACGGCATTTGTTCTTGCAACTATTGGGGATTTCGGAGATATCCGTGATCAGCTGGCCGTCATCTTTGAGGAAGAAGCGGGGCTCGTGCCGGTCACTATACGCACCGGGGAAGCCGGAAAGTATTGCTGCGAACTGGCGGCGCCACAGGGCCTTACATTGGGCGAAGTCATTACGCCGGAGCTCGCCGCAGCCGCGCTTTCCCTGGACGTGGCCGATATTGCCCTGGGTGTTCATCCGCCGCAGGTCGCCGGGGTCGGCTTGCCCTTCCTGATCGTCGAACTGAAAAGCCAGGATGCCCTGGAGCGGGCCCGTTTTAATTTGAATGTAATGGAAGCACTTCAGGAACAGGGCACCCCTCCTGATATCCTGCTATACGCCCGGGATTCCGGTGATTTTGATATCAGGGCCCGCATGTTCGCGCCGTTGGACGGAGTACCCGAAGACCCGGCTACAGGTAGCGCTAACTGCGCGCTGGCCGCTCTTCTCAGCCATTGTGATTCCGCTGATACGGGTGACTACCACTGGCGGATAGCCCAGGGGGTGGAAATGGGGCGGCCCAGTATCCTGGAGGCAAGAACCCGCAAACGCGATGGCGTTGTGACCCAGGCTCTGATCGGTGGTGACTGCGTGATGGTCAGTGAGGGGACTATTTCGGTTGGCTAGGCTTCAGGCCTGATCGTATTTTTTGGCAAAGCCAGGTGCAGGACCAACAAACCGGCAGCAGCCGAAAGCGCCGAACCGATAAGTACGCCCATCTTTACAGTGGAAAGCATGTCAAAGTTACCGTGTTCGAAGGCCAGGGTTCCGATAAACAGGCTCATGGTGAAACCCACGCCGCACAACAAGGCGATTCCGTAGACCTGGCCCCAGGTTGCCCCGGGCGGCAGCTCCGCCAAACGCAGCAGGCGGGCCAGCAGAATCATGCCGAATATACCGATCTGCTTGCCCAGGAAAAGGCCCAGGATAATTCCCATGGAGACACCGTGCGTCAGTTTTTCCATGCTCATTCCGGAAAACGCTACGCCCGCGTTGGCGAAGGCAAATATCGGCAGCACCGCGAACGCCACCCAGGGATGCAGTGCATGTTCCAGGTGGCGTGCAGGGGAGTTGTCATCTTTTGGCCTGAGCGGGATAAATGCAGCGACTACCACGCCCGCCAGGGTCGCGTGAACACCGGATTTCAAGACACACAACCAGATGAAGAGCGCAGTGAGCATATACGGCGCCAGACGCATGACCTTCATCCGATTCAGTGTGAACAGCACAACAATACCCAGTCCCGCAAGGATCAGCGAGATCAGGCTCAGGTCGGAGGAATAAAAAATAGCGATGATTACAACAGCCGCAATGTCATCAACGATGGCAATTGTGGTGAGGAAAATTTTTAGAGAGATGGGAACCCGGGAGCCAAGTAAACCCAGCATGGCCAGGGCGAAGGCGATGTCGGTTGCAGTGGGAATGGCCCAACCGTTTTTCTGGCTGATAAAATCGCCATTGATGTACCAGAAAATGGCTGCCGGGATAAGCAGTCCGCCCACGGCGGCCAGAACGGGCAGTACCACCTGGTCGGGCCGGGAAAGTTGACCTTCAACCATCTCTCGTTTGAGTTCCAGTCCGACCAACATGAAGAACAGCACCATCAGGGCGTCATTGATCCAGAGCAGCAATGGCTTGTCTACGCCCAGGCCGCCCAGTTCAATGGTCAAATGCAGCCCGAGAAACCAGTCGTAAGCTTCAAGAGCGCTTGGTATGTTCGCCATAATCAGGGCGAGTACCGTTGCCGCGATCAGCAAATATCCACCGGCAGATTCCAGTTTTAGAAATTGTCTCATTAAATCAATGGTTTTTTCTGATTTATTAATTAACATTATCAACTATGATCCTGTTCCTGCCTGGTTGACGTCCAGATTTGAAGAAAAACTAAACACGAATTATAATTCATCCTTATGGTTCTCCATGAAGAGTCGGCGAGGTAGTCACACAGAGGGCATATGATGAGCGATTGGACTTTTTTCAGCAACTACGGACATGTTATTGCATGCCTGGCGAAAAACAGGGGATCCCGCCTTCGTGATGTAGCACTGGAAGTAGGCATTACAGAAAGGGCGGTGCAGAAAATCGTTCGTGATTTGCAGAATGAGGGATTTCTTACCATTTCGAAACAAGGGCGTTGCAACCGTTACCAGATCAATAGGCGAAAAGCTTTGAGACACAGCCTTGAATCTCATTGCACAGTGGGAAAACTTCTGGCACTCGTCGCAAAACCTGCCAGGGTTGAAACTGCAAAAAGGGCGGAGTTGGAACCGGAAGCTGCGGCAGCCGCGGAGATTCCTGTAGCGCGGCCTTTTGTCATCGAGGAAGCCTCGCACAGCTTGCCTGCCCAGTCGGCCAATACTGAAAAAGAAAAAGAGAAAGAAAGGAATAAGGAGAAAAAGAGAGCACCGGTTGATACCCGGGAGCAGGGTAATCTTTTCTAGTAAAAGGATTCACCAGGTGGAAGAGTTTTTATGAGTTGGATGATTTACGGCGCAAACGGCTATACCGGCAAACTCGCCGTGAGGGAATCGGTACGGCGTGGCATGCGGCCTGTGTTGGGCGGCAGAAACGAAGCCGCAGTCTCACGGCTGGCAGAGGAACTGGGCCTGGAATATCGAATTTTCAGCCTGGATAACCCGGACGATGTTCGACAGGCTCTAACGGGCTTGGAGTTGGTATTACACTGCGCCGGCCCATTTTCAGTGACCAGCCAGCCGATGATTTCCACCTGTTTGGCCCAGGGCGTTCAATACCTTGATATAAGCGGCGAAATTTCGGTTTTCAAAAACGCCCACGAGCAGCAGGACCAGGCCCGTCGTGCAGACGTGGTTCTCCTGCCGGGAGCCGGATTCGATGTCGTTCCTTCAGACTGCCTTGCTGCCAGCCTGGTTAATGCTTTGCCTGCTGCAACTTCTTTGCAGTTGGCGTTCGAAGCATCAGGGGGCCCCAGTCCTGGAACCGCAAAAACAAGTATCGAAGGCCTGGGCAAGGGCGGCTGTGTACGCCGTGATGGAATGCTTAAGACCGTGCCACTGGCCTGGAAGACCCGCACCATTCCTTTTGCTCACGCTGAGCGCAGGGGTGTGACGATTCCCTGGGGTGATGTTTACACGGCCTTTGTCAGCACGGGCGTGCCGGACATCGAGGTGTATATTTCCCTGCCGCCTGCCACCATTTCCAATTTACGCCGGATGAGATGGATTAAACCCCTGTTGGGGCTTGGCCCGGTACAGTCTTTTTTGAAGAAACGGATTGAAAAGAATGTAAGCGGGCCTTCTGACCAGGGGAGGCGGGATAGCTATGCGCAATTATGGGGTGAAGCCATGAGTGCTGACGGGCGCACCGTCAGCGCCACCATGACGACCCCAAATGGATATGATCTGACCGTAACTGCCAGCCTTGGAATAGTAGAGTATCTTCTGCAAAACGACGTTGAAGGGGGGTATTACACACCATCGCTTTTGATGGGGGCGGATTATGCCGTCTCGCTGCCAGGTGTTGAATTCAGCTGGTTGCCCTGACTGTTACCTGCCCGCGAGTGGTGTCCCTGAGCATGGATTTCAGTTTTTCAAACAGGGCCCTGGCAATTTCAATCTTTATTTCGATGCCATCGTCCCTGAATTGTTCCGACAGTTTGCGGGCATCGCAGGCTGCCAGTGCGGCGTAAACCTGACCGGTCCAGGCAAATCCCGCCTCAATTGAGCACTCAACTTTCGGTTGAATCTCGACAATACCGGCCTGGTCGATGCATTTGGCCGCGCTGCCCGAGTATGCCCGCACCAGGCCACCCACACCCAGCTTGATGCCGCCGAAATACCGGGTAACCACGACCATCGCATGGTCCAGCCCTTTGCCTTCGATCGCAGTAAGGATAGGCTTTCCCGCCGTACTGGCAGGCTCACCATCGTCGTTGAAACGGTATTGGTGGTCAAGCCGCCAGGCCCAGCAATTGTGCGTGGCAGAAAGGTCGGCAACCGATTCGTAAAAATCCAGGGTAGCGGCAAGGCTGTCCACGCGTGCGGTATGGGCAATGAACCGGCTGCGTTTGATTTCGATTTCGATAGAAGACCGCCCGGCCAGGGTGTACATCGTGGCTCAGTCCCTTAGTGCCGGGGGCAGGGAATAGTCGGGATACGCCTTGCGAAATGCAGTCAACTGCTGGAGGAGTTTCTCGTCCTGCTGAGTTTCCTGCAGCAGCAGTAGCCGTTCAACCCATGCATCTGCAGCGGAAACTTCATCGGCGGATTCTTCCAGCGTGTCAGCGGCATCCGATACTTCTTCCGCCAGGGCCACGGACTCGGCATCGCTGCTTACAGTCACTGGCGCTGCCGCTACGCTCTGCTTTGACCTGAATTGAGTATCGTCCCGCCTGGTCTCTTTCTTACTCGCCACAGGGGCGGCCTGCTCCAGCTTCAAGCCGTCTGATTTTTCCAGCATTGGCGCCAGGGCCTGTTCATTCTGCTGAATCATGATGGTCAAGGCCAGCACTGCGACTGTTGCGGTTGCAAACGCACCCAGCCAGCGCAGCGGCCGGTGTTTGCGCTGGCCCTCCAGTTCCCTGCGCGCTGCGTTCATTACAGCCTGGTCGAGCAGTTCCGGAGGCTCTTTCTTTTCCAGCCCGGACCAGGCCGAACGGACCGCTTCGAGGTCTTGCTCGAATTCCTGCTCAGATTGTTGATCGCGTGGATCCGTGGTCATCGTATGGGCTCGTTTACTCTTCTCTTAGCGTTTTCTTCAACTTGCCGATGGCATAACGCAGTCGGCTCTTGGCGGTTTCACGGTTCACGCCCGTGACAGCCGCTATGGTTTGCAAATCCAGTCCTACTTCCAGTTTAAGCAGAAGCGCATCTTTTTGCTCGAAGGGAAGATTGTTTACCGCTTCGCGCAGATCCTGGTTCCGGTGTTCTTCAAGGAGCAGCTTTTCCGGCCCGGGATTATCGGACTCGATCTCATCCGGCACGCGTGCAACAGGCCGGCTGCGTCTGAAGTAGTCCATTACGTGATTATGCGTGATGCGGTACATCCAGGCGCTGAAAGGCGCTGAGGCTTTGTAGCTTTGGCGCGCCCTGATGATTCTCTCCCAGCTGCCCTGGTACAAGTCGTTGGCGGTGGCGGCTTCTCCGACCTGGCGCAGGATATAGCTGTAGAGCGGACCACGGTGACGGCTGTACAGAAACTCGAAGGCTTCCATATTTCCATCTGCAAAGGCCGTCATCAAAAATTCGTCACTGCGCTCCTGCATTCGGTAAGACTGGTATGTCAGTGTTCGATAATTTCGTACGCGCCCTTGAGACGGTGGGCCAGCACATTCATCACGTGAAGCGTAAATTCCGGCACATGCCGAAGCAGTGACTCGAAACTGCTTTGGTCGATTAGCGCCAGCACACATTCGGTATTTGCCGTTACAGTCGCGCTGCGCATTTCAGAATTGATCAGGGCCATTTCACCGACAATTTCACCGGCTGATGCTGTTGCTATGACCCGATCTTTCAGAGATATAGCAACTTCGCCTTTCATTACGACGTACATGTGGTTTCCTTCAACGCCTTGCGCCAGGATCACATCCCCGGCGGAAAACTCAACCAGGTCATCTGAATCCTTGAAAACTTCCAGTAAGTCCATGAAGCTAATCCCTTGCTGCAATGGCTGCTTTTGAGCGTACCCGGCAGCTACCTGAATTGTGCGAATTGCATGGTAATGTATTTGTCTACGGCACGGAGGCGATTGGCTAATACAGCCATTACATGAAACGAAAACTCGGTATTTTCACTGACAAACCCCCTGAACTGATCTCGATTGAGCCGTGCAAGCTTTACCTTGGACAGTGTCGTTGCCGTGGCGCTGCGCCTGGCTGCATTGATCATCGCCATTTCACCAATGATGCCACCTTCTCCCTCGGCTCCCAGCGGTTCGCCATGCAATGTCAGCTCGACTTCACCGGAAAGGATGACGTACATTACGTCAGCCTCCTCTTGCTCTGAAAAAATGACCTTTCGGGCTTTAAAATCCACCACGTCTTCCCAGTCACGAAACATATCAAGCAAATTCATAGCATTTCACTCAGGTTGGTTCCCCTGTAGTTTACGACTTAGCGCTCCACTTCACCAACCAGATATTCCCGAAGGAACATCATGGTCGCCTGCTGGTAGACATCGCGATTCTCTTTCTTGCGGTAACCGTGCCCTTCGTTCAGGGCATTCATATACCAGACTGCCTGACCCTGCTCACGTAAGGCTGCCACCACCTGCTCGGCTTCGGTTACCGGCACGCGAGGGTCGTTTTGGCCCTGTACAACGAACATCGGGATGCTGATTTTACCCACATGGTTGAGTGGGCTGATCGCCTCCAGGTGCGAGCGCATATCCGGTTCACGCTCATCACCATATTCTGCGCGGCGCAGATCGCGGCGATAGTCCTGGGTGTTCTCCAGGAAAGTAACGAAATTACTGATGCCAACAATGTCCACTGCGGCTTTGAGGCGGTCGCTGAAATGCACGGCACTGGCGAGCACCATGTAGCCGCCATAACTTCCGCCGAAGACGGCTACACGGCTCTTATCCAGGTCGGGTTGGGTCTCGATCCAGTCCAGCAGAGCACCGATGTCCCTGACCGAATCCTCGCGTTTGAAGCCGTTGTCCAGCGACATGTAGTGTTTGCCATAACCGTTGGACCCGCGCACGTTGGGGCGAATGACGACGGCGCCGAGTTTTTGCACCCACATCTGGTAAGTGCTGCTGAATGAAGGCCGTGCCTGGCTTTCGGGTCCGCCATGGATGGCAATGATGACGGGGTGGGGGCCATCTCCTTGCGGTTTATAGATCCATGCGGGGATCGACTCCGGTCCACCGGTCTGGCTGTCGAATGTGGGGTATGCAATCAACTCCGGCTGGGCAAAGGAACCGGTGTCCAATCCGCCAACCTCGCTATAAGTCCAGCGGGTCAGGTCGGCGTAATCGAGCGCACTCCTTCCCAGGCTAAGCACAAAAGAATCACTGGGTGTTTGAGAAGTATTCAGTGTCATACCCAGTTTCGTCCCATCCGGGCTGAACTCAAGCCCCCCCACCAGGCCCGTGGGTATGGAATCCACCGATTTGTATTTGCGGCTGGCCATGTCCAACAGGTAGAGCTGCGAAAAACCGCCTTGGTTAACCGTGAAGGCAGCGCGCGAACGATCCTCACTGACGGCTCCGCCCTCGACGTGCCAGGGAATATCCGTGGTCACGAAAACCGGAGTGGCGCCATCTTCCAATGACATCCATGCCAATTGCCTGAACTCGCCAGCGATGTCGGTGATGTAAAAGAATCCTTTGCCCTCGCGGTCAAATGCAAAAGGAGCGTTGGAACTCGGGTTTTCCGGGTTGCCGGCCAGCAGGCGCATGTTGCCGCTTTCCAGCTCCAGCAGGTGAATTCTCGAATCTGCATTGCCGACGTAATTCCGGATCAGAAGACGCTGGCTATCGGGTGAGAAGTCCGCAGGTCCCCACCAGGTGCCATCCGGTGACTCCAGCACGATTTCTGCAGTTTCAGGATTATTGACCGTCATCATCCAGACATCGTTTGAAGCCCCGTTACGACGGGTGCTCTGGTAGGCGATCCGCTCACCCCGCCGGTCCCATAACACCGCACCGTTACGGGATTCACCGTCGGTGAGCATCAGGGCATCATCGGAGCCGGAAGGATCCAGTAGAAAAATCTGCGAGAACTCGCTGCCGCCGACGTCCATGGTGAAAATCATCTTTGAGCCCTGTGGCTGGCGTGAAACACCTGCTGTTGGCTCATCGAGAAATGTAATCTGTGTACGTGCTCCGCCGGGGTGGCCGACATGATGAATCTGGCTTACGTTGCCAAAACGGGTGGTGATGAACATACCCTCGCCATCTTCGGTCCAGGTCCGGAAGCCGGCGGAGCGGACATTTTGGTAGCGGTTGAGGTCAGCGACCACAGACGGTGGAACCGCGGGAATGTCTTCCATGATTAATTGTCCGCTATTGGCTTGCGAACGGACTACATCGGCGAGTGCAAACGGACCACAGCTAATAATACTCAAGCTGACGGCGAGGAGAAAAATTTGTTTCATGGTAACTCCGGTGGGCAATAATCCAGCCAACTAGATTAACCCAATCCGGTACAAATTTGCAGGGAAAGCCGAGCCGGATCGTTAGCAGACTTCGTACCCGGGCAGATCGTGGGAATCGTCTTTCGAGCACAGCCTGACATTGCCGGATTCATTCACTTCCAGGTTGATCTTGTAATCACGGCTGTCGGTGTGTAGCTCGATAACCATTGCATCGCCCGATTCCAGCAGAATTCCACGAATTGGGTCGAAAGAAAATGAGCCATTTCCCTCCATAATGTGGACCAGTTGCGTATTACCGAAGGTTTCGTTGTTCATAATATGTTTAACGCCATCGATAGCGCAGTAATCACCTTGATCGCTTTGCGTCTGGGTGCAAGCACAGTCATCCTCGCCAAGGATTGCTCCTACACACCACTCGTCGTGGCTATCTCGGCGATAGGAAAAAGTGACCGGCAGATTACGCCGGGCAGCTTCGGTATGCCCCTGGTTGATAAACGCAGCCATTTGCTGAGCGCTGCTGGTGAGTTTGCGCTTCTGTACCATGTCCGAGTATGACGGCAGCGCCAGTGCGGTTAATGTGCCAATGAGGGCGATGGTCACCATCAATTCGATCATGGTGAAGCCACGATTACATAAGTAATTGACAGGGCGAACGCCCAGTTTCCAGCTAATCATATCAATCATCCTTGATTGGTAGACTCATCCTTGAGCACCCGTATTATAGACCAGACTCGCTTTTCTTGCACTTTGAGAGAGAAAATTCATGATTCGCACACAACTCGAGACGCCAAGATTGAGATTACGGCTGTTTACTCCCGATGATCTGCAGGTCATGTTCGAGTTGAACTCGGACCCGGAAATAATCAGGTATGCCGAAGCCACACCCACCAAAACCCTGGAAGAAGCCCGGCAGCGCCTGGAGGAAGGGCCGCTTGCCGACTACAAAAAGTACGGCTATGGCCGCTTCGCAGTGGAGTTGAAAGAATCTGGCCAGGTCATTGGCTTTTGTGGGATCAAATATTTACCCGAAATTGATTTGCCGGAGGTCGGTTATCGTTATTTGAAGGAATACTGGGGCAGGGGAATTGGCACTGAAGCGGCGCGGGTATGTGTCGACTTTGCGAGGGACGACCTGGAAATCGACAAGCTGGTTGCGTTGATCGTGCCGGAGAATACGGGATCTATCCGGATTGCTGAGAAGCTGGGTATGTCAAAAGGGCCCCTGATTCATATTTTTGATACGGATGCGCTGCAATACGAGATGCTGTTGAAATCATTGTGATTAGCAAGCTGATCAGGATCAGCAAAATTTTTACCGGGCATTCAAGGTATCCTGAAGTACAATTTCCTTTAAACCGGATGAACCGATTGCCGTAATTAGCATGATTTCTCTGAAAAATATCAGCAGGACGTACCACGTGGGTGGCCACAGCATTCACGCGTTGCATCGGGTCGACCTGGAAATAGTATCC
>PVMK01189147.1_pt1 | contig 108730 bp, 94 predicted proteins | sample 1853481 | NCBI WGS metagenome assembly PVMK01 (sample SAMN08533507, study PRJNA380276) | Marine sediment metagenome, whole genome shotgun sequencing project.
AAAAGACTCGCCGGCAAGGTGTGCATAGTAACCGGCGCAACCTCCGGCATCGGTTGGGCCACGGCGTGTGTCATGGCCGAGGCCGGCGCGAAAGTGGTTGCTGCGGGTCGGCGTACGGACCGTGGGGAAGTATTGATGGAAGCCATCAGGTCACAGGATGGCGACGCGATTTTCGTCCGCACGGACGTTGACCAGGGCAGTGAAATCGAGGCGCTGGTGGCGAAAACAGTCGAGCACTATGGCAGGCTGGACTGTGCTTTCAATAATGCCGGAATCCTCGGTGAAGCGGAGAAAACCATCGTCGAGCAGTCCGAAGAATCCTGGCACGATGTTATTCGCACGAACCTGACCAGTGTCTGGCTGTCGATGAAATACGAAATCCCCGCGATGCTCGAATCCGGGGGTGGATCGATCGTCAACAATTCTTCTATTTACGGTTTGACCGGTTCCTTGACGGGGCTGAGTCCGTACGTTGCCGCCAAGCACGGCGTAACCGGCCTGACACGAACCGTTGCGGTCGAATATGGTCGGCAGAATATCCGCATCAATGCGGTTTGTCCGGGTTTCGTGCATTCGGAAATCACGGATCCGGCGATCAAAAGTCTTGGCCAGGAAAAATTCGAGCGCTTGCTGCTGAATCACGTACCGATGGGTCGCGTCGCGGATGCGAAGGAGATTGCTTATGGTGTGGCATGGCTGTGCTCGGATGAAGCCAGTTACGTGACCGGTGAAACGTTCACGATGGACGGTGGCTGGCTTGCTAAGTGACCTGCTTTTTATAAAGCAATGAGTAAGGTGCCGGATAGCAGCATGACCGCGCCGGCGATTCGCCCGATTTTCTGACCCCACATCAGGAATACGGCCAGCGCAACTTGTCCGGTCCAGGCCCCGGGTGCGGTCATCATGAGCGACATGCTTTCCGCATTCATGCCCCGCGCCATGAACCACAGGGATGACCATGATACAGCGATAAGGCCGACGAGCGCCGCCAGTACGACTCGGCGGTCTTGATTGAGAAGCGCCTCGACGGATGACATTGTCGGTCGCATGATTCTTCTCCTACCTGTTAGCGGCAGCGGATTTTAAAGAGTCACCGCCAAAGTCATTTCAGTTCACGGCATCTATAGAAATAGCAGGCGGCTTGTGCCGGCGGCTTATGTAACGCGTTTTTCCGTGACCGCGTTCGCGGCAAAAAAACACTGGATATAGTAATTCTTATATCGGGGTTCTTATAGCCCCAGGCAGCCGCCAGAACGATTCGATAAATTTACAGCGGTTAGCCGAGGAAAATAATTAGAAATAGTCATGCATAATTGGTACAACATAGCTCACGTGTTCCTGATCAATTATCCGGAAGTCTGGATGACCTTGCTGATCGCGTTCGCAGCCGCATTATCCATGCGGGGTGATATTTTTGCGAAGATGGGTCGATATTGTATAGGGATCGCGGTGTTGATTGGTGCGGGTTATTTGGTAATTGATATTTTTAACTTGTAAGAAAATATTACTGATCCGCCGATCATCTTGATTCTCAAGAGTTTCAAAATTCTTGAGAACTCGGTAAAGATCAGCCCCGCAACTTCGCCAAAGCATGTATTTACAGGGCATGACCCACAGCTCTCAAATCCAGGCAGTCGTCTGTCGGGTATTTAGTCAATCCGCGGTCGAAACGCAGCGCGTTTAATCCCCGCTCACCGATCCCCTGTTACGGACTCGCTCGATTGAGACCCCGATCTGATAAAGGAGTATCATTTGTCCTGCGATGTCAAATACGGTTATGGAGGATCAATTGTGAACAACGACGAATCACCTCCGGACCATGGGGCTACGGAAGAACGAGCAGAGGGCACTCCACTTGAAGATAACGTAAAGTCCCGATCCACATGGTTGCGGTTATTTTTCATGATTGTGGTCGCTATGCTCTACGGAGTCTCCAGGTTCGTCGTGGGTATGGTCGTGGTATTACAGTTCTTCTGGGTGTTGTTTACCGGTACTACCAATCCGTCCCTGGAAAACTTCGCCCAGTCGCTGGCGACCTATACGTACCAGATCATTCGTTACCTGACATTCGTCAGCGACGAAAGGCCATTTCCTTTCGACTCAGACTGGCCGATCGGCCCGCCCACTGACTGAGTGGTCTGCAAACGACCGCAGGGCAATCGCAGATACTGACGTCACGCGATCAGGCTTGACGCGCACCCGCGGTGGTGTATAAAAATATTCAGATTTTTCCATATAGCGAATGGATACAACGGCAACCCGTTGTTCAGGCGGGGCACCAGGAGAATAGTGGTATGAAGAAATTGTTCATAGGGCTTGCGGGCGTAATTATCGTCGTGGTTATCAGCGGTTACGCGATGGTTAAGATAAAAAACCGCCCGCCCGAGGATTTATTTTCGTATTACCAGGCGCAGGACCTGACGCCTGACGGCAAGACCGCAGTTTTCCTGATCGGCCTGTCGACGACCGAGGATTTCGAGCCAACCTGGTGGTACAACATCTACCAGCATGTTGCCCACGCGCGCATTCCCTGGCCGGCGCGAAACATGGCCATGGCCGACCGCGGCATTTCGCTGATGGACCCGGAGAATTACTACGCCAGGGAAGAGTTCGAACCAACGCGACTGGTCGATCGGTTCGGTAGTGAAAAGGATATGGATGCCGTTCCGTATATCGAAAAGTATCGCCAGGGACTCGTAGAGTGGCAGCCGCCGACGGAATCCATTCATCTCGATACGGGTACCTTTCTCTATACAGGTCGTCAGGATGGCGTTCCGACACAGGCAGGCAAACGCATCAGTATCGCGAAATACTGGTATTACGGTCACGGCATCAAGCAACAGAAGTTACCGGCGGATTATCAGTCCCAGCGCATCTATGACCTGGCCTTTGGAATGTTGCAAGAAAAATATCCTGACGTTCCGTATTACACGGCCGATACGATGGACCCGTATCAGTGGCACAAGAAAATTTATGCTCTGTTAGACGGTGGCGCAGAGACGCTGGTGTTGATGTCACCGATGGTGGTCTATTCGGACTATGAAGATTTCCACAATGGTTTTCTGCACAGTGTTCAAATCGTGCGCGAGTGGGAAGCCGAGAACAACCAGGATATTAAAATCATTATCGCGCCGCCGATGGGTCACCAGAAGGCGATACGGGATGGTTATCTGTTAATGCTCAAGGACAAGTTGGATACGCTTCCGGCCGGTGTCGATGTCAAGATGGTCTGGTCCATACACGGCATGCCGTGGCTCGCGATGCCGAATGAATCCTGGTTGAAGATGGCGCCAAAATATCGTGATGCGATGGTGGAGGACGCGGAGGTCCTGCTGGCCACTTATGACTTCGACCGCACGGAGGTGGTGGTCAGTCAGGATCATTTCGCCGATCACTACTGGGATCCGGACGCCATTTATCTGTCAACCAACAAAGCGTATACAGACGGGGTAAAGGAGGGCTACGACTACGTGCTCAACCTTCCGATTGAATTTTACAATGAAAACACGGATACGCTGTTCTACCACGCGATGGTGAATTATGAGAATTTCCCGGGATACAGTGTGTACAACACGATCGACTACCCGGATTGGGACACCCCGTACACGAAACATTTCGTAATCGAGGAGTCCGACATCTACTACCTCGGAGTACCTACGGGTGACCGCTACCGGCCGTACGTGGCCCAGGCGATGTTCGATGCGCTTGATTCAGTGCTGTCGCGGTCGTCTTCAGAGCGGGTTGCGGCAAATTAGGAGACATATCTTTTTAGCCGAGGCCAGGGTTCAGGTAAGGGCCAGCCAGTTTACGTAACAGGACGTTCCAAGATTCGAGTGCGGCGTAATATGAGCGCACCGACAGCATTCCCTGCGTGATGTTCATCACGTATTGACAGCTCCCTTTTAACCGTCGCCACCAACCTCACGTTATGTCTTTCCTGATCAGGAAACCATAAGACAAGCGTTATGCGAGACCGGAATGAGTTTTGGTAAATCAGATATCTGGTTGAAAGAAACATTTCCATTCGAAAAGTTCCACTCTTACGCAAGATAATTCTATTAGACCGGAGACGAACACAATTAGGCTGCAGTTCAGATTGAAAAACTATGAGCCGTGGTCGCTGATCGTTACCGAATTATTCAGCGCTACAGCACCGGCTGCTGCTTTGCGCCGAGTGCATATTGGAACGATCGAGGAATTCATGATGTTGACAGGAAAGACATTCAGTTCACGTGGGTTACGGTGCATGGCTTTGCTGCTGTGCCTGGGCGCGAGCACGGCTGCCAATGCAGATCACGGCATCGATGCCTACGTTTTCATGGCCGGAGCTTCGGATCAGGAACTGCCTGCACATGCGGCAAAAGGCAAGGGTTATAAGGTTAAAACGAATCCGCGCGCAATGGATAACTTTCATGTGACTTTTCATTTGCCCGATGGACGCGCCCTGGTGGCGGAGCGCAAACGCGTTGTCGAAAATGCGCGCGGCCGCTCCTGGGTCGGTCAGTTTGAAGGTGTGACGGGTGGTACGGTAGTCATGAGCCGGCGTAAGGGTGTGGTGACCGGCATCATTGACGACGGTGAGAATCTATATGAATTGATACCCGGGCGTTCCGGGCATTCACTACTGTTCCAGGTCGACCAGTCCAGGTTGCCGCCGATGGCACCGCCGTTCCTGTCAGCGGATCTGGATACGTCCGGCGCAGAAGCAACCGGACCGGCAAGTACCGCTGCCGCAGGCAACGTGCAGGACATCATGCTCGTCTATACGGCTGCGGTCGTGTCCAGTTATGGCAGCGTGGCGATAACTGAGTCCGCATTGCTGGATGCGGTGATCGCGACCAATCAGGCCTACGTGGACAGCCAAGCCGATATACAGCTCAACGTGGTTCATCTCGCCGAAGTCAGCTATACCGAGACCGGCGACATGGGCGTGACCCTGAGCCGTTTACGCACCAACAATGACAGTCATATGGACGAGGTTCATGCCTGGCGGGATGCATACGGCGCTGATCTCGTCGCCATGATATCGATGGACACGAATTACTGCGGCATCGCCTATATCATGTCCAGCGACAGCAGCGGTTTTGCACCATGGGCGTTCAGCGTGACGAAAAAATCCTGTCTGTCCAATTCAACGCTCGATCATGAAATTGGTCATAACCAGGGCATTTGCCACAACCGCGAGGAAACGGGTTGCACGACGCCGGCCTATACTTACGGTTACGGACTCTGTGGCCCGAGTTTCCGCACCATCATGTCCTATTCGAGTCCCTGCGGCACATCTCGTATCCGAAATTTCTCAAACCCGAATGTTTTTGTTAGCGGGCAACCGACCGGCATCGACCACAATGTCGATCCCGCGAATTCGGCTGACGGGGCGCGCACGATGAACAACACGGCGGACACGATCGCCGCATTTCGTCAGGGCGCCACGACACCGCCACAGGCACCGGGCGGTATGAACGCAAGCGCGGTATCCGATGTGCAGATCGACCTGCAGTGGGACGATAATTCGACGGACGAAAGTGGTTTTGAGCTGCAACGCTCCGGCGATGGTGCAAGCTGGTCTGCGCTCGCCAGCGTTGGCGCGAATAGCACCGTCTACTCCGACAGCGGTCTGGCGGCCGGCACGATTTATTATTATCGGGTGCGTGCCTATAACGGTGGAGGCAGCTCCGGCTGGTCGAACACCGACAATGCTGAAACCCTGCCGCCGCCACCGCCGCCACAGACTCCGAGCCCGCTTACAGCCACGCCAATGTCCGGTGAGCGCATCGAACTGGTGTGGGCTGATGTAGCAAATGAAAGCGGCTACCGGCTTGAGCGATCTACGGATGGTGTGTCCTATGGCCTCGTCGCGAGTCCGGCAGCGGATCAAAATAGTTACGGCGATACGGGGCTGTCTGCGGCCACGACGTATTACTATCGCGTTACGGCTTTTAATGCTGGCGGCGACTCACCTTCCGCCAGCGCATCGGCGGATACCATGTCATTCATCGATTACACTGCCGTGGCGGCAAGCACCACCTACGGCACTGTCACGGGCAGCTACGCCGATACGGCAAGTAACGATGGTGCCGCCGAACGCATTGCCGAGACCGAGTCGGGTGGCAAGAAATCCAGGCGCCACTCGCGGATGCAACATCGTTGGCAATTCAATATCGGTTCGGGTAATAGCGCGGTGCTGGTCGCCAATGCCTGGAAGTCGGGCAGTGTCGAGGACAATTTCAGTTTCGAGTATTCGACTGACGGCAGCAGTTACAACCCGCTGTTTATCGTGAGCTCTATGGATTCGGCGAATCAACAGATGGCGATGTTGGCCGGTGGCGTCAGCGGCACCGTGTATGTTCGAGCAACAGATACCGATCGAACCGCCGGTAACCGTAATGTCGAACAGCTGCACGTCGATCATCTGTACATCCAGGTGGAGAGTGGCAGTGTCGGTAACCCACCGGTTGCACCTGCCAATTTGAATGCTGTTGCGCTGTCGGCGGGTCAGGTAGATTTGAGTTGGACGGATATGTCAGACGAAGAATTTAGCTTCGACATCGAGCGTTCGACAGATGGCAGCAGCTGGCAGGTGATTGCGACAGCGGCAGTGAACTCAACCGCCTATAGTGATGGCACGGTAGTCGGTGACCAGCTTTACTACTATCGCATCAGCGCCGGCAACGCCGCCGGTTCATCGGCCTGGGATGGGCCGGTTACGGTGCAAACGCCCGTTGGAGTTGGTGTCGTGCTTGTGGCCAATGGCTATAAGGTCAAGGGCACCAAGCATGTCGACCTTAGCTGGACCGGTGGCGCCGCACAGTCCTGGGATATCTATCGCCAGGGCACGGTAATTCATACCGTGCCCGCTGGCGGGTTAGATACCTACACCGATAACATCGGCACCAAGGGCGGTGGCAGTTACTCATACCAAATGTGTGAGGCCGGTGGCATGAGCAACTGCTCCAACCAGGTTACAGTGGTCTTCTAGAAGCTCGGGTGGAGTTGACTGAGCTTCGTGTTACTGACGTCTTGTACCGCGTTGGTTAAGGTCTCAGCGTAACACTGCTGGTTCAATTGTCGCTGCTTTAGTGAACCGGCAAGGGTGAGATTCTGTGACCCACAGACCCTGCGAGAAGCCCTGCGCAGCCGTCGATAGGCCTCTTCGACGCCTTGTTCATCGAGCATGTTCAGATCTGCGATAGAGACGTTAGCCGAGCGTTCATCTTCGGCGGGCGTTTTGATCGCCGCCGAGGCAATGATGGGGACACTGCAGGACAGGCAAACCAGTGTAGCAAGCCAATATTTGCGGCCGTTTGAATTATTCATGATGTTGCTCCTCTCTTTAAATTACGAATTAAATTGTCGATCGGCTGCTAAATGCAGCCTTTGATTGGACAGCTGCCAGCTTCGAAAGTCGACCAGGTTTCGGTAGAGCGAACGGCAGGTGCGGTAAGGCGAATGCAACAGGCGAGCGTCGGCAGTATGCGTCGATGAATCTCTCGTATCGCGGCAAGAAATGTCGCGCACTGAACATAACTTGTTCTAAGTAACGTCAGCCAGTGGTAGGCTATTTACATGTGCTATAGAAACAATCAATCGCCGGAATCCGGGCGGCGGGTTTTTTTGTGTTAAAGCGGGCGCTTGTCGTGGCGATCATGGCGCTGCCGTCCATCTGTTATTCGCAAGATCCGGCGCAAAACACCACTCGGCGGATTGAGAGATTCTCGTTCAGCTTTGAGCCGGATGAAGTGGTTGAGCTCGAATTGACGACGACAAAGCCTGACGAAATTAGTCGTGATGAATTTCTGACACTGGAGTTTTTCAACAATAGACAATTCATCATGAATGCTGATTTCAACCTGTCCCAACTTCCGCTGATTCGAATTGCTGCGGCCCGCACGGGATTTGGTAAGGCAAAGTTGACGGTTAATGGCGTTGCAGGCGGTATTGTTCCAATCCGCCGGGACCGGATATATCTGTTTGTCCGTGCGCTGGTTAACACGACAGGGCGCGATTACGAGACTGATGAGCTTATTCTGATCCCGTCCGAGACGAACCTGAGAGGCCTGATAACTACCGTTGACGGCGATGGCGTGAGAAGCACACGGACTGTCGTGACGACCTCAATGAAGATCCGAGTGTCTGAGTAGAATCCGATATACTGCCAGGCCATTGGAAAAGGCCATAGCGGGCATGTCGAGAAAAATCTTTGCCGGGCTGGTTTCGAGCCTGATTGTTGCTGGCGTCAGCCTGTCCGCAGCGTTCGTGGCTCGTGCCGGGAATGTGCTGCCGACTGTCATCGTCGAGCAGGGCGCCCTGGCGGGCGTCGTCGACAACGGCATCGCAATTTATCGTGGCGTCCCGTTCGCGGCACCTCCGGTCGATCAACTGCGCTGGCGGCCGCCGCAGCCACCAGCCGGCTGGGACGGGGTTCGGGCGGCGGACAAGTTTGGCTACATGTGTCCGCAGACGCCGCGGGATTCCTACCCGCAGTGGCTGAAAGATCATTTCACCGCGGTCGGTATGAACGAAGACTGTCTGACCCTGAATGTCTGGACGCCCGCAGACGGGGGTGACGAGCCATTGCCGGTGATGTTCTATATCCACGGCGGCAATATGAAGTTCGGCTCGGGCTCATACCCGGTTTACGACGGCAGCGTCCTGGCCCGCGAAGGCATCGTATTGGTGACCATTAATTACCGGGTTGGGTTTCTCGGCCGCTTTGCCCATCCGGCGATGACACGATTGCAATCCGGAGAGTTGCAGGTCAACTATGGACTGATGGACCAGGTTGCGGCACTCGAATGGGTGCAAAAAAATATCGGTGCATTCGGCGGTGATCCGGAGAACGTCACGATCTTCGGTCATTCGGCCGGTGGCGTCTCGGTCAATCACCTGATGGTGGCGCCGCAATCGAAAGGCTTGTTCCAAAAAGCGATCGCGCAGGGCAGCGCGATTTCCATCGACTGGCAACGGAATGCGTTCGAGCGTGGCCTACCCGGTCCGGAGGCCCCCTCCTGGGAAGATGTCGGTCAGGATTTTGTCGAGTACTTCGAGATCGACGGTACCGACGAGGAAATTATCGCCGAGTTGCGCGCTTTTCCAATCGAGCCGATGCTCGTGTACCAGAAGGACCTGATGATTGGTTTCAACCCAGCTGTCGATGGCAAGCTCATTCCGGATGAAGTGGCCAGGCTGTTCGAGCAGGGCCGCCAGCACGATGTGCCTTATATCGCTGGCGCCAATAGCTGGGAGTGGAACCAGATCGCCAATATACCGCTGATCGGCAAGTGGTTTCTTGCAACAGGATTTCTCGAGGGTTTAACGGATGAGGACCTGAGTGTTTTCGATGACCAGTGGACGCGCATCGGCGTCTCGCAGCGCTGGTTTGCCGAAGGGCTGTTCCTGACCTCGACGCGTTATCTCGGAAATAAGCATTCAACGGTCGCATCGCCTGCCTGGCTTTATCACGTGACGTTTGTGCCCGAAAAGCTGCAGGGCGAAGTACCCGGCGCAGCGCATGGCGTTGAAGTACCCTTCATCTTCGGTCACGTGCGCGCCCGGCCGGAGTTTCACCGGCCCAAGGTTGTGCCACTGACTGACGAGGATCTCGCCTGGGGAGATACGGTGCGCGGATATTGGATCAGCTTCGCAAAAACCGGCAACCCGAACGGCGGTGGACGTCCGGAATGGCCGGAGTATCAGGCGGAATCGGATCTGATGCTGGACCTGGGTACAGAGATCACGGCACGGCCGGGTATGAATAAAAAGACCCTGGATTTTCTGGAAGAGCGTGCGATGCTCAGGCGGGCTGACTTCGAGAGTACAAGACAGTAAGCCACGATCTTGCATCGAAAGTTTCGGCTGGCTGATGCTTCGTGGGGTCGAACCCAGGTATGTGCTCGACTGGTGTTCGTTGATGCAGAAAGTTGACTCGCGAAATTTCTGTATCTAAACGAAGTCAGTATTTTTCTTCATGGTCGATCGCTTCCCGCGATTGATACATTCAATCCCATCGTGGATTCAATCAGGTAAGTCAGGTCTATCCGAAAAGAACGAGTCGCGCATATCGGCGATAACTTCGCAGTGGTGCCTCGATTCGTGACCGGCGTCGCGATATGCGCGGATACCTCAGCTCGAACCCTGTGAATCAAGTCGTCACTCGCCGGGGTTTTTCCTGGCGATCACCGGGAGTCATCCTATGCATTACAAATCTTCATTGCGACGCCTGGCCATTCTGTCCCTGTTAACTACCGTTGCGGCTTTTGCGATGGAAGAGGGGCAAGTGGGCCAGCAGACTGAGATGGAACACCTGATGCCGCTGTATGAGATCTGGTTTCTGGATTGGGTGTGCTCAAACCCCCGTTACAGGAGTGAAATCGGGGCCTCGCGGATGAACTGCATTCGGCAGGTGCGAAACGTCTTGCCGCACTGCAGTGGTGAATATCGCATGAAGATTCCTCGCAATGACAGCAAGACAACCGGTGAACGATTGCGGTATCGCGACTTTATGGCCGGCTACACACGCTGTCTTAAAAAACGCCACAGAGAGTGGCGCAATGCAAAGGAGAGACTCTGATGCAGCGCCGCGAATTCCGGCTAAGGTGGCTGACAAGGCGCGAAGTCATCCTGACTGTGTCGCTATTGTTGTTCTATTGTGTGACCGGTAATTCCTCACCGCCCTCGGGCCCGCTTCTGTATACGGTTAGTAATATCCCGGGGGAATGGAAATCCAGGCGGGAGGCGATCGCCGCAATGAAGAGCGTGTCCGCAGCGACCTCCAGGTTCCGCTTAAACGATAAGGAAATCAATGCGGATACCGGCTTAGTTACTGAGTATTGGGAGCCCTCGGAATTGGAGGTCGCACCTGATTTTGGGTCATTCGAGTGGAGCGTGGCATATTGCGTGCCGTTATATGGCTCGGTTTGCACGGGCATCTACACATCTCAATCTGATCTGATGGCTAATGTTGGTTCGGGAATCGAAGCGATCGAACGTTGCTCGCCGGTTACATGGGAACAGAGTTCGGGCTGGTACTGGAATTCTTATGCCGTTGGAGATCTGAGTGATCCCTACCTGGTTCATGCAAACAAGGATTGGACATTGCGGGTTCCGAGTGGCAGCGCCTGTAATAACATCAGGGAAACGAATCTGATTACTCTCGCCAGACGCGATGCGGATTGTGACGATGGTTTTGCGGGCCCGTCGGAGGTGCAGCCAGGTAGTCCTTACTGGTCTTGTCGCAATAATCAGTCGGCTACGCTTCAATATTATTCAACCGAAGAAACCAGTTCATGCCCGGAAACGGTCGGAAATCCATGTGATGTCGCGACAGGTGCAAAGATTGAAAAGGCTATCGATTATGCAGGCCCCGGGCCAACGTTTTATCGAACCTACCGGTCCAATATTCTCATGCCCGGGGTTTCTTTACATACGACAATGCTCGGCCCGAACTGGACACATAATTACTTGAGTTCGATCCATTGGACCCTGACCGGCGGGGTACCAGAGCGTTTGTATCGGCCGGACGGCGGGTTTATTTCTCTCGAATTGCTAAGCGACAATGTGTGGGTCGCCAGGAATGGCTCCGGAATTCAGATCAGGGATTCGGATCCGGCTGACTTTTCTTCGAATTGGATCGTGTACCTCCCTTCCGGAGCCAGGGAAGTTTATGCCTATTACACCGTCGGTACACAACTACCTCAGCCACAGTGGCGATTGACTGAATTGCACGATCCTCAGGGCCGCGTGACGACGGTATCCCACACAGTGCAGCGCCCGACACGCGTGGCTGCAGTAACAGGCCCGTTTGGGCACCGTCTCCAATTTGAGTACTCCACGGTTTTCCTCGGCTTTCAAACAAGAACCAGGCTGGACTATATCCTGGATCCTGCCGGTAACAAGATAGATTTTGTTTACGACGAAGGTTCTCCAGCAACGACTGGCAATGTCCTTACATCCATCATCTATCAGGATCAAACGGAGTTGCGATATCTTTATTCGTCCGGATATAACCTGGGGCCGTTTCAATTGGTTGGTATCGTCGATGAGAACGGCGATCAGTATGCGATTTTTGAATATGATCAATATGATCGTGTGAAGTCCACGCAGCATGATGGGGGATACGGTTATCTGCTGCTGGAATACGATGATGTGAACTTTACGACAACCGTTACCGATGCTGACTCGAATCAAACCATTTACAGCTTCCAAGCTGGCTCACTTGGCGTACGGAACCCCGCTGTTATCACGTTTCCGGACGGTTCCACGAATGAGCAAAGCAATGAAGATGCAGGCCAGCGCCGGCTGACGCATTTTACAGACGAGAAGGGGATTACGATTCTTTATGAATACAATGATTATCATCGCATCAGAAAAAAAGAGGCCTACGACCTTGGGCAGGGAACTTCGTTAAGAGAGACAGTTTACCTATATCTGAACGATACCAGTGATTTGCGAACTGCGATCCGCAAGGCAAGCACCACAAATTGCGCGTCAGCTCTTGCTGTGAAAGTCAAAAACTATTTTGCCGGAACGCAGCTCGTTTCGTCTTTGGTGGACGCTGGATATGATCCGACCGATTGTTCATTTATTGGTCGTGTGACTATATTGTCAGACTACAATGCATATGGCCAACCGCGAAAGATCGATGGTCCTCGGGAAGTCGACGCTAACGGCTTCGATGACATTACTACTATTGAGTACTACGAATGTACAACGGGCGGGCGATGCGGCCAGCTAAAAAAGATAACTAACGCGCTTGGACATGAAACCAATTTTTCTGAATACGACGCGCACGGCCGCCTGGTGAAAAAAGCTGATCCGAATGGTTTACTGACTGACTACAAATATGACTTGCGTGGCAGAATCGATACCGTCACGGAAAGTGCTGCGGCCACGGTACGTGTAACGAACTTCGACTACGATGCTGCCGGTCAAATCGACAGGATAATTATGCCTGACGGCCTTATTCTGGACTACAGCTGGACTTCAGCACATCTGCTCGGCTCCATCGTTGATAATCACGGGAACAGGGTCGATTATCGTTATGACAGCAGGGGAAATCGTATTGGCGAGGACTTTGAGGACGCGGACGGCTTAATCACGAAAGCCATGACGATGGCTTTTAGTGCGCGAAATCGGCTGGACACGTTACAGTACGGCAGTGCCCCGGTTTCTGAACTAGGCTTTGATGCGGCGGGTAATCTGGAGTTAATTGCCGATCCAAATGACAACAGAACTGCGTACGAATACGATGATCTGGGCCGGTTGATGAATATCGTTGACGCCTTGAATGGTGCGAGTAGTCCGACGCAGTTCAGCTTCGATCTGAATGACAATCTCACTTCCGTACTAGCATCTAACGATGCTCTGACGACTTATCAGTACGATGACCTCGGCAATCTTCTAAAGGAAATCAGCCCGGATCGGGGCACCACACTGTACGCATATGACGAATTTGGAAATATGACGTGCAAGGCTGATGCCAAAGCGAATTTTTCATCATTCGCCCGCTGTGACGAGGTGCCAGCTCGTTGGGTCTATACCTATGACGCGTTAAACCGCCTCGATACGATCGACTACCTGATAACATCCGGACTCGATGTCGATTACGACTATGACCAAGGCGTCGGTCAACCGGGACGTTTGAGCCAAGTGATACATGAATCCGACACTGGCCTCATGATCGAGGATCAATATACGTATGACTCGTTCGGAAATCTCACCGAACACCATCAGGTTATCCCTGACGCGCAAAATGCAGGGCAGTCGTATACGACGTCATACCAGTATGACAGCGGTGACAGAGTCACGCGAATCACTTACCCGAGCGGCAGGCTGGTCGACTATTTGCGTAATGACCTGGGACAGATCATTGACGTAACGACGACGTCGCCGCCATATTATCAGACACCAGTCACGACTACTTTGGTCAGTAATGTAGTTTACTACCCTTTCGGTCCGCCGAAAAAAATAATCTACGGAAACGGACTGGTTCAGACCCGGTTGCTTGACGATGCCAACAGACCCGCGTCAATTCAGCTGAGCGATGCCGAAGAAATACTGGAAACGAAGATATATACGACTGACGGCATTGGAAATATTCTGCGGATTATCGATCAACAGACTGGAAATGAGCTAGACGGATATGCCTATGATCAGTTGAACCGATTGGTCTGGGATGCATCAGTCGACTCCACTCCCTCAACCGCGACATATACCTACGACGCCAATGGTAATCGGCTGACCCGCGAATCAGATACGTTAGTCGCCAATCAGATGATCGAATATGCATCGGCCAGCAATACCATGACGTCTATCAATGGTACAAATGTATTGTCTGACCAGGCCGGCAACACAACCAATAATGGCACAGGGTTAGTGGCCGGCTACAATGCCGCCAACCGACTTGGCTGGTTCAAAAAGAACGGCACCACACTGAGTATGCTGTACAACGGCGCCGGCGAGTTAGTAAAAACGACGGCCAAGGCATCCTGTAGTTGCGGCGTTTGCCCGAAAGTTTATGAATATTTTCATTTTCTTCCAGATGGTCGTGCGTTGAGTATGGCGCAGGAATCCACTTATAAAATAACAGTAGACTGGATCTGGCTTGATGGCTTACCAATTGCACAAATTCAGGAAGGTTTTCTAGCTGATGGCACGCATGATCCGAGTTCTACGGAGATAACCTTTTTGGTTTCCGATCACTTGGGCACCCCCCGGCTCGGAATGGATAACAGTGGTCAGGAGGTCTGGCGCATGCGGTCGGACGCGTTTGGCAGGACTGCGATCACGAGTTCAGGCCCGGTCGTACGGCTACGCTTTCCGGGGCAAATCAACTACGGATACGCGGGAATTTATTACAATTATTACCGGGACTACGATAGCAACACGGGGCGGTACCTGGAGAGCGATCCTATTGGGTTAAGTGGTGGGCTCAACACTTACATTTACGCACTGCACAATCCATTACGATTTGTCGACCCGCAGGCAAGAACCCGTTAGCCATAGCAAGAGCAATAGGCATAGGCGCCTGCTTTTCCTATAACGCCTACAATGTAAAGCAATTGGGGAACTTATTGGATGAGATACAGGAACAAATAGATCAATTGGACAGAGAGATAGAAAAGCTCAAATGCAGTGAACCGATTAGCCGAGCTGAAGAAAGAAATCTTCCGATTGCATTGAATCAATTAGAGCAAGCGAAGCTAAAACTGACTAGGGACAAAGTAGCGCGAAAATTTAGTGGGCTTGGTAAAGCTTTTGGATTATCAGTCGTTTGCGCTGCGGTTGGCGCGCGAATCCGATAAATGTAGAAAGACTCTTTGCATGACTCGCTATGACATAGTCGGCTACCTTTGGATTTTCTGGGCGATTATACAGATTGCTTGTTATTTGTGGTTGGAGTTTATTTGTCTCGGCCGTATTGCATTGCGATTATCAAAACGTTTGGAGGATGGGTTCCTGGTTAAGCTGCATCCAGAGCTGGATGCAATCCAACAAGTATCATCAGATTCTGAATTTCAGGATTATATATGTCAGAGAAAATACTATCGGTTTTGGTATATCTATATTTTTATATTGCCAACTATTTTTCTCCTAATTGTCACCAGCGTTGTCTGGTAGATCAGAAATATTATATGGCCTGTGGTACCGATAATTTGTAATTACTCAGACTTAATCTTACCGACACTGTAAGGCGGGTAACGCACAGGTTCGCCGATTCTAAATGGTCGCGACCGGCCCAGGCCTTGTCTGCGGCATACCCTTTGCAGGGAATAAAGCGGACCGCAGGGAGCCATCCCAGCAAAGGGTATGCCGCAGACAAGGCCGAATGCTGGCAGAGGATTTCGCTTGGTGGACATTGGCTATTTCGGGAATGTGCCAGAGCTCGCGGCAGTTCGCCGGAGACTCTTTCCTTGGGATGGCTCCCTGAGGTCCGCTTTATTCCCGCGGAAAGAGTCTCCGGCGAACTGCCTCCAACGGTGGATTTTCGAAGTCCGTTTTTCGCGTGATCGGACACTGTCTGTCCGCTAAGATCTGAGTTCTCACAATTGAAGAGCCTCGTCCGCCCGGACCCTACCTCAACACCACCGTCTTCCGGCCATTCAAAAAAATCCGGTGCTCGAGATGTAGCTTAACCGCCCGTGCCAGCGTAAGGCTCTCAACGTCGCGACCGACGGCGACGAGATCTTCCGGTGATTGACTGTGGTCAACACGCTCAACAGTCTGTTCGATGATCGGGCCCGCGTCGAGTTCCGGGCTCACGTAATGCGCGGTCGCGCCAATCAGTTTTACGCCGAGCGCGTGTGCCTGGTGATACGGCTTGGCGCCTTTGAAGCCTGGCAAGAAGGAGTGATGAATATTGATGATCTGCCCGACGAATTTTTCGCATAGCTCGTCGCTGAGAATCTGCATGTAGCGGGCCAGCACAATAAGATCAGCCTTGGTATCGTCGATGATCTCCATCAGCCGCGTTTCCGCTTCCGGTTTGTGGGCCGCCGTAACCGGCACATGGAAGTACGGAATTTTGTGCCACTCGGCGAGACTGGCCAGGTCCATATGATTCGACACGATAGCCGGAACAGTCATGTTTAATGCCCCGGTGCGATAACGATAGAGCAGATCGTTCAGGCAATGATCGTGTCGCGAGGCAAGGATCAGCACGCGTGGCCGCACGTTCTCGTCGAACACATTCCAGGTCATGTCGAATTGATCCGCTATTGTCTGAAAGCCGGCCGTAAAGCGCGACCGCGAGAACGCCTCGCCCCGCGGCGTGAAACAGGTGCGCATGAAAAACCGCTGCGCATCACGGTCGCCGAAATCATGTGATTCCTCGACAAAATAGTTCTGCTCACTGAGATAACCGGACACCGCCGCTACGATTCCTATCGTGTCCGGGCAGACGATGGTCAGCACGTAGGAGTTATTTGCAATGCTCATGGTCAGGTTCTGGTCCCTTTTCGTGTCGCGGCGGTCTAAGACTGTGGTGGCGCCCCGTCCAGAGCCGGTCGAACGCTGCCGCATAGCTGGCTGGCGCGGATATTACCACTATTAATGGGAATCAATGCTGTGCTACTGAATACGAATTAGTCCGAGTATTGCTAGAATATAAGGTTCCAAATCAGGAGATGCAGGAAATGCCAGACTACCAGGCTCCGGTTAAAGACATGATGTTCGTGATCAACGAACTCGCCGGTCTTAAGCAGATTACCAAGTTGCCAGGATTCGAAGATGCTACATCGGAACTCGTGGAAGCGGTCCTCGAGGAAGCTTCCCAGCTTGCTGCTGAGGTCATCAGTCCGCTTAATGCGATCGGTGATGCAAAAGGGACGCGGGTCGAGGACGGCCAGGTGTTTGTTGCTGAAGAATTCAAGGCGGCCTATCAGCAGTTTGTTGCCGGCGGTTGGGGGGGAATTTCGCAACCCGTCGAGTCTGGCGGGCAGGGACTGCCAGCCCTGGTGGGCATGGCGGTCGACGAGATGTGGGAATCGGCCAGCCTCGCCTGGTCGATTTGCGGCTTGCTGTCCCAGGGCGCCGCCAGGGCTGTCGCAGCTTACGGCACCGACGCTCTGCGTGAGCTCGTACTGGAAAAACTGGTTAACGGAGAGTGGACCGGCACGATGGTGTTGACCGAACCGCAGGCCGGATCTGATTTGGCGGCCGTAAGAACACAAGCCGTGCCCGAGGGTGAAGAATATCGGCTCACCGGGCAAAAAATATTCATCACCTATGGCGATCACGACATGGCCGACAACATCATTCATCTGGTGCTGGCGCGCTTGCCTGATGCGCCGCCCGGTGTGAAGGGCATCTCCCTGTTCGCAGTGCCGAAGTACCTGATCAATGCCGATCGCAGTCTTGGTGAGCGAAACAATGTCAAGGCAGTCTCGGTCGAGCACAAGTTGGGTATTCACGGCAGCCCGACCTGTGTGTTGGCTTTCGATGGTTCGCTTGGTCAGATGGTCGGTAAACCCAATCACGGGCTTGCCTGCATGTTTATGATGATGAACCATGCCCGTCTCGGCGTTGGCCTGGAGGGCGTGGCGATCGCCGAGCGCGCTTATCAACAGGCGCTGGCTTACGCGAAAGAGAGGGTTCAGGGTCAGGCGGTCGGTCACGACGGACCGACAACGATCATCAAACACCCGGATGTGCGACGCATGTTAATGCAGATGAAGGCGAACATCGAAGCGATGCGTGCGATCGCCTATGTCACGGCGGCCGAACTGGACAGAGTGGCGGCGGAGCCGGACGAAGCGCGCAAGGCGGCGGCTCAGGCGCGGCTCGATTTGATGACACCGATTGTTAAAGCCTGGTGCACGGAAACCGGTCAGATCCTTGCGTCGCTGGGTTTGCAGGTACACGGCGGCATGGGGTACGTCGAGGAGACTGGCGCAGCTCAGCACTATCGAGACGTGCGGATCACGACGATCTATGAAGGCACCACCGGCATTCAGGCCGGTGATCTGATCGGGCGAAAAATATTGCGTGACCGGGGTGAAGCGTTGCAGGCATTTATCGCGGATATCAGTCAGACGGATGCCGAACTCGCGCGTCATGGTGATACTTTGACAACCATTCGAGCGGGACTGAAAGATGCGTGTCAGGCATTGTCTGGCGCGACCGAATGGCTATTCGGTAATTTTTCGAAGGATGCCAATATTCCCGGCGCGGTGTCATTCAACTTTCTGATGTTGATGGGGACGGTCGCCGGTGGCTGGCAGTTGGCGCGTGCCGCCGTTACGGCAGCGGACTACCTGAATGCCGATGGCACGGACAAGGAGTTTTACGAAGCGAAAATAATAACGGCCCGGTTTTATGCTGAACAGGTTTTGCCTATGGCTGGCGCTTATCGGCGGGCCATTGAATCGGGCAGCGAGTCGACTATGGCGTTGTCAGAAGACCAATTCTGAACATTGCCTCGCGTCGCCGGCTATGAATTCGGAACCGATGAGCCAAAAAACGCCAGCACGGTCAGATCTTCCTCGATATCAAAGAAGGAATGTTCCTCGGTCGCACGAACATAGAGTATTGTTCCCTGGCTGATCTCGTGGTCTTTGTCATCTATGCGTAACCGCGCGCGGCCGTCGAGCACGACGTAGACCTCGTCCTCGAGATGTGGCGCCTGCATGTCCCTGGCTCCGGCGGGTAACCGGTAGATGGCGCCGCTCAGCGCCGAAACACGCAGAAATTCGTAGAACCGGGGTTCGTGTCCTTCGACTTTTTTCGCCAGGTCAGACAGCTGAAATAATTGCCAGGCACTATCGGTCATAAAGTATCTCTTAAACGATGCTCAGGACTAATGATCCGGCAAGCGCTGCGATCACGCAACCACCTTGACGGCCCTTGATCAGCTAAATTTCCGGTTCTGCTCTGTCATTGTCAATATAAGGCGTTAAAATCCGTCGCTCACTCCATTATTCATGCGCAAGCAGGAGAGCCTTCCATGCGGTTTAGTACCCGGCAGATTCACAGTGGCGTCGAACCGGATCCGGTCACCGGAGCCATTCTGACACCAATTTATCAGACGACGGTGTATGTCCAGGATTCGGTAGATGAATATATGGCCAAGGGCTTTTCCTATTCGCGTTCCGGCAATCCGACGGTCCGTGCTTTGGAGAAGCGGCTTGCGGATCTTGAAGGTGGTGCAGACTGCACCTGTTATGCGACCGGGATGGCGGCGATTAACGGGCTGATGATGTCTTTTTTGAATGCCGGAGATCACGCGATCCTGTCCGAAGTGATTTACGGCGGAACTTACCGGTTATGTATGCAAATCTTTAAAAGGTTTGGTGTTGAGTTCAGCTTTATCGATACGTCCGATCCCGAGGTTGTGCGTGACAGTATTCAGACTAACACGCGGCTGATACTGACGGAAACGCCTGCGAATCCAACCTTGAAAGTGACCGATATTCGCGCCATTTCGGAGATCGCCGGGGAGCACGAAATTCTGCATGCTGTCGACAATACTTTTTTGACGCCTTATTTTCAGCGCCCGCTTGAATTGGGTGCAGACTTAGTTGTCCATAGCACCACCAAATATATTGACGGGCACAACGCCACGGTCGGCGGCGCCGTGATTGCGCGAACCGATGAACAAGATCAGGCATTGCGATTTGTGCAGAATGCGACCGGGATCATAATGTCTCCGCAGGTCGCGTGGTTGACATTGCAGGGAAGCAAGACCTTGTCGGTGCGAATGGATCAGCAATCCGCGAATGCGCTGAGAATCGCCGAATTTTTAGAGGCACATCCAGCGGTCGAGCACGTCGGGTACCCCGGACTCAAGTCATTTCCGCAGCATGAACTCGCCGCGACTCAAGCATCCGGATTTGGCGCCATGCTCTGGTTCGAAGTTCGTGGGGGGCTCGCTGCGGGTAAATCGTTGATGGACCGGATAGAACTCTGGAGTCTGGCGGAAAGTCTTGGATCAGTGGAATCTTTGGTAACTCATCCGGCCAGCATGACGCATTCCGACGTCGAAGCGGAGGAGCGTCAGCGCGTGGGTATTTCGGACGGCCTGGTGCGCCTGTCGGTGGGTCTGGAAGACGCTGAAGATTTGCTCGAGGCGCTGCGCGTGGCATTGGATCAATAATTTTACGTAATCGGCATTTCATTTAACCAAACTCGCTGAACTGCCCGAAAACAGTGACCCTGATCGTGGCCCAAACCGCGCGGGCTATCTATTCTCGTCGCTGGCATCTGCGTACCGGTATGGGCCGGTCACGAGGTTCATTTGTTCAGGTTTGGGAGACGCAAAACAGCTCGGTTCGCCGGGCTTGGTGTGACGGTATTGCTTTGCGCAGTACTGTCGCCGCATGTATTTGCCGAGGACATTGCGACCGCGACCGGTGCTGAATACAGTATCTTTGCCGTTGAGGATTTGGATCTCGGAATGCCACGACAGGCCAGTTCTAATGCCATCGAGGTCGGCAGCGGAACGATGATACCGGGATATCCACTGTCTCAGGAAGAATTGAACCTGGTGTTGGATACGTCCGAACTGGGATCAGTATTCAGGCAGAAGTCTGCGGGTGTCGAATTTTCCGGCGAGCAAAGTAAGCAATCATTTCACGTCAGGATGGTGACCTGGATCAAGCAGCGCTCGTCGGATTTCAATCTATTCAAGCTGTTCGATACCGAGGACTCCGAACCGGGCCTGCGTCTGGATGTTGATACCGACGAAGAAGAATTAGTCCTTCAGTACCGCGTCGGCTTCTAGCAGGCTGCTGGAAAACCCTCAGGCAGCTTCGGTCGTTTGCCGGAAAAGCAAACCGCCATTTGTCGCCTCGCGACACGACTTTCTGGCCGTATTTTTCGTAAGTAAAAAATCCAGCCTGGATTGAAAACCGGGTATTGATCCCCATATTTGAAATAAGAAGGTGTCGCAGGGCACCGGTAAATTGCTTAGATATGAGGAGAAAAGGATATGAGACTTGTAACCTGGAGTCCGTTTCAGGAATTTGAAAATGTGTTTAATCGCTATAATGGTCTGATTGGCCGGAATCGGCCTCGTGATGAGGACAGAGCGATCGCCGAGTGGCGCCCAGTCGCCAATATCTCGGAAACTGATTCAGAATATCTGATCAAGGCCGAGTTGCCCGAAGTGAAGAAAGAAGACGTCGAGGTCACCGTTCACGAGGGTGTGATTACGATCAAGGGTGAGCGTCGCGAAGAGGCTGCGGCGGAGAACGAAAAGCAGCATCGTATCGAATCTGTATACGGCAGTTTCGCACGCAGCTTTGCCCTTCCCGCCGATGTCGACGAATCCGGTATCCAGGCCGAGAGTAAGGATGGTGTGTTGCGGGTCCATCTGCCGAAGACCGAGGTGAAGAAACCCAAAGCCATCGAAATCGACGTGCATTAAACCCGCATATCCCGGCTTCAAGCCGGTGATCTTGTTAGAAGGTGTGTTGTGACTCAAAAGGGGGCGGTAACGCCCCCTTTTTTGCTTTCTGTTAGTGTTCCACTCCGTGTAACGTCAATTCTCCAAGAGGAACCTCGTGACATTTATGCAGCTGAAAACGCGGGCATTCCTTTGCTTATGGCCTGCTACCTTTTTATTGTTGTCGCCGGTCGTAATGTCCCGATCGGTGGATGGACCACCGGTTCCCGAACTTCCACCGGTCAGCCAGGTTGTCTTCAGGCAACCGGTTATCATTCATTGGTCCGCTAATGAAGCGCCAACCGCACCGTCTGGATTTGTTGTTGAGAAGTTTGCCGGTAATCTTAATTTTCCACGTTGGCTGCTGGTTCTGCCGAACGGTGATGTGTTGGTATCCCAGGCGCGGGCAGAAACACTTGGTGGCATTACGCCAGACCTTGCGGAGGCTCTGACCCGTCAGGGCGTGCTCGGCGCTTCACCGAATAACATCATCCTGTTGCGTCAGTCTGACGAGGGATTAATACGTCATATATTTCTCGATGGCCTGAGTCAACCATTCGGTATGGTGCTTTTGGAGAACTATCTGTATGTCGCCAATACGGATGTGTTAGTACGTTACCGATATCCTCCAGGAGCCACTCGAATCGACAGCCGGCCGGAAAAGCTACTCGAGATTCCTTCCGGTGAGCAAACCAGCTTTTGGAATAACCACTGGACGCGCAATCTTATTGCGCGTCCGGATCACAAAAAACTATATCTTTCGGTAGGCGCTGCCACCAACGTGAATGAAAAGGGTATCGACCATCCCGAAAGGGCGGCGATCTGGGAATTGAATCCGGATGGCGGTGGTAAGCGGCTGTATGCAACGGGTTTGCGAAACCCGGTTGGTATGGACATCGATCCGTTCACTGGTGAACTATGGGTTACGGTCAATGAGCGGGACGGGCTGGGTGAGGATGTTCCACCGGATTTTTTGACGCGCGTCGTCGATGGTGCATTTTACGGGTGGCCTTTTGTGTACTTCGGAACTTATCCGGATCCAACGCACGCAAGACTGAATCCCGAACAGGTGGTAGAGGCGCAGAGAACCGCCCGGGTCCCGGACCTTGCGCTTGGCGCACATTCTGTGCCATTGGGGCTGCTGTTTTATCGCGGCAGTCAGTTCCCGGAAAAATATCGGCGTGGCGCTTTTGTTGCCCGACGTGGTGGTGTGAGCCGGGCACGATTGCTTGGCTTTGACGTGGTTTTTATACCTTTTGCCGACGGTAACCCTGTCGGCGAAATTGAACCGTTCCTGACCGGATTTATCGAGGACTATGATCTGGGTACGGTGCATGGACGCCCGGTTGGGCTGGCGATGTTGCCTGATGGTTCGTTGCTGGTGACCGATGACACCGCCAATATTATCTGGCGGGTATCGTACTCGGCAGCGAAATAGGATCCTTGGCTGTTATTGTCGTTTGACTGCGGGTCAACGCAGTCTGGTGAGGATGCCGGCTAAAAAGTCATCCTGAATACGACGCCATTCCATCTTCAGCCATGGCGAAAATCGATCAGCATCTGTGTCGATGTCCCGGCTCAGCTCACCCGGTTCGACGAATCGCCAATTTGCGATTTCATCAGGGTGTGCAACGATTCCTCCGTCGCCATGCTGGTTCGTATAACCGGCAAAAACCCGACAAAACTCATGTTCCGAACCTAGGTCGAGATAGCGAGCGTGGTATTTGAACTTATACAGAAATTGTAATTCGCAGGTTAAATTCAGTTCCTCGAGCACGCGGCGGTGAGCCGCATCCTCAACGGTTTCGGACCGTCGCGGGTGGCTGCAGCAACTGTTAGACCAGAACAATGGCCAAAGCGGTTTTTGCTCGCTGCGTTGCTGAATCAGTAATTGGCCATCCGAATTGAACAGGAAAACAGAGAACGCACGATGCAGCAGCCCATCACCTGTATGGCATTCCGCTTTCGTGCAAAACCCTATTTCCCGGTCGTCGTCATCGACCAGAATTAACGATTCAGACGGACTCGATACCGGCTGGTGCGCGATGTTCACTGCTTGTTCCCGACGAGAATGCTAGTCGCGTGGAATCCCTGTTTTTCCATGGCAGCCTGCACTTCGTCAGTGTTGCCATCACACAACGCAATCACGGCGCCGCCACCGCCTCCACCCGTCAGTTTAGCTCCCAAGGCGCCGGCACGGCGCGCGATACCGATCAGACGCTCGACTTCCGGAGTTGAGACTTGTAAGGCATTTAGCATTCCCTGACAGACGTTCATCAGTTCTCCGAGTGTTTCGATGTCGTTATCCTGCACGGCTGAAACGGCCTGCAGCACCAGCGCATCGATGTCATCGAAGATTTTATCGTATAGCTTGGGTTTGCGTTTCCGGGCTTCGTAGACCCGGCTTACGGTCTTGGCCGTCAGACCCTCCGTTCTGGTCATGCCGATCACCAGTGACAACGGCTGCGGAATATTCAGTGGCTCGATAAGAGGCGGTGTGCCCATCCGGTAGACAAGTGGTTTGCCATAGGTCGCCAATGTATTGTCGATACCGCTTGGTTTTCCGTGAGCAATCTGCTCGGATTGAAATGCAAGTTCGTTCACTTGCTCATCCGACAAGTCGAGCTTGTAATGTATATCGACCGCGCGAATGATCGCCACGGCCAGTGCGGCCGAACCACCCAAGCCCATGCCCCGGGGAACATCGGGAAAAACTTCGATGCGCATGCCCCGGTCGTTGATGCCTAACTGGCTCATGATGTTACCGGCCGCCTTTTCAAAAGAGCGCTGCTGCTCTGGCGGCTTAGCAAGCTGATACTCGATCCCCCAACGCGGAATCAGCAGTTCCATGCCTGTGTCGCAATCTTCGACGATAGCCCTCATGGTTAAGGGAATAGGACAGCCGATGGCATGTCGCCCATATACCACGGCATGTTCGCCCAGCAGGATAATTTTGCCGTAACCAACGCCCATCTCGGCGTCGGGCTTGTGTTCAATGGCGCTCCCTTTGTCTTGTTCCGTGCGCAACTCGTCAAGAATCTTTTCGGCTTTCCAGACCTTGATTTCTCCGCCGCGCACGAGGCGTTCCAGAGTTTCATCAAAAAGATCAGCCGGCGCTCCGGCGGCTTTCACAACGCTACGGGCATGCAGGGTCATGTGCCCGGTTTGAATGCCGTCAGTCACCAAGGCCTTGAGCGCGGCGAAATTCTGCGCCAGACCGACAGCCGCCATAACTTCGGCAAGCTCGGTTCCGGATTTGACGTCCATCATGCGAAGATTCATTGCGACACCACGATTCGATTCTAGCGGGCCGCCAACAATACCGACCTTCAATGGTAGTTCGAGGCGCCCACGCAGGTTTCCTTCGTCGTCTTTCCACCATTGCGAAAGGGAGCCGTATCGACCGTGACGAGCTGCATAGGCATGCGCGCCGGCTTCGATGGCTCGCCAGTCGTTACCGGTGGCCAGTGCCACGGCGTCAATGCCGTTCATGATGCCCTTGTTGTGAGTCGTTGCGCGGTATGGGTCAGTCTGTGCGAAATCGGCGGCGATGATGATGCCATCCCGGACACGTTCTCCGTCATATCCTTTGCCTGCCAGTTGTGCGGTTGTCAGCGTGACCTCAGCGGTGGCCAGGGCTCGATCAGCCAGGTTGGACAGTATGCGCAGGAAAACCTGACCCTCTGTGATGGTTTCTACGAGGGGTGCGACACCTTCGCACATGCCGTTGACGAGGTTGGCGCCCATCGCATCGCGGGTATCCACCAACAGATGAACAACCAGCATTTCACTGTCCATAGATGCCAGTGGGTAGCTGAAGACTTCCACGTCTACCGCCCCGCCACCGCGCGCTACCATGCGTGGATGAAAGCTGTTCGCCAGATCCAGTATTTCCTGCTTGCGCTCGAGAATAGCCGCTTTGCCCCGGGTGATATCCGGCACTTCAATGACCTGGATCTGGCCGATCAGGATCGGATCGGTCGACGTGGTCGTGAAACCACCGCCGGCCCGGGCCAATTTTGCGGCAGCGCTGAGCGCCGCAACAATCGATGGTTCCTCCACGACTAACGGCACCACATATTCCTTGCTATTAATCAGGAAATTCAAACCGAGGCCGATCGGCAGCCCGAGAACGCCGATCACGTTCTCGATCATTTTGTCGGCGGCAGTCAGCGCCAGTGTTGCATCACCCGAGATCAGGCTTTCGAAATCGCTGTCGGTCAACAGTCCACGTTCGTGCACTGCCCGAACGCGCTCGTCGATGCTCATCTTGTAGAAGCGTGGAATTCTGGATCGGGCCACAGCTGACTCCGTAAAAATATAGTCGACCAACGGTTTTCTGCACTTAGTTGCGTTGCTCTTCCGCAACGATGGCGGTTTGCACCGTAACAGGATTCTGATATTCATGCCAAGCAGGTCAGGGTCAGCACTCGACTCGGCGATTTTCTGCGTCAGACCACCGGGTGCATTCAAGTGGCACCAATGCGACAATATTACGCGTTGCCGGACCGGATGCAGGTGCGCTCGATTTCTCCGGGGCCGTCATTTACTTAGTTCTGAGATTAGTTCATTAATGGAAAAGATTTGGCTGCGCCATTATCCGCCCGGGATGCCCAAGACGCTTGACCTGGACCCGGAAGAGTCGCTGGTGGACCTGTTCAACGCATCTTGTGAGGAGTTTGCGCAACAACCTGCTTTTACGAATTTCGGCCACACGATCACATACGCTGAGCTGGATGATCTGGCGGCACGTTTTGCGGCTCACCTGCAGACCGAAACAAGCCTGCAACGCGGTGATCGTGTGGCCCTGATGCTGCCTAACCTGTTGCAGTTTCCGGTGGCCATGTTCGGCATTCTGCGCGCCGGCTTTGTGACCGTGAATATCAATCCGCTCTATACCCCACCGGAACTGGAACATCAGCTCATCGATTCGGGTGCCAAGGTCATCGTGATCTCGGCGAATAGTGCGGCAACGCTCGACCGGGTGATCGGCAACACCGACATAGAACATATCATCGTTACCGAGATCGGAGATTTGCTGGGCTTTCCGCGTCGCTGGATCGTGAATCTGATTGTTCGCTATATCAAGCAGATGGTGCCGCCGTACCAGTTGGATGGCGCGATTTCATTTCATCAGGCAATTGCCGCCGACAAAGAAAAGCTTCAGCCGGTACCGGTTAGTGGGCGTGATTTGGCTTGCCTGCAATATACGGGTGGTACAACCGGTCGAGCGAAGGGCGCCATGCTCAGTCATGGCAATCTCATCGCTAATGTTTACCAGGTCAATGCGATTTTCAGCAGCCGTGTTGAAAAAGGCATGGAGATCATGATCACCGCCTTGCCCCTTTATCATATTTATGCGCTGACCTGTAATTGTCTGTGCTATATGGCGCTCGGCGCGCAGGATATATTGATTACTGACCCCAGAGACACCAACGCTTTCATCAATGAACTGAAGAAATGGAAATTCACGGCGATCACCGGCGTCAACACACTGTACCAGAGCCTGGTAAATCATCCACGCTTCACAGAGGTGGATTTCTCACACCTTAATATAACGTCCGCCGGTGGCATGGCCGTGATGGAGGATACCGCCCGGCAATGGTACAAATTAACGGGTACCGATATTATCGAAGGCTATGGATTATCGGAAACTTCGCCGGTGCTAACCTCAAATCCTGCGAATGCACAGGGATTTACCGGCAGCATCGGCATGCCATTGCCGAACACGGACATTTCCCTGCGCAACGAAAAAGGCAAGGAGGTGCCGCAAGGTCAGCCCGGCGAGTTATGTGCCCGTGGCCCGCAGGTGATGTCGGGTTATTGGAATGCTCCCGAAGCCACCTCCAGGGCGATGACCAAGGACGGCTTCTTCCGCACTGGCGATATCGCGACCATGGATGAGTTGGGCTATTTTCGCATTGTCGATCGCATCAAGGATATGATTATCGTTGGTGGGTTCAACGTGTATCCGAACGAAATCGAGGATGTCGTTACACTACATCCTGATGTTACCGAAGCGGCTTGTATCGGCGTTCGCACGGAAAAGAATCGTGAGATTGTGAAAGTTTTTGTGGTGCTTAAACCTGGCGCAACGACGACAATTGAGGGTATTCGTGAGCATTGCCAGAAAAATCTGGCCGCCTACAAAGTGCCGAAGCTGGTCGAGTTCAGGTCCGAGCTGCCGAAATCCAATGTCGGCAAGATTTTGCGCCGCGTGCTGCGGGACCAAACGCCTGCTTCTGCGTGAAACAATTTCTAAAACCAAAAGGCCACTGATGACATTTCTCAGGGCGGTCGTCACATTGGGGGGGCATCGTATACTGTATGACCTTACGCCCTTATGTTTTGTTACGCTCGGCCAAGGCCTGTTCGACGGCGGTCCAATGGTCAGGATGCGTCCAGCTTGCGATGAAATTTTTCTGTTCCACGGCGGTCAGTTTTTCGTGCACCATGCATCGATAAGCTGCGGTCAGTGCCTTGAAGCCTCTGAGCACGTGGCTGCTGCGCTGTAAGTACGGAGACAGAAATTCCTGCAGACAGTCGTCAAGATCTTGCGCCGGTGCGCAAATTCGATCGATCAGTCCCAGATCGTAGGCATCTTCAGCAGACAGTCGTTTTGATGACAGCAGCAGGTCAAGCGCCTTTTGCCTGCCAATCGCGATGATCAGGTCTATCCCGCCGCCCCAGGCCGTCGTGACATTTAACTGCGCTTGCAAGAACGCGATCTCGGCGTCGGGTACCGCAACACGCAGATCGCAGGCCATTGCGAGCTCTGCACCACCACCGAAGGCCAGTCCGTTCAGGCCGGCGATCACCGGCAGTGGAAAGCGGCGCACCTGGTTAAGCGCTTGCCGGCCGCGTCTTGACATCGCCTCGGCGTCCTCCGCTGAACGAATGGCATCGAGTTCTTTTAAGTCACCGCCGGCGGCAAAACAACGATCGCCGGCAGCGGTGATGACCGCACATTTCAGATTTTCGTCATCGACATATGTCGTAAGCGATGCCCCGAGTTCATCGAGCAGGTCCATCTTCAGAGCGTTGCGTTTCTCGGGACGATTGATCGTCAGTGTCAGAATGTCATTCTTCCGACTGATCAGGAGTTGATCTGCTGGCAAGACGGGGTACTCTTAAAAGTACAAACGCATTACGCACTCAGCGACGCAGGCGGGACGTTCCTCTCCCTGGATTTCCACGCTGTACTTTTCGGTCAGTTGTAGGCTGTTTTTAACTTCCTCTGCGGCAACCAGGGTGCAATGCGCACGGATCTTGCTGCCGACCTTGACCACATTAGTGAACCGTAATTTGTTCAACCCGTAGTTAAGGATATTGGTTTGTCCGGGAAACAATGGTTCTTTCGCATCAACCAGTCCGCGTAGTTGTGGATACAAAGACAGGGTGAGATATCCGTGCGCAATGGTCGTGCCGTATGGCGATTCCTTGGCGCATCTGGCCTGATCCACGTGTATCCATTGATGGTCACCGGTGGCATTGGCAAACATATCAATCAATTCCTGGGTGACGCTGAGCCAGTCACTGACGTGAATTTCCTCGCCGACTTTGCTTTTCAGATCTGCCAGGACTTCTGCTAGGGCCATGTTTCGATTCCTTTTTCAACTGGTGTCAACCCGCATTTCTAACCAGGCGGATCCACATGCGGGCAAATAATGCTTCAATACGAGGCGCGAGGTCCACCATTTTACAATTCTTGCGACGTTTCATGGGCCATTGTCCATCGGCAGCCGAGAACCCGGCGGAATGCATCTGGGCGGATTTCCCCTGTAGACGGGAGCTTTCTGCGGTCGCCGGCGCTCCGCGAAACCGGGACCGGAGTGTAGTACAGCGACTGACGATACGGGGTCGGAGTCTGAACCGCATCCCCAGCGATGAGGGGCTATTCTATTGAACTTAACGTGGGTATTGGGCTCCAAAATAATAGGCCCTGACTTCGCCAGCGGCGATATAATGGAATTCAGAGCTTTGCGCGCGGAGCTGATCTGATGAGTAAGATAACTGATTGCTGCTTGGCAATAATCATTGTTTTGACGGTGATGCTGAGCCTTGCCGGATGTAGTTCCAGCAGCATGCAATCGCCGAGTTCATCCGGCAGCAGCGGGTCGTCCGGCAGTTCATCGCCGTTCCCGCCCGCAAGCGGGTCCTCCGGTGGGAGTTCGTCGCCGTCTCCGTCCTCAAGCGGGTCTTCCGGTGGGAGTTCATCGCCGTCTCCGTCCTCAAGCGGGTCTTCCGGCGGCAGTTCATCTCCATTCCCTTCCTCCAGTGGCTCATCCGGTCAAACCGGTAGCCCACAGTCCGGTGGGCAGATGCCCTCGGCCGGCGAATCGGTCGGATCACAAAGCGCCGGCGGTTCTTCGGGGATGCCGGGCGGCAGTGCCGGCGGCGGCATGTCTGATTCATCCGCATCCGGTGCTGGCGGCGGCGAGAGTCTGGATGAAATTTTCAATAAGTCCCTGGGAGATTTTGATGGTGAAATGGAGAGCGAACGCTCCGGGATGGCTTCCACCGGCCGCGGATCGGGCCAGTCGGCCGACCGTCGTGAAGGTGGTGATGCCACGGCTGCCGGTGGCGGAGGTATGAACGGTGGCCCGGGTGGTATGGTCAGCATTCCATCATCTGCTGCCGCTGGCGGTGCTGCAGGCGGTCAGGCATCTACCGGCACGGGTTCTGCGGATGGGGCCGAAGGGCAGCAGGATGCGGCCGGCGGGGGCGCGGACGGTGCTCCGGAATCCACCGAAGAAGGCGCCGGCAATGAGAATGCCCAGGCGGCTAATATTCCTGATGATATACCGCTTGAAGGTAACGCCGAGGATCAGGTGGCGCGGCAGATACGCGAAGCGGCTATGGCCGAGAAGGACCCCGTTATTCGCGATGCGCTTTGGGATGAGTACCGTAAACACCAGGGAATAAAGTAATCAGACTATGCGTCATTCGGCAGTATCGGGCATAAGAACCTTGCGAGGCATTGCAGTCTTCGCACTTGCTCTGATGGTCGTCGGTTGTTCGACGGCGCGGACCATTCAATATGAGAACATCGAAGTGGTGCGCGCCGAAACCGAAGTCGCGGAGGTCGCCTTACTCGATGTAGGTATATTGATTTTCGATCCTGGTGTCGCCGAAGACCAGGAAGATGGTAAGAACTTTATATTCCCGGACGTACGCAGGGCTGAAGCGCGTTATATGCCGTATCACCTGAAAAGGACACTCGAGGACACCGGTCACTGGGGCTCGGTCTGGGTGTTACCCGAGCCAAACGACGCGGTTGATTTGCTGGTCTGGGGCCGCGTCGATCATTCAGACGGCCTGAAAGTCAAATTGCGTATAGGCGCCTGGGATGCGACTGGCAAGGAGTGGCTCAACAAAACATACGACGCGCGAATTCCAGAGAAAGCTTACTCGCAATACCGGGACCTGACGCGGGACCCGTATCAGAATATCTATAACGAAATTGCCAACGATTTACTGGCCAAGCGGGAACGCCTGTCCGAAGAAAAACTGAAAACGATCCGCACGGTCACCGAGTTACGATTTGCGGCCGGGCTCATACCGGTGGCATTTACTGATTACCTGGAAGAAGATGACGGCCAATATAGTATTCGTCGTTTGCCGGCCGAGGATGATCCGAACGTCTCGCGTATGCGTGCCGTGCGAGAACGCGAGTATGCGTTTGTCGATACATTGAATGAGTATTACGCCAGCCTGTATTATGAGATGGCTCCGCCTTACGAGAACTGGCGCAAGATGTCACGGGAGGAGACGATCAACTACGAAGAACTGCGCCGCTCCGCTCGTATGCGACAGCTACTTGGGCTCGCGGCCATTCTTGGGGCAGTGGCCTACGAAGCTAATGGCGGAGGGAACTCAGCGATAACCAGTGCCGCTGTACTGGGCGGTATCCAGGGCTTCAAAAGCGGTTTTGATAAATCATCCGAAGCGAAACTGTACGGTGAATCCCTGAAAGAGCTTGGATCATCCTTCGACTCCGAAGCAGAGCCCTTAGTCGTCGAGCTGGAAGGCCAGACCAGGCGATTGACGGGTACAGTTGAGGAAAAATACCGCGAATGGCGAAAGTTGCTTCGTGAAATCTATGCAAGTGAAACTGGCCTTGATCTTCCGCCTGATCCTGTTCAGGATGCCTCACAGCCAAGTTACGATTAACAGCAAGCTGCTATGCAAGGCCTGGTTGCGGGGCTGACCTTATCCGAACGTTTTCAACTCATTCGTCAGCTGGGCGTTGGCGGCATGGGTGAGATCTGGCTGGCGGATGATCAGCAACTTGGAGAACAGGTTGCGACAAAGATATTGAGTCCGGCACTGAGCCACTCCGAGGACTTCGTTGAGCTGTTGCGCGACGAGTGTCGTAAAGCGCGGGCGCTGGTCCACCCGAATATCGTGCGAGTGTACGATTTTCATACCGACGACAAGCTGTTTTTTATTTCAATGCAGTATGTCGATGGAAAAACGCTCGCCGCTTCTCGGGGCAAATCATTTCAGGAAATAATCCATAGCCTGCTAATGGTTTGCGATGCGCTGGAGTACGCTCATCGTGCGGGAATAATCCACCGTGATTTGAAGTCATCCAATGTTCTGGTTGATCAGAACGGAGATTGTTATTTAACCGATTTCGGAATTGCGGCGGCACTCGCCGGCGAACACCAATATTCCGATCCGCGTGGCGGCGGTTCTTTACCGTCGATGAGCCCGCAACAACTTGCGCGCCAGCCGGCTGCAATCGCGGATGATATTTATTCTCTCGGCGCGATGCTTTACGAATTGTTGTCAGGGCAACCATTGTTTCATCCCGGTGTCACAGCGGAGCGCATTCGCACGGAGCAACCTCAAGCTCTGCGGCTGGACGGTTCGGGGCAGCCCGTCCCCGACCCGCTTGCGAAGCTTGTTCTGGCAATGCTGGATAAAAACGCTGAACGGCGGCCGGCCGGTGTTGGCGCTGTACGCCTGGTGCTCGAAGAAGTACTGGCCGATTATTCGATGGCTGACGCTTCGGACCGCGGTGCGGCAGACCCGGCCGGCGGTGGCGTTGATTTCATTCAACCGGTCCGGCGACGCGCGCGTGCTGCTACGCGCCCGTCACCCGATAACGGTAAAAGCGATCGCACCAACGCTGCGCAGGCGGTAAAAAAAGGACTGCCTGCGAGCCTGGTGTATGGCGGGCTTGGGGCGCTTCTTCTGCTGGCCCTTGGCGTGATTTTTTTTCTGCCGGGTGTTGTGGAAGAGCGCGGACCGTTGGTCATCGAGCGCGACAAGGTTAAGCCAGGCGCGGAAATTGGCTCAGAGGATGCCCGTGACGCCCCTGATCCCGCCGCATCCGAGGCACAGCGTAAAATTGCTGACGAAAAACTGAGTGAGTTGTTGAAGATTGACGACCGTTTGCGGTCAATCGGCGTCGAGTTATGGGGTGGTTCTGACTGGACTGAAGCAAGAAGAACGCTGGAAATTGGCGATGCAGCATACCGCGACCGCAACTATGCAGGCGCCGCGGAAAACTATGGGCGCGCAGTCACCCTGATGAAGCTTCTTGAACCACAGGCGGCGGTGGTTCTGGCAACGGCACTACGCGACGGCAAGGCAGCTTTCGATATCGGCGATCAGGCGGGTGCGGTGAGGAATTTTGAGCTTGCTCTCTCTATAGAAGAAAATAGTCCGATGGCACGAAAAGGTCTCGATCGTGCCAGGGAGCTGGACCAGGTCGTTGAGCTGATGAATCGCGCGACCACGCTTGAAGAATCGGACGATCTGGCCGGCGCACGTGTCATTTATCAGCAGGTATTGACGCTGGATTCGCTTTGGCAACCGGCACGAGATAGCCTTTCGCGAATCAGCTCCGGGATTGCCCGAACTGAATATGAGACACAGATGGCCGCAGGGTTCAGCGCCATGGCACAGGAAAATTTTTCGCGAGCTCGCGCGGCGTTCTCGGCAGCTCTCGCCGTGCGCCCGGGTGATCCGGAAGCTACTTCGGCATTGCGCCAATTGGACGTTGAGGATCAACTGCGGGAGATTAGCGCGCTGCAGGCAGCGGCCAAAGCTGACGAGCAGCGTGAGAATTGGGCGGCAGCGGTACAAAAATACACGGCAATTCTCGATGTTAACGCTCAACTGGCCGAGATCAAAAGCGATTTGACGCGTAGCCGGCAGCGATTGGAGCTGCATGAGAAGCTGGTTTACGAAATCAACCATGCGCAACGATTCAATGAAGAGAAGGTCTGGAATGCGGCGAATCAACTGCTGGAGCGCGCCCGATCGACTTCTCCATCAGGACCGGTTCTTGCGGCGCAGATCGGGCAACTTGGGGAATTGCTGAAAATTGCTTCGATTCCGGTGCCGGTCAATTTTCGCTCCGATAATTTGACCGAGGTTGTTATATACAAAGTCGGCAGCTTGGGTCTATTCCTGAACACAACCGTGGATCTTAAGCCGGGTGCCTATGTCGCGGTGGGCACCCGTGATGGGTATCGGGACGTTCGCCGCAGTTTTACGGTTGCGGCTACTGGTGTCATGCAACCGATTGTTTTGCGCTGCGAGGATGCAATTTGAGTCGTAAGCTGGTTATTGCTGATCCGAATGGCAGCCGGTCTCTGGATGCCGGCGAATTACCCCTGCAAATCGGAAGCTCGGCCAACGTCGATATACGTATTTCCGGAGAGGTTTCGGCAGCAGCTGTTGCCCTGATCGATCTGCTGGATGATCGACCATTTATACAGCCGGCGGTCGATGCGTCGCAGATAACGGTCAACGGTGTAGCGATTACTGCAACCCGCTGGCTCGAATCAGGCGATGAAATCGCGGTGCGGGGAACTTCGATCAGCTGCCAGTTCGATGATGAAACACTGCGTTTTACGGTGGCGCATGATGCGTTGGAATATGAGACTTTGCCGCCGGTTATTGCTGACATGGCGGACCAGGGTGAGGATGCTGAGGCAACGATCGCCCCGATACGCAGAACGAAACCGCCGGCAGTCCGTCCGGACGAGACGGGCAGGCACAGGACAGCGTGGCTAATCGGTTATGCAACGCTCACGCTGCTGTTGGTGACGGTGTTCTACCTGTTTACCGCGAGGGCGGTGCTGATAGATGTGGATCCGGCTGACGCGCATGTGGAGATTGCCGGCGGCCTGTTGAAATTCAAGTTTGGTGATCGCTACCTGCTGAGGCCCGGCGAGTATCGCGTAATGCTCTCGGCGGATGGATATGAATCTCTGCGCGAAGAAATTCAGGTTGGCGGTGATGACAGCCAGGATTTTCCGTTTACGATGCGTAAGCTGCCGGGTCGCCTGGTGGTTGACAACCGGGCGGGCGTAGAGGCTCAGGTTGAGGTGGACGGTGTAGTGGTCGGATCAACGCCGACCGGTGAGATTAGTCTGGAACCCGGCCCCCATACGGTTCGTGTGACCACCGAGCGATACCAGGACTTCGAAACAACCGTCGATATCGAGGGGCGGGACGTATTGCAATCCTTCGACGCTGAATTAATTCCGGCTTGGGCCGATGTGACGGTAACGACTGCACCGGCTGGCGCCACAATCTATGTCGCTGATGCAGAACTCGGCGAGACTCCGGCGACCGTTCAACTTATGAGTGGTATACACGAGCTGTTGGTAAGAAAAGAGGGGTTCAAGATTTCGCGTCAGGTCATTACCGTGGCGGCAAATGAACCCACAGTGTTGCCTGAAATTCGTTTGCAGGAGGCCGATAGTTTGCTTACCGTGACCAGTCAGCCAGGCGGAGCCGCGGTGAGTATTAACGGGCGCTATCGTGGGACCACGCCGGTAGAAGTCGAACTTGGTCCGGGTGTAACTTACGAGGTAATTATTTCCAAGGCCGGTTTCGCAACGGACGAACGTAAAGTTTCCATGGAGTCACGTCGCGGCAAGCTGCTACGGATTGAGCTTGAGGCACGAGTCGGTGTTGTAAAGATTGTCAGTCAGCCGGCCGATGCGGAGCTCTTTATCGATGGCCAGCCGCGCGGTATTGCGTCACAGGAATTGTCCCTGCCCGCCAGGCCACATCGAATCGAGATTCGTAAAGCCGGGTATGAACCGTTTTTTACGGAAATCACCCCGAAACCGGGCATGCCGGAAGTGCTCGAAGTAACGATGCTGACTCCGGAGCAAGCAATACTGGCTGCTTCCCCAAGGACCATAACCACCAGCCAGGGTCTGCAAATGTTGTTGGTCGATCCGGGGCAATTCGAAATGGGTGCGCCGCGCCGTGAACAAGGTCGGCGCCCCAACGAAACCCAACATAAGGTTCAGTTGACGCGTCAGTTCTATATCAGCACCCATGAGATTACGAATGCGCAATTTCGTGAATTCAAACCAAAGCACACATCGGGCGCCGAAAAATATCGAATTCTGGGGGATGACAATCATCCCGTGGTGATGTTGAGTTGGGAGGAGGCAACGGGCTATTGCAACTGGCTTAGTCACAGAGAGTCACAGCCGTTTGCTTATGTAGTCGAAGATGGTGAAATTCGTCTCGCGTCGCCGCCAAACACCGGATATCGACTGCCGACTGAAGCAGAGTGGGCATGGGCGGCTCGTTATAACGGCGGTGGCGGTAAGCAAAAATATCCGTGGGGTGATCGTCTGCCACCGACGCAGAAGTCCGGCAATTATGCCGACCGATCTGCGGACGGTATCCTGACGAGCTTTCTCAGTAACTATAATGACGGCTATCCGATTAGTGCGCCGGTCGGCAAATTTCCTGCCAGTCCCATTGGCCTGTTTGATGTAGGCGGCAATGCGGCAGAGTGGGTCAACGATCGATATGGTGTGCCATCCAGCTCCAATGGGATGGATATTGACCCTGTCGGGCCCATTGAAGGGCAGTATCATGTTATTCGTGGCTCCGGCTGGCGGCATGCAAGTATCAGTGAATTGCGTTTCGCTTATCGTGATTTTGGCAGCAGAGGCCGACTCGACGTCGGATTTCGTATTGCGAAGTATGCAGATCAACCGGTCGAGTAGGGGAGTGATATGAAATATCTGAAAATTGCGATTGCTCTGGCCGCCGGAATCGGTATTGCCTGGGCTGCTGACGAAGCATCCGACGAGCCGGCGGAAACGGAAATTTCGGAAGCCATGACCGAGGCAGAAGTAGAAATGGAATTGCAGCGAATCGAGGAGGCTCTGGGTGAGACCGACGAGCTCAAGGAATTTGTGCCGTCGAAGCCACTGGCGGCCGACCTGCCAATTGACCTTCCATCAGATATATAAGCGCCAGCTTATTTTTTCGTGAGATATTTTTAGCATGAAGAACAGTTTTTCTACCGAATTTGTTATTCAGGTTTTTTCCCTGATTATTTCCGTCATTATCGTACATGCAATTTATGTTGGCGTGATTCGACCCAACGCGGCAGCGGTTATAGAAGAGCAACGTATTCTGATAGAGCAGGACCCGGACTACATTCCGGAACGCTCGGGATTCGTGATCGTAAAAGACATTGAGCAGGAAGCATGCTTTATCCTGATGCTATGGGCGATGTCGATCATGGGATACAAGGCATATAACGCGAACCGGGAGCGCGAGTTGCTGACCCGCGATTTGATACCCATTGCTGACGGGGTGCGCATATTGCCGGAAGATGGCCGCCAATATTCCCGTCAGCTGCAGGCGCTCCCGGAAGTAGAGCGGCAATTGCTGTTACCCCGTGCCCTGCTCAGTGCCCTGCAGCGATTCGGCACGACGCGAAATGTCCAGGATGTTTCTTCGTCGACACACACGCTGGTGAATTCAGAAGCGGATCGACTGGAATCCGAATTATCGATGATTCGTTATATCGCATGGGCCATTCCATCGATCGGGTTTATTGGCACTGTTCGCGGAATCGGCGCCGCGCTCGGCCTTGCGCATCGTGCCGTCGAGGGAGACATCAGCGGTGTTACACAAAATCTTGGCATAGCGTTTAATTCCACATTCATTGCGCTTGTCATTAGCATTGTATTGATGTTCCTGGTGCATCAGTTGCAGTTATTACAGGAAAAAACGGTGTTTGCGACGGAAAATTATGTCGATCAGAATTTAATCCGGCACATGCAGCCCAATTAGGCCGAATGTTGCGCGGAAGAACCCGACTGTACATCCGCACTTACGGGTCTGAGTTCAGATGACAATATTGGGAATCGATCTCAATGACGCTGCCATCACGGTAGTCGGTGGAGGTAGAGAGCTGGCGTCTGTGCCAGGCTATGCGCTGGCTCGCGATGGTGGAATGTTGTTCGGCCTCGAGGCTTGGAGGCAGGCTCACCTGCACCCCCGGCAGTCAATGAATCAGTTCTGGCGCGAACTCTCTGAACAGCCTCTGAGTAAAGCATACAAGGACCATGCGAATTCCGCGGATCTGGTGCATGCGCAATTAGAGCAAATATCGGCTGATTTTCCGGCTGAGCTTGAGGGTGTGATCTTTGCTGTACCGGCATATTGGGTGCCGGCACAACTGGGTTTGTTGCTCGGTATAGCCGAGGAGTTGGCGATACCGGTTCGTGGTCTTGTTGACAGTGCTGTAGCGGCGACGCGCAGAGAATATCCGGGTCGTGAATTGCTGCACCTGGATATGTCATTGCACGATCTGGCTATTACGCGAATTCTGCAGGACGGTCGAAGTTCCCTGGGTGACCGCTGGACAATGGATCAGTTTGGCGTGGTGACCATGGAGCGGGTCTGCGCCGAATATATTGCCGAGCGCTTCGTCGAAAGCACACGTTTCGACCCGCGACACGATGCCAGCAGTGAGCAGTATCTGTATGACAGCCTTTACGTCTGGTTAGGACAGCTGAGTCGGCAGGCAAGCCTCGATATGAGCGTCGAGTTCGGAGGTAATGAGTTTTCCACTGCTATAGAAAGAACGAGTCTGCAGAAACGGCTGGTCGACAGTTTTTCACCGGTCATACAGCAGATGCGCAGTTTGATGAACGCTGGAACCCCTTTCGCAATACAAGTGGATCAAAGGCTGGCCAATTTCCCGGGTCTGGTGGAGAGCCTCGCTCGATTGTCACAGGTCGCGGTTTATGTCCTTGAGCCCGCAGCTGCGGCGTGGGGCGCATTGCACCGTGCCGGACATTTCGCCCAGTCGGGCACGGGCGTCAGTCTGACGACTGCTTTGCAGTGGGATCAGGGCGCAATTCCATTTGAAGAGACATCGGGTGATGCGTCTTCGAATCAAGCAGAAGCCCCGGAACGGCCGACTCATCTGCTGTTTAACGGGCGAGCCTACCGGTTAGGCACGCAGATATTTTACATAGGGACAGATTTGTCCGCGGGCGAATTTGGTGCACGAGTGCGCCAGGGCATCGGAGTATCGCGCCGCCATTGCAGCATTCGTATCGGCGATCACGGTGTGGAGCTTGTCGATCACAGTCGCTACGGTACACGCTTGAATGGTCACGTGATCGATGGATCGGCGATTCTGCACATCGGTGACGTCTTGAGTGTCGGGCAACCCACCAGCGAATTTCACCTGATTGCGGAAGTCACAGCTGGGGCGGATACCGATGGCGCGTAGGCAGTTCAACGTATTCAGCCTGTCATTCCTTGATGTCATGGCCTGCGGTCTCGGGGCAATCGTGCTGTTCTACATGATTATTACGGCTCAGGTAGCCACTCGTGCCGCCGAGGTCAGCGTCGATCTGCAAGCTGAAACCGACAAACTGGAAGAACAGGTTCTGGACGGACGGAAAAATTTAATTCGAGCGCGGAATGTGCTCGAAGCCAGGCAGCAGGAACAGGTGGCGACAGAGGGTGAAGCACGACGATTACAGGAAATCCTGAAGCAGCTTCTGGAGGAATTGGCAACCTATGAAAACGACAGCGCCGCTTCAATCGAGAGTATCGAAAAATTGCGCTCCGATATCGAGCGACTGGAGAAGGCGAAAAGACAGCTGGCGGCGAAATCGAGCGATACCGCGCCGCAAACCGGACAAAGCATTCGTGCCTTCGGCGAGGGCGGTAGCCGCCAGTATTTAACCGGCATGAGGATGGGCGGTGAAAGAGTGCTGATCCTGGTGGACACATCGACCAGCATGCTCGCACGTACGTATATCAACGTGGTGCGCTTCCGCAATATGAGTGATGAGTTAAAGCGCAAGGCGCCGAAATGGCAGCAGACGCTGGATACAGTTGACTGGTTGACCACCCAGCTCCAGCCTGGCAAGAAATTCCAGGTCTATTCATTCAGTGAGGATGTTCACAGTGTGCTGGAAGGAACCGACGGGACCTGGATCGATGTCAGCAAGGACAAGCTGGATCGTACCGTGGAGCACCTGCGGGCTATCATCCCGGACAATGGGACCAGCCTGTACAACGCATTCAAGGCGGTTGGTGAGATGGACCCGTTGCCCGATAATATTTACCTGCTCACCGATGGGTTGCCAACCCAGGGCAAGACCGCGCCGGCAGAATCGGAGCTCGTCAAGGCCCGGCAGCGCGTCGACTTTTTTAACAAGGCTGTAAAAGAACTGCCGCGACGTGTACCGGTGAATATATTGTTATTTGCAATGGATGGTGATCCCGATGCTGCAATCTTATTCTGGCAACTGGCAGCGTCCACCCGTGGTTCGTTTTTGAGCCCGTCGAGAGACTGGCCTTGATGACGGTCTGACGAGCGCAACTGAAATGCGAAAGAAAAGAGAAACGGAGACGTTTAGTCTGTCATTTCTGGATGCGATAACCTGTGCATTTGGTGCAATAATTTTGTTGCTGGTAATCACTAAGATTTATGAACCTCAAATCATTGAACGAAGCAAGGAGAATCTGGAGGGTTTAATTGCCGCCCTGCAGAAAGAGTTATTTGATCTTCGTGGTGAAACGACAGTTCTGAATCGTGACATGGTCACTGTCGATGAACAATTGTCGGATTCCAAAGATAAGCTGGCGCGTTTGCAGGGAGATGTCTCGGAAATTCGTGGTCGCTATGAGGCATCGCAGGAGAATGCAGTAGTTGACAGCGATGAACGGGGTGAACTGGAAGGGGCGCGCCAACTATTGACCGAGGAGATGCAGCGCTTGCTGGCCAATTACACCCCTGATCGGGACAATTCGATTATCGGCGGCATCCCGGTGGACAGTGAGTATATTATTTTTGTCATCGATCGGTCCGGTAGCATGCAATCCCAGTGGCCTACAGTGCTGAGAAAAGTCAGTGAGGTGCTGCAGGCTTACCCCGAGGTGAAGGGTATCCAGGTATTAAGCGACTATGGAGACTATTTATTTCCGTCATTCAGAGGGAAGTGGATCGCCGATTCTGCCAATACGCGGGCACTAATCAGGCAGAAGCTCAGCACGTGGGAGGGCTATAGCCCATCCAATCCAACCAAGGGTATACAGACCGCAATCAATACATTCTATGAACCGGGCAAACCAATCAGTATCTACGTATTCGGCGACGACGTGTCTCAAGGCGGCATTGAAGGTATTGTGTCATTTGTTGAAAGAGTAAATAAGGCTGATGAGTTCGGTAACCGACTGGTGCGAATTCATGCTTTGGGATTCGCGACGGGCTATGCGAGCCGGCCGCAACAATTCTCCAATTTGATGAGAGTTTTGGCCGAGCGAAATGGAGGAACGTTTGTCGCCCTGACCGATTAATATCTGGTCAGTGCGACTTGTGGGAAAAGTGACAACGGCAACAGAGTTAACAAGACGCCACTGCAAGCCATGCGAAGGTGGCGTGCCGCCTCTCGACAGCGAAACAGTGCAGCAGCTGATACGGGCCTTGCATCCGGCCTGGAAATTATCGGACGATGGTCGATCCATTGAACGCCTGTTTGAATTTACCGGTTATCACCGCACGATTTCCTTTGTAAATGCCGTGGCGTGGATTGCCGAGGACGAGGGGCACCACCCTGATCTGCAGGTGTTGTATGGAAAAGTCGAAGTCCTTTACACCACTCATGCGATTAAGGGACTGTCTGAAAATGATTTTATCTGTGCGGCAAAGATCGACCGTTTGCTCGAATAAACAAACAGAAAATGGCATCAGACACCCATTTTTTCAACAGCCTGCTAGTGCGGTTGAGTTTGGGTTTCGCCTTGTTAGGCTAGCTGGCCTGAATATGACGGAGAACTCGAGGAATGCTTGAAGCTAATTACCGGTTGGTAAATGTAAGATTCCACTCGGTGGAGACTGCCAGCGCTACGTGGGTGGTATGTATCAAGCGACCGAGATGATCGTCCGAACGTAACCAGCTGGATTGTCTTCAAGAGAAGCCTGTCGGCCGAATAAAGGAAGTAATGAGAATGAATCGTGAGATGCCGGTACGCAATCCACGCACGGGTCTTAATGACTACGTAATTCATCCGCTAACCGAATCCGGAGTTGCCGAGCTTGCGGAAAATCTACGTCAGGCTCAGAAATCCTGGGTTTCTTCCGGGCCCGCGCATCGCTGCGAGGTCGTAAAGGCCTGGGCTCATGCGTTGCTGGCGGACTCCGATAGCGTGGTGAACGCGCTAGCGACGGATACCGGTCGTTACCTTGTTTCCGTCGTTGAGGTGCAGTCACTGGCGAGCATCGTCGATCGGTGGTGTGACATGGCTCCGGAGTTATTGTCCGATTGCGGAGAACGACCGTCGGCTACGGATGGCGTCGACGTCCGCAATCAATTAATTCCATATGGTCTGATTGGGGTAATCAGTCCGTGGAATTTTCCATTTCTGTTGTCGATGCTCGATTCCATACCGGCGTTGATCGCAGGTTGTGCTGTGTTGGTAAAGCCCAGTGAGGTGACGCCACGATTCATTGAACCTTTGCAGAGGTCTTTGGCCGCGACGCCTGAACTGGCTGGTGTGTTTCAATGGCTTGTCGGCGACGGTATAACAGGTGCGGCGATGATTGAAAACGTGGACGCGATAGCATTTACCGGTAGCGTTGCAACGGGCCGGATCGTGGGGGAAGCTTGCGCTCGCAACTTCATTCCGTCATTTCTCGAACTCGGAGGTAAAGATCCAGCCATCATATTGCCATCGGCCGACCTGAATCTGGCAGCCAGAATCGTTTTGCGCGCATCCGTGCAGGCGACCGGTCAGGCTTGTCAGTCCCTGGAGCGGATCTATGTGCATCGGGACCAGTACGAAACATTCGTCGATACGCTGGTGCCAATGGCCGAGAAGGTGGAGTTGAACTATCCGGAAATGCATCGGGGGCATATTGGACCCCTGATATTCGATAAACAGGCCGAGATCATTTCTGACCACCTCGAAGACGCAGTTGCCAAAGGGGCAAAGATTCGTTGTGGCGGCAGCATCGAAACGCACGGCGGCGGAAAATGGATACGACCGACGGTCGTGACGGACGTTGATCACTCGATGAAACTGATGACGGAGGAGACCTTTGGGCCGGTTATTCCGATCATGGCTTACAACAGCGTAGATGAAGCGGTCGCGTTGGCTAATGATACGAAGTACGGGCTTTCCGCAGCCGTGATTGGCGCCGATATCGAGGAAGCAGATGCGGTTGGCCGACGGATCAATGCCGGTGCGGTCAGCATCAACGACGGTGGTTTAACCACCGAGGTATTCGATGCTGAGCATGACTCGTTCAGGTTTTCAGGCATGGGCGCGGCGCGAATGGGGTCGTCCGGCATCACTCGCTTTATGCGTCAGAAAGCTTTGCTGATCAGGCATAAAGAAGCCAAAGGGATAGAAAGCCTGGATGAAGGCCTGATCGGCGCTTGAGCAGTCGCCAAATCTGGCAAATCAGACATCCTGGCCTGAGCGGCGGGTATTGAGCTCACCGCCGTTCGTCGGGTGGCGGGAGCGCCACCGGTTGAGGTCGAACCGTTCTGGAAATTCTGAACTCACAACGGGCAGCCAGGTGTTATGAGGCTGTTCTTATGCGCGCCTTCATTATGTTAATTCCTTTGCGGAGGGGCTACATAAGGTGTATGTTATTAGCCGATAGTTTTTCAACCGTAGATAATTACAAAGAAAATTTTTAAATCTGCGGTGTTCGTGACGACTTTTGTCTTTCTGTCGATTTCGGCGCATACGATTCCGATGACTAGGGATCATTTCAAAATCTTCGTCAATGGAGTTGACAAGAACAGCGTCGATTAATCGGGCATGTCTACGTCGGTTACAGAAAGACTGGTTTGACCGGCTCTTGCAGAGCGAATCTCGCTTCCAGGCGTTTTGGACGTTTGGTGCAAGTATGGATACCCAGATTAATGCGTTGTGGATAAGTTCAAGCGTAGAACTGTTACAACCGGGGCGTGCCTTCTGATTGGCCTCGCGCTGGCTGCGTGCGGTGGTGGTGGCGGGGGCAATACGTCCCAAGAGTCTCGTGCACCCACTGTCCAGGATGCTGGCAACGACGAGTTAAATACTGTCGGTGATGCGGCAGAGCCTGGCGATGACGAGTCAAATACTATTGGCGATGGGGAAGAGCCTGGCGACGGCGAGTCAACCACTATCGGCGATGCGGCAGAGCCTGGCGATGACGAGTCAAATACTATCGGCGATGGGGAAGAGCCTGGCGACGGCGAGTCAACCACTATCGGCGATGCGGCAGAGCCTGGCGACGACGAGTCAAATACTATCGGCGATGGGGAAGAGCCTGGCGACGACGAGTCGACCACTATCGGTGATGGGACAGGGCCTGGTAACGATGAACAAGATACCGATGCCGATGGCATCGAAAACTCGGCACCCTCTATCTCGGGTATCCCGCGCACGTCTGTAGTCCAGGACTCTGCGTATGAGTTTGTCCCGTCGGCAAGTGACCCAGACGGTGATGCACTTATTTTCAACGCGAGTAACAAGCCAGATTGGACCAGTTTCAACCCCATTACGGGTGTTCTGGCTGGGACCCCCACGGCTGCTAATGTTAGGACGACTGATGGTATCGTGATCAGTGTCACCGACGGCATGTCGCTGGCGTCCTTGCCCCCGTTTAGCATCACCGTGAATGCGGCTGGCCCGGCATCCGTGACATTGTCTTGGACAATTCCCAGCACCAACGAGGATGGAACACCGTTGACGGATTTAGCTGGCTTCAGAATTTACTACGGTACGGTGATGGGAATTTATTCAGACCCAACTGTCATTTATAACCCCGGCATCTCCACACTGGTAATTGACAATTTATCCTTTGGTAGTACCTATTTTTTCGTAGCGACCGCATTCGATGAAACGGGAAACGAAAGTGAGTTCTCCAACGAAACAAGCATAGCTCCTTAAGATTGTATAACATCAATTTAGCGTAATGCTGCTTGATCAGTTAACGTGGCTGAACTTCGAGAGAACTGGCTACCCTCGCTTCCGGCCGATAGCGGTAATTAATCCTGGTTTCACGCAGATATTTTTAATGTCGGCTATCCAGCGTAAAGCAGAAGATAACCTAAGATTTGAATTAACACTGTCTGAACGATCAAGTCTTCGCTATTACACCTGGTCGTCAGAACATGGGAGGGATTCGTCAGGCTCTTTGGGCTCTTTGGGCTCTTCGGGCTCTTCGGGCTGTGAATCATTACGGTCGTCGATAAATTCACCGGTAATCATCCGGTCGTAAGACATTCCCGGGCCGACCATCGGATAAACCATTGCCTCCATATCGATGATGACTTCCAGGAAGGCAGGGCCGGGAAATGCGATGAATTCCTGAACTGTGTGCGGCACGTCGGCCTTGCGGTCCAGACGCACCGCGTATTCAAATCCGTCGGCCTGCGCGGCTTTAACGAAATCCTTACGGTGCAGTGATTTGTCAGTCGCCGAGTAACGAGCCTTGTAGTAGAGCTTTTGCCATTGCCTGACCATGCCGTCGCCGAAGTTATTCATAACCACGACCTTGATTGGCAAATCGTAAGTCGTCACCGTCTCCAATTCCCCCAGATTCATGCGAATGCTGGCATCGCCATCGATATCGATGACCAGGCGATCACGCACGGCAAACTGCGCACCGATCGCCGCTGGCAGGCCGAAACCCATTGTGCCCATACTGCCGGAGGTCAGCCACAGCCGCGGCTGCTTGAAGTCGAAGTACTGCGCAGACCACATTTGATGCTGACCAACGCCAGTGGTGATGATTGCTTCACCCTGAGTTTGCTTATTGATTTCCTCGATGAGGTATTGAGGCTGAATCGATTTGCTTTTTCGATCATAGTTTTGCGCATGGTTGCGTTTAAGCGCAGCAATCTCATTTTTCCAGGTACTCAGGTCCGGCTGAAAATGAATCTTATCGCCATAGGCAACCAGCGAGTCCAAATCGCGTCCGAGAATGCCCACGTGACGCCAGTCAACTCGCTTAACCTTGCCGATTTCTGACGAGTCGACATCGAAGTGGGCGACTTTGCGGGCTTGCGGGGCGAATTTTTCCGGAACCGCCGCAACACGATCATCAAATCTTGCGCCTATCGCGATTAGAAAATCACAATCCTCGACGGCATAATTTGCATAGGCGGCGCCATGCATTCCGAGCATGTTCAATGACAACGGGGCTGTGGTGTCCGTGGCGCCTATGCCCATCAATGTGGTCGTCACGGGAATCTGAAACCGAGCCGCAAACCGGCGCAGGGCTTCCGCGGCATTTCCGTTGATGACCCCGCCGCCGGCATATATCAGAGGTCGTTCGGAGAATTTGAGGCAGTCAAAAAACTCCTGCGCCGCTTCGTCGGTCATGGTGTTTTCTTCAACGGCCCGCATGCGCTGGCGAAATCCGACAATCGGCAACAATCCGGAGCCTTCGAATTCTCCGGTCCAGTTTTGCACATCCTTGGGGATGTCAATCACGACCGGGCCCGGACGTCCGGTGCGAGCAATCTCAAACGCAGTGCGCATGGTTGCCTCGAGTTTATGCGGATCTGTAACAAGGAAAACATGTTTTGCGACGGAGCCCATGACGGCAGATATTGGTGCTTCCTGAAACGCATCTGTACCGATCGCGTCGGTTGGAACCTGGCCGCAGATGACCAGGATCGGCACGGAATCGGCCATACAATCCCGCACCGGTGTTACCGTATTGGTTGCGCCGGGACCCGAGGTAACGACCACTACTCCGACTTCTCCGCTGGCCCGGGCGTAACCCGATGCCATGAAGCCCGCACCCTGTTCGTTGGCGGGGACGATCAGGGGCATTGGCGCCTTGCCCTGATCATCACGGTGTTCGTCGTTGTAGCGGAAGATGGCGTCATAGGTCGGCAGAATAGCGCCACCGCTGTAACCGAAAATTGTGTCGACTCCCTGGTCGGCTAAAACCTGCACGATCATCTCGGCCCCCGACATGCGTTTGCCTGCAAGGGGGTGGGGAGATGACGCAAGTGGTGACGGAGTTACCATAAGACCTGAATCCGCAACGATTCTCGGGACCGATTGAGTGGTTTTTATTATTATTCAATGAGTTTCGAACAAATGCCGCTCCATTGCAATAGAGAAGATTCTAAGCGACTATTGCCAATCAATTGGAAATTAAGGGTTTTTCGGGATAAATCAGGCCGATTCCAGCGATGCGACACGTTATTTCGATTCTTTTGCAGAATGAAGCCGGGGCGTTGGCTCGTGTGGCGTCACTGTTCTCGACGCGTGGCTATAACATCGAGTCACTCAGTGTCGCCCCGACGGAAGATTCCAACGTGTCCCGGCTTACGCTGGTGTCCATCGGTTCAGACCAGGTCATCAACCAGATCAATCAACAACTCTTGAAGTTGGTCGATGTAGTGAAAATTGCCGACATGACCCTCGGAGATCACATTGAGCGTGAGTTGCTATTGCTGAAGTTGCATATTCCAGATCAGGTTCGTGGCAAGGTGCTGGAGATAATAAGCCAGCAGGGTGCCCGGGTTCTGGATGACGATCTGGCCAATTACACCCTGGAACTTACCGGCACTGGGAGCCATCTGGACGAGTTCATCGACCGGGTGGCTGCGGATGCGGAAGTACTTACCGTGGTGCGTAGCGGGCCATTGGCTGTCGGGCGCGGGCAGCGGATATTGGGTGCAACGACATAGTGGCCGGCTAATCCGGACACACACGAAGGTTCATACGATGACTGCTGTTGCTCAGAACGTGCCAACACGGCCGATTCTCGCCGATGCGAGCCGCGTGGTTATCAAGATCGGCTCATCACTTTTGATCGATGCCGATACCGGGCGACTGAATTTGCCCTGGCTGGAGTCTCTGGCCGATGAGATTCAGCGAATCTGCGAACGGAGTCAGCAGGTGCTGGTCGTTTCGTCCGGCGCAATTGCCTTGGGGACTCGCTACCTGGGCCTGTCGGCAGCGCAGCGCCGTTTGGAGGATCTTCAGGCGGCCGCCGCATCCGGGCAGATCTTATTGGCCCATGCTTATCAGAATTTACTGGATCAACGCGGCCTGAAAACCGCCCAGATTCTTCTGACACTGGAAGATACGGAGAACCGACGTCGTTATTTAAACGCTCGCAGCACATTGGAAACCTTATTGAAACTTGGTGTCGTCCCCGTGATCAATGAAAACGACACGGTTGCGACACAGGAAATCCGTTATGGGGACAATGATCGCCTGGCTGCGCGAGTTGCGGAAATGACCAGCGCCGATTGTCTCCTGTTGCTGTCAGATGTTGACGGATTGTACGAAAGCGATCCGGCCGTCAATGCTGATGCCAGTCTGATTTCGCAGGTGCACGAAATTACACCGCAAATCGAATCCCTGGCAGGTGAGGCGCGTACCCCGTTCGGCTCCGGTGGCATGGTGACCAAATTGGCGGCGGCGAAGATTTGCATGGCAGCAGGTTGCGCCACGGTGATCTCCAGCGGGCATCGCATGCAGCCAATCCAGGCCATCGAGGCCGGTGAGCCGTGTACGTGGTTTGTGCCGAAAAACACGCCACGGGCAGCGCGAAAACAATGGATTGCCGGGAGTCTTACGCCGCGTGGTCGCCTGGTGATCGATGCCGGCGCCGAACGGGCGCTGCGTGCTGGTGGCAGCTTGTTGCCGGTGGGTGTCATCGCGGTCGAAGGTGAGTTTGGACGCGGTGATGCGATCACCGTTCATAGTAATGACGGCCGTGATATCGCGCGCGGGCTTACCACTTACTCCAGCGACGACGCCCGGATTATCCAGGGGCGGCGGAGTAAAGATATCGAGGAATTGCTTGGGTTCTCGGGTCGTGATGAGATAATTCATCGCGATAATTTGGTGTTGTTGGATGGGTAAGCCATGAGCGTATCAAGCCAGGTTTCAGAGCCGGGCATCGTCGAGATGATGGCAGAGATCGGGGCGGGCGCCCGGCGGGCGGCCGGCGAGTTGGCGCGCATTACTGGTGAGCAAAAAAATGAGGCCTTACTGTCCGCGGCGCAAAGCATTCGTTCTCGCAAGGACGAAATTCTCGAAGCCAATGTGCAGGACATGAGTGCGGCAAGAGCCAGGCAGCTGAGTGCGGCAATGTTGGATCGCTTGTCCCTGGATGCCAGCCGTGTTGAAGCGATGGCCAGAGGCATTGAAGAGATCGCCGGTCTCGATGATCCGATTGGCCAGATCATGGCTGAATGGGATCGTCCGAACGGTTTGCATATTCAAAGAGTGCGTGTACCGCTCGGCGTTATTGGAATTATTTACGAGAGCCGGCCAAATGTTACGGCCGATGCGGGCTGTTTATGCCTGAAGTCCGGGAATGCCGTGATATTGCGCGGCGGATCCGAGAGTTATCAGTCGAGTACGGCAATCCATGCTTGTCTGGAGCAAGCTCTGACCTCGGTCGGTTTGCCCGCCAGTGCAATTCAGATGGTGCCTACGACCAACCGCGATGCTGTCGGATTGATGCTGTCCGGATTGGATGGCTGCGTCGACGTGATCGTCCCACGCGGTGGCAAGAACTTGATAGCACGTGTACAAACTGATGCGCGAGTACCGGTGATTGGACATCTTGAAGGCCTTTGTCACGTCTATGTGCACCAATCCGCTGACGTGCAAATGGCGACCGACATCGTATTGAACGCAAAAATGCGACGCACCGGTATCTGTGGAGCAGCTGAAACCCTGCTGATTGATCGTGCTGCTCTAACGACTCACTTGCCGCCTATTATCGATGCCCTGTTTGAAGCGGGTTGCGAATTGCGGGGTGATGCCGAGGTTTGTGCGCAGGATAAGCGAATAAAGCCGGCGCAGAATGAGGACTGGACGACTGAATATCTGGACGCCATTCTGGCGATCAAAGTGGTAGACGGTGTTGACGCGGCGATTGCGCATATCGGTCAATACGGTTCGGGGCACACGGAATCGATTTGCGCTGAAGATGCGGCAGCCGTTGAACAATTCTTTCACGATCTGGATAGTGCGATTTTGTTGCACAATGCGTCGACGCAGTTTGCCGACGGGGGCGAGTTTGGGATGGGGGCCGAGATTGGCATTGCTACAGGCCGCATCCACGCTCGCGGGCCGGTCGGCGCGGAGCAACTGACCAGTTATAAATACCTGGTGCATGGAACCGGTCAGACCCGTCCGTGAAAAAGGTTTTGGACTAGTGTCCTGAAAATCTTACCGACCTGATGTCTGATCGCAATTCTTTTGATCTCATCATAATCGGTGGCGGCATCAATGGGGCGGGAATCGCGCGCGATGCGGCGCTCAGGGGAATTCATACCTGTTTGCTGGAGCAGGCAGACCTGTGCAATGGCACTACGCGCTGGTCGAGCCGCCTGATTCACGGCGGCTTGCGTTATCTTGAATATGCGCAACTCGACATGGTTTATGAGTCGCTGCGTGAGCGTGAAACGTTATTGCGCACTGCGCCGCACCTCGTATCCCCACTGAAACTCATGATCCCGATTTTCCGCAGCAGTCGTCGCGGCCGTTTTATTATCAGTTGCGGTATGTGGCTCTACGATCTCTTGTCGATGCGTAAATCATTACCACGGCACGAGATGCTGAATGTTGAACAAGCTTTGCGAGCAGTGCCGGGATTGCGGCGCGATGGGCTGGTTGGAGCGGCGACCTACTTCGATGCCCAGGTAGTGTTTGCCGAGCGCCTGGTACTGGAAAATATTCTCGCGGCACGTGATGCCGGCGCAGATATCCGAACCTACCACAGAGTAGACCGAATTCTGACCCGCAAGCGTTCGGTCAGCGGCATTCGCTGTACCGATCTGCGTGCGGAGCAGCAGCATGATATTTCGGCACAGGCGGTTATCAACGCCTCGGGTCCCTGGGTCGATAGGGTTCTCGAAGGAGTTCAGCGCCCGGTGCGCAGATTCATGGGTGGTACGAAAGGCTCGCATATAGTCGTAGCCAACTTTCCGGACGCGCCGGACATGGCTTGCTATCTCGAGGCGAGATCAGATGGGCGACCGTATTTTGTTATCCCGTGGAACGGTATGCTTTTGATTGGAACCACGGATATTCGTTTTGACGGCAACCCCGCCGAGGCTCGCGCCGAAAAACAGGAAATAGCTTACCTTCTGGACGAAACGAACCAATTTTTCCCTGGCGCCGGTCTTACGGAAAAAGACATCTGCTACAGTTACACGGGCGTGCGGCCACTGCCCAGAATGGAAAAAAAGACCGAAGGCGACATTACCCGCCGCCACGTCATCAAACATCATCGGCGCTTCGCGAAGGGTTTGTACTCAGTGATCGGCGGCAAATTAACAACTTACCGTCACTTGGCCGAGCAGGTCACCGACCGCGTCGGACGAGGCCTGCACATTCCAAAAACCGAATGCATGACCGCGGCAAAAAACCTGCCGGGCGCTGATGACGATATGCAATCCATCGATGGGCGATTGAGTACCTGCCGGGATATAGGACCGGAATCCCGCGCACATTTGATCGAAGTCTACGGTTGCCGGGCATTACTGGTAAAAGACCTTGTTGATGCCCAGCCCGAACTTGGCGAAGTCATTTGCCCGTTCAGTCATGCAATAGCAGCAGAGGTTGTTTTTTCCTATGAGCAGGAACTGGCGACTACATTGGCGGATGTCCTGCTGCGGCGCACGATGATTGGCTTGTCATCTGACCAGGGGCGTGCCGCGTTGCCGCGCGCGATCGATGTGGCCAGAAACCATTTCGGCTGGACCACGTTACGTGCCGACGAAGAGGAGCGCCGCTACCTGCGGGAGATAGCGCGATTACAACCAGCCAAATAATCCGATAGCCGGGGCCGCAGTATCGGCGTCAGTTGTAAAAACTCAGACTTAATTTTACAGGCTCTGTAAGGCGAGTGACGCATGGGTTCGCCGACGCCGAACGGTCGTGACCGGGCTAGGTCTTGTTTGGCCGAATGCCTGGCACACGGATTCGGCTGGTAGAAATATTGGCAATTCTTGCAATGTGCCAGTTTTTGCGGCAGTTCGCCGGATACTCTTTCCGAGGGATGGCTCCCTGCGGTCCGCTTTATTCCCGCGGAAAGAGTCTCCGGCGAACTGCCTCCAACGGTGGATTTGCGAAGTCCGTTTTTCGCGTGATCGGACACTGTCTTCCCCGATCAGATCTGACTTTTCACACATCAGCGCTCGTTACATGTTTTCTACCAGTAACGAACCAAACTCACTGCACTTTACTTCCGTCGCGTCGTCCATCAGGCGCGCAAAATCGTAAGTAACCGTTTTATTTCTGATGGTCGTGTCGATGGCAGAAATAATCTTGTCCGCGGCTTCGGTCCAGCCCAGATAGCGAAGCATCATTTCTCCGGAAAGAATCAAGGAGCCGGGATTCACTTTATCCTGGTCTGCGTACTTCGGTGCTGTTCCGTGAGTTGCTTCAAAAATAGCCAGTCCGGTGGTGTAGTTGATGTTCGCGCCCGGCGCAATGCCTATACCACCAACCTGGGCGGCCAGCGCGTCAGACAGATAGTCGCCATTAAGGTTCATCGTCGCGATGACATCGAACTCTTTAGGCCGAGTCAGGACTTGCTGCAGGGTAATGTCCGCAATGGCATCTTTGATGAGAATCGCACCGCGGTCGAGAGCCGCCTTTTGCTCTTCATTCGCAGCCGGTTCGCCGTCGTCGGCTTTGGTGCGTTCCCATTGCGACCAAGTGTAGGTGGCCTCGGCGAACTCGCGCTCAGCCAATGCGTAACTCCAGTCACGAAATGCACCTTCAGTGAACTTCATGATGTTGCCCTTATGCACAATCGTTACGCTTTTGCGTTCGTTCTGGATCGCATACTGAATCGCTGACCGCATTAAACGTTCAGTGCCCTCCTGCGAAATGGGCTTGAAGCCCAGGCCCGATGTGTTCGGAAAACGAATTTTTCTGAATTCCTCAGGAAAATTTTCTTCAAAAAGTTTAAAAAATTTCCGTATAGCGTCCGAGCCGTTTTCGAACTCGATACCTGCATAAATATCTTCCGTGTTCTCGCGAAAGATGACCATGTCTACATTCTGCGGATTTTTCACCGGTGACGGGACGCCATCGAACCAACGAACGGGACGCTGGCAGACGTAAAGATCGAGTAACTGCCGCAGGGCTACGTTCAGGGAACGGATGCCACCGCCAATCGGGGTGGTCAGCGGCCCTTTGATGGACACCAGGTATTCACGACAGGCATCGACCGTTGAGTCCGGTAGCCAGCTACCCCATTTGTCAAAAGGTTTCTGACCGGCATAGATTTCCAGCCAGTGAATCTCGCGTGAGCCCCCATAGGCCTTTGCTACCGCAGCGTCAAGAACCCGCACTGCCGAAGCCCAGATATCACGACCCGTGCCATCGCCCTCGATGAATGGGATGATCGGATTGTCGGGGACATTTAACCGGCCATCCGCAATCGTGATTTTGGCACCACCTTCCGGCGGAGTAATTTGCGGCTCAGACATAGACTTGCTCTCCTGGTTCTTCGCGATTTTCGCCCCCGGATTCGCCGGTGGCGCCAAATGGGTGGCCGGGTATTATCTTGGGTTTCTCGGCCACGGACAATGGGGCAGCGGGTATAAATTCCTGTCGTGATGAAAAAAAATCAATCGATGCCCGGAGTCTGATAACTGACTTGAAGGAAGGTTTCGCGCTCGCGGCCCGGGAAATAACGGTAGTCTCCAAATGCGAAATCCCCCCGATCAGCAATCAACTCATCGGTGAGGTTGTTGACGCGTAGCGCAACAGACCAGGCCTCACTGATTCGCCAGACGGCTCGCAGGTTCAGCAGGTTGTGGCCCGCATATTTCGCGGTGTTCGCGGCGTTCAGGTAATAAGAGCCCTGGTGGACAAATTCGACTTCGGCAAGCCCAAAAGTTTGCTCATAACCGATACGCATGCTGGCCAAGGTGCGGGGCGCTGTATCGACATCATTGCCTGTGCTTATGAGCTCGCCACGGGTATTGCGATCAAAATCATAGGTGTGTTTGGCGTAGGTACCTGCCACCCCGGTGTAAACTCCCGCTTCGGTGCGCGCGTCGAACTGCAGTTCGACGCCAATATGCCGTGTCTTGCCGTCGCTGATATTGAAACGATCCGCGTCCTGAAAAATGAAGTGACGTTTGTACATTGCAAAGGATGTCGCTTCGACACGGATATTCTCTGTTTGCCAGCGTGTGCCGAGTTCGAGGCTGTCCAGCGTTTCCGAATCCAGGTCGGCGACATCCTGGTTCGCCTGCAATCGATACAGCTCATTTGCTTGCGGAGCGCGGAAGCCGCGTCTGGCATTTAAAAAAATGGCAGTGGATGGATTGAGGCGATACAGCACACCGATATTTGGTGCAAGGTTCATAAAATCGTCGGTTCGGTCGGCTGGCCGGTTGTATCGGCAGCCCCCGAACCCACAGGTTGTGACCCCATCGTCGTGGGTGTTTCCCGTCACCATCCGATTATCGTAGTCGTAGTAAAGATATTCGAGGCGCAGGCCCACAATCAGCCGCCAGGAATCGTCGATCGGGACTTCAAGTTGACCGTACGGGGCTGCCATAAAACTCGATACCTCAAAATCGTAATGCCAACCCTGAGGAAGGGTTTCATTGAGGAATGCCGAACTGCCGTTCAATGGCTTCGCCTGAAATTGCTTGACGAAACCATTTGCGTATTCGAGGTCGAGTCCACTGGTGAGTGTCGTCGAGCTTCCCATCCGGCTCTGCATGACCCACATCAGACCACCGCTGACCTGGCCGTTTTCTTCGAGTGGTTGGCCGGGAATAAAGTGTTGCAAAAATTCCATATCCGATCGGCGTGCATAAGCACGGAAATCCGAACCGGATAATGCATGGCCCTCCGTTGGAGTCCACCGCAGAAATAGTCGTTGACTGTCTGCTTTGCGAAAGGCCTCGGGATTCGGATTAGTGGTTCGAATGGTCGAGTCCTTATAGGCGTCCTTGCCGACGATAAATCCAGCCGTATCCTGGTCCAGGTTCGATGCGCTGAATCCGGCCCCAAATTCACCAGACTTCAGCGACCGGTTCAGCCTGAAGAACCCTTTTTGCTGTTCGTAACCCGAGTCGTCACGAAAGCCGTCGTAGTGGTCGGCCAGGATGCCAGCGGCGATGTTGTTGGCGCGCATTGTGCCGTCCCAGGCAAATTGGCCGCGATAGAAATCATCGGGGCCGATTTCGCCACTGGCGTTCCAGCCGGTCGAGGATCCCGGCTCAGGAAGCAAAACATTCATCGTGCCATGCAGCCCATTGGAACCATACAGGGCATTTGCGGGTCCGCGGAGGATTTCTATGGACTGTGCTTGCTCGGTATCGAGTTCGAATAATTGATTGACGTTACAAAAACCAACCGGTCGAGTCGGGATATTGTTTTCGAGCACCAGGAAAGCCCCGCAAGCGCCGGGCCCGGTCAGAACCGGCGAACGAATCGCCGTGAGATGTTCCTGACCGCTGCCACGGCTGATCCAGGTGCCGGTGGCTTGAACACCGAGTTGATGTATATGTTGATGGTTGGTGATGCTGATTCTATCTTTCGGAATCTTGGTCGTATTGCCGAATAGATCTAATGATGAAACGGCATCCTTGGTTGCAGTTACAACCATCTCATCGCTCAAAGCCTGGGCGGGAGCCTGGCTTGGCATAATGGTGGTTATTAATATAACCACAACGGGTAATAACCAGTGGCCGGTTTTTGAATAGCTCATTTATGGGACACGAGCTTGTTCAGCTATTGGTTTTTGCAAGATGTACTTATCGATCTACCGGTTCATAACGAACGGTCGGCTGGTCACCGATGCGTGAATAACGATGGCGTTTAGCCATCTCCTTAATCGCCCGGTCACGTTGCATGGCGTCAGCATACCAGTGAAACGTTTCCCACTGATCCTGTAACAGGCGGCGAAACGGGTCAGCTTTGGCCAAACTTACCCGTATTCCATACCGTAACTCGCGATCCTCGGGCGGATCGATCAGGTTATGCCGACTGCTAATTTTCACCCCAGATCCTCTGCTATATTAGAAAGTGATTGTACAAGTGCTCCATCAATATCACCTTGACAGAGTACTGTACTCCGCTCGGCGGAGCATGATAATGAGAACTGCGCCGCGGCCGCAAGGACCGGAAATAGCTAAAAATAATGTCCGGCAGTGGCGTGAATCAAGTGATTCAACGACAATGATGTCGCATGTCGCGCATTTCTGTCCAACCGGACGTTATTTACTACTGCTTTGGACGCTGTTCACTCTATGACCACCGGACAGAGAAATAGCAAGTTCTACGTCGTCGGCGGTCCGGTTCAACCAGACCGTGCGTGCTATATCCTGCGTGATTCGGATGCCAGCTTATATGCTCGCCTTGCCGAACGCGACTATTGCCACGTCTTAGCACCAAATCACACCGGTAAGACAAGCTTGATGGCGCATGTCGCTAAACGCCTGCGGGCGTCCGGCGTAAGGGTTGCGAGCATCGATCTCGCGGATATCAGTAACCGCGATGTCGCGGACGATGTGGGTCGGTGGTATTACAGTCTGGCTTACCGGATTGTTCGGGAATTGCGAATTCGCTCCGACATGCAGGTTTGGTGGCAGGAACGTAGCGGGCTGACGAATATGCAGCGGCTACGAGAGTTTTTCCTGGAGGTCGTACTGGCCGACACCGACGAGCCAGTTGTTATTTTCATCGATAGAATCGAGGCGGCGTTAGGGCAGCGACCGGCGCGTGATTTTTTCGCAGCCATTCGGGCCTGCTATGACGCACGAGCCACGGAGGAAGAGTATCAACGCCTGGCATTTGCAATGCTGGGTTCGGCATTCGTCGGACAGCTGAGTCTGGGCGGCCGGGATTCACCATTCGACATCAGCGTCGAAATTGAGCTACAGGATTTTGACAGTAGCGAGCTCAGGCAACTCGCCGCGGGGTTGGGCTGCGATCAACATACGATGCACCAAATCGCAGAGCGGGTCTGGTACTGGACGCATGGACAACCTTATTTGAGCCAAAAAATATTTCGCGCTCTCGCTCGGCGATCCGAAGAACAATTGTCGGATGAAGTCGTCGACAAAGTGGTCGGCACATTGTTTTTTACGCCTGATGGTCCACAGGATGAACCGCATCTGACGTCCATCAGTAAACAATTGTTGCATGAATCACCGGGCAGAACTGCACGACTCAGCGCCTATGGGCGTATCCGTAAAGGCGGAAAAGTAGTGGCGGATCAAGCGATGGATATACATCGTGATTTGCTCCGGTCAGGAATTGTGTCAATTGACCAGGCGGGCAGGTTTCGCGTGCGCAATCGAGTCTACGAGCAAGCCTTCACTGCGCAGTGGATTAATCATAGCCTGCCGTTCGGCTGGAAAAATCTGGCGACCGCGGCGATGGTCGCTATCGCGATTATGGGGATTCCGATCTGGTACACGCAATATTTGCCCAAGCCATATGTACAGTCCCTGACAAGACCGGATCAAGACTTTATTACTGCTCAGAACGCTTATCGTCGGTTGCATTTTTTACCTGGGTATGGTGATCAGGCCAATCGCTTGTTCGCCGATTACCTCGTGACACAGAGCCGTCGCTCCAGGCGGTTGGTCGAAGTACAGCGCCTCAGCCAGCGCCTGGCGGAAATACCTGGCCGCCAGGCGCTCAGTGAAGCGTTATTGGCGGAGTTTTGGGATCGCCGCGCAAAATCGGCGATGCATCGAGGGGATCGCGATGCCGCTCTTTTATATGCCACACGTGCCATGGAATTACCGAGCCTGGATCGTCGTAAACTGGTCGCGGAACTTCTGGGCAACGATTACAGCAAGCTGAAGGGAACCATCAGGACTGACGTGGCATTGAGTTTTCTTGAACTCGATAAGGTTTCCGGGCTGATCACAACCCTCGACGGGCAAAATATGGCTGATGTCTGGCAAATCACGGATAGAGGGCCACGACGTATTCAGCGGCTGGAGTTACTGGCTGAGGAAGTATTTCCATTACAGCGACGGTTGATATTCCAGGGGGCAGCCAATGGTAAACAACTGGTTGTGTCAATCGCAACCGATCATTCCCGGCCTACAGATATATTGATCGAGCTGCGCGCTCCGTCAGGAAGGAAGGTTCAACTGGCGTTGAATCAGGAATCGGCGAGCCGCAATGTCGGTGAATTCAGATTTGACTCGCGGCGTAACAAGGAACTCCGAGCATTGTTGGACGAGAACATGAACGGCACCTGGTCGGCTTATTTCACTGACAATGTTCAGGGAAGCACGGGAAGTCTGCTGGAGTGGCAGGTCCTGATTGACGGGCAGTCCGCTGCTTTGCCTGCGGGTGCCAGTCCCGAGCCGATGCTCATTCCGGAGCCCGGTGTGTCACGTCAGGCGATCAGTGTCTTATCGCCGGGCGGACGACGAGCTTTGACCTGGCCTGCTGACCCTGATGCGCGTGGTGATCTTCTGGTATGGAATGTCACCGGCGGTGAAGTGCTGGTCCGCATAGCTCGCCCGGAAAACTTTGTTCATGCGCAGTTCGCCCGCGGACAGGCATCCGTATTGATCAGGACGGCACAAAGCGTGGTTTTATGGGATGTAGAAAAGGCTGCTTTATCGGCCACTATTCCGATCGATCCATCGTTTGATCCCGTCCTTGCCGATGACGGACAAGTTCTGGTCGTCGATGTCGTGCAAAGCGAGGGTGAAAATGCCCTGCATATCTGGGATTTGGAGCAGTCACGCGAAGTCGGCCGCCTGGTTACCGGTAGCCTTGCGGATGTCGTCGCAACGAATGGCCGCTTTCTGGCCGTCGGTGATGGGGACCGGCTGGTCCGCTTATGGTCAATACCGGATGGGCAGTTGGTCGGTGAGTACAAACATAGCGCGACGCCTACCAGTATAAAATTCAGTGGTGACTGGTTGATGACCGAGGATGCGGCACATGACTTCAGTCTCTGGTCGCAGGATGGCAACGAGTATCCCATTGTCAGCCGGTCCGGCAGCAGCGCCTGGAGCGCAACCATTTCGGGTGACTCGTTATTGTTGGGTTCGTTGGACCGGGCTTTTGAAGTCATCAGTTTGCCATCCGGAGAATCACAGGGCGAAGGTTTTCGGCATGGCATACCGGTGCCGCGCAACGCTACAGAGTTTTATCGGGCCAGAACGTTGCTCGCCATCGAACAGGGATTTGCGGCAACCTATGATGGCAGGGAAGCGATTAAGATCTGGCGCCTGGCTCCTCAGAGTCTGGTAGAAAATGATGGGGGCCGGATTTTGGCCGGAGCGAAAGCCGCCATGGTGGCGAGCTCATCCTCTATCAGTCCGGATGGCAGGCAACTGGCAATTGCAACAGACGCGGGCGACGTCCGGATCCTGCCGATCGACCAGCAAGCCTTGTTGTTGCCGGGTGCCGAGTACGATCCCGGTTTCATTGGTCACATGGATCCTGTAACTCGCACGACATTCGATGCGTCGGGTGCGTTGGTGGCCAGTGGATCATTTGACGGCGGTGTGCGTATATGGGAGACGGCATCGGGCGCACCGCGAAATTTTTTCACTGGTCATCCGGACGGTGCGGTTCACGATTTGGTTTTTTCACCTGATGGGCGGCAATTATTTTCGGCGAGTCGCAGATCGGTCATTGCTATTGACGCTGAGACCGGCGAACTGCTTGGTCAGACGCAGATTCAAAGTGAGCACCCACAGCTGGCAATCAGTAGTGACGGCCAACGTGTCTATATCGCCGGCGATCGGGATGGCCTGACTCGCTGGACTTGGCGAGGTGGGATCAGCCAGTCATTGATCGGGCCCGACACTGGTATTCGAAAAGTTGCGTTGAATCAGAATGAAAGTTTCTTTGTGACGGCGGACAAGCGACGGCAGATTCAGGTTTGGGATGTGGTGACCATGACTCCGCGTGAGCAGACAATCCGCGCTCCAGCTGCGGTCGATTTTATCTGGCTGGCTCCCGACGGCAATAAGGCAATTGTTCAGGCAGGCGTCTGGTTAAAGTCGCTTGCCGTGACTCCCACCGGACTGCGCCACCAGGCTACGCGATTGCTCGAGCGGGCACCGGCTGCGGTATATCCAGCGAATGCCGGCATGGATGTACTGGTGTTGAACCGGCCCAATGCGTCACGGCCGATGCTGATGGGCGTGCAGCTTGCTCAGCCATGGCCTGAGCCGATCCAGAAACCATTGAACCAGCTGATTCCCGAGATTGAATCAGCCCTGAGCCTGACGCTGAATACCTGGGGTGATACTGAGCCGGTGCGGCAGTTCTGAGGTTTCCGGCAGCCAGCCTCTACGGCATTTCCTTGATATACAGATCTTGCTGTGGAAACGGAATCGTAATGCCGGCCTCGTTAAACTGCTTGTAAATCTCGCAGTTGAGCTCATGTATAACGATTCCGCGGTCGGCCGGCAGTTCTATCCAGCACAGTAAATCGAAATCCAGACTCGAGGCACCGAATTGACGAAATCGCGCACGCGGCTCCGGGGTGCTAAAAATTTTGGGATGATTGTGCGCAATTTCGAGCAGCACTTTCATAACCTCGTCGATGTCTGAGCCATAGGCGACACCAATGCTGACGCGCACTCGAAACCGGCGTGGCGGTCCACCCGTCTCGTTTACAATTTTCGCGCTGCCCATCACGCCATTCGGAATGGAAACTTCGACATCATCGCGGGTCAGCAAGCGGGTGCTGCGAAGACCGATATTTGTCACCTGGCCGCGCTCACCCGTGTCGAGGATAATGTAATCGCCGATTTTGTAGGGTCGATCCGCCAGGATCGCGACACCGGCAAACAAATTGGACAGCGTATCCTGCGCCGCGAAACTGAGCGCCAGGCCGACGATACCGGCCGAGGCCACCAGGCCGGTGACATTGATGTTCCAGGCGACAAGGATCGTATAAACGCCGGCCAGGAAAAGGATGACGGCGACCGCATTAGTCAGCAATGGCTCAGTCGTTTGCTGAACGAACCGGAAGCGGCGTTCCTGGCGCCTCATTGCCGCTAGCAGGAGGCGCGACAGGCGTAGCCCGAAGACCAGCCAGATCAGCGCCAGCATCGTCTGGATGACGGCGATCGTTGTGTTACGCAGCGGGTCACTGAAATCGAGGCGATAGGTAGCGAATACCAGGCCAATCATGGCGACCGTGGTGAAGATGGGCCGGTGCATGATTTCTACCAGCTGATCGTCGAGATTGGTTTTTGTTTTCGAGACCAGCCTGGCCACCAATCCGCTGATCAAGCGGTCTACAAACTTGGCTAGCGCGATGAAAGCAATGATCACCAGCAGTGCTTGCAGATAAGGGTACGGTTGCAGCGCATCAAACCCACGTTCGCCAAACTCTAGAAACTCTTGCATCGATCGTTCTCGCCGAAGTTTGCGCCATTATCGCGCGGAATCGCGCCGGCAGCACAAAAAAAAGCGGCCCCCATCTCACGATCAGGGGCCGCAATGCGGAGGAACCAGTGAATCAGAATATAGTGTCGCCCTGTGGAGCCGGTGCTTCATCGATAGCGTAGGTCTTTGCGCCGGTGGATTCGACGTTGGACTGGGCAGCAGTACTGCTGGCCGTGCGTTTGCTATCCGGGCTCCAGTTCAGCGCTGGTGCCCGGGCGGCCAGTGTTTCTATGAAACGCTTGGCGTGGATAGGGGTGGGTATATGATCATCGCTAAGAATATTCTTAGCCGTTCCCTGTCCGCTCTGATAATAGGCATAGTTCGCTTTTTGATCCATGCTGATATAGGCGCCTTCCAGTGAGATTCCGGCGAACAAGCCACGGTTGCGGGAATAAGAATAAATTTCCGCCTTAAGCCGCAGATCAGTTGCTGCCCGGGCATGCCGACCAACCGGTCCTGCCGCAACATTGGCGTCGCCACCCAGCGTCAGCTTGCCTTTGGCTATGTTCTCAACACCTTTGCGGCTCTTGAAGACCAGGATTATGTCGGAAGATTGCGCGCCGGCTTGCCACCCGAGGCTGCCCGCCCCCAGGGTGATGAAAGAAGGATTGCTCCAGCGGCCATTTGGTCGGCGCACGACGAGCACGCCTTTGCCGTAGCTGCCGCCAATTATGAAACCCGCCTTGATCACGCCCGGAATCACCGCAACGGCGTAGGCATTCCTCAACAGGCTCGGGGGTATCGACTGCTCGGGTATTCGGGAGAGCTGTTCCAGCACTTCAGTGGCCGCGTCAACACGGCGGTCGAGCGAGGAGGCAGCCATGGCTGAACTCAGGGAAGTGGCCAACAGCACGGTAATCAAGCCAATTTTCAGTCTCATCATCTCAGTTCCTCAAAGGTCGCTTTTCTGCTCGCGGTCCTTCTTGATGAGACCTTCCGAGCGGTTCATCACATCTAAACAGATGACCGGTCGAATCACCCTGTCGGGTGAATGTGGGTAATTTACCCGAAATCAATCTCTTATGTAAGTCTTTTTGCTTTTCTGTTTAAAAGAGTGTGGTAACCCACTGTAATTTGCTTTCGACGCATCAGGTGCGACGGTTGCGCACCCGATTTAAGCTCTTTAACATGCCGGGTTCATCTTTGGCATTCAAAATCGCGCTGACTGTTGCTGTCATGCCTGATGGCTGGAAAAAGCAATGATAACAAAGGCTTGGAACAGGGAAGAAGAGGGGCCGTGGCTGCAGTGCGTGCCTTGCTGAATCATCGACTGGCGTCCGTCAGCATTTTGTTCGCCCTGGGTGTTAGTGTGTCGGTGCATGCGGGACCGTGGATTTCCCCGGGGGACTCAGCACTGCGCAGCGATATCCTGGTGCTGTCGGATGCCGGCTTTATCACGGCACCGGTTTCGACCTGGCCGCTGGCCTGGGGCGATATCGCGGCATCGCTTGACGGTTCGCTTGACGACCTCAGCGCCCATGAATTGGCGGCCTGGGCGCGCCTGCGGCGTCGCGCAAACGCCGAAATGCGGACCGGCCAGGGCGTATTATCCGGCTACGCTTCGCTTGCAGAGCATCCGCGACAGATCAGAACCTTCGAAGATGGCCCCCGGGAAGAAGCCGAAATTGGGATTGGCTACGAATGGACTGGTGACCGTTTTGCGGCCAGCCTGCAAGGTCAGTGGGTCAGCGATCCGCTGGATGGCGATGAGTGGCGTGCCGACGGATCGTACCTGGGGGTTGCGCTGGGCAACTGGATGTTCGCGGCCGGCGCGACCGACCGATGGTGGGGCCCGGGCTGGCAGAGCAGTGTCATCCTGAGCAGCAATGCGCGGCCGATTCCGGCGTTTACCCTGGAACGCAATTCCACGAAAGCTTTCGAAACCAAGTGGCTAAGCTGGATCGGCGATTGGGACATGGCCATTTTGTACGGATTTCTGGAGAGCGATCGCGAAATTTCTAACGCACACGTGTTCGGTATGCGTGTCAATGTCAAGCCATTGAAGTGGCTCGAAATCGGGTTTTCGCGTCTGGCGATCTGGTGTGGGGATGGCAGGCCATGCGACTTCGATACGTTTGTTGATCTGTTCCTCGGAAATGATAATCGAGGTGATAATGTTTCGCCTGAAGACGAGCCGGGTAATCAGCTTGCCGGTTATGATATTCGTCTGTCCGGCAGCGGCTTGGGCTGGCCGGTTGCGATATATTTTGAGCGTATCGGCGAGGATGAGCAGGATCTTCGCCCCGCGCTTTTTCTCAACGAGATCGGGCTGGAAACCTGGGGGCAGTGGAAAGGCGTTGGTGAGTATCGCGTCTACCTCGAGTTGGCCGATACGCTTTGCGGCGGCAACCTTACCGGCAGTGGTACGCCGAATTGCGCCTACAACCATAGCATTTACAAAACCGGTGTCCGCTACAAGGGTCGAAGCATTGCCCATAGTTTCGATAACGATGCCAAGGTGTTCACGTTAGGCGCTGTGTTGACGGACCAGAAAGATCGGTCATGGGTGGCGACCATCGCCTATGGTGACCTGAATCGCGTTGGCAACGAAGACCCGCGTAATACGGTTGCGACCGTGAAGACCCGATATCGGGAGGTCGAACTGTCTCACCGGCGCTCGAGCAAATTCGGCGATTTCAATATCGGATTCGGTTACGAACTGCGTGAAAACACTGTCACCGGAAAAAATGATGATAATTTTCGTGCCTATCTGGAATGGAGCAATGATTTCTAAGCCGCATTTCTCACCAGGCGGACAAAATGATAAATAGCCAGACTGTTCCAGAGTTCAGGATCTTGGTGAGAAATGCGAGCTAACGCGGGTCGATGAGCGCTGGCGCTGATTTTGCCTGTCGTCTATGCGGCGGTCATGATCTCTACCTCTATTACACGCTGGGAAATGACCACCAGTTTCGTTACTTCAAATGCAACCACTGTGCTCTGGTCAATTATGATTTAATCGGCGGTCTTGATCAGGCGCAGTACACAACGATTTTCTACGATCCCACTGATGGCAAGCAGAAAAAAAATCTCGACAAGGATCAGTCGTTCCGGTTTATACAAAAAGCTATAAAAAAACCCGGTTCACTGCTCGACATTGGTTGCGGTACCGGTCGACTGCTGTATTTGGCAAAGCAGGCCGGATGGCAGGCGAAAGGACTGGAGTTATCTGCTGAGATGGCCGAGTTCGTGCGCGAACGCATTGGCATTGAAGTACAGGTTGCCGATTTTCTGCAGATGGCGCCCGACCGTGACGATTTGGGTCGTTACGATTTGGTGGTGCTGCGCCATGTACTGGAACACTTGCCGGACTCCGTACTGGCGATGGAGAAAATCAGTGCGTTACTGAAGCCGGATGGTTACCTGCTTCTTGAAATGCCGAATATAGAAGGCCTGTCCAAGAAGTGGAGTCGAGCCTTAGTGAACCTCGGGTTGCACAAGCGCCGATTCAGCGCAGATTTTAGAGCCGGTCACTGTAATGAGTTTTCCCTGAAGTCCATGCGTTTTCTCGCTCGACGCACCGGTTTTGCATTGCTGCGATGGCAGACTTATTCGATGAAACGTATACCGAACTGGTTTTACAATCGGGTTCATGTTGGCAATAAAGCGCGAGCACTTCTGCGTCGGCAATCATTCAGCTGCTATTCAGCTGCAGGCCGTTACAATGAATAACTTTATGCACCACGAAAAATTCACACTTGGTAAACACGGGTTGGCGCCTGCACTTGCCGTAATTTGCATTCTTATCGTACAACCTGCTTTTTGCCAAATCATCGAGGAACCGCGTTATTCGCTGGATGAGGCAGTCGTGCTCGTAAAACAGTCAGTGGGTGGCGAGGTATTGCGAGCGAAGAAACGCCAAAAAAACGGGCGCACGGTTTATGACATTCGCGTCCTTACAGACGACGGGCTGGTTCGCGACTTGCTCTTTGATGCGGAGAACGGATTAGAGGAGTAAACATGCGCCTGCTGATTGTTGAGGATGATGCAACGCTCCGTCAGTCGCTGGCAGAAAATTTGCGCGAGAAAGGGTTTACGGTCGATGAGGCAGCGGATGCGAACCAGGGAGAATATTACGCCGAGGAATTTGCCGTCACTCTGGCCATTATCGACCTGGGGTTGCCCGATCGCGGCGGCACAGAGCTAATCGAGGCGCTCAGAAAATCAGGAAAAGATTTTCCAATATTAATTCTGACCGCGAGAGATCACTGGCAGGACAAAGTACAGGGACTTAATGCCGGCGCCGACGATTATGTTGTCAAACCGTTCAACCTGGATGAGCTCATTGCAAGGATCAATGCGTTGCTCAGGCGTTCCGCCGGGCACGCTCAGCCCATAATTCAACAAGGCCGGCTGATGCTCGATACCCGTTCGGAGGAGGTTCTGCTTGACGGTCGGCCGATAAGACTCACGGCTTATGAATATCGCGTGCTGCAGATGCTAATGATGCGTGCCGGGCAGATTGTCACGAAGGCGGAATTGACCGACCAGTTGTATGATCAGGATTTCGAACGTGACAGTAACGTTGTCGAGGTACTGATTACCCGGTTGCGAAAGAAACTCGACCCCGATCGCGCGCTCGGGTTGATTGAGACGGTGAGAGGCAGAGGGTATCGCGTCCCTGATATTGGAGATCAGGGCGATAAATGCTGATGCCCATACATTCGAGATCTTTGAGTACCCGTCTGCTCGTCACGATGACGATCTTGCTGCTGGCGGCATTCGCGTTGACGATCTTTCTGCTGGATACAATATTTCAGCGGGCGAGTGAAAATGCCATTCACGATTTGCTTGAAGTCCAGGTTTTCGCGTTGATCGGTCTGGCGGAACCGGATTCTGCGGACCACCTGAGCTTGCCAACGCAACTTCCTGATGCGCGCCTGAGCAGCCTCGGGTCGGGACTGTATGCCGAGATTGTCGATAAGCAAGGTGGTCGGGTCTGGCGATCGCCGTCGGCAATCGGTATGGGGTTAGCCGATGGCTTGTCTGTTGGAGCGGGGCAGCGCGTGTACCAGCGCCGATTGCTCGCGGACGGAACGGAAGCCCTGGTCCTGGGTATCGGCATTACCTGGGAATTGGTTGGCGACGTCACCTACGGGTTTCAGATCTATGTCGGTGAGAACCTTGCCGGATATAATCGCCAGCTGGCCCGATTTCGACAACAACTGATGGGCTGGTTCGGCGTCGTCATGTTCGCACTACTGTTTGGTATGGCGTTGCTGTTGCGTTGGGGCCTGGCACCGTTGCGGCGAATGGCCAACGAAATCGCGGCCATTGAAGACGGTCGCGTAGCAGCGCTGAGTGAGGATTATCCTCGCGAACTGTCGGGAGTTGCGAGTAATATGAACCAGCTGATTAATTCCGAGCGGCAGCGGATCATGCGTTTTCGCACGACCATGGACGACCTCGCACATAGTCTGAAAACGCCACTCGCTGTTTTGCACACGGAGTTGGAACGCAGCGATCCGGATCACAAAACTCTACGCGACCAGATTTCGCGCATGGAGGGTGTGGTCGATTACCGATTGCGCCGCGCGGCGGCCACGGGCCCACGCACGCTGGCCCGGCGGCCTATTGCGATCGCACCGATTTGCCGGGAGATCGCCAGTAGCTTGCGGAAGATCTACCGTGAAAAAGATGTGCAATTCGATATGCAAATACCCGACGGCGCCAGCTATGCGGCCGAGCCGGGCGATCTGTACGAATTGATTGGAAACCTGCTGGATAATGCCTGGAAGTGGTCTGCCGGGCATGTCGTAGTGACCGTGAACGGCGACCCTCCAGGCGCAAACTCCGGTCACTCTCAGTTTGTTTTGACTATCAGCGATGATGGCCCGGGTGTGTCGGATGATCAGGCGGCTACGATACTGAATCGTGGTGAAAGGGGTGATCAACGCGGAGATGTGCCGGGTCAGGGTATCGGGCTGGCCGTCGTCGCCGAGATCGTCGAGTTGTATGGTGGCGCTATTACTGTCAAACGTTCGGCAACGGGTGGTGCGGAATTCGAGTTACGTCTCCCGGCTTAGACCGTGCCCGATACTATAGGATCGAACGCTGTCAGACTGTCTCGCAGTGCAACGCTGCCCAGGCCATGAATTGGAAAGTAATTGCTGGTGCTGAAAAGACCTTGCTCGCCATGCAGGGCCATATAATTCAATATAACGGTTTCGACGAGCAGGTTGACCGCATTTGCTGCCGGGGTGCCCGAAGTGACTACGGAGCCGTCACTTCCGAAGTAGCCGATTTGCTGATGCACTTCGGGGGCGAGCCCGTCACCGCTGAAAAGCTGGGGTCGCCCGCCCGGGTTATAGACCAGGAAGAAGGATGCCGCGGTTGACGAGTTGTCGCCGGTCCAGACGCCCTTGCCCCGGCCGTCTATCGAATTGTCCGGGGTTCCGTTGCTGGCGACCGAGCCGTCGCTGAAAACGTAGAGCATGAGCGGCACGCCGGCGCCGTTGTTAGCGCGGGCTGCATATTCGAGACAGGCTCCGATGCAGCGGCCGGCGCGAATGTCCCTGAGTTCACCCGTCGCCCGGTCGCCGGTGTGATAGTCATACCCATCCATCGTAATGCAGCCGGCGCCGGCGAAACCGTTGATGACCAGCTTCATGACCGCGGACGTTTTGCGGAATTCGTCATCGCTGTCGAACTCCGCCTGGCTGAATATGCCACCGGGTCCGACGATAGCCGGATCCAGTGCCGGATTAAGGGTGGACGGATCACCGAAGCGATCCGCGATATCGGCCGATTTAAGATATCCGCATTTAACCAGGTCTTCGATGACCTGGTCCCGTGTAATGTCGATACCCGCGCTGACGTTTTGCATCTTCATGTCGCTGATGCGGTAGATCGATTCCATCACGGCAACGGCGTCATCCTGTCCGAGCAGCCCGACCAGTTGGCCTGTGTCTACCAGGCCGGTGACGTCACTGGGGCGATCGACCTTGGTCGGGCGCGCTTCCAGGCTGATCATCGCTTCAGGTGCCATCGAGTTGCCGCCCGAATCGGAACTGCGTGAGCCGATCAGCGTCAATAGCGATCCGTCGGCTCCGGCCCGATTGATGCCGTACATCGGGTTGTGCGGATTATTTCCCGTATCGTTGTCCGAACGGGCAGGTATGATCGCGCCGTTCGAATTGGCGGCTGTCCCGCCCCTGATGCTGGCATTAATGCCGCGCAGGAAGGCACTGTCTGTATGGAACGAGAGCCCGAGCGTCGAATCAATATGGTCGAGAGCGGTGTTGGGATCGATAACCGGCGGTATCATGTCGCCGGGGATCCCCAGCTTGCTGTATCCGGCGGTGCTCAGAAAATCGAGTTGGCCGCCCTGTTGACCGACCAGTACATTCGAGCCGGCGATATTCGCTCCACCGGCCAGGTCGATACAGATAAACGGAATTTTGCCCGCCCCGAGTACGTTAATACCGCATGGTCCGCGGAGTGGCGTAAGGTCACCGGACAAGGCCGCATAAGCCGCATGCGGATCAGCAAACAGACTGAATACGCCGCCGCCCAACAGCGTGGCCCCGCCGGCCATGAACCCTTGGGAGATCAGCTGCCGCCGCGTGATCGGACGCGGGTGATCGGGGTGCCGCAGCGGTTCGAAGGCATTTAATCTGTTACGTTTTCTCGCCATTGATCTGGTCGCTCATCAAAATTAACGCTATTGCACGACCGTGACGGCACTGCCGAGCACGCCTGCGCAAACAGCCTTGGTAATGTCTCCGGTGCGCTGTGGCGATGTGCCGCCGCTCGCAATGAGTGTGTCTATAAGATTCGTGTAGTCGGCTGTAACTATGTACCCGAGTTCGTTTTTCACATCAGCGAGTGCCGGTTGCGCGGTAATGCCGATACCCATGATGTTATCGATCAGCGGGTCCAGCACGTCATCACGGTTCGCATCGGCAAATGCTGCTGCAGGGTCGAGGCTAAAATCAAAATTCGGGAAATATGCATCCCGCATCGTGGTATTTTCGACCAGCGCATTACAGTACTCGATCGCCAGCTGAGCGATCGCGATTTCCTGTGCCGCTGCGAACGTTTCGATTGATGGTGTCGATGGAAGCTGCTGGCGGATCGTGTCGTACGTCGTTTTGACGTTCGTCTCGGTGGTCGGAACGCCAGTGACGACCGACATCGTGACATTGATTTCCTCGAAGGTGCGCAGGCCGATTGCTGACGCCGGCGTTCCATCGATCGGAACCGGCACCAGTGGCGCGGGCTCGATGACAACGTTGATATGAGTGCCCAGCACTTCAAAGGTCAGGAAGAATTCATCGGAATCGGGGCCTTTCTCGAGCGAAATGATGGTGCCTAAATCAGAAAGAACCTGGCCGCTCGGCGTGTAAGATCCGGCACTGACCACCGTATCGAGGTTGGCGAATGCCTGCCCCACAGGCGCTTCTCGACCATTGATGCCGATACGCATACCTTCAATATCGATGTTGTTGGGCTGCGCTGTTGGATCCAGGCTGATGAACATCGGCTCAGTGAACAGGTAGCTATAACTGTCAAACTGGCTTGCCTCAAGCACGATGTAGGCGTCCGGCACGTTGACCAGATCACCGACAAAAAACAACAGGAAGAACTTTTCGCCGACGCCAACCTCGAAGTTTTGTTGAATTTCTTCTGGCGTCAACACACGGTTATGGATAGCTACCATGCGAATGGCGCCTTGCCACGGGCGATCCCCCGAAACCTCGTTACCGAGGACAAAAGCAAAGGTGTCGTCCCAGTCTGCCAGGATACCGCCGACCGATGGATCCGGATCGTCGGTAAATACCCCGTTCACATAAATACTGCGCCCATTGACCTGGTCATAGTTCATCACCACATGTTGCAGTGTGGCCTGCAAGTCCTCATCTGCATCTGCCGTGGACAATGCCGGATCACCATTTCCATTGGTGCTGCTGCTGCGGTTAAAGAAATCATAGTTATACAAGGTTTGTCCAAGATTGAAATTTCGCACCATGGTGCCACCGGAGTAACTTACGATACGCGCATCTTCCTGGGTGACGTTTCCGGGTACGAGCCAGGCTTCGACGGCGTATTCGTTGGTTGCCGTAATCAGGTCATGCAGCTTCTTGCTGGCAATAGTCGAGCCCTGGGCTTTGCCGTCTGTCAGCGCAATGCCCCAGCCGCCTACCCAGCTAACGCCGCCGGATAGCGTTAAATCGATTGCCGGGTTAACCCCGCTGGTATCAAAGGCGGTCAGGCCCTGGCCGGTTTTGAACTCCCAGAATGCGATCTGATTCGCTTCATGTCGATTGCCACCGCTGGCTATCGTCCCGTCAAAAAGCTTGAGCGCTTTGCTGATGACCAATTGCGGGTCAACCGCTGTCAATGGAATCGAATCTGCATAGGTCTGTATGGCCGATTGCATTTCAGCAGAGTTACTGGCGCAGTCATCCCAGCAGTTGTGAAATTCGTCCCGCAGGCGCACTACGAGCCGGGAACTGGCCGGATCATCGAGGTTGATCTTTGACTTTACCGCTTCATAGGCCACATTGGCGTCGGCATCGGCAAAGAATGGTGTTTGTGGAGTCATGGATGCCGAACTGTGGCAAGCCGCACAATAAGTGGTCAATAAGTCGTGAATACCGCCAGCCGCACCAAACAATGATGAATCCGCCGGTAAATTTTTGCTGGTTCCAACGTCCTGGATCACCGGCGCCTCGAGTTCGATCTGTCGTGTGCCACCGGTACCTGCGTCACCTGCCCATGCTTCAATCCAGGTTGTCATTATGTCGGCGCAGGCCGCTGTGCTGCTCAGCCAGCAGTTATGGTCGGCACCTACTTTGGTTACCAGCCGCGAATCAGAGGGCGACATGAGATCGACCAGTGGATTAGCAGCCGCGTACGCTAAATTTACATCATCGCTTCGCGCGAACATTGGACTCTGACCGCCGCTATCGCTATGGCAGGCACCACAGCGATTTTCGGGCCGCACGTTCTCCCAGACATTGATCATGAATGACTGGACATCCGCGGTAGCGGCCACCGGACCCGTGTAAGTCGATAGTGCCGCCGCAGTGGATGTCGGCGATTGCGTCGTGTCTGCGCCACTACCGCATGCACTCAGCAATAAGCTACCCAGCAGGGCTGTTGCAATGCCGGAAAGCTTATGCAGACGTTGGCTTGGGAATTTTATCAATCGCATTTTCAGCTGCCCCGGCAGTAAATCGCTGCTTCCGCAAAGACTTGCTTCATGCGGTAACCGCCGCCCCTGAAGGACGACACCATGGTGTCAATCTGCGATCGATCAGTTCCATCTACCGGGTCGCGGAAGCAGACGTTGCGAAATACTTTCGTTACCTGGCAGCGTGTGAATGCGTCGCTGTTGGCCAATTCCGTGCCCATGGAAGCAGCGCCATTTCCACCTCCGGGTAATCCGCTATCCCAACCAAGGAGCGCGTTCGGACCGCTGCGCCAGTAGTTATCCCAGTGATCATCCGGTGTGACGTAGCCGTATTTGAAGTTGTCCGCGTTGTTGAAATATTTTGCTTGCACTTGCCCGGGCGTGTAAATGATGCGCCCGGCAAGCTCGTCGTAATTGTAGTAAGCAAAGGCCTGGGCCATCGGATCCATGCCGTTGTGACAACCGATGCAGTTGTTCATAAAAATGCGGCTGTCGCCCCCCGGGCTTCGCGATACATCCTGCCTGATCCGATCAGGAACTCGTGTTGTATCTTTCACCTGCTCCATGTCGTTGCACATATGGTTAAGCATCGTGAAGCGGAACATCGCGCGATTGGTGCCGGCGATGAAAAATGCCTTGGCGGCAGCTCGCGTGGTCATTACGCCGGCAACGCCGGAGACGGGCAAATCGGTCATTTGTGATTGCAACCTGGAAACGAGATTGTTCTGCAGGTCGATTCCTTGCTGTTCCAATGCAACAAAGTGGTCATTGTTGGTCATCGAGTACGGAGGAAGGCCCAGGTTTGGATCGCCGATATAGACGATATCGGCGGACAACAGCGTATTGAACGGCACATCGTCTCTAACCATACCGATTACGGTGGCGGTGTAGTCGTTCAGATCCGCAAAGATGTCCTGGTCTCGATTGGTCCAGGGTGTGGCGAAGTTTTTCAGTGTGACTGTGTAAAACGCACTGTTCGCCAGGGCTCGGTCGGCCGCTGCCCGCAAATTCCCGCCCAGAATATCCGCTTCCATGTCATCGAGAACCTGGTCACTCGGCGGAACCCCGGCCAGGCGATCATGAATTCGGCGTGCCTGATCGCGTTCTCCTGCTGACGCCAGTGTGCAACACAGAGCTGTCACCAGCCATATGCCCAGATTCAGAATTATCGATGCGCATTTTCCAGGCGCAAAGACGCTATTTTGCTTCACTCGTAAACCAACAACCATCAACACCCGCCCAAAGATTAGGTAGCGCATTGCGCGCCGCGTGCTATTTATCTCGCGCATGGCATCTGGTTTCTGTGATCACCTTAACGGATTTATGAAATTCTGATGTATTACGTTAGATGTCGGGCCAATTCGCATTCGCCGACGGTTAAAACTAGCTACTCACTGCGGATAGTAGTGGCAGGCTCAGTTACGTTTTTTGCGACGGCCTGCCGGGCAGCGCCGAGATATTTTGCTCATTCTCCGGGGTGGGACGCCCGGAGAATGGACGCGAGCCGATATTGATATCGTCGGTTAGTTTGATCGAAAAAGTCATGGGCGACTTTTTCGATCTGCATGTTGTTGTAGGGGAATTGGATGGCAGGTTGGTTGAGTAGCTGCTTTACGAGGGTTGTTGGCTCGTGTGCGCCACTCTTTTTAGCTGTATTTTTTCTGCCCGGTTGCGGCGGCAGCGGTGGTGGCGTGGACCTGGCGGGTGGGCAGGCCCCGGACCCGGTGGTGGTCGATATTCCAATTGCCTATGTCAAACGTCCGGTGCCGGTCGATGATCAGGATAACGTCGAGCCATCCGACGCTCGCGAACTCATCACTTTTAATATAGGCGCAGATCTTTTCGTCCGCGAACGCGCATCACCCAGCGCGATCGAACGCAATATCACTGAATCAGAAACCCAGGGGCTTGGCGATGTCCGCGACCTGGAGGTGGCGTACGATGGCACCCGCATCATTTTTGCCATGCGCGCGCAGTTTATCGAGGGCGCAGCCGAGGAAGATCAGCCAACTTGGAATATCTGGGAATATGACCGGGACGCAGACTCCCTGATACGCATTATCCCCTCCGGCATCACTGCCGAAGCCGGCCATGATGTGGCTCCGCATTATCTCCCGGACGGGCGGATCATTTTTTCTTCGACGCGACAGAGGCAAGCCAGCGCGATTTTACTCGATGAAGGAAAGCCGCAGTTTTCAGCGCTCGACGAAGATCGTGATGAATTCGCGTTTGTCCTGCACGTGATGAATGCAGACGGCAGTGATATCCACCAGGTCTCCTTCAATCAAAGTCATGATCTCGATCCGGTTGTGCTAAGTGATGGTCATGTGGCCTTTGCACGTTGGGACCACATGGGTAGCAATAACGCGATCGACTTGTTCACGATGAACCCCGACGGTACGGGTCTTCAGTTGTTGTACGGTGCGAACAGCCATGACACGGGAACCGGTGGCGCCACGATTCAGTTTTTGCAGCCACGTGAAATGCCCGATGGCGGGACTCGTGGCAATCGTCAGGCCGTTTACGGTCGACGATTTCGGCGGCGACATCATCACGATCGATACGCCGAATTACATCGAGAACGTTCAACCCACGGCCGCAAACCAGGGCATTCTTTCCGGGCCTGCTCAGGCGGCTGCCGTAATTAACGATGTCCGCACTGACGGCACGATTTCACCGGGCGGTACATTCAGCGCCGTATATCCGTTATGGGATGGCACGAATCGCATGTTTGTCAGCTGGAGCCAGTGTCGGCTGGTCGAACTCGACAACCAGGTGCCCGTTATCGTGCCGTGCACAACTGAGCGACTCGCTGACCCCAATGCGCAACCCGCACAACCCTTATACGGTATCTGGATTTACGATCGAGGCGATGACACGCAACTGCCGGTGCTGACGGCCGAAGAAGGCGTCATGTACACGGACGTTGTGGCGGCACAGACCCGAGCGCTGCCACCGGTTATTTTTGACAAAGTGACGACCGGTGAGCTTGATCCGAACCTGGTTGCCGAAGGCGTCGGCCTGCTCAACATTCGCAGCGTCTATGACATCGACGGCGTAGACCAGGCCACTCCTGATATACCCGGTCTAGCGGATCCCGCGCAGACAACTGCCGTGGAACGCCCGGCGCGCTTTCTGCGTATCGTAAAAGCCGTTTCCATTCCCGATGATGATGTGCGTGATTTTGCGAATACTGCTTTTGGCCGCAGTGCCGCCCAGGGTATGCGTGAAATCATTGGCTACGTACCGATCGAGCCGGACGGTTCCGTTGTCGTAAAGGTGCCGGCAAATGTAGCGTTGGCTATCAGCGTATTGAACGAGTCGGGAGAGCGTTTTACTGCGCGTCACCAGAACTGGTTGCAGGTGCGCCCTGGAGAAGAGGTCCGCTGTAACGGCTGTCACGAGGCGGGCAATGGTGTATCGCATGGCCGGGCCGAAGCTTTTGACAGTGCTTATCCAGGTGCAACAAACACAGGCCAACCGTTTCCGAACACGGATCCAGCGTTATTCGCCGACTTGGGCGAGACGATGGCGGAAGCGCGGGCGCGCATCAGTTGCGCAACTGATTGCAGTTCGATCACGCCGAGTGTCGACGTGATATATGACGATGTCTGGACTGATGAGCTGGCCGCCGGTAGGCCGAGAGATGCCAGTTTTAGCTATCTTTACGCTGATCTGAGCACGCTGGCGCCTGTGTCAGGCGCTTGTCAGACGAGTTGGTCACCGGCCTGTCGCGTCGTGATTAATTATGAAACGCATATTCATCCGCTCTGGGGGACGCCACGACTGGCTGCGGATGGCATCACCGATATTACCTGCAACCTCTGTCACAGCAGGACGGACGCAATGGCCGTGCCGCAGGTACCCGCCGGCCAATTGGATCTGGGTGATGGTCCGTCGAACGAGCAGGCCGATCACTTCATGTCGTATCGGGAGCTGTTATTCCCGGATAACGAACAGGAAATTGTGCTGGGTGCTTTACAGGATCGTGCGGTTGCGGTTGCTGTTGCGCCATCGATGTCAGTTGCAGGCGCGCTTGCCTCTGGTGAATTCTTCAGCCGCTTCGACGCGGTTGGCACACATGCCGGTTATCTGACCGATGCAGAATTGAAAATGATCGCGGAGTGGCTGGATATAGGTGGGCAGTACTTCAATAACCCGTTCGACGCACCGGTCAATTGAAGTATGAGAAACCTAATGGCCATCTTCATCTTGATCTTTTTATGCGTTTCTGCGGCTGCTTATGGTAAGGATCGTTATTACGAAGTAGTCGTTCAGGATGCGTACATTGAACTACATACGGGACCAGGCGGCGGCTACCCGGTTTTTCACGTAGTCGATCGTGGTGAACTGCTGGAGGTCCACAAGCGACACACCGATTGGTTCAAAGTGAAAACGCAAAAAGGCGTTACCGGTTGGGTTGGAGTAGTGCAGATGGCACGGACGCTCGAGCCGGACGGCAGCCCGACCACCATCCGGCGTCCAGGCCGTGACGATTTTATTGCGCGTCGTTGGGAAGCGGGTGTGCAACTCGGCGATTTCGATGGCGCGAATGTCATCTCCACCTATATCGGCTATCAATTCACCGAGAATATTTCCACCGAGTTATGGGGCAGTCACCTGAGCGGTGATTTTTCCGATGGTTGGATGCTTAACGTCAATATCGTGCATCAGCCCTTTCCGGCCTGGCGCATATCGCCGTTTTTTACTCTTGGGACAGGCGTGATTCACGTCCAGCCGAAGGCAACATTGGTTCAAGTGGAAGATCGAACAGATCAGGAAGCGCATGTCGGTTTCGGCGTGCGCACCCATCTGGGACGCAGGTTCATGCTACGAGCCGAATACAAGAGTTACGTGGTGTTCACCAGTAGAGACGAAAATGAGGAAGTGGACGAATGGAAAGCAGGATTCGCAGTATTCTTTTAGGAGCATTCTTGCTCATCATTTCGATTGGCACCCTGGCCGGCTGCGGGAGCCGGTTGACGACAGACGTCGGGGCTGACGCAGACTCATCGGTCATCGAACCCGAAGTCGTGCGCCGGGAGATCGAGCCGCCGAAGATAAATACCAATGATTTCGAGATTGGCGCCTATGCCGGACTCATGAGTGTAGAAGATTTCGGATCCAACGTCGTGTATGGCGCGCAGCTTGCATATCACGTCAACGAGCACTTTTTTGTCCAGGGCACGTATGGACGAACGGATACCGAACCCACCAGTTTTGAGGTGCTTAGTGGTGGTGCGCAATTGCTGACTGATGATCAGCGCGCATTGTCGTACTACGATCTGTCAATCGGTTACAACCTGCTACCTGGCGAAGCATTTATCGGCAGCGGCCGTTCATTCAATAGCGCTTTGTACATGTTGGCCGGAGTCGGTAATACCGATTTCGCAGGTGACAAATTTTTTACGTTGGTATTTGGCGCTGGTTACCGAATGCTGTTGCTGGACTATCTGGCCGTGAATTTTGATGTCCGTGATCACATGTTTGATTCGGACTTACTCGGGCAAAACAAGACGACGCATAACATCGAGCTCAACGTCGGCATGACTGTTTTCTTTTGAGGGTTGATTATGACTATTTGGAATCTACCAATCAGCTATCCATGGGCGATCATTGCGTTGTTCGGGATCCTGTTGAATCCCGTGTTGGCTGGTGACGGTAACGAGTCAGCACCCGATTTCACATTGCCCGGTGATAATGGCCAGACCGTTAGTCTTAGCGATTTACGTGGCCAGGTCGTCATGATCAATTTCTGGGCCAGTTGGTGCGGGCCCTGTCGTCAGGAGATGCCGTTACTTGAGCAAATTCATCAGCGTTATGAGCCCCTCGGTTTTACGTTACTGGGCGTAAATGTCGAACAGAACTCAAGCGATGCAAAGGCATTTCTCAAAGACCGGCCGGTGAGTTTCCCGATTCTGTTCGATCCGGACAACGGCGTAAGCAAACTTTACGATGTTGTCGCAATGCCGAGCACCGTATTGATCGATCGGCAGGGCAATGTGCGTTATCTGCATCACGGCTTCAAGCCGGGTTATGAGAATGATTATCAGGACCAGATCAGGGTATTGGTGCGCGAGCGATCATGATTACAGTTCGTGCATTACTGTTAACCGTGCTTGCATTGGCCGCAACCGGCTGCGGTGTCAAACCCTGGGTCATGCCTTATGAGCGTGACCGACTGGCCGATCCGATTATGAGTTTCGACCGAGACCCGGTTTCCGGCGCCTACATCAATCATGTCCATGAAGCGCGCGAGGGAGCAAGAGGTGCATCCGGAAGCTCCGGTGGGGGCTGTGGATGCAACTGATGATCATGAATACGCATTACAGACGTTTTCAAAGTCTTATTGTGGTATTGCTGGGACTGTTCATCGAATCGGGCATTGCCGGCGTATTGCCCGAAGATCGGGCCGATACGATGTATCACTATTTCGACGGCGGTGGTGTGCAAATCACCGGACCGTCCGTGCTGGTACGCAAGAAATTCAAAGAAAGTTTTTCTCTGTACGGAAACTATTACGTCGACAGCATCAGTAGCGCGTCAATCGACGTGATAACGAGTGGCGCGAGTGCCTACACAGAGGAACGCACTGAGATAACTGCCGGCGCTGATTATCTTCATGACGATACCATCATGAGTCTGAGCTTCACTAACAGCTCTGAGAACGATTATGAAGCCGATTCCCTCAATATCGGAATCTCGCAGGAAGTTTTTGGCGGCATGACGACAATCGGTATGGGATACGGGCGCGGGTCGGATGTCGTGGGAATGCGCGGCGATTCTACGTTTGCCGAAGATGTTGATCGACGCAACTATCGTCTGAGTATCTCACAGGTCATTACGCGCAACATGCTGCTCGGGGTTTTTTATGAGGCGATTACGGATGAGGGTTATTTAAATAACCCATATCGCTCGTATCGATACGTCGACCCGGCTAATCCCGCCAACTATTTTTGGCGAACCGAGATCTATCCTAATACCCGGTCCAGTAATGCCGTGGCGATGAAAAGTCGCTACTACCTGTCACCCGGCGCTGCGGTCTATGGCGGTTTCAGGTTCTATACGGATACCTGGGGCATCGATGCGTATAACTTCGATATTGGGTATTCGCAGCCGATACGTCAGGCCTGGATCCTGGATTTCAACTACCGTTTTTATTCTCAGGAACATGCGGATTTCTACGCAGATCTTTTCGCGTACGAGGACGCACAGAATTTTCTCGGCCGCGATAAGGAACTGAGCACCTTTTCAAGTCACACGATTCGGGTTGGTGTAACTTACAATTTCCTGCAGGATGGCTGGCAGTTTCTGGATAAGGGCACCGTTAATCTGTTTTACGACCGGGTTATGTTCGACTACAAGGATTTCCGCGATCTCACCGCGACTGATGAGAATGGTGCTGCGCTGCCCGCCGGACAGGAATCCTTTTACGAGTTTTCCGCGAATATTATCCAGGTGCTGTTCTCGTTCTGGTTTTGAACGAGGCGCCTGAATGCCGAATCCCGGCGAGAAATCCGGACTAAAAGGCAACCTTCGGCACGTCGCGCTTCTCGTCTGACTCCATTTCAAGGAATTGTGCCGGCGTGAACGCAAGCGTGTTGGCCACCAGATTATTTGGAAAAGTCTCACGGGTATTGTTGTAGCTCAGCACTGCGTCATTGAACGTCTTACGGGAAGACGCAACCTGATTTTCCGTGTTCGCCAGTTCTTGCTGCAGCTGGATCACATTCTGGTTGGCTTTGAGATCCGGGTAAGCTTCGGAAAGTGCGAAGAGTCGTCCGAGAACCCCACCGAGCGTTGTCTCAGCCGCTGCCAGTGCTTTGATCGCATCCGCGTTTGACGGATCCGCCGCGGCTGCTTTAAGGTTCCCGACAGCCGCGTTTCTGGCCTGGATGACCGCTTCCAGGGTTTCCCGCTCGTGGCCCATATATCCTTTGACGGTCTCGACCAAGTTGGGAATCAGGTCATAACGGCGGGTAAGCTGTACATCGATTTGCGCGAAACCGTTTTTCACCTGGTTGCGCGAAGAAACCAGGCGGTTATAGATTGAAATGATGAACCCGGCGAGGACAACAATCAGGATGAAAAGGTTAGTGAGACCGCTCATATTTTCTTCCTCAAATCCGCGCAGCTGTTCCTGGGCAGGGCATGAGCTTAATGCATTCCACAGATCCTGTCTCGGAGTCCGGGCTTGCCTGTTTCTGCTCATCCTGTTTCTGAATTTGCCCGTCCAGGCCGAGTGGTTCACGGAAACCCAGGATAAAATGGGTACGCGCGTCGAAGTGCAACTCTGGCACGATGATTCGACCGAGGCAGCGCAATTGATCAGCGACGCAATGGCGGAATTCGATCGCATCGAAGATGCGATGAGTACTTACCGTTTGGACTCGGAAATCACGCACCTCAACAACACGGCAGCGACAAAGCCGGTGGTCGTTGGCGGTGAATTATTTGGCCTTATCGATCGGGCATTACAACTTTCTGTCAAGACGGGTGGGGCTTTCGATATTACTTACGACAGCGTTGGCCAACTATATGACTATCGGTTGAACGCGCGACCGTCCGAAGCCGAGATTGAAAACCGGCTGGAGACAATAAATTATCGCCACGTGCTACTGAACCACGAAACTTCAGAAATTCGGTATATACGGCCCGGTGTGCGAATTAACCTTGGCGGCATTGCCAAAGGCTATTCGGTGGAATCTGTGATCGCCTTACTGCGCAAGGCCGGAGTTCAACAGGCGATGGCGAGTGCCGGTGGCGATACACGCTTGCTTGGCAAGCGCGGCGAGAAGCCCTGGATCGTCGGTGTACGTGATCCCGACCAGGCAGACGGATTTGTGACCCGGCTCGCTTTGAACGATGAAGCAGTGTCCACGTCGGGCGACTATGAACGATTTTTTATCGAGGACGGTGTGCGTTATCACCACATTCTTAATCCATCTACCGGAAAATCGGCTGGTGAAGTGCGCAGCGTGACGGTGATCGGGCCGGATGCGACCATGACCGATGGGCTGTCGACGAGCGTATTTGTTCTGGGTCCGAAGGCGGGTCTTGCGCTGATCGAATCTCTGGCAGGCTATGAAACAGTCATCGTCGATAAACAACACCGGGTGCTCTTCTCCACGGGCCTCGATCCGCGTTAAGCCCGCTGGTCCGGGGGCGTAGTACGTAATCGTCACTAACTTATTGAAAATAATAACCAATTTACCATAATGGTTGGCGAACCGTGACCGGGATCATATGAATTCGGTGCGTGACTTGCGACCATAGGCCGGTGTTTGGAGTGGGTCACCGCGAGGCTTCGCGGCGTGCCGGCTCTACCAGGTAGAAAAAGGCAAACCTGCTGAAAGGCGGGGACGCAAAGCCACCGGTCTACGGAACGAATCCTCGATTTGGGGATCGATCTAGGACGGCGGAGCTGCCGGCCTGAAACCACCGTGTCGCGCGGTGGTTCGTCGTTGTGTTCCCGTGCAATTCTTTTGCCTGTGCAGGGCTCGGTGATTACTGAGCCGCAATGGTGCAATGGGCTGTCTGCGCAAACGCGCTGGCGTTGAAATTATTTCGGGAGCTGACGGCTTGATACTGCGAGACAAACAAAGACAAAAATCGTCTGCGAGTCAGAGCGGGATTTTAACAGCCAGCTTACTCGGACTCACCGCAGTGACAATACTGGCCGTTCCGCTGTCTGCCTGGTCGGCGCGCCCAGTCCTTTCTGAAGCTGCCCCGGACTTCGCCTTGAAAAGTGTTACGGGTGACAACCTGCGTTTGAGTGAATACCGCGGCGAAGTTGTCATGCTGTATTTCTGGTCGACTCGCTGTGGTCGTTGTCGTGACCAACTGACCAAATTGAACGCCCTGTATTCGGAGCATCGAGAACAAGAGTTCCAATTGTTAAGCGTCAATATTGACAAAAATCAGGATTTGGCCCGCGAGGCCACTGCCAGTTTAGGGCTGCAGTTCCCGGTCATGATCGATGCTCAGAAAACTGTCAGCCGACTCTACGAACTGGGCACCATACCGTTCACGGTTCTTATCGATCCAACGGGCATGGTGCGTTACCTGCACGCAGGTTATAAACGCGGCGATGAACTGATGTATGGCGATGAAATGGAAATTCTGTTGGCGGAATAGCGGGGATAACAGGCTTTAACTACGGACACGGGTGATGGTAATGAAAATGCGTTGTAGTCAGATTGTTTCGGGCCTGCGCGCCGTTTTGATGGCGTTCGCGGTGCTGGGTGTTTCACCGTCGAGCGCGACCGATGGTCAGAACACGAGCCTGGATACAGAAGTACAGGATTTAAAGAACTCGGTGCTCGATTTGAATCGTGAGCTGTTTATGCTGGAAGAAGAATTACTGTACCCGGCTAACACGCAAGTGGCGGTTTTTGTATCGATGGATGTCGGAGAATTCTTCGCGCTCGATTCAGTACAGCTTAAGCTTGATGGTAAATCGGTCGGCAATTACCTGTATACCGAGCGTGAGGTTGAATCATTGCATCGGGGCGGCGTGCAGCGAATGTTTGTCGGCAATCTGAAAACCGGATCGCACGAACTGGTCGCGATTTTCACGGGTGTCGGACCACATGGCCGCGATTATCGCCGCGGAGCGACGCTTGAATTCGAAAAAAATATCGGCGCGAAGTTCGTTGAGCTGCAGATTTCTGATCGCGCCAGCAAGCAGCAGCCTGAATTTATGGTCAGGGAATGGGAATAGAGCTTGATCTGCAGCCGACAATTTGTTCGTCCGATTATTGTGCTTATGGCGCTGGCTGCGTATGCGCCCGGTTCGATAGCTATTGCGGGAACAAAGATCAAACCCGGGATAGAGATCCAGGATCTCCATTATGGTGAGGTACTTTTTCACTTCTATCAGGAAGACGAATTCACCGCTTTGACGCATTTGCTGGCTGCCCGCGAGGCGGGCCGGGTTGAGCATCATGCAGCGGAAGCGGAGCTGTTGCTCGGTGGTTTGTATCTTTCCTATGGGCAACATACAAAAGCTGGAGAGATTTTTGACCGTCTGCTAACCGACAGCGTTGATCCGGCGGTGCGCGACCGGGCCTGGTTCTATCTGGGCAAGGTGCGCTATCAACGTGGCTGGTTTTCGCCGGCAATAGATGCTTTCTTAAATGTCGGCGGCGAGCTGCCGCGCAATCTGAACGCTGAGCGGCAGATGTTGCTGGCTCAAAGTTACATGGGGCAGGGCCGGTTCGCGGCTGCCGCGGAAGTGCTGCAGTCCGACGATGGGCCGGAGGACTGGCTGGCTTATGTTCGTTACAACCTAGGCGTTGCACTGGTGCGTCTGAATCGCCTTGAAGACGGTGCCGCGTTACTCGATCGGGGTTGGACGCTTGCGTAGCAGCGACGAAGATCTGCAGGCGCTTCGCGACAAGGCGAACCTGGCGATGGGTTATGCGTACCTGCAGAACGAAAATGCGGAGCGGGCAAAAATGGTGCTGGAACGCGTGCGCTTGCACGGCCCATTTTCGAGCAAGGCGCTTTTGGGCGTCGGCTGGGCCAATGTGATGCGCGAGGACTACCGCGGTGCACTGAACCCCTGGCTGGAATTACAGGACCGGGATTTGCTGGACAGCGCGGTACAGGAGTCATTGCTTGCCGTGCCGTATGCGTTCAGCCGTCTGGGCGCCGATGGCTCTGCCGCGGATTTTTACATGACGGCCATGCGGCAGTTCGATGCAGAAATGGCGGACCTGGACGCCGCGATTCAGCGTACTCACTCCGGTCAATTGATACCGGCGTTACTGCAACAGGACGCATCAGAACTGGGTCGATGGCATTGGCAGCTGGAGGAGTTGCCGGCAACAGATGATTCTCGTTACCTCTATCATCTGATAGCGAATCATGAATTTCAGGATGGGCTGCGTACTTATCGCGATCTGGTCGACCTGGACGAGCATCTTGCGCAGTGGCAGGAAAAGCTCGACGCCTACAACGACATGATCGATACACGCGCCCTGGCCTACGATCAACGTCTGCCAGCCGTCGAGAACCGGTTGACTGAAATCGAATTGACAGAATTGCAATCGCAGCGCGACAAATTGGTCGCGAAGTTCACCGATATTTCGCAGTCAAGGAATATCGTCGGCCTGGCGGATGAACGCGAGGCGAGGCTCTGGTCACAGCTCGAGGTCGTGGCAAAAAATCCGGCCTGGAGTCTGGAACAGTCGCGAGCTGCAACGGAAAAACACCGAATTCTGAAGGGAATCTTGCTCTGGGATCTGGATCGGGAATACAAGTATAGGATTTGGCAGCAGCAACGTTCGATTGCCGAACTCGACGAGGCATTATCCGCTGCGCATGATTTTAAAGAACGAACGGAGGCTGCTCGTCGCACCATGCCGCTATGGCTGGACGAATATACCAGGCGAATCGACACGTTGGCGCCGCGCATTCAGGTAATGCAAACAAAAATCGGCACGCTGTTGGGACGGCAACAGCAGCAGCTTCAGGTTCTGGTTGCGCACGAATTTTCAGCGCAGAAGGAACGTCTGGCGACATACCGCGTGCAGGCGAGATTCGCTTTGGCCACGATTTATGATCGCGCGACTCTAGCGGCATCGGACGACGGTGGGGCGAAGCAATGACCGCCATGATGTCAGTAATGGTTCTCGGCCTGACTGTCATGGGCGGCCTCTGGCCTTTCGGTGGTGATGAGCGAGCGGACCGGCAGGACACCATCCGCAGCCTGGAACACCGGGAGCTGGAGTTAATCCCGGCACCTGAAGCCTCCGGTAGCGCTGCATTGGCCCGCGAACAATATCGATTGTTCCTGGAATTGTCGGCCGATTATCCGACGTTGCAGCGGGAAGCGATGCGCCGACTGGGAGATCTGAACCTCGAGGCCGGCGAAACGAAGGATTTAGACGGTGTTGCGGACGACGCAGCGGGTTTCTATCAGCAGGCAATCGCATTGTACAAAGCATTGCTTGCCGAAAACCCGGACTATCCGGACCGGGACAAGATTTTGTACCAGCTGGCGCGCGCCTATGAGGTCACAGGCGAGCAAATGCTGGCTATGAATGCTCTCGATCACTTCGTGACCTATTACCCCGACAGCCTCTATTTTGACGAAGCGCAGTTCCGGCGCGGTGAAATACTATTTACTGGCAAACAATTCTCCGCGGCTGGATCTGCGTATGCTGCGGTAATTTCCAAAGGTTCGCAGTCTTTATTCTACGAGCAGGCGTTATACAAGCACGGTTGGACCTTGTTCAAACAAAATCGGCACGAAGAGAGTTTCGGCTCCTTTATGAGTTTGCTCGATATAAAGCTGGCCGACGGCAATGCACCGCATCCCCTCGATGTGCTCGAAAAGATGTCCCGTCCTGAACGCGAACTTGTGGATGACTCGTTCCGGGTATTGAGCATCAGTTTTTCCTACCTGGATGGATTTGTCACCCTGAATGAATTGCTGGTTCGTCGCGGTGACACGGCCTATACGAATTTGTTGTACACAGGTCTCGGGGATCTGTATCTCGACAAGGAACGGTACATTGATGCGGCACAAACCTATGCGGATTTCGTTGTCCGCAATCCGACAAGCGCCCACGCGCCGGCTTTGCAGGGCCGAGTCATCGAAGCTTACACCCGCGGAAAATTTCCAAGCCTCGTGCTCGAGGCGAAACAGGAATACGTCGAGTTTTATGGCTTGCAGAGCCCATTCTGGGTCGATCGTCAAGTTGTGGACTGGCCCGAGGTCGTCACGCATCTGAAAGAAAACCTGACCGATCTGGCGAGCTACGATCACGCGCAGGCACAGGAAACGAAGGACCCCGAAGCATACGAGCGGGCCGCAAATTGGTACCGACGATTTCTCGAGTTTTTTCCCAGGGATCCGGATTCTGCGCAAAGAAATTTTCTGTTAGCGGAGATTCTTTTTGTTCTTGAGCGCTATGATCTCGCGACAGAAGAATATAACCGCACTGCATACGATTACGGGCTGCACGAGAAAGCTGCAGAAGCCGGATTTGCAGGCCTGCTATCGGCGCGCCAATTTGGAACCGGTCTGACGGGCGAAGAAAAGGATGCATGGGGTGCGACGACTATCGATTATGCATTGCGCTTTGCCCGCGTGTTTCCCGAGCATGAACAGTCTGCTGCGGTCTTGACGACGGTCGCCGAAGAATTGTTCAGCGCCGGTAATCGGGAACGTGCCGTGCAAATCGCGGGCCTGGTCGTTACGTTGCAGCCACCGGCCGAAATGGAGCTGGAGCGTACCGCGTGGACGGTAATCGCTCACGCGCAGTTTGATTTGCAGAAATTTGCCAAGGCCGAGCAGGCTTACCAGCGGGTGCTTAATTTGCCGATTGCGGAGACGACCAGCCGCAACGAAATTGAGGAGCGTATCGCCGCATCGATTTATCAACAGGCCGAGCGCGCGCGGGCCACGGGCAATGTCGACACCGCGGTAGAGCAATACTTACGCGTGGCGGAAGTAGTAGCCGAATCTGATTTCGTGCCCAACGCGATGTACGACGCGGCAACACTTTTAATCACGAACGAACAGTGGCCGGAGTCCATAGATGTACTGGAGCGCTTTCGCGCTGAGTTCCCCGGCCACGCTTTCAATGACGATGTGACGCAGAAACTCGCGGTGGCGCGCCAGGCGGCGGGTCAAAAAGGACAAGCGGCCACGGAATACGAGCGTGTTGCAAGCCTGGCCGGGGTCGATACCGAAGTCCACCGCGAGGCCTTGTGGCAAGCTGTTAAGTTATATGAACAAATTGATGCGACAGCCGATCAGCGGCGGGTCTATGCTGAAATCGTCGCGCGCTACCCTGAGCCACTCAGCGACTCGATCGAAGCGCGGCAACATCTGGCGGACCTGGCCAGCAGGGCCGATGATTATTCAGACCGCCGAAAATGGCTGACATCGATAGTCGCGACCGACAAGGACGCCGGCGCCGCGCGCACCGAGCGGAGCCGCACGCTCGCCGCCCGGGCTTCGCTTGAGTTAGCCGCAGCATCGCGCGATGCGTTCCTCGCGGTCAGTCTGACCATTCCGTTGCGGGAAAGCCTGAAGCTGAAGAAATCGCGCATGGAGACGGCGCTGGCTGCGTATGGGGCCACGGCTGACTACGACGTTGCAGAGGTAACCACTGCGGCGACCTTCGAAATTGCTGACCTGTATTACCAGCTCAGCCAGAGCTTGATGAACTCCGAGCGACCTGCATCTTTGACGGATGAAGAAGTAGAACAGTATGACATCCTGCTGGAGGAGCAGGCATTCCCGTTTGAAGAACAAGCCATCGATATTTTCAGCGCCAACGTAATGCGCACGGTCGATGGGATTTACGACGATTGGGTGAGAAAAAGTTTTACGCGACTGGCCGAGTTGATGCCGGCGCGATATGCGAAATCTGAAAGGAGTGAAACACTTGTCGGGCAACTCGATTAGTCAAGGGGTTCTGGTCAGAACGATTGGATCGTCGGCGTTGCTGGTGATGCTCGCCGCCTGCGGTTCCGTTGGCTTGTCCGGCACACAACAGCCCGACGGTACAGAATCGGTTTATCCGGCAGCGGCGACGAACAGCTATGCGCGGGCCCTGGGCTACATGGATGCCGGAGACGATGCGCGGGCCATACAGGAACTGGAGAAATTGCTCGCCGCATATCCGGAATACGCCGGCCCGTCGGTCAATCTTGGCATCATTCATGGTCGTAATGGCCGGCCGGATGCAGCGGAAGAGGCCTTGCGACGCGCCGTTGTAGTTTGCTCTTCTTGCGCGTCGGCATATAACGAGCTCGGTATCCTGCAGCGCCGGCAGGGCAGGTTTGTCGAAGCCGAGCAATCGTATTTGCATGCCATTGCGGCGGATCCCGAGTACGCATTGGCATACTTCAATTTGGCTGTGCTGTACGACCTTTATCGAGGGCCGCTCTGAATTGGCGCTGCGTTATTACCAGGATTACGTGAAACGTAAACCGGATGTGCCGGGTGATGACGTCGTCAACAAGTGGATTATCGACCTGCAGCGGCGGGTCGGCACGCCGGAGCGGACTGCCGGGGTCCGGGAATCGTCATGAGCAGGGTTCGACAGGCTTTTGTACTCAGCGCCACGATGGTTCTCATGGTCATGTCGGCTCGAGCCGATGACACGGCGGAATCGGCTGCGATCGACCCGGCCGTCGCTACAACGCCAGCCGACAGCAGGCCGCTGTCTACCGACCGTTTGCAGCTGGACACCACTTCAATTCGCGGCAACCAGGAATTACCCAGGGTGCTGTACATCGTGCCGTGGAAGGATCCGGCCATGGGCGAGCTCGTCGGAAAGCCGGTAAATAGTTTGATCGATGAAGTATTGGCGCCCGTAGACCGTGATGTATTTCGCCGACAAACGAACTATTTCGATCAATTGTATATGGATACCGACGGCGCGCCGGGTGGGTAGCGCGAATGTTCGGATTAGTTGCCGAAGAATTATGTAAACAGAGCTGTGTTTTTTATCGAGGAGGTTGAGAGGCCATGGACGTGTTTTCAGTCATTGTAAGCTTCTTTCAAAGCGGCGGAGTCTTCATGTATCCGATCGTCGTTGTTTTGGCGCTGGGTCTGGCGATTTCGATCGAGCGCTATATTTACCTGAGCAAAACCAGTCTGAGTAACCGGATGGTCTGGAAAAAGATTACGCCGTTTATCAAGGCCGGAAAGTTTCAGGAGGCCGTGTCGGTAACCTCAAAGTCGAAAAGTGCAATCGGCACGATTCTGACTTACGGGCTTTATCGTATTAAATCTGCGGCGCGTCGCGATGACATTGAAAAAGCGATGGAAGAAAGCCTGATGGAAGTCATGCCGCGTTTGGAAAAACGTACGCATTACCTCGCGACGTTCGCGAATATGGCGACCTTGCTGGGACTTCTCGGCACCATCATCGGCCTTATTCGGGCGTTTACCGCGGTCGCTGCGGCCAACCCGGCGGAAAAAGCGGATATGTTGTCGGCCAGTATTTCGGTTGCGATGAATACGACCGCGTTCGGTTTGATGGTTGCAATTCCGTTATTGCTTGTTCACACGGTCTTGCAGAGCAAGACGACGGAGATTGTCGACAGCCTCGAGATGGTGTCGGTGAAATTTCTGAACGCCGTCGATGAGCGTCGCCAAGAGGCGCAAGCCGCATGATCCGCAACTGGCGCAATCACCAACGCCATGAGACGGAGGAGCTGAATATCACCGCCTTTATGAATTTGATGGTGATACTGGTGCCGTTTTTGTTGATAACCGCTGTATTTTCTCAGGTTGCGATACTCGAGGTGAATCTGCCTTCCTCGACGGATCAACTCGATGCGGAGCCTGAAACGATGCAGCTCGAAGTGACAATACGCGAAAATCGTCTGGAGGTGGGTGAGCGAAATGCCGGCCTGTTGACGGGATTCCCGAAAACCGATGCCGGCTATGACTTTGTGGCGCTTGCCGAGTATCTGAAACAGGTTAAAGCAAGGTTTCCGGACAAGCTCGATGCGACGATTTTGCTGGAAGCCGATGTGTCCTATGACGTGCTCGTCCAGGTCATGGACGCGGTTCGGGTCTATGAGGCGGAAAGCAACGGTAAATCCATCCAGGCGGAACTGTTTCCGGAGATATCGATTGGCGATGCTCCGATGCCGGCGCGGGAGGGGTAGTTCATGAAGATGTCAGATCGCGCCAAACGCATGGCCCGTCGTAATAAAAAGGGCAAGCGCACCGTCGTACTGAACCTCGTGTCGTTGATGGATATTTTTACGATCCTGGTTTTTTTCCTGCTCGTGAATTCGCAGCAGGTCGAAGTCTTGCCCAACGCCAAGGACCTCGAATTGCCGCAGTCGATTGCCGAGCAGAAATCCCGGGAAACCGTGGTAATCATGGTGACCGATGAACAGATTCTCGTGCAGGGCAGGGTAGTGGCCAACGTCGCGGACGTCATCGAACAGGACGATCTGGTTATTGCGGGTCTGAAAACCGCTTTGCAAAGTCAGACGGACAGGGTTCTGCGCAGAGATGCAAAGGGCGATATCGCCGCTCGGGAGGTTACCATCATGGGCGATAAGGCGTTGCCTTACCGTTTGTTAAAGCGCGTGATGGCGACCTGTATGGCCGCGGATTACGGGCGGATATCCCTGGCCGTATTGCAACGGGCGCCGGCCAGGCAAGCTGCGACGAACGGTGCGGCAAGGGGGTAGTACACGTGGTTGCTTACTACCGTATTTACGAATTGCCCTGGGAGTCGGGCTGCGAGGAAGATGAGCGCCTGCGCAAGATCTTCAAGCGGGTGGGCATCGCGGTTCTTGTATTAAGCATTGTTATGTCAGTTATGCCGATACCCGAGATTGAACGGGATCAGATCGACAAAGTGCCGCCGCGGTTCGCTAAGCTAATGCTGGAGAAAACCAGGCCTTTACCGCCGCCGCCGGTCGTGCAGCCGATTGCCGACGAGCCAAAGCTGGAACCGAAGCTCGTAGAGGAGACGAAGCCCGAGCCGGAGCCGGTCATCACGCCCGAGCCGGTTGATCGGACCGAGGAAGCACGCAAGAAAGCATCCGTGGCCGGACTGCTGCCGTTTGCCGATGATCTGGCGGAGCTCCGTGATAATCAGGCCATCGCCAGTGTCACGGCTGATCGGCAGCTTGCCGGCGCGGCAGGGCAAGCCGCCCGAACGGAGCGGTCACTGATCACTTCGAAAGCCGGAAAATCCAGTGGCGGTATTAATACAGCGGGTATGAGCCGGAATACCGGCGGCGCGGGGCTGGCCGGGCACAGCACGACCGCAGTCTCCAGTACCGTGGCAGGCCTTGGTGGAGGCACGGGTTCGCAGCGTCCGCGAGCAGGAGACCGCCCGGCACGCAGTCGTGAAGAGATCGAGATGGTCTTCGACAAGAACAAGGGCGCCATCTATGCTCTTTATAATAGGGCATTGCGCCGCGATTCGACCCTGCAGGGTAAGCTGGTACTCAAGATCACGATAGAGCCGTCAGGCGTCGTATCATTCTGCGAGGTGCTATCCAGCGAGCTCGACGACGAAGAACTGCAACATAAGCTTATTCAACGCATCAAGCTTTTTCGGTTCCTGGAGAAGGATGTCGCACCGGTGACGACGACCAAGCCGATCGATTTTTTTCCGGCTTAGAGAATAACTCAGACTTAAACCTACAGACGCTGTAAGGCGGGTAACGCACAGGTTCGCCGATTCTAAACGGCTGTGACGGCCCAGGCCTTGTCTGCGGCATACCCTTTGCTGGGATGGCTCCCTGCGGTCCGCTTTATTCCCGCGGAAAGAGTCTCCGGCGAACTGCCTCCAACAGTGGATTTGCGAGACCCGTTTTTCGCGCGGGGGAGATAGGGGGACAGTGACCCTATCTCCCCCTGTCCCCCTATCTCGATCAGATCTTACTATTCACACCTAAAGTTCGCTGCACGAGGAGCCGAACGCAAAGCACGTATGGCAGCGGTGATGGCGCATCAAGATGCGCTCTGTCTGAGCTTCTCGCAGCGAACCGCCCAAGTCATATTCCAAATCATCATCTACCAGCGTGCATGCATAAACGCGCATCACGCCGTTTCGCTTAATAACCATTTTGCTGAATGCGCACATGAACGCACGACGGCTGTCTTCATTCTGATATCGCGTCATGCAGCCCTCGGTGACCTCCGGGACATCGGGCCTTGACCCGGGAATGCCAAAATCCGGAAAAGCTACGATGCGCAGATCATCGGGCAGATCATGAGCGACCAGCAGTGACCGATACTTTCGCTCCACTACCGCGATGTCTTCGTCGGTTTCCATCTGACGGGCCACCGAGACCGCAAACCCCATTCGCAAAAGGCTCTTTAAGCCTTTGATCGCCTTGATAAAATTTCCAGCACCACGTCCTTTGTCGTGACGATCTTCGTCGGGGTAATCGAGGCTGATACGAAAGGAAATCGGGTTACGTGAGTCGATCAGCCGCTCAATATGATGCAGGCGCTTCAGAACCGGATCTGCTCCGTTTGTCAGTACCAGGCACGGCCGCAATGCCGCCGCATAATGCAGAATATTAACGAAATCCTTTACGATGAAGGGCTCGCCGCCAGTGAAGGAAAATTGCCGCACACCGAGAGAGGCCGCTTCGTCCATGAACGGTTTCACATCGGCAAGCACAATTCCGTCCAGGCGGTTATCGCCGGGCTTCGAGCCTTCCAGACAGAAAGGACATTCAAGGTTGCAGGCAGTGCCGGTGTGAAACCAGAGTTCATCCAGTGCATGTGGCTGGATATATCCACGTGGCTCGCCGGTGGTCGTTGTAAACCAGCTGGAGTTCCTCGGAATGGTTTTGCGCATCAGCATGCCGCACCGTCCTTGTGTACCGGGTCGATCATTCGCTGGCCGATGATTGCCCTGATTGATAATGGCGAGCAAGCGTTGCCGGTGAAATGCCCGCTGTGTAACCCAGAGCAAGCATCCGGTTGGCGAGAGTACGGCGTATCCAGCCGTCCCGCTCCCAGCGCCTGGGGGATACGCCCATTGGCACGGCGAGCTGCACAAAGCGTCCGTTACGGCGCGCCGCCTTGACCAGCGAGACCTCTTCAAACAGCGGCGTATCGGGGAAGCCGCCGATGTCGGCATAGCGCGAGCGGCGAATAAACAGGCCCTGGTCACCATAGGGTATGCCGATCCGGGATCGCTGGTTAATCAGCCAGGCGAGAAGTCGTTTATACCATGTGGCTTTTCCGGTGAATTGAAACCGGAAATAACCACCAATCGCACCGTCGCTGATTTCGCTGCGAATCCGGTCGACAGCGGAAGTCGGTGGGCGGCAATCTGCATGCAGGAACCAAATCACATCGCCGCTCGCGCGGCGGGCGCCGGCATCGAGCTGATGTCCGCGACCAGGCGACGTGCTTAAGTAAACGCAGTCATGATCGGCACATAGCTCCGCACAATCCGTGTCGTTGGCGCCATCCACCACGATAATTTCATCGGGCCTGCCGGCTGCCGATCTTAGCCGATCAAGGATTTCCGCGAGCGCCTTGAGGTCACCCAGCACTGGTATGACTACACTGATGATCACATCGGTATTCATTAGCCTGCTACATTGGCTGCCTGTGGTTATCGAAGTCCCAATTCAGCCAGCCATTTACGGAGTCGCCGTCGCGCCGGTCGCTGGTCATGACGAAGATCTCCGTACAGCCTGGGTAAATCATTGGCGCGATCAATGTCATAGCGCCGGTCGAGACTATAAACCGTCAGACCTTCTTTAATACAGATCAGTTCCAATGCATCGCCAAGTTTGTTGCTACTCCATGGCAGATCGACCAGCGGGGGCCAGGCCCGGCGGGAACCCATCAGCGTAACGCCGCCGTCATCCGCGGGACCGAGAACCACGTCGTGGGTGCTCAAAGCCGTCGCCGCGCGGGCAAAATAATCCGCATCCAGAATGGGAGCATCGCTGCCGACAAAGATAAGCTGTGTGTGACCGGCTTGCCGTAGCTGGAGGTCTACCGTATTGATCCGAACTCCTAAATTACCTTCGGACTGTGCGATGACCTCGTACGGTCGGTCGAGCAGCTCGCCGGCCCATGCCGTATCGTCTGCAGTTGCTGGGGCAAGCACGACCGGCCCGGTCCAATGGCTGGCATCTTCCAGAGTGGTGGCGAGCAAATGCTCGGCCAGTACTGATGTTTTGGTTGCGCCGAGGTCTGCGGCGATACGCTTTTTTCCGATGCCCGGATGCGGGCGACGGCAGAATACAACCAGCGTGATGGTCATCGGTTTGAACTGTTGGTCGAATTTGTAATCATAATAGGGATCATGGAGTCAGCCTGCTAGCGCTCCATCGACGTCACCTTGAAGGGAGACACCTGAATGCGCGACAAAGTTCAACGTTATTACGGCGAAGTGCTGCAATCCTCGGCGGATCTGAAAACCAATGCCTGCTGTACGATCGACGATGTACGCCCGTACGTCAGCGACATCATCGCGCAGATACATAGCGATGTGCGCGCCCGTTATTACGGCTGTGGTCTGATTCTGCCGGAAGCGTTGGAGGGCGCACAGATACTGGATCTGGGTTGTGGCGCGGGCCGTGATTGTTATGTGCTTTCCCGTCTCGCCGGACCCCGGGGGCGGGTAGTGGGCGTTGATATGACGCCGGAGCAGCTACAGGTTGCCTGCTCACACCGTGACTATCATGCCGCGCAATTCGGATATTCGGATTCCAAGGTCGAATTTATCCTCGCGGATATTGAACGCCTCGATGATACTGATCTCGAAGACAACCGCTTTGACCTGATTGTCTCCAATTGCGTCATTAATCTTGTAAACGACAAGCGAGGCGTGCTGGATCAGGCCTATCGCCTGCTAAAGCCAGGTGGCGAAATGTATTTTGCGGACGTTTATTCAGATCGCCGTGTACCCAGCGCATTAAAGATGGATCCGGAGCTTTTCACGGAATGTTTATCCGGCGCTTTGTATTGCAATGACTTTTTGTCATTGGCGAAAATCGCGGGCTTTACTGATCCGCGCCTCGTGACAGATCGGCCCCTGACCATCGAAGCTCCGACATTGCAGCAAAAAGTCGGTGACATTCGTTTTTTTTCGGCGACCTACCGTTTGTTCAAATTGGAGCAGCTGGAGCCTGGCGGTGAAGACTATGGGCAGACGGTTTGCTATCTCGGCAACATCCCACATCATCCGGATCGCCTGGTGCTGGACAAGTACCACATCTTTGAGGTGGGCAAGACTGAGGCGGTCAGCGGCAACACATACATGATGCTGGCCGAAAGCCGATTCGCAGCCTATTTCGAGTTTCACGGAGATCGGCGCGATCACGCCGGCATGTTCCGGGAATCCGGTGCCAGCTTGCCGTTCGACGAGCTACAGGAGCCATCCGGGACAGGGTGTTGTTGAGACACGGCCGCCCGCGGGTGCGCGGGAATTGAGCTGGCGCTCCTGTCTGCTGCAGTGCCGCAGGTCTGGGCGGGTCGGCAATTACTGATCTTTCAAAGGGATACGATCACTTAGTTTGACATAATGTCAATAATAGGCTTCTAATATCAAAACATGGATGCGGCGGCGGCCGACTTGTATATACTTTGGTCGTCTCGCTGGACTCCGGTTTTGAGCTGACAAAAAGACGGAAATCATAAAAAAGTCGGTTTTTGGTCTAACCGTTTTCCTTTGACATCCTCACCCGATCGTCGCAAGCGACTTTCGTCTGAATTTAAGGTTTGTGTCCGGCGTCCTGAAATGCAGTCCTGCCTGGGTCCCGTGTCGGGGTTTACCTATGGTTTGATTGTCTCAGGATGCCGGACCTTTGACTTTCCTTCACCCTGAATCTAACGACAATCGCGGAATTTCTGCAGCTGTAGTTCCCGCATCCGCGCCTTGTACTTTCGACCTTGTCGCGCGGAGTAGCCCCGGCGTAAGCGCGACTGGATTTTTGTTATCTTCTTATCCAGCGCATCGCATTGCTTTTTGGTTAGTTTCTGATCTCTGGCATTTATCGCCGGCGCAAAACAAACGAGCAAACCGATCAGTTGTCTTCTGGTCATGTCGTATACCCTGTGCAACGGAGTAACGACAATGACACTTGACGCGATCGGGTACGAGTGGATTATCTGCGTGTTTTATCCTGTTTATTGGAGAAAACTTTTTCGTTTGGAATCTATTTTTCAGGCAGAGAATGGCTCGCAATAATGTATTCTGAAACCGGGTGTCCGCCAATCAGGTGCTCCTGGATGATGCGTTCGAGAACCTTTGGCGTACATGACCGGTACCAGATGCCCTCTGGATAAACAACCGCCACCGGACCCTGATTGCAAATCTGTAAGCAATTGGCCTTGGTGCGATAGATGCCACCCTCACCGGTCAGGCCCAATTCAACCAGACGTCGTTTGAGATACGCCCACGACTCCAGGCTTGCATCCTTCGCCGAGCACTTTGGTTTGGTTTGATCGCAGCACAGGAATATGTGCCGGCGAATATCGGGAATACCCAAGCACTTTATCAGTTCGTTAAGGTCTTCGGTTGGCGGGGTTGTTCCGGCCATCAGTCCTTCTCCAGAAATCTGAATCGGCGATTACACAATCATGACATACTCGAAGCTCGGTAAAGGGCCATGCTATGATCGATCGCCGTTTGGTATTCCATCAATATTACCTTGACGGAGTACTGGCAGGCTGTTGAAAAACCTTGAGGCTGTTTTCAACAGCCTGCCGGTCAGCGTCCGCGATTTCTTTTGACCCAAGATTTTTAAGTGTCACAGCAAGAAGCATCTGCAAGAGCGATTCTATTCGCACTGCTCGCAAATTTCGGCATTGCGATTGCCAAGACGTGGGGTGCCTGGTTTACAGGTTCTGGCAGCATGCTTGCAGAAGCGATCCACTCGTATGCCGACACGGGCAACCAGGCGCTGCTGTTCCTTGGCCTTTCGCAGTCGCGGCGGCCACCCGATGAGCAGCATCCGCTGGGCTATGGAAAGCTCAGCTATTTCTGGGCATTTATCGTGGCAATCATACTGTTCAGTTTGGGCGGTATTTTTTCGATTTATGAGGGGATTCATAAACTTCAACATCCTGAGCCGCTGCAACAGATCTGGGTGGGCCTGCTAATCCTGGGTGGGGCGATTGTACTGGAGGCACTGAGTCTATGGGGTGCGCTCGGTCAGATCCGCCGAATTCGGGCGACGAAAAGCCTGGGCTACTGGCTGCGAACGACACGCAACGCAGAACTTGTCGTGGTGCTGGGAGAGGATGCCGCAGCCGTGGTGGGCCTGATACTTGCGTTCGTATTTCTTGGTTGGTCGGGTTGGACCGGCGATCCATTTTACGACGCTTTGGGGTCCATCTGTATTGGCGTCGTATTGATTGTAGTCTCTGTTTTTGTGGCGATCAGGATAAAATCTTTGCTCGTCGGCCGCTCAGCGGAGCCGGATCTCAAGGCGCTTATCGAAAAAATTATCGAGGCAGATCCGGATATCGATCGCTTGCTGAATACGATTACACTGCAAATGGGGCCTACTTTCATGCTCGCTGCGAAAATCAAAATGCGGTCCGGATTGAGCATTGAAGAAGCAGTTGACCGAATCAATGACCTTGAAAGAAAGCTTAAAAGTGAGGTTCCGGAAATCGGTTGGTGTTTTATGGAGCCGGATTGCCGGGATTGATGGGACTCTGGTTCTGTTCACTCTTGCTTCCCGGCAAATTACCATGCCCGCTGGTTAATTTTTTTGAGTCAATAAATGTCTGATCCGTTTACCAAATTCTTCCGGAAATTGAAGTATGGAGAAGAGGTCATCGTAGTTTCGGGTCTGCCTCGTTCCGGTACATCGATGGTTATGAGCATGCTGGACGCAGGGGGTTTGCCGATTTTGACGGATCATGTACGTCAGGCCGATGAAGATAATCCAAAAGGGTATTTTGAGTTTGAGAAGGTCAAGGATTTAGCTGAGACGAATGACAAGTCCTGGCTTAAGGAGGCACGCGGTAGGGCGGTGAAGGTTATTTCTCACCTGTTGAAAGAACTTCCTGATGAAAATTTTTATCGAATTATTTTTGCACGACGGAATCTGCAGGAAATTATCGCGTCACAGAACATTATGCTGAAACGCCAGGCGGCAGCCAACCCTGTCGAAGACGCGAAGGCGATCGAGTTGTATCGTAAACATCTCGTGAATGTCAGATTTCTCGTGCGGCGCAAGCCAAACCTCGAGATGCTCGAATTGGCTTATACTGAGGTGTTGGACGACCCGGAAACTACGGCCGAGCGAATCAGTCAATTTCTGGGCGGAAATTTGAATACCAGGGCAATGTCCGCGGTCGTTGATCGCCGTCTCTATCGCAATAGAAAGGATGAGCTTGACAAACTGTCTTAAGGAACCTCTGATTAATTCATGACCGGCGTCTATGAGCCCGAAACGGCCCCCTGCGGCGTTGCGAATCTTGCCAATAGTCTAGCTATTACCTGCGATCCGCGCCTTGCCGGAGGCCGTTTCGAATCTCATAGCCGCTCGCCCAGAATTAATCAGAGGTTCCTAAGTAGAATAGCAATTTGTTGAGTGGATTAAATTGAAGGTCAGGGAACAGACGATGTTGACGGCTAGGAGTCTGCGTAATTATCAGACGAGGATATCGCTGACAATTTGTATAGCGATTTTGCTCCCCGATGTTGCGTCAGCTTATGTCGGGCCCGGTGCCGGCTTCGCCGTACTTGGATCGTTTTTTGCCGTGTTTCTGGCATTTTTCGCCGGCGCGCTATCACTGTTAATCTGGCCTTTTCGCTATGTCATTCGAAAAGCGCGTCGTCGCAAGGCATTGCAGAAATCACGCATCAATCGAATCGTGATCATTGGTCTGGACGGGCTCGATCCCGGCCTGACCGAGAAGTGGATGGCGGAGGGCCGATTGCCGAATCTCGAGCGGCTTGCCCGGCAGGGTTCTTTTGGACGCTTGCGCACAACTTATCCATCGATTTCGCCGGTCGCCTGGTCCTCGTTCATGACCGGAGTTGATCCATCACGCCACAATATTTTTGATTTCCTGGATCGCGATTTAAAAACGTATAAGCCGACCTTATCGAGTTCACAGATTTCCGAATCGACGCGTACCATCCGCGTGGGTAACTGGATAATCCCGTTGGGTAAGCCCTTGATACGTGCGATGCGCAAGAGTCGGGCATTTTGGAGCATCCTGGGTGACCATGGTATTCCCTGCAATGTTCTTCGCGTGCCGCTAACATTCCCGCCGGAAAAATTTGCCGGCGCCATGTTATCCGCGATGTGTATTCCGGACTTGCGCGGCACGCAGGGATCGTTCACTTACTACACCACCTCGCCCGATGAAGCTGGTGTGACCGAGGCAGCGCCGGAATCGACGGGTGGACTGAGGTTGCTTGTCAAAATAGATGACGAGGGCATGATCCATGCGTCTTTGCCCGGTCCGGCCAATTCGATGAGGGTCGACCACCGAACCATGGAGTTGCCTTTCAGTATCAAGGTCGATAAGGCAAAGCGTGAAGGGCTGCTGAAAATCGGCGGACGACGTATTCGTCTGAAAGAGCGCGAATACTCACCCTGGATACAGATCGTGTTCAAGCCGATACCGGGCGTAAAGGTGCATGGCATCGCGCGTTTCTACATTACTAAAATGTCACCGGACTTCGGTCTGTATGTCACTCCGATTAACGTCGACCCTGGAAATCCGGCTTTGCCGATCTCGTGGCCGGCTTTTTATTCGGTTTATCTTACGAAATTGATTGGTGAATTTGCGACGCTGGGACTGGCGGAAGATACCTGGGCATTGAATGAGCGCGTTATTGACGAGGAAGCCTTCATCAAGCAGGCGAATGACCATCATGAAGAACGCGAGAAAATGTTCTTCAATGCTTTGAAGAAAACCAAGGAAGGGGTGGTGGCCTGTGTTTTTGACGGAACCGACCGGGTCCAGCACATGTTCTATCGCTACCTCGACAAGGATCATCCGGCTAATCGTGGCAAGGACGTCGAAATACATAAGAATGCGATCCGCGACATGTATGAACGATGTGACGACATGGTCGGCCGCGCGATGGAGTATCTCGGTAAGGATGACTGTTTAATGGTGATCTCCGATCATGGTTTTCAGTCTTTTCGGCGCGGCGTGAATTTAAACACCTGGTTGCTGGAGAATGGCTTCCTGCATTTGAAGAGCGGCACCGATGGAACCGGAGAATGGTTAGACGATATCGACTGGAGTCGGACCAAGGCTTATGCGTTTGGATTGAGTGGTTTGTACATTAATAAAAAAGGCCGGGAGGCGCAGGGCATTGTCGCCCCTGGTGCGGAAACGCGTGACGTCAAACGCGCGATTATCGATGGTCTGACCGGGTCTGCCTGATGATGAGACCGGCGAAATTGCCATCAACGACGTTTTTGATGTGGCTGATGTGCATTCCAAAGGTCCGTATGCGGAAGCCGGCATCGATCTTATCGTTGGTTACAATCGTGGTTACCGCGCGTCCTGGCAGGGCGCTGTGGGACAAGTCATGCCGTCAGTATTCTTTGACAATACGAAGTCGTGGAGTGGCGATCACTGCGTGGATCCGCGCCTCGTTCCGGGCGTGATTTTCTCGACTCATCCGGTCACGTCCGATGACCCGGGCATCATGGATCTCGCGCCGACTATCCTGACTCTGTTCGGCGTGGAAGTGCCCGGCCACATGAATGGAAAAGTGCTCGAAGTCGATACTTCAATGCAGGCTTCGTCCAGGGCTGCCGCGTGAAGAATCTCGGTTCCGCCTTGATTTTTTGGGTGGTCGCGGCGCTGCCGCTGGTGGCCATAGCGCAGCAGGAGGCGACATCGGAACGCATGATTATTCTCGGTGTCGATGGCATGGATCCGGTCATGCTGGCGCAATTCATGCGGGACGGTGATACGCCGAATCTGAAAAAGCTGGCCGAGCAGGGTGGTTTCATGCCGTTGGGCACGAGCACGCCACCGCAGAGTCCCGTGGCGTGGTCAAATTTCATCACCGGTATGGATCCCGGCGGGCATGGTATTTTCGATTTTGTTGCACTCGACCGCGACACGCTTCTGCCGTATTTGTCATCAGCGCGCGTGGAGAAAGGCGATCGGGAACCCCTGGCGCTGGGGCGCTGGCGCATTCCATTGTCATCCGAGGAAACGGTATTGCTACGCGACGGCCAGGCATTTTGGGAGATTCTGGACGCGGAGGGTATTGCGGCGACGATGTTTCGTGTGCCGGTGAATTATCCGCCCGGTGCAGGCCGGCGAGAGAGGCTTGTCGGGGATGGGTACGCCGGATCTGCGTGGTACCTCGGGGACGTTTACATTTTTTACCGATGAACCGGGTTATGAACTCGGCAGCGTTTCCGGTGGCCTGATTAACGGCGTGAATATCGTCGATGGCGGGTTCACCGGCGTCATAGAGGGGCCGATCAATGCGTTTCTCGAAGATACCCCGCGAAGCACGGCTGAAATGCGCGTCAGTATCGATGCCGAGAACCCTGTCGCCTTGATTCAATTCGCGGACGAGAGAGCCTTGCTGAATGTCGGTGAATGGAGCGACTGGCTTGCGGTAGATTTTGAGATGGTACCCGGCCTGGTAGAAGTTCGCGGCATGGTGCGGGTGTTTTTAAAGCAAACTCGCCCGAATTTCTCGCTCTATGTAAGTCCGGTGAACATCGATCCAAGAAGCCCCGCGCAACCGATCTCGATTCCGCCTGAGTACGCGTATGAATTGGCGGAGGCGGCCGGCCCGTTTTACACGCAGGAAATGCCGGAAGATACCAAGGCCCTGTCGGCGCATGTCCTGGCGCCACGCGAATTCCTGACCCAATCGGGCCTGGTCATGAGTGAGCGACGGCGGCTGTTGCGTTATGAGTTGCAACGGTTTCGGCATCAGGGAGAGGGTAGCCGTTTTCTGTTCTTCTACCTGAGCAGCGTCGATCAGCGCAATCATATGCTGGCGCGACAAATGGACGCCGAACACCCGTTTCATGATGAGAACACGCCGCCAGATCTCGCCAATGCCATGCGTGCCACTTATAAAGAGGTGGATGAGATGGTCGGTTGGGTTCTCGAGAACCTCGATTCGCAAACCCGGTTTATCGTCATGTCGGATCACGGATTCGCACCGTTTCGCCGGCAGGCTAACCTGAATTCATGGCTGGAACAAAATGGCTATTTGAAGCTGAAAAATCCAGCGCGTCGTGCCGACTACGAGTGGTTGCTTGGCATCGATTGGAGCCAGACGCGCGCCTTCGGGATTGGTTTGAATTCCCTGTACCTGAATGTCAGGGGCCGCGAGAAAAACGGTATTGTTGCGCCCGGCGAGCGCGAGGCACTGGCGCGCAAGATTGCCGCGGAACTCGGAACCTGGACGGACCCCGAAAACGGCAAAGCAGTCGTGACGCAGCCACTGGTGCGCGAGGATATTTATCATGGTCCACACGTTGACGAAGCGCCGGACATCATCGTCGGCTATGGCCGCGGTTATCGCGCGTCCTGGGCAACATCGAGCGGAAAAATTCCGGCCACGCTGATCGAAGATAACGATAAAGAGTGGAGCGGCGATCATTGCATGGATTCCCGGGTTGTACCGGGCGTCTTGTTATCGAACCGGCCACTGCAAGGTGAAGATGCGGATCTTCGTGATATGCCGGTATCGATTTTGCAACACTTCGGGATCAAGGCGCCGTCACAGATGAGTGGTCGGGCGGTCTTTTAATCGGCAAACGGCGACGGCAAGGGAAAATTATGTTGGGAAGCAGAAAAGTAAAGATCGATAAAGATCTGTGGGAAAAAATTAAGCATCTCTCCGAGGCTGCCGGTTACTCCTCCCCGGATGAGTTCGTGATGCATGCGCTTGAGAAGCAGATTGCTGAATTTGACGATGCTGAGACGGATGAGGAGATCAAGAAGAAACTCCAGGGCCTCGGATACATCAGCTAGCAGGCCGTGAAAAAGCCTCATGCGGCACAATACTGCGTTAAGAATCGGCTCACAATGCTCATGTACTTGCGTGTACACTGCGCTTGTTCGCCGATTCTTGCCTTGTCTTGCACTCGCATGAGGCTTTTTCACGGCCTGCTAGACGGTATATAGCAAGCGGGGGCTGGCCACTGATGCAATTCATTAATCGTGCGGTTAACGCGGTCTTCGATGCCTGGCTGTGGCCATTGCAGAGTTTCTCGGCGACCTGGCAAATAATTATTACGGCCTTGCCTGTCACGGTATTTGCGTTGTTGGTGTTTCGATTCGCGTCGAATCAGGAAGGAATCACCAACGTGAAGAATAAAATCAAAGCCTATCTGCTTGAGCTTTGGCTATACAAGGATGATTTGGGCATCCTTTTTCGGGCTCAAGGTCAGGTTTTCCGATATTCACTGATCTATTTGCGCTATGCACTCGTGCCGCTGCTGATCATGATTGTGCCATTGGCATTGGTCATCGTGCAGATAGAATCTCTTTACGCATTTCGCGGCCTGCAACCCGGCGAGTCGGTGATTCTGGCTGTCACGGTTGCCGAAACAAAAAACCTCGATGAGCTTGGCGCCGATTTGTCTCTGCCTGACGGTCTGGTTCAGGAAACACCAGCACTGCGGATCGATTCTTCGCGCCAGGTAATCTGGCGGATTCGCGGCGAAACGCCCGGTCAACATGCGCTGGTGATACGGTCAGGCGATCTGGAAATCACGAAGCAAGTCGTTGTCGGTGAATCGAATACCCGTCTGGCGCCGGTTCGCTACCGTGACGGGGATTGGCGCATGCTCGGCTATCCGGCGGAAAGGCCGATCGAGGTCGAAGCAGGAGTGCTGGCGGTCGAGCTGCCTTATCCACGCGGCCGCGGTGAATTTGCCGGCTTGTCCAGCGCGACGTGGATATTGATGGCCGCTACCCTGGTTATGGGATTCGGTCTACGCGGATTTTTCGGCGTCACGTTCTAGCAGGGCCCAGGCGGGCCGAACCGGCTATGGCCTTCCGGTCGACCCGCCATGGCTTCGCGTTAGAGACCAAGCATTGCCTGTAATGTTGCCAAGGGGATTAACAACGCGATTACGGCAAGCATGATCTCGTCTCGGCGATCTGTAACTTGGAGTGCAATAAGGTCCAGCATGTCGTCAACTCCTGAATTCGGTCATTTCAAATTGGGAAATAAAATTGAGGCCCATATCGAGGCGCTGACTTGCACCAGGACGCGTCAGGACTCCTGAGTCAGTTCAGCCTCGGATTCTTCTTCTACTTTCGGTCGTTTTGGATTGCTGCTCGTCCAGCGGCCGTCGGTCGTCACGAGTTGTTCAACTTTCCCCCGCTTGATGTAGCAGTACGATTTCAGTGGTTCATCGCCATCGGATACGTTAAACCAGGCTTCATAGCTGTTGCCGCGCGGCTTAATCTTTTTCAGAGCGACGTCGCTATAATCCCGGTCTTCGGCCTCGGCAATCGCGGCTCTGCAGGTCTTAACAGTCTCGTCAGCATTGGCGCCCCAGGCATTACCGAACGCCAACAGCAGTAAGACGATAGCAAGCCCATTCGTGTAGGTATTGTCCATTTTCAATGTCTCCATATTTTCCGTAAACGCGCGCCATACTTGATGATGTGATAATAGTGATCACAGCCGGTGAATTCCTTTCTGAGCCGTAACAGCCTGTAACATTTTGTAACGGTGTTATCCCTTAGTAATTCAAAGGGTTAGAATTCGATTGCGAAGAGGCATTTCACCGTACGGCAGAAAGGCGGATGTTCGATCGGCGTAAGCTGAAAACAGTGGTAAACGATGCAAAAAATTCTACTCATCGATGATGATGAAAAACTCGGCACGTTGTTGAGCACCTATTTCGAGCGTTTCGATTTAGAGCTTGTCGTCGCCACGCTTCCTTCGGTCGGGCTCGAAAAACTACAGAGCGAGCAGCCGGACCTGGTCATTCTCGATGTGATGCTTCCGGAACAGGATGGCTTTGAAGTCTGTCGTACGATTCGTAAGTCGAGCAGCGTGCCGATCATCATGTTGACAGCTCGCGGAGAGGTTACCGATCGGATCGTCGGCCTGGAAATCGGCGCCGACGATTATTTACCCAAACCTTTCGAGCCACGGGAGTTAGTCGCGCGCATTCAGAATGTGATGCGGCGAAGTAGCAGACGAGCGCAGGATGGAGATGAGTTACGCTACAAGGATCTGGTGGTGAACGTCGAGCGACATACGGTTGAGTTGGAGGGCCAGCTACTGGAACTGACGACCATGGAATTTCAGTTGCTTGCTCTGTTCGCGGCTAATCCGGGACGGACCTACTCGCGTGACGAAATACTCAATGAGTTACGCGGCATCGACGCCCAGATCTTTTCGCGGTCCGTGGATATATTGGTCAGCCGGCTGCGACAGAAGTTGAACGATACAACCAAACAAGCCCGCTTTATTAAAACGGTCTGGGGTACCGGCTATACGTTCGTCGGCGAAGAGGCGCCGCGGGCATGATTCGCCGGTTTATACACGGCATTGGACATTCACTGTCGGCGCGTCTGCTCGGCATATTTCTGGTCACCTCGTTGGTATATGGCTTTGCATCGCGATATGCCGTCGATCTGGTGCTGGATCAGCATTACCTGCGCGAGGTTATAAGCGCCCACATTGCGTTGCACATGAACTATCTCGTGCAGGACCTGGGTTCCCCACCGGACGTCGAAAAAGCCCGGAGCATCGTCGAAGAACACCCAATGGATATTCGCATTGTTGGCCCCGGAATCGATTGGGTGTCTGACCCCGAATTTCCGACGCTCGCCGAGTTGCAGGACAACATGGAACCGGGTCAGCCACATATGTTTTTCGACCAGGTTGACCAGGCCGGTCCGGATGCACCCGTCTGGATGGAAACTCTGAAGAAAATGTATTTTACGCGGTACAAAGAGCACTCATTCATCATGATACAGAAGGGGGAGTTCCGGATCGTGATCGCGTCGCCGAAGATCGCCCGTCAAACGCCGATGTCCGATTTGACGACGCCGATCATCGGTCTGATTTCGATTCTTGTTCTGGCCGGCTGTTTTTTCACGGTGTCCTGGCTGATTCGCCCGATCCAGTGGATCAAGGAAGGCGCCCGGCGGGTTGGGCAGGGCGAACTGGATTATCGGATACCCGTAAAGCGGAGAGACGATCTTGGTGATCTGACGGTCGACATCAACCGCATGGCTGATGATGTTCAGGGCATGCTGGAAGCGAAACAGCAGATGTTGCTGGCCATCAGCCACGAGTTGCGTTCACCGTTGACTCGAACCAAGGTGGCCCTGGAATTTCTTGACGATAAAAAAACCCGGCAAAGTATTCTCGACGATGTACGGGAAATGGAGCGTCTGATCACGGATTTGCTGGAAAGCGAACGCTTGAATACAAGGCATTCAAGACTGCAGCGTAAATCGGTGGATCTCCGCAAGCTGGTCAGTGATCTCGTGTCATCTGAGTTCGCGGCTGAGCGGAGTCAAATCCGGCTCAACTTGCCGTCCGGTCCGCTCTTGTGTGATGTGGACGACACGCGCATTCGCCTGCTCATCAAGAATCTCATCGACAATGCGTTATGTTATGCGCCGTCCGAAGACAATGAAATCACTGTCACCGCAGAGAGGAAACCCGGTGAAATATCGATTCAGGTCATCGATCAGGGTTGCGGTATGTCACCCGAACAGGTCGAACGGGCGACAGAACCTTTCTACCGTGCCGATCCGGCGCGCTGCCGCAACACCGGCGGATTCGGGCTGGGCCTGTATCTCTGTCGGCGGATTGCCGAAGCACACGGCGGAACCCTCGACATTCGCAGCGAAGAGGGGCGTGGCACACAGGTCACATTGAGATTGCCGGCGCCTGAAGAGGTTACAGCGGAGCCTGACCGGAATGTGGGTTAAGCCGTGCTTGCGCAGCGTCGGCTACGGTTGTTTTCTGGGCGTGATCGCGGCATGCGGGAGTCTCAACGGCGGTATTGATGATCCACTGCCGTCCTGGCAGGAAGGTGTAGCCAAGCAGGCCATAACTGACTTTGTCGGCAGGGTCACAGATCCCGAGCACGCCGATTTTGTTGCACCCGCAGACCGGGTTGCCGTATTCGATAACGATGGCACGCTGATAATCGAGCGGCCGACCCTGGTCCAGTTTGAATTTCTTTACGCGCGAATTAAAGCTCTCGCCGCCGAGCATCCGGACTGGCGGACGACACAGCCATTTCAGGCAGTGTTGGAGGATGACCGAAAACTGCTGGCGGAGATGGGCTACCGGAAGCGTGGCGCCCTCGTTACGGCAGGGCAGGCGAATATCAGTCAGGATGAGTTTCAGCGTACCGCGATGGATTTTCTTGCGGACGGGGAGCACCTGCGATATTCGGCGCGCTATGTCGATCTCGTCTATCAACCGATGCTGGAATTAATTCGTTATTTGCAGGCGCACGAATTCAAGGTATTTATCGTCTCCGGCGGGGGCATAGAGTTTATCCGCAGCTATGCAGAGGACGTGTACGGCGTGCCGAAAGAGAACGTCATTGGCTCCAGTATGAAAGCCGGGCTTCGCGAGCAGGATGATCGCCTGGATGTATACCGTAAGCCCGGTTTCAGTTCGATGAATGCCGGTCGTTTCAAGCCTGTCAATATCCGGCTGCATACAGGCCGCCGGCCCATCTTTGCGATAGGCAATTCTGATGGCGATCTGGATATGCTGCGGTACACGCATACCGGTTCCAGGCCGTCACTGGTCTTGCTGATACAGCATGACGACCCTGTTCGGGAATACGAGTATGCGGATGAGTCGAGCCGGGTCCGGGAAATCGCCACTGAACGCGGTTGGCCGGTGGTCAGCATGCGTGACGATTTCAGAATCGTTTTTTCAGCGGCAGTGCCATGATGAAGGCGGCAGTGCTGGTCCTGAGTTTACTGGTCGGTGCAGTGGCTATCGCTCAGGAGCGCGCCGCTAAAAAGGTTTATCGATTCGAGATAACGCCATTTGCCGGATACAGGGTGGGTGGCACTTTCGAGGATGAATTATCCGAGGCGGAGCTGGATCTCGATGATGGCGGCAGCTACGGTGTGGTTCTGAACATGCGGGAATCAGCGAACACCGAATGGGAGCTCGGTTACAGCCATCAGAACACGAATATCGACACAGGCGCTGTCACGAATGGCGGTGGCAAACTCAATCTGGATGTTGATTATCTGCAGATTGGCGGGACCTATATTGGTCCAAGCGACCTGGCGCGACCATTTCTGGTCGCCACGGTGGGTCTGGCGCAGCTTGATCCGAAGGATGACGCATTTGACAAGGAAACTTATTTTGCTTTTTCTATCGGCGGCGGCTGGAAATTTTGGCCGGCCAAACGTCTTGGATTGCGGCTCGAGGGACGATTCTATGGGACGGTTCTGGACAGCGACAGCAAAATATTCTGCACGTCGGGTCCTGAAGGCAGTGGTTGTCTGATCAGCACCAAAGCAGAGGTTTTGTGGCAATGGGAAATGATGCTGGGCGCGATAATGCGCTTTTGAAGGGCACTCAGGATGCGCGGAAATAATCCAGTGAAAGTTTCAGGGATTCCTGTATTCGATACGCATCGCCCTCCAGCAGGGGCTGCTGACTTTCTCGATATGAGGCGAGTCGTTCAGACAGGCGTTCAGCCTGGCTACGTCGTTCCTGGAAGGCTTCTCGCTGAAAAAAGGATTCGCGATCACCGCTGTCCATGTCCGGCCGCATATAAGCTTCAATCTCAGCGACCAATCGACTGATTTCGGCGCGGAATTGTTCGATAAAGTTTCTCGGAGCGAGGCATTGACCGTGTTCCCGTCAAACAAGCTGGCATTTTACCGGCTGCGGCCGACGGGCTCAGTGGTTTGGGTCACATATCAGGAAATTCTACGTATCAGAAATTCCCCGCTGCTGTGGTATAGTCCGCGCCGTTTTTAGTCAGATCAGCAGACAGATAAATGGCGACGATTTACGTGACGGACCGTGAAGGCAACGAGCATGTGCTCGAGGCGGAAACGGGGCTATCCATTATGGAGGCTATTCGGGAAATTGATGGCGGCGTCGAGGCGTTGTGTGGCGGCATGTGCTCCTGTGCGACCTGTCACGTATATATAGATGCACCGTGGTCTGAACAGTTGACCAGTGCCCGCGACGATGAGCTCGAACTTTTGGAGGACACGGAATGTTTTCAGCCCGCAGGATCCCGGCTGTCGTGTCAGGTCATCATGACCGATGAGATAGATGGGATGCGTCTGACTGTCGCACCGGAAGAATAAGCGCGGGGAAAGGGTGTCGGACACCATTTTCATGGCTTTTTTTGCCTGCCTGGCGTGGATTTGCCGGGCTTGACGGTTGTAAACTGCCGGCTGCGTGGGGGGCCGTAGCTCAGCTGGGAGAGCGTCGCGTTCGCAATGCGAAGGTCGGGAGTTCGATCCTCCTCGGCTCCACCACTTTATCCGCGTCCACCTTCGTAAAATCTGCAGGATAAGCCTCCTTGGCATTACTGTGACACAGTCCACGTTTCCTGCTGCGGACCGGTTTATGTTGCCGTAAGGAAAGTTTTGGTCTGGTCTCATAGTA
>PVMK01154183.1_pt1 | contig 108616 bp, 109 predicted proteins | sample 1853481 | NCBI WGS metagenome assembly PVMK01 (sample SAMN08533507, study PRJNA380276) | Marine sediment metagenome, whole genome shotgun sequencing project.
AGCGTGCCGTTAGTCCTCCTCGCCGGTGTCGGCATCGTCGCCGCGCTACCGGACGGGTCCACGGTGTCCGATAAGACCACGCCGTCGGACGACGATCTCGGGCTTCTGGTTCCTACCTATGCGCCTCCGGTGCCTCGCGGCGATCCCAACCCCACCGGCCCCTCATTCTACGGCACGCGTCCCTTTTATAGCTATCTGCTTTCCTTCGATTCCGGTCCAACCCCGGCGCAACTTGAGTCTGACGCACTGCTAGACTCGCTCTCACCCGGTGTGAGGGCCAGCTACGAAGCCGCGCTGTTGGCCCAAGTGGATGCCCAGAAGCGGGAGCACGAGCGAGACGAGGCCGAGTACGCGGTCTTTATAGAAGAGCACCTTCGGCGCTTGAAGGAGTAGCGACCCGCAATCGCTACCGGTTCCTAACGCAGATCGGGGTGACGCATCGACCCCTCAAGGTCGCGCAGGTCGATGGCGATTACTTCGAGGAGTTGAGCTAGGCCGCCTACGGCTGCACCTCAAACGCACCCACGTCGCATATCGCGCCACCCGTCTACTCGGTCCTACTCGCGGCTTGCTGCTCGAGCAGTTCGAGGACGGCCCCAAGCTACTCGGCTCCTAGTTGTTCATGTTCTTCTCCGGACAGCCTCGGCAATGGTGTCGGGGCTGTTTTTTCACGGACGTGTCGCGGCGTGATAACAAGGTCGCGACATGGCAGCCAAGCGAGCTCAAAAGAAGTCGGGATCAACCAAGAAGCGCACTTCGCTTTCGAAGAAGAAGAGGGCAACCGGGCCAGCGCCGAAACCGAAGCCGCAGAAGCCCAAGATCGGACAGGCGTTCAAACCGGAGCCGAAACCGAAGCCCGAGCCCAAGAAGACGGCGACGAGGAAGAAGGCCGCGAGACGTGGGGCCTAGCTGTTGCTCTGTCGCGGTGACGCGAATCGCGGGTCGCGAGGATGCGCTCAAGTTGTTTGCCGCTCGAACTACGGCTGCACCTCAAACGCCGCGTCGACGCCCCGTGCTCTCTTTATCAGGGATTGTTGGTCCAACCGTAGAGAAGGAGGGTGCCTCCGCGATGCCGTTTCGCTGATAGCTCGAACCACCAGCCGTCTTTGTTCTTCGGTCCCGACCAGTCGTAGTGTCCGCTCCGCTTCACGTAGGGGACGCCGGTGATCTTCGTGATCGCCTTGACGGTCGCTTCCCATTTTGCGGGACGGAACCACGTATAGGACGAGACTACGTTGCCGTTGCTGCGCATGAACGAGAGGGACAACTGGTAGGTGTCCGACTTGCACTCGATATCGCGGCGCTTGTCGTCCTTCTTGTCGCTGTATACGCCGCCCTCGACGAGCAACTCGCAGAAGTCCTTCACGAACTTCCGCCCCCGTGCGGGGTCGGCGTCGGCCTCGTGATACGCGGCGGTCATGGACTTTATGGCCATCTCAATGTCAGTCAGTTCGCCTTCGGCGCTTGCGCCGGATGCGCTGAATACGATCGCGAGCGCGAGCAGTAGTGTTGGTCTCTTCCTCATTCAAACCAGCCTTCCACCTCGCGCCAGATAACGACGACGAGTGCTACCGCTCTTCTGGATTCCTTGCTCTCGTCCACAGCGCACCCTTCGCCTGACTCGTAAGGGCGTGATCACCACGCTACGAGTGGAGCTCAAGAGCGGCCGACCTTCGGGGGACGGCAACGAAGGACGAACTCCGGCTGGGACAACGCGTTGCCAGCCCGGTTGAAGTAGACCGCCGCCCTTCTTGGGCCCAAGTCAAGGACGTCGCTCGTGCCCGAGCCGTCGAGGTCTGCAAAACGAATGCGCCTAGTTCGAACTCACTCGTTTCGTCGAAGCGGAGGCTACCCGCCAGATTCAGGTGCTGATCGAACAGAGTCGCGATGCGATCACGCGGGCCGTGGCCGATGGCGATCTCGACGACACCGTGGCGTCGGCGCTTCAGAACAAGCTCAACGACACCGCTACGCGCATCACCGATGGGGAGCTCAGGCTCGGTGCCAACGACTTGATCGGGGTCTGCAACGCTCTTGCGGCCGACGAGGGTGGCGCGGCCGGCGAAAACTGATACGCACCCGCCATGGCGAACCCCACAGCAACTCTCGAAACCTCGCTCGGCAGCGTGGAAATCGAGCTCTTCACCGACCTCATGCCGACGACCGCCGGCAACTTCGTCGAGCTTGCCAAGAGCGGCTTCTACGATGGTCTTCACTTTCATCGGGTCATCAGCGGATTCATGATTCAGTTCGGATGCCCGCACAGCCGCGACGCAAACAGCCCGCGCGCCGGCACCGGCGAAAGTCCGAACGGCACCATCCAGGACGAGCACCCAGACAACGCCAAGCTCTCGAACGAGCCTGGAACGCTGTCGATGGCCAACACCGGGCGCCCGAACAGCGGCGGGTGCCAGTTCTTCATCAACACCGTGCACAACGCGAACCTCGATTGGTTCACGCCAGGCGCGTCCAAGCACCCGGTGTTTGGCAAAGTGGTCAGCGGCATGGATGTCGTCCAGAAGATCGAGACGACCCAGACCGGCGCTGGCGACCGGCCGACCGCCCCAGTGCAGATGGTCAAGATCACCGTCCACGACTGATCTGTGGCGCTGGGGATACGGTCGGAGCCCTAGCTCGACCCTCGTCACGAAGATTGATAAACTTCGTGACGATGCACGTCTTCCGTCTTTGTATGGTGCTTCTAGTGGCGACAGCCGTGAGCGCCTGCTCCGACAACTTCGTGCCGCCACCTCCGGCAGGCGGCGCTGCTGGAACCGGCGGCCAGGGTGGAATCGGAGGAGCAGTTCCGATGGGCGCCTGCAACAACACAGACGATGTAGCCGCTTTGGCGGTGCTCGTGCCGAGCAACGCGCGACAGGTCGCGGCGGACTGTGGCCTCAAGTCCTGTAGCGCCGAGAGTGGCTTGCAGGACCCCTTCACGACATGCGTGAGTGATTGGGTCGAACAAGCGGTTGCAGGTCTGTCGTCGGACTGCTCGAATTGCTACGGAGACTTCACATGGTGCAGCATGGCTTGCCTAGGCCTCTGCGACGTGAACTCGTGCGACCCTCTCTGCATCGCTTGTCTGAGCACCTCCAGTGCCGGGTGCATCCAAGAGCTCAACCAGTGCGCTGGCCGCATGTCGAACGACTGTCCAGGCGACACCTGAGCTCAGCTCCGCTAGCTGCCCTTCTGCTGCCAGCGGCTCTCCGTCAAGGTCATCCCTTCGATCGACTTCCGCGGAAACATTTCCTCGTAGGTGCGCTGGTACCCCGTCTTGGCTATCCGCCAAACGCCATCGTCGCCCTTGCGATACTCGTCTTCGTAGAACCCTGCGCCGTGGATGATCATGTCGAAGCTCGTGTCGATGACGTAGTCCTGGAGGCACCAACGCCCAGTCGCCGTGCGCTCGTCGACGAGGTCGATCTCCGGCTGACTGACGACGTGGCTCGAGTGGAAGCTGTCCGCCCCCATCGCGCCCTGAAGGAACTTCAGAATCGCATCCCGGCCGTCGAACGAGAACTTGCCGCTGCTGTAGGCCGCCGTGGCGTCCTTGGTGAAGCACTCGCGAAGCTCGTCCCATTCCTTGGTGTCGAGGCAGCGCTGGTACTTGTACTTGAGGCGTTTGATCGCCTCGAGGTCCTTCCAATCAATGTCCAAGGTCACTTCCTTGAGTACCACATCTGTGGGCCGGGGTGCACGAGGCGATGGCAAGTTGCTCCAACTCGTGGCATCAGGGCCCTTCGGAGAGGGAGACATCGGCCATGGTTGAATATGTCGTGAAATACGCGTTGCCATTGCTCGCGGTGGGCTTGATTGCGGTCGCTGGCGGAGGGTGCGGCAAGAGCAAGACGATGCGGGGGTCTGAAGTCGGGGGCGCCGGCAGGGGCTGCTACCAATACAAGACCAAGGACAAGACGTTCAAGCACGTCAGCCAGCAGGCCACGATCGAGACCAAGTGGTACGACGAGTGGACGTCCCTTCATGGCAAGACACTTCCAGATCCACTGCCACCTCCCGACATTTGGCAGCATCCCAAGCTGTCGAGCCGCTACGCAGCCACGATGCACGAGAACAGCTTCGCCACCGACGTGAGCGTCGAGCCGGGCCCGATGCCCAACGAAGCCAAGGTGGAGTATTTTCACGTGCTCGAGAAGGGCACGAAGCTTTCCGGGATGTCGCCCTTCTTCACTTTCCTCGACGACAGCACGGTCGTGACGATTTCGTTTGGGCGAGACTCGGCAATGCTGCTCATCGTCGACATCACGGAGGGGGCGCGTGTGCTCGACTACGTCGCACTTCCTGGACGGGGGAGCAAAGCCCTGGAGCTTGCCAAGAAGTCGGCGCGCATGGCGATGTTCCGGGACACCTCGGGCGGGGCATACTCGTACCTGGACGCGAACGGCAGGGTCTACGTCCCCGGCGCGGACAATACGGTCATTCGGATCACTATCCGCGACCACCGGGTGGTTCGTGATGAGATGGTGATGCTGGACCTCAACAGAGAGATCGAGAAGGGCAGTTGGATCACCAAGGCAATGGACCACCCGGACAACCACTTAACTGCGCTCATGCCGGACGCGGACGGCCGCGTGTGGTTCACTTCGAAGTTTGGAGTCGTGGGCATCATTCAGGTCGACGAGACCAAGGGCGTTTGTCCGTCCGTCTACACCACGTCCATCGCCCAATTCGCGTTGGGCGATAAAATGCACCACTACTACCCGAACGAACTCCCCGAAGGCGGCGAGGAGTTCGTCGAGCGCGTCAAACAGTCCGAAAAAGACGGTACGATCGTCGACAAGACAATCCAGTTCCGCCACGAGGCCATGGAACTCTTCGATGTCGTCGATGACGACGAGCCCTTCGAGCAGATCCAGAACTCCTTCTCGGTGGGTCCAGACGGAATCTACATGGTGACGAATGTCGGACTCTACAAGCTCTGGTTCAACGAGAAGACGAGGCACATCGAGCTCGATCCGAAGTGGGCACCCAACTACGCGAAGGGCGATCTGTTCTACGAGAACGACCGCAAGATCAAGCCAGGTCATCTCAACAACGGGAGCGGAACGACGCCGACCTTGATCGACGACCGCTTCGTCGCGATCGTCGACAATGCGCCGGGGCACGTGAATCTGAACATCTTTCGTCAAGAGGACGGCACGCTGCTGAGCAAGTTGCCGCTCTTCGAGTCGGGGGCTGGTGCGGTCGAAAACTCGGTCGTGGCTTACGGAGACCATCTGATCGTCGGAAACACCTACGGATACGTCGATCCATTCATCGAGAATCCCACCGCCGGGGGCATTGCACGCTTCGACTACGATGAAGCGAAGGACGAGTACGTAGTCCGCGAGGGCTGGCCCGCCGTCGGCCACTTCGACGGAAAGACCGCGACTCCGAAACTCTCGACGGCCAACGGCCTGTTCTACGTCTACCACCGCGTCATGCTCGCCGAAGGCCACCACGACTGGCAGCTGACCGCTCTCGACTTCCACACGGGCTGGCGCGTCTTCAGCATCAAGGGCTTCTTCGAAGGAGACGACTTCAACGACAACGTGAGCGGGATTGTGAAGAAGAAGACGCTCGGCAAGGAGGACTACGGCAAGAAGGTCTTCAACAACATCTGGGGCACCTTCTCGTTTGGCCCAAGAAACAGCATCTTCATCGGCACCTATCGAGGGTACGTGCGATTCTCGTCTGCGCCCGGATTGCCTAGCGAGGCGCAGCCTCAGCCTTGAGTAGAGTTGCCGATGCGCGGCCGCGTCGGTAGATGCTCAGACCGCCGCCTCGGCGAACGCCGGGTCACTTGCGAACCGTGCAACGTGATGCTCCTCGTCTCCGAACAGGGCGTTCAGTGCATACATCCGCTTGAAGTAAAGCCCGATGTCGTGCTCGTCGGTGACGCCGATACCGCCGTGAAGTTGCAGCGACTGCTGTGCGACCCAGATGCCACCGGTGGCGAGCTGATACTTCGCCGCGGAGATATCAGCGCGCCGGGTGTTGTCGTCGTCGCCGTCCGCGCGAACCATCGAAGCCATCGAGATCGAACGAAGGAGCTCCGTTTCGGCGTACATGTCGACAGCGCGGTGTTGGAGGGCCTGGAACGAGCCGATCTTGACACCGAACTGTTCGCGCGTGCCGAGGTAGTCGACCGTCATCTGAAGCATCGTCGCAGCGATCCCGACGCTCTCCGCGACTGCGGCGGCAGCGGCGTAGTCCATCGTGCGGTCGAGCACGGCTGCTCCCGAGCCTTCCTCGCCGAGACGCGCATCGTCCGCGACGGCAACGTTGTCGAGCTTGATGAAGGCGGACTTTTGTCCGTCGATCGTCTTGGCGACCGTCACGGTCACGCCTTCGGCCTCCCTTGGCACGACGAATAGTGTCACGCCTCCAGGCGCCTTGGCCGAGACGATCAAATGGTCAGCGTGGTGCCCGTTGAGCACCCAAATCTTCTCACCCGAAAGCTTGTAACCACTTCCATTGGAGGTTGCGGTCGTCTCGATCGCGCGGACGTCGTAGCGGCTTTGGGCCTCGGAGTACGCAAGCGCGAGCGTGGACTCGCCTTCGATCATCGGCGTCAGAAACGCTTCGTGTTGCGCAGCGTTGCCGGCTCTGGCGAGCGTCATCCCAGCAAGCACGACGGAAGCCAGATACGGTTCCGGCACGAGCGTGGTCGCGAGGTTCTCTAGAACGATGGCGCATTCGATGAAGGTGCCGCCAAAGCCCCCGGCCGATTCTGGGAACGGAACACCGAGCCAGCCGAGCTCGCCCATCTTGCGCCATACCGCGGGGTCATAACCAACATCGTCGTCGCGAAGCTTGCGAAATCGTGCGACAGGCGACTCGTTCCTGGCGAAGCCGGAGACTGTCTTAGCGAGCATTTGTTGATCTTGATCGAGATCGAAGTCCATCTTGGAAGCACTCCTAGGTCGGTGTTGCCGTTCAGCGGCTTGGTAGCTGGAGAATCATCTTCGCGATGACGTTGCGTTGAATTTCGTTAGAGCCGCCGTAGATCGTAGCGGCTCGCTCGTAGCAGAAGTAGGGCCCGATCGATTCCTCGACGGGTGGGCAAAGGCCCTCGTTGTACCAGGTGAGGGCGCTCTCACCCATGACCTCCATCGCAAGCTCGGTAAGCTCCTGGATGAGTTCGGTTCCAACGAGCTTCAAGATCGAAGACTCGGGCCCTGGCATCTTCCCCTTCTGCTGATCGGCGAGCGCGCGGTAGCTCACCATGAGGTGAGCGCGGAACCGCATCTCGAGCCGCGCGATCTTGGCGCGCCAAACCGGGTCTTCCAGCATTGGGCGCCCGTTGACGGTCTTGGTGGCAGCGATGCGCTTGAGCTTCTGCAAAACGCTTCTCGACGGCCCAATCATCGCCAGCAGTGTCCGCTCATGGCCGAGCAACGCCTTGGCCATCGTCCAGCCCTGATTGATGCCGCCGACCACGTTCTCTTTTGGAACTTTCACGTTGTCGAAAAACGTGTCGCAGAAGGCCGGGGTGTGACCGAGCGTCAACATGGGCTTCACCTCGACGCCCGGGCTCTCGAGGTCGATCAGCAAGAAGGTGATCCCAGCCTGCTTCTTGACCGAAGAGTCGGTGCGCACGAGGCAGAAGACCCAGTCGGAGTACTGGGCGTAGGAGGTCCATGTCTTCTGTCCATTCACGATGAAATGGTCGCCCGCATCCTCGGCGGTCGTCCGCAACGACGCGAGATCGCTTCCCGAGCCCGGCTCCGAGTAGCCCTGACACCAGATCTCTTCAGCGCTGAGGATTTTCGGAAGAAATCGCTCTTTCTGCGCATCGGTTCCGTAGCTGATGATCAGCGGACCCACCATCGACAGACCAAACACGGAAAGCTGTGGTGCGCCGGCAAGCTCCGTCTCCTCGTTGAAAATGAAACGCCTCGCGGCGTCCCAACCCGTACCGCCGACTTCCTTCGGCCAGTGGGGCGCCACCCATCCCTTGGCATGAAGAATTCTGTGCCATTCAGCGGAGTCTTCGGGGGTGAAACCTCCCGCTCCTTCTGCCTTGAGACGCATCTCCTCGGGCATCGCTTCCTGAATCCAGGTACGAACCTCCTGCCGAAACGCCTCCTCTTCCTCTGTGAACGTCAGATCCATGAGCGTATGCGTGACACAGACGTGCACGAAACACCAACCTGTACGAATGCAGGGAAACCCTGTAGGAAACTCTCCACTGGAACCCCGCCGTGACGATCGAGCTCGTATTCCTACCGTTCGCTCTCGTTGTCATTGCCGCGTACACCGTTCAGACGGCGACAGGGTTCGGGGCCATGCTGGTATGTGTGACCTTCGGAGCCCAGCTCATCGGCCTCGAGCAAGTCATTCGCTTGATGGTTCCACTGTCGTTCCTTCAGACCGGATACATCGTGATTCGCCATGGCGATGGCATCGAATGGGGCTTACTCCTCAAGCGGGTCGCGCCGCTGATGATCCTCGGGATGGGGTTTGCGTTTCTCCTTCTCACCAAGGTCGGTGGGCCGTGGCTGGGGCTGGCATTCGGCCTGATGGTGCTCGCGCTGTCGGCTCGTGACCTGTATCATCTTCGCGCCGCGATCGCGGGCCCCGAAAAACCGATCTCGAGGGCCGCCTCCGTGGCAGCCCTGCTGGGTGCGGGCGTCGTTCACGGCATCTACGCGTCCGGCGGCCCGATGCTGGTGTACGCCGTCGGGCGCGAGGGGCTCGGCAAGAAGGAGTTCCGCAGCACGCTCAGCATGGTGTGGATCGTGCTCAACGTGATCCTGGTCACGCGCTTCATTCTCGCTGGAGACTATGACCGGGTAGTCGCGCTCGATGTCCTGATGCTCGTACCGACCGTTCCATTGGGCATCCTGCTGGGCGAGTGGGTGCACCGCAAAGTCGACGAGCGACGCTTCAGAATCGCGGTGTTGGTGCTCCTCATCGCGGCTGCAATTTCACTGATCGTGCGATATAGTGCGCAGCTGCTTTGAGTTGGGAGAACACGCATGTATGACCTGAAAATCGTAGGTGGAACGATCGTAGACGGATCGGGCCAAGATCGGTACACGGGTGACGTCGGGATCAAAGACGGCAAGATCGTCGACGTCGGCAAGTGCGAGGGCTCCGCCACGGAAACCATCGACGCGAACGGTGCCATTGTAGCTCCCGGCTTCGTCGACATCCATACGCACTACGACGGACAGATCAGCTGGGACGAGGAGCTGGCTCCTTCATCGATTCACGGTGTAACGACCTGCGCGATGGGCAGCTGCGGGGTCGGCTTCGCACCGGTTCGGCCGACGGACCACGCCAAGCTGATCGAGCTGATGGAAGGCGTCGAAGACATCCCCGGCACTGCCCTCGCAGAAGGGATCAGCTGGGGCTGGGAAAGCTTCCCGGACTACATGAACGTCCTCGACCGGATGCCGCACACGATCGACTTCCTCGCACACGTTCCTCACGATGCGCTTCGCGTGTATGTGATGGGCGAGCGCGCCGTGCACGACGAGGCCGCCAATCCGGAAGACATCGCGGAGATGCGACGACTGTTGCGCGCGGCTCTCGAGGCGGGGGCGATCGGATTCAGCACTGGCCGAAGCGACAACCACCGGAGCGCCGTAGGCGATTGGACTCCCGCCTCTGAAGCCGCGGGCGAGGAGCTTGCCGGGATCGCCGAGGCTTTCGTGGGATTGAACCATGGCGTGCTGCAGGCGGTGAGCGACTTCAACATCCTGCACGGCGACGATCACTTCGATGCCGAGTGGGGTGTCCTCGAGCAGATGCTTGGCGCGGCGGGCGGCCGGCCGATGAGCGTCTCGACGATGCAGCGTGATCACAGCCCCGAGCAGTGGCGGTGGATCCTCGACCGCGCTTCGCAGGCCAAGGAGAAGGGTTTCGACGTTCGTTGCCAGGTCGGCGCGCGTGGAATCGGCGTGATGCTGGGCCTTCAGGCGACGTTCCATCCGTTCATGGGCTTCCCGAGCTACAAGGCGATCAGCCATTTGCCGCTCGCCGAGCGCGTGAAGGCCATGCGCGATCCCGAGCTCAGAGCGCGCATGATTCAAGAGAAGAGCGATCCGGTCGCGGGCGACGGAAGCATGCTCCCTCCGCTTGCCGACTTCTTCTTGTCCAACCTCGATATGGTCGCGATGCGGCTATTCCGCCTGGGGGAAAAGCCCAACTACGAGCCATCCCCGACCGAGAGCTTTGGTGCGACTGCAATGAGCCGAGGCGAGCCCGTGCTGGGCTTGATCTACGACGCGATGCTCGAAGAGGATGGCGAAGCGCTGCTCTACTTCCCTGTCTACAACTACACCGGGATGAACCTCGACGTCGTGCACGAAATGCTGACACATCCGCTCGCCCTCCCCGGCTTGAGCGACGGCGGCGCGCACGTCGGCACCGTCTGCGACGCGAGCTTCACCACGTTCCTGATGACGCACTGGGCTCGAGACCGGGAGCGCGGCCGGATCCCGCTCGAGCGCATCATCCAAATGCAGGCCCATGACACATCGCGTTTTCTCGGCTTGACCGACCGCGGGCTCCTTGCGCCCGGACGGCGCGCCGACATCAACATCATCGACTTCGACAAACTCGAGCTCCTGCGCCCAATCATGCTCAAGGACTTACCGGCCGGAGGCCAACGTCTCATGCAACATGCCAACGGTTACGTCGCGACGCTGGTCAATGGCGAGGTGATCGGCAAAGACGGAAAACTGACAGGTGCGCGGCCAGGACGGCTCGTGCGCGCAGGGAGCAACACATGACATCGCTATCGACACCCACGGCGGCGCTGGCGCTCCTTGGCGCATGGCTATGCACATCCTGTAGCAGTAGCGGAACCGACGTCGGGATGGACAGCGGCATGGAACCTGACGCGAGTCAGCCCGACCCCAAGTGCAACGGTCACGAAGAGCTCTGCGACCGGCGCTTCGATCAGGTCGCGTACCCGTTGTTCATCGATCGCGCGCGGCAATGCGAAGCAGTGGGCGACGACCTTCCGAACTTCGTAGCCGTCGACTTCTACGACATTGGTGATCTATTCGACGTCGTCGACGCGTTGAACGGCTTCTGACGGACTCGCCTCAGCAGCAGCCAAAGATTCTCAAGGCCACGATGACCTGTGCGGCGAAACCGGCGAGGAACGCCAGCGTGCGAACCCCAGGCCAGCCCATCGTCAGCGCCGGGAAGTGGACGATGCGGGCCCAGAAATAGATCTGTGTAGCAAGAAGCACCTGGGAGTCGTCCGCCTTGCCCATCGCCTGGGCCACCAGCACCAAGGTCGCGATGACGACGAGGTTCTCGACAGCGTTGTAATGCGCACGCTTGGCGCGGCGCGCCCAGAGCCGTTGCTCGAGCTCATCCTTGGGCTCGACCGGCTTGAGGGAGTTGATGATGCCAAGCGACGCCATTCGCTCGACAGCGTAAGGCATCCAGAAAATCGCAGTGAGGATGGCGCTGGCGGCAAGCCATTCGAGTGACGTCATGAGGGTTTCCTTCCGGGTAGTCCGACACGCTCAGGGTCTCACAATCGCTGCGCCTTGAAAAGAAGGGGCCGGACTTGACAGCTGATGGACACGAGGGCCAGGGTCACTTTCCGATGACAGTCCTCCTCCCTCTCCTTCTCTGTACCTGCATCCTTCTCCCTTGCTTTGCCGCGGCCGAAGAGCCCGAGAACGACGCACAGCACGAACCCGTCTGCGCCAGGGCTTCCAAAACCTGGTCTGAAGCTCTCTTGGAAAGGCTGCGCGAGGAGATCGAGTCGCACGGCCTGCCGGCAGGCAAGAAGGCCAAATAGCAGGGGCCGTGAACGTCCTCGACCGCAAGCTGTTTCGCGAAGTGGTCCGATTGCGCGGTCAGGCGCTGACAATCGCGGTTGTCGTGGCGTCGGGGGTCGCTTGCTACATCTCCCTGCAGAGCGCATGGCGGGCACTCTATGATTCGCGCGACCTCTATTACGAGACGAATCGATTCGCCGACGTGTTCGTGCACCTCGAGCGGGCCCCCAAGTCTGTTGCGGGACAGGTAGCCGAGCTTCCCGGTGTAGCCCGCGCCTACCCTCGGATCGTGGAGCGGGTGCGCTTGCCAATGGACGACCTCATTTCGCCAGCACGAGGCGACCTCATTTCGCTGCCGTCCACGGGCAAAGCTCCTCTCAACGGCTTGGTCCTTCGCGCGGGACGGAACCTGGAGCCCGGACGCTACGACGAGGTGTTGATCAACGAACCGTTTGCCAAGGCACATGGGCTCGAGCCCGGCGATCACCTCTCCGCGGTGATCAACGGCAAGCTTCGCGCGCTGCTGATCGTCGGGCACGCACTGTCTCCTGAATACGTGTTTGCGGTCGACACGGGCCTTCTCATGCCGGACGACGAGCGCTTCACTCCCCTGTGGATGCTCGATGACGCGATCGCGGCCGCCTATCAAATGGAGGGGGCATTCAACGACATCGCGGTGAAGCTCGAACCGGGCGCCAACGAGGACGCGGTGCTGGGCGCAATAGATCGAGTGCTAAAGCCATACGGCGGGCTCGGCGCGTTCACTCGAGACCGCCAGCTCTCTCATTCGATCCTCACCAGTGAAATTCAAGGGATCGAGACGCTCGTCATCTTCCTTCCAAGTGTTTTCCTCGGCGTTGCGGCATTCCTGCTGAACGTCGTATTCAGCCGGTTGGTCACATTGCAGCGTCCGCAAATCGCGGTGCTCAAGGCCATTGGCTACGGAAATCGGAGCATCGCCCTGCATTACTTCAAGATGGTGGCGATCATCGTCAGTTTCGGGGCCTTGATCGGTCTCGGACTGGGAGTCTGGTTGGGCAAAGGGCTGCTCGCGATGTATGCCGAATTCTTTCGGCTTCCCGAGATGCCACAGCGGGTTGATCTGACGGTCGCCACGAACGCGATTCTGTTCAGCCTCCTCGCCGGCGCCCTCGGGGCATCGCTTGCGGTTCGCGCGGCCGTGCTCCTCCCCCCTGCAACTGCCATGCGTCCGCCGGCGCCGGCCAAGTACAAGACCGCGGCGATCGAGCGCTGGGGACTGACGAAGAACTTCAGCCAGCCCATGCTGATGGTGTTTCGGGAGATCTGGCGCCACCCGGGACGGACAGCGTTTTCTTCCCTCGGGATCGCGCTCGCGTTGTCCATCGTGATCCTGGGGCGATTCGGCTACGACGCGTACGGTCCGATGATGCAGGTGCAGTTCGAGCGTCAGCAACGCGAAGACCTCACGGTGAGCTTCTTGGAAGCAATGCAGCAGCGGAGCCTCGGATACCTTGCGCACATACCAGGCGTCGAAGAAATCGAGGGGATTCGGACGACGGCAGTTCGGATGCGCTCTGGCCATCACTGGCGCGACACGCCCCTCATCGGTATCCCGAGGGACGCGCAGCTTCGCCAGCTGTTCAGCCTCGACTTCCAGCACGTGCCCATCCCCGAGCAGGGCGTTCTGCTGACCAGCGTTCTCGGAGAAATCCTGGACGTCCAAGCGGGAGACGTAATTCAGATCGAGCTCAAGGAAGGGGATCGCGGTGACCGAGAGCTCGCGGTAGCGGGGCTCATCGAGGAAGGCTTCGGCCTTCAAGGATACGTGTCGAAGACGAATCTGCATCGACTGCTGCGGGAGGCTCCTAGGTTCTCTTCCGCGCTACTCCGGATCGATGCATCCATGGAGAGGGAAGTTCAGTCTCGGCTGAACGACATACCCGCCATCCAAGCGGTGTCGCGAAAACGCGATGCCATCGCCAGCTTCGAGAAACAAACCGACGAAACGATGAACGTGATGACGTTCATCATGACCTTGTTCGCGACCGCCATCGCTGTCTCGATCGTCTACAACAACGCCCGCGTGAGCGTATCCATGCGAGGTCGGGACTTGGCCACGCTGCGCGTGATCGGATTCACGCGCGGCGAAATCTCGGGCATCCTGCTCGGTGAGCAGGCCGTGCAGATCGCGCTTGCCATTCCACTGGGCCTCCTCCTCGGAACCCTCGGCGCCAAAGCTCTCATCGCGTCTTGGGCCGACCCCGAGCTTTTCAGAATGCCGTTCCTCATCTCGAACCAAACCTATGCCTTTTCGGTGGTAGTGGTCCTCGCATCGGGAATCGCTAGCGCGCTATTGGTCCGCAGGAAGCTCGATCGACTAGACCTAATCGCTGTTCTGAAGACCAGGGAGTGACTCGGGCTGTTCTAATCAGCCGCCGCGGCCTCTTGGGTCTCGCGGAGCTCTTTCTCGAGCTCGGTTACCCGAGCTTCTAGCTCTTCGAGCCGCTTCCTGATCGCGACTACTTCACTATGCAGCGCCGGCCCTTCGTGTTCTCGTTGTTCTGACATGACACTCCCTTTGTCGTTAATGTGCCTCAACGGTAGACATGTGGACTCTCAACATGTGCGGCCTCGGCTTCTAGTGCGTCTACGGCGCGGGTTTCATCGAACCAAACATAGGCATCGAACTGCCAAGGACGTTGGCCCCCCGTCTTGGGTACTTGCACAGTGCAAACCGCTACACATCAAATCGCCGGCCCGCACTCCCAGACCGACTATGCGACAGGCGGGACCGTCACAATTGGAACCCAGTCTGTGAATCCAAAACAAACGTGACTTTGAGGTCCACGCGGTAGTTCACGATCTGACCGCCCTCCACCACAACCTGCTGCTCTTTGACCCATGCGCCTTTGATGTTCTGGATCGTCTTGGACGCGGTCTGGATGCCCTGATTGATGGCATCCTCGAAGCTCACTGTGGATTCGGCGCTGATTTCGATGATTTTCGCTAGAGACATGGATAAATCCCCCTCTTTTATGTCTTGCAAACAGTGTTGAACTCGTTGAGCTGCATGAACAGTGACGGCAAAGCCCGTTCTCAGACTCTCATTCGAATGCAGAATGCATGCCAGACTTGCGGCTTATCCATTTCTGCCCCCCGCGCTCATCCTGGTCTCCGACTCATGGTCACAGCTTCGCGCATATGCTGCTCTCCTGACGCAAGCGTTTCGCCGTCGACGCCACCAGCGGTTCTCTGTTTCTGCTTCACGGGTGTAAGCTCGGGGCTACGCTCCCAGAATAGAGATACGTGATGCCCTTGATCGTCCGAAAGCGCGGCGACAAATACCGGATTCTGGAAAGTGAGACCGGCAGGATCGCCAGAGGGCGAACCGGTAAGGCGCTCGACCGAGGCGGGAGCCGGAGCGCCACGTCCCTTAGAAAGCAAGCCGCTGCCATCAACATCGCCCAGGCGCGCAAGCGTGGGCACGAGATTCCAAAACCGAAATGACAAGCTCGCGAGATCTCCGGGGCACGGCTCTTGCACAGAAGTAGTGAGATGCAGAAGCCGACGACCTCAGGTCAAAATCCAATCGCGGCCGGGGAAGGCCTAGCGACTAAGGGGTTTCGTCGCGCGCATCTGATTCGGCGAAACGACCGCCATCCATCCACTTGAGCCCGGTGCAGCGCGCGCCGAGGTGCCGGCGGGCTATCGCTAGCCTTTCACGGCTCGCGTTCGTCCATGCCGTTTAGCCGAACTCTGGCATCCTGGGACCCGCATCGGTGGTCTTCTCTTCGACCTCGGTGAGTGTGCCCTCGGTCAACAGCAAGGTTCCTGCCACCGAAATGGCGTTCTCCAATGCCACGCGGACCACCTTGGCGGGATCGATGATACCGGTCTCGACGAGGTCCACGTATTGGCCTGTGCTGGCGTCAAAACCAAAGTCACCCGAGCCCGAGCGGAGGCGATCGACCACGACTCCCGGGTCGGCTCCAGAGTTCGCAGCGATCTGGCGCACCGGGGCTTCGAGCGCGCGACGCAGCACACCGACCCCGGTCTTCACGTCGCCTTCGGTGCTCTCCTCCTCTTCGGCGAGCGCGTCAGCGAGTCGGAGCAACGTGAGTCCACCGCCCGGAACGATTCCCTCTTCGACGGCGGCCTTCGTCGAGCTGATCGCATCGCCGAAGGCGTCCTTGCGCATCTTGAACTCCGCCTCGGAAGGCGCGCCTACGTGAATCACCGCAACGCCCCCGGCCAACCTTGCCAGACGCTCTTCCAGCTTCTCGCGGTCGTAGTCGGATGTGGTCTTCTCGATCTGGGTACGGATTTCCGCGCACCTGCCCTCGATCGCGGCCTTGTCTCCTGCGCCACCGATAAGCGTGGTCGTATCCTTGTCGATGACGACACGCGTGGCTGAGCCGAGGTCGCTCAACGTCACAGCTGAGAGCTTCACGCCAAGCTCCGTGGAAACGACCTGGCCTCCGATCAACGCGGAAAGGTCTTGCAGCATCGCCTTGCGCCGGTCGCCGAATCCCGGCGCCTTCACGGCAGCACAGGGGAATGCGCCCCGGAGCCTGTTGACCACGAGAGTCGCCAAGGCCTCGCCTTGGACATCTTCGGCGATGATCACGAGCGCTCGTCCAGCCTGCGCCACCGCTTCGAGAAGCGGCAAAAGGTCCCTCATGGACGTGATCTTGGCGTCGTGAAGCAAGATGAATGGGTTCTCGAGGTCGACCTCCATGCGCTCGGGATCCGTCACGAAATAGGCCGAGAGGTAGCCGCGATCGAACTGCATTCCGTCTACGACCTCCAGCGAGGTCTCCGTTCCCTTTGCTTCCTCGATTGAAACCGTTCCCTCGTCACCGACTTTGTCCAGGGCCTCGGCCACGAGCTCACCGATCGCGGCATCGCCGTGCGCCGAGATCGTGGCCACTTGGGCCTTCTCTTTGATGTTCGTCACCGGCCTCGACAGCTTAGCCAACTCCTCTACCGCGAGCTTGGTGCCGTGGTCGAGCCCGCGCTTGATGTCGATCGCGCTGGCGCCAGCGGTCACATTGCGAAGACCGTCTGCATATACGGCATGCGCCAAGACCGTGGACGTACTCGTCCCGTCGCCCACGAGCTCCCCCGTGCGGACAGCCGCCTGCCGCAACATTTGCGCGCCCAGGTTCTCCTCGGGATCCTTCAGGTTCACCTCTTTGGCGATGGTCACACCATCGTCGCATACCAACGGCGAACCCCACTTCTTCTCGATGAGAATGCTCTTCGCTTTGGGCCCCAGCGTGACGCGGACGGCACTGGCCAATACCGTCGCGCCCGCCAGAACCTTCGCACGGGCTTCGTCACTGAATCGAAGCTGTGTGTGTGTCATCGATCCGCTCTTCGACTACGAGCTGATCTCGACGGTCCGTGCCTTGGATTCCTTGGGCGCGGTGCGCGGGATTCGCACTTTCAATAGGCCGTCCTTGTACTCCGCCGCGACCTTGTCCCCGTCCGCGTCGGCGGGCAGCGTGAAGCTCCGCATGAAACTGCCGTAGGAGCTCTCCACGCGGTGGTATTTCTTGCCCTTTTCCTCCTTCTCTTCGCGCCGTTCACCACGAAGCGTGAGGACACGGTCCTCGACGTTTACTTGGAAGTCCTCCTCTTTGACGCCAGGCAACTCCGCCTCGATCCGGTACTCCTCGGCAGTCTCAAATACGTTGCAAGAAGGCGACCAATCTGCCATCGACAGCGCCTCACGCTCACCAAACGGCCACGTCGCCAACATGTCACGAACCGCTTCCTGGAGGCTTCCAAATCCTGCCAGTGGGTCACGTCCTCTTCTCATCAATGTCATCTCGTTGTCTCCTTCCTGGCCCGGCACGCCCAAGGGGCCGCCGTTGCACAAGACAATTCTAAGCAACAAGCGGTCCAACAAGGTGGCTTGGAAATTCCTGCGTAACGCCCGATCACCGAGCTGCCAGGGCGCATATTCTGCGTCTAGCGCCTATGGTCGCGCCAATAGCCTCTTGAGCTCGCGCCAAGTTCGGGTGTTGAGCACGTCTTCGGGCTCCAGCCATCCCCGGCGGCCTTGATCCACGCCAAAGCGCATGTACTCCAAGTTGCTCGTCGTGTGGGCGTCGGTCGAAATTGCGAGCTTGAGGCCCATCTCCTTTGCCATGCGGCAGTGGACGTCGTTCAGATCGAGCCGATCGGGCTGCGCGTTCAACTCGAGATAGCAGCCTCGTTCGAGCGCGGCGTCCATGACGCGTTCCATGTCGATCTCATAGGCAGTCGTTGGTTGATGAGGCGTCCGGTCGGATGCGCCAAGATGTTGAAGTGCGGATTATCCATTGCACGGATGACCCGTTCGGTTTGCTTCTCGCGACTCAGGCGAAACCCGCTGTGAACGGCGCACACAGTGAGGTCCAATTGCTTCAGGACGCTGTTGCTCATGTCCAGCGTCCCATCTTTCAGAATATCCACTTCGATCCCTTTGAGCACACGAATCCCCTTGAGCCGCTCGTTCAGACGGTCGATTGCATCGAGCTGCCGCCGAAGACGCTTTTCGCCCATCCCATGGGCGATGACTATACGCTTCGAATGGTCGGTGATCGCTAGGTACGCGTAGCCCAACTTCTTGGCTGCTTCGGCCATCTGTCTCAGCGAATGATGTCCGTCGGTTGCGTTCGTGTGCGCGTGTAGATCTCCACGGATGTCGGTCACCGCAACGAGACCCGGAAGCCGGTTCTTTCTTGCAGCTTCAATCTCGCCCCCGGTTCTCCCTCAGCTCAGGTTCGATGTAGCGAAGCCCCACTGCCTTGAAGACCTCCTTCTCGGTCCTGCCTGCGACCCGGCGTTTGCCTTTGAAAACGCCATATTCGTTGATCTTCAGTTTCTTCTTGACCGCGATCATGCGGACCGTGATGTTGTGCGCCTTGGAACCTGTGAAGTAGTACAAGGCGGCTCCGTACGAGACCTGCGCCACGACCCGCAGGTCAACTTGAAGGCCCGACCGCAACAACACGGTACCCCGCGTCGTGCCTCGTGAGATGATCGCGTCCACTTCATCGTACTCGACGAAGCCCTTCATCACGGGCGAGCCCTTCTTGCACGTGACGAGGATGTCCAGGTCTCCGACGGTTTCCTTACGGCGACGATAGCTTCCGGCAACGATGACTTCTTTCGCGCCGGGAATGGCTCTTAAATAGCCAACGTAGGAGCTCGCAATCTCCTCGACATCGGCGAGCTTGTATCGTCGCTCTTCTTGCGCATGCCTCGACAGGGCCTCGAAAATTCGTTGCTCCGTCTTTTCGCCAAATCCCGCGAGCTCGCGAATGCGTTGTTTTCTCACCGCACGTTCCAGCCCTGTGAGGCCGCGGATTCCCAGCTCCTCGTGCAGGATCTTGACGCGCTTCGGGCCCAACCCTGGTAGCCGAGTCAAATCGACGAGCCCCGCTGGCACCTCCTTTTCCACCTCTTCGAGTGCGGTGAGATGCCCCGTGTCCACGATCTCGGCGATCTTGCTCGCCAGATCCTTTCCGATGCCTGGTAGCTTCGAGAGGTCTTCTTCCTCTGCGAGCATGTCGGCGACGCTTCGCGCCAAGCCTCCCACCGTTCGGGCAGCGTTCCGATAGGCTCGCACCCGGAATGGGTTCGCCCCTTGAATCTCCAGCAAGACGGCCATCCGATCGAAGATGTCGGCGATTTCGGCGTTGCGCACAGGCATGGCCTCCAGTACCGCATCGAGTAGGCCGAAACGCTCTCGCAGCCGCGAAGAACTAACGCCTGGGGCGCCCTGAAACGCAAGAACTGCGCGGGTTCTCCATCGGGGCTGCTGGGAATTGCCCGAAGTTGTCGAAGTTCAGACGGCACAGACTTTGCGTGGTCGAGTGGTGAAGAAGGAGCCGAACCATGCAGCATCCAGTCCGAATCACCTTCAAGGAGATGGAGCCCTCCGACGCCATCCAGACGTGGGTGGAGGAACATGCCACCAACTTGGAGAAGTTCTATGATCCGATTATCCACTTCCACGTGGTAATCGAGGCCCCTCACCGGCATTCCCATCACGGTAGACTCTACGACGTTCGCATCGACATCACCGTCCCAGGCGACGAGATCGTGGTGAGTCACCAGGGGCCGAAGGACCATGCCCACGAGGACATTTACGTCGCGCTTCGGGACGCCTTCCGTGCAGCTAGGCGTCAACTTCAAGACGTGGGCCGGAAACAACGGGGCAAGGTCAAGCGTCACGAGCTCCCGCTGCACGCGCGAGTCACCAAGCTCTATCTCGCTAAAGACTACGGCTTTCTCGAGGGGCACGACGAACTTGAAGTCTATTTTCACCGCAACGCAGTGCTCGATGAGGCTTTCGATGACCTCCACATCGGTAGCCTAGTGCGGTACGTGCTGGCAGAGGGCGAAGGCGAGGCCGGCCCGCAGGCGAGCACGGTGGAGCTCATCGGCGAAGTGGAGCCGTAGCGACATGGCTTTGGGTCCCCATGGCTAGCTGGGAGCACTTTCCGCACGAGGCCGACGTCGGCGTGCGAGGTCGAGGCGAATCTGCAGACGTTGCCTTCGAACAGGCAGCGCTCGCGCTCACCGCTGTGATCACCAACCCGGACCTCATTCGCAACGAGGAGCAGGTGGAGATCGCCTGCGAAGCGCCAAGCCTGGACGTGCTGTTGGTCGATTGGCTCAACGCCGTGATCTACGAGATGACGACGCGATCGATGTTGTTCGGCCGTTTCCCGCGTCAAGATCAACGGGCTCAAACTATCTGCACAGGCCCAGGGTGAACACGTCGATCGGCAGCGTCACGAGCCCGTGGTAGAACCCAAAGGCGCAACGTTCACCGAGCTCCGAGTCAGCCGTGACGACGAAGCACAGTGGGTCGCGCAATGCGTCGTCGACGTCTGAGCGAGGTGGCTAGGAAGCACGATGGACATCACTCCACTCCAGCAGACCTCTGAAGACCGATGGCAGCTCGCTGCCGCTGGCAAGATGCGCGTGCCAGTGGTCTTCTACGCCGACCGAGCATTACTCGAGGGCATGGACGACAAGGTCGTTGTCCAGGCGACCAACGTTGCGACGCTCCCTGGAATCGTGAACGCAAGCTACGTCATGCCCGATGGACATTGGGGTTACGGCTTTCCTATCGGCGGAGTGGCAGCCTTCGACGCAGACGAAGGTGGAGTCGTATCCGCGGGAGGGGTCGGGTTCGATATCTCGTGTGGCGTTCGCTGCTTGTTGACTGGCCTGCGAGCCAGCGACGTCGAGCCTGTGAAGGAGCAGCTCGCCGATGCTCTATTTGCGCACGTTCCGGCTGGGCTAGGAAGCACCGGCCACATTCATCTCGACGATGCTGAGATGACCGCCATGTTGAGCGGCGGTGCGCGCTGGGCGGTCGATCGAGAATGGGGCTCACGAGAAGACCTCGACCGAATCGAAGAGCACGGGTCCATGCATGGAGCCGAACCGAAGCATGTCTCCCAAAAGGCACGCCACAGGCAGCGAGACGAGATGGGCACCCTCGGATCCGGGAACCACTATCTCGAGGTGCAGCGAGTCGCGGAGGTCCTCGATCCGCATATCGCCTACCAGCTATCACTTGCCGAGGGCGATGTCGTCGTCAGCATTCACTGCGGTTCGAGAGGGCTCGGACATCAGATCGGCACAGAGTATCTTCGCGAGATGGCAATCACCGCAGCCGAGCATGGCATCGAGCTTCCCGATCGTGAGCTTGCTTGTGCGCCGCTACGGTCGGAGGTGGGCCGTCGATATCTCGGCGCTATGCGCGCCGGGATCAATTGCGCGCTCGCCAACCGCCAGATCATCACGCATCTCACGCGCGAGGTCTTCAGCGACGTGCTACCGAAAGCCGCGCTTCCACTCCTCTATGATGTCTCCCACAACACCTGCAAAGAGGAAGAGCACATCGTCGATGGCGTACGGCGACGGCTATTCGTTCATCGAAAGGGGGCCACGCGCGCGTTCGGGCCCGGGCACCCCGAGCTACCCGAGCAGCTCCGCGATATTGGCCAACCCGTGTTGATCGGGGGCAGCATGGGGACCGAATCATGGGTGCTCGCCGGTACGGCAGAGGGCATGGCTCTCTCTTTTGGGTCGGCCTGCCATGGCGCGGGGCGGCGAATGAGCCGCCACCGCGCGAAAAAGCAATGGCGCGGCACCAAGCTAATCAAGAATCTTGCGCACCGGGGCATCATCGTTCGGTCGATCAGTATGCGAGGGATCGCAGAGGAAGCGCCGGGTGCCTACAAAGACGTGCGCGCCGTGGTCGCCTCGGCGGATCGAGCCGGGCTCGCGCGCAAGGTCGCGCGCCTCGAGCCCATGGTATGCATCAAGGGCTAGGCGGGCATGTGGCGAACCACGACCATCGGGCATCTCAGCTCGCGCTGCAGTGCACCGATTTTTGGTTCTTCGAAGCCGGTTTCGCTTGTACCGACGATGAGAACTGCAGGCGCAGCACGACGCACGGCCGCGAATAGCGCCCTGGGCTCCGGAATCGTTCGGACGGCCGCACGCTTCGGTCCCAGCGACCGCAACCGCCGACTGAGATCTAGGTGAGCCTCCATCGCTTCGTCGGACAGGAACACAACTAGGTCTCGACCCGTCCGCTCGGCAAGCTCAATCCCGGCATCAAGCGCTCGAGCCGCGGTGTCTGCGCGATCGACGAGCACCGCAATGAGCTGCAGCGACTCGACCTCGCCCGCTGGCGCCGTACGCGCGAGCGCGCGGAGCTCCCCTGCCGACGCCAAGGCACCCCGGGCGGTGCCGATCAACAAAAGGTCGACGTCTCGCGCTTCGGCAAGCGCAGTGCTCAACCGCCCGCGGTGTTTGCGGAAAGACCAAGGTGACCCAGCCCGCTCGGCGACTCGGCGTACGGCTTGCTCGGCGTGCAGAGCTTGAACCTTCATCTGGGACTCGAGCTCGCCTGTCGTCAGGGAGCGTCGCATGGTGGTGATACGGCAAAGCTCGGTCGTGAAAGGAAGCGCAGCAACACGAAAGAGTGTGTGGTCTTCGAGGAAGACTCCCGTAATGTCGGCACTGCTCTCCGACACGAGGGAGGCCAGCACCCGAGCCACGCCCGTATCGGAGCTGCCGCCGCCGAATACGACCACGATGCGGCGTGCGTGCTGCTCACTAACTACGGCCATCAATTGTCCGCTCCGGAGTCTCGTTCACTGCCGTGCTCGCGACGCTTCTCTGCGAGGTCGGCGAGCCTCGATCTGACCCGCTGGTTGACCGAGCCATCGGGAAACGCTCCATCGGAGCCCGCTTCCCCCGCCGGAGAGCCGGTCAGTATCTCCATGGCTTGATCGACACTATCCACTGCATGGACGTGAAACTGACCCCTCTCTACGGCGTCTCTGACCTCGCTTCGCAGCATCAGATGCTTGACGTTCGCGCTGGGAATCAAGACCCCCTGCGAGCCGTTGAGCCCCCTCACTCGGCAGATGTCGAAGAAGCCCTCGATCTTTTGGTTCACTCCACCGACCGCCTGAACCTCGCCACGCTGATTGACCGACCCGGTGATTGCGAGAGATTGATCGATCGGCAAGTCAGCCAATGCCGAAAGCAGCGCGCAGAGCTCCGCGCACGAAGCGCTGTCGCCTTCGACCCCGCTGTACGACTGCTCGAACACCAAGCTGGCCGCAAGGGACAGCGGTTGATCGGATGCATACGTCGCGGCCAGGTAGCTCGACAAGATGAACACGCCCTTGGAGTGAATGGGCCCGCCGAGCTCGACCTCGCGTTCGATATCGATGACTTTGCCGGAACCGAGCGCGACGCGCGCGGTGATCCGGTTGGGCCGGCCGAAAAGAAAATCCGCGATCTGAAGCACGGCAAGCCCGTTGATCTGACCGACGGTCTTGCCTTCGGTGTCAATCAAGATTGTGTTCCTCAGGATCTCCTCCTGCATGCGGTCACGAAGGCGGCTGCTACGCCGGATGCGGCTTTCGATTGCCTGCTCGACCGCTCCCAAATCGATCACCTCCGAGCCCGCTTTCGCAGCCCAGAAGTCCGCCTCCCGCATGATGTCCGCAACCGGCCTGATGCGCGCGGAAAGCTTCTCGCCATCGCTGGCCTCGCGTGCGCTTTCCTCGATGATGCGGGCAATCGCTCGGCGATGGAGGGGCTTGAGCGAGTCCCGTCGCGCAAGCGTTGCAAGCAGCCGGGCGTACAGAAGCGTGTTCTCCTCGCTTCGGTCCACTTCGTCCTCGAAGTCGGCTGCCACCTTGAACAGAGTGGGAAACTCGGGATCGAGCGCTTGAAGCATGTAGTAGAGCAAGCGCTCGCCAATCAGCACGACCTTGACGGAGAGAGGGATCGGCACGGGCTCTAGCGACACGGTGCTGACCAGACTATAAGCCTGCCCGAGCGATTCAATTCGGAGCTCGCGAGAGTGCAGTGCGCGTTTCAACCCCTCATACGCAAAGGGCTGGGTCAGCAGCTTGCGAGCGTCGATCACGAGGTATCCGCCGTTGGCTTTGTGCAATGCTCCCGCTTGATCAACTGAAAGTTGGTGACCAGCGTACCCATCTGGGAGACGTGCTCGACCCGTCCCAGGAGTTGCGAAAATGTCGGGTTGTGCTCGAAAATGACGGGAGCGCCCTCGGCGCCAGTGTGGTCGACGAACGCATTCACGCCGTAACGCTGGGTGGCGGGCGATGCCCCCAGTTCATCGGTGGACATGCGAGCGCCAAACAGCTGTTGAAGCGGCGATTGGTCCTCGGGTGATGTCCGAAGCAGCCCGATGTTATCTACGATATCCTCACTGACTTGCTGCAAGTACGAGACGACTTGCTCGTGTACCTCGTACTTCTGCGTCAGCTCTTCGATCAAGCTTCCAACGGCCCACAGCGCGATCTCACGGTCGAGCTGCCGAACCCTGCGCCGGGCTTCGCGCACACGCTTGGGGGCCTGCTGCATCACCGCCTGCACCTCCTTGCTGACTCCCTCCGTCTCGCGAACGATGCGCTCCCGCTCCGGCTTCGGAAGCTCGTTGAACTCCTCGGGATCGATCGTCTCGCCGTCGCGAATGGGCGCGAACGCGATCCCAGTCGGAGTTTGGAGGATCCCGATACCTCGCTTCTTCGCTCGCTTGCTCACCTCTTCGAAGGCCGCCTCTTGCTCCTCCTGAAGCTCATGTTCGATGGCCGCCCGACGTGTCCGGTAATCCTCGGACTCGAAGGCCGCCGAAATCGCTGACCGGGCGGCATCGATGAGCTGATTCATGTCCTTGGCAAGCTCTCGTCCCGTGCCCGCTGGCAACTCGATGGCCTTTGGCTGTCTCGATTCATCGAAGTTGTTGACGTAGCACCAGTCTGAAGCCGGCTTTTCGGGACGCGCCTTCTCTTCGAGGTATTGCTGAAGGAGGGAATGTCGTCCCGTTCCCTCGCGGCCGAGCACAAACAGGTTGTAGCCTTCGTGCGCGATGCTTGCGCCCAGGTGAATGGCTTCAATAGCCCGATCTTGAGCAACCAAGTGCTCCAGATCCTCGAGCTCGCTCGTGGTTTCGAAAGCGAGCTGTTGAGGATCGCAACTCCGGTACAATGCAGAGACAGGAAGCTCTCGGGACGTGGACATAAGGATGACCTCTTGACCACCGGTAGACCATGACTCCGAGCAAGGCAAGCGCAGGGCGCTAGAAGCCGACCGGCTCACTCTCCCATCCCCAGGCCGGATCGATCGCGAGCCCAAGGTGCGTCATCACTGTCGGCGGGACGGCAGTGTGTCCGGGTCCCGGCGAGATCGTTTCGCCGCGACGAGCGGCCCCTCCGCTTACGATCATGAAAACCGTCCGCTCTTCATCGCTTTGCCCACCGTGACCTCTGCCCATGCCGCCGTGGTCGGTCGTGACCACGACCAGCCAGTCTTCCGTTGCGTAGGTGGCTCGCGCACGGATTGCGTCGAGCATCTGGCCGACCTGCGCGTCGATCGTCTCCACCGCGCTCGCATACTCGGGAACCGCTGGAGAAAACCCGGCGACGTGTCCCTGATGGTCGACCTCGTCCAGTTGAACGAACACGATGTCAGGCGTTTTCGATCCCAGATGTGTCACGACTTCAGCGGTCACGGCTACGTCACCCTCCGCCGAGCTGTCGGCTTCCGGTGAGAACGCCTCATCCGCGTCCGCGGAAGCCAGAATACTGTCGTTGATCGGCGTCCAAGTCACGAACGACGAGAGGTACGCGGCCGGTTTCTTTTCTCGAACACGCGCAAAGAAGTGCGGATACTCGTCGAAGCGCGCGTCGTCGAACACATTGAATTCGACACCGTGTTTGTCGACCCAGACTCCCGTGAGGATGCTGCTCCACCCCGCCCCGCTCCAGGTCATCTGTTCCGTCGGGGTGCCAAGCACACCGCCTGCAAAGGCCTCGTAGGTCACGGCGCCATCAACGATCAAAGCGTCCATTTCCGGCGTGGACACCTGTTGAAGCGCATCGACCCGCAGACCATCGATGCCGATCACCAATGCGTGTTTTGTCTGGGGCGCGCCGCCGTCGCTGCCGCAAGCGGAGATCAACAGGAGTGCAACGAAAAAGAACCGTCTCATCGGGACCAACCCTACCCCGCCCCACGAACGCTGTCACTCCGCATAGCGGCCGCGTTGCGCCGTCCACGGGGCTTCGCTGACACCCTGCCCCGTGGGCGATGCGCAGTGTTCTAGACGTGCGCGCCGACTGAAGGAGCGGAGGCCAGCCTATCGGAATCGTGCCGCGCGAAGTGCTCGCGCAATGCTGCGTTGAGCTCGGCTGCTTTTTGAAAGGTCACGCCGTGCCCGGCGTCGTCGAACCGCAGAACCCGGGCGTTGGGAATGCGCTCGGCCAAGCGGTCGGTCTGAGTGGGCCGAACCAAGATGTCCTTTCCGGGGCGAACGAGAAGGGTCGGCAACGTGATTTGCGAGAGACGCGACTCCGTCGAGTGTCTCCACACGGCATAGAGCTGACCGAGCACCGTGCGGAGGGCGGGCCGATTGCCTAGCCGCACATCGAGATGCGAACGAAGAGCATTCGACCCTATCGATTCCAGGAACTCGTCCGTATAAAGCAAACGCGGTATCGAGCGCAACCGCGCCTTCTGGCCGCCAAAGAGCCCCTGAATGAAGAACCGCATTCCCCTGAGAGTCGGGAGGGACGCGACCGGCGCACCACCGTGAGTCGCAATCAAGGTCAGGCTCTGGCAGCGGTTCGCAGAACGGAGAGCGAGCTCCTGGGCGATCATGCCTCCCATCGAAACCCCGACGACGTGGGCTCGATCCCAGGACAGGTCATCCAGGATCCGCACCGCATCATCAGCCAGCGTGGGGATGGTCCGGAGGAACGGCCCGCGATCGCTCTTACCGACGCCCAGGTGATCGTAGTGGCAGCACCGGTGGTCCTTCTGAAGCTCGTCGACCTGAGGCCCCCAGACCGCGCCAGGCATCCCGAACCCCATGATGAAGAGGACCGGCGAACCCTGCTGGCCAAAGACCCGGTAAGACAGGCGAGGCGTTGTTTGTGTAGTCTGGTTACTCACTGAGCCTGGTCGTAATAACGGATGGTCGGGTATGCCAGCGCGATGTCGTCGTTCTCGGCAAAGCGATCCAGAATCTGCTCCCAGATCTGTTGCTCAGTGCTGCGGCGCGTCTTGGGCTTCGTCATGTACCGCACCGTGAGTAACACACCGCTATCGCGTACCGTGGTGTACACGATGGGAGTGAGCGTTCCCGCATAGATGAGGTACCGGGACGCCGCTCGCTGCACTTGGCGTTCCACTTCCTCGGCAACGACGAAGCGCTCGTCGTCGACGATATCGTGCAGAATACGCTTGGCTTTCTTCCAATCGCTCTCGAAGGTGATGAGGACGGGAATCTCGTGCCAGATGTACTCGAAGCCTTTGTTGAAGCTCGCAGTCGCCGCGCTCAGCACCTTTCCGTTCGGCACCTGCACGATTCGCCCAGTGCTCTGGTCGGCATCGACCCAATTGCCGATCTCGAGCAGGCTGAACTGGAACAGCCGAATGTCGATGACGTCGCCGGCGACTCCCTCGATCTCGATGCGATCGCCGACTTCGAACGGGCGCCGAAGGATGATGAAAAGAAACCCAGCAATGTTGGCGATGGTGTCATGCAAGGCCACCGCTAGGCCAGCGCCTAGGATGCCAGCAAACGTGGCGATCCGTTCGAGACCCGCGAACCAGATGGTCCCCAAGAAGATGACGATCAGGACGGCGATTGCGGAGCTAATCCCTCGCGTCCAACTGTACCTCTGCCTAACGTCGGTGACATTCCGCAGGATGACCCGTATCACGGCGGACCGAACCAGCAGGAAGAACAGGAGCACGAACAGCGATTTGAGAACCTTGATCTGCGTATCGGGCATCATCCCAAGCCAGGTCCTGCCATCCATCATGAAGTCTTCCACGCCGCCAGCCTACCGCCGCGCCCCCCTCGAGGCGAGAGAAAGAGTATGCTCCCGGCCATGACCTCCAGCTCGAACTTCTTCGACGACGTCAACCACTACTTCGACATGGCTTCGCGTCACACGGATGTGGCGCCGGACATCCTCAGCCAGATCCGCGCGTGCAACGCGGTCTATCGGCTCCGGTTTCCAGTTCGGCGGGACGACGGCGGGATCGTGGTCGTGGAGGCTTACCGCGCGGAGCACAGCCACCATCGGCTCCCGACCAAGGGAGGCATTCGCTACGCGCCCGACGTCTCGCAAAGCGAGGTCATGGCCCTCTCCGCCCTGATGACCTACAAGTGTGCAGTCGTCGACGTTCCCTTTGGTGGCGCAAAGGGAGGCGTGTGCGTTGACCCGCGAACAGAGTCTGCATCGTTTCTGGAACGCGTGACGCGGCGGTATACGACCGAGCTCATTCGCAAACGCTTCATCGGCCCCGACGTGCCGGCACCTGATGTCGGTACCGGTGAACGCGAAATGGGTTGGATCTACGACACCTACAAGGCCTACGGACCAGATACCTTGAATGGCCTGGCGTGCGTCACGGGGAAGGCAATCAGTCTACACGGTGTGGCTGGACGCCGGGAAGCGACAGGCCTGGGCGCAGTCATCGCACTCGAGCACTTCCTGTCGGAAAACGAGGATGTGAAACCGCTGGGCTTGGAGACCGGTTTGGCAGGGAAGCGCATCATCGTGCCGGGCCTCGGAAAGGTCGGACTTCACGCGGCGCGCGCTGCGATCGAGCGAGATGCGATCGTCGTCGGTGTGTCGGTCAGTGATGGCGCGCTCTACGACGAGGGCGGGCTGGACGTGGAAGCGGTCCTCCTGCACCGCGGCGAAACCGGCTCGCTCAGAGGTTTTCCAGAGGCTCGATACCTGGCCGATCCGGACGCCGTCCTGGAGGAGCCGTGCGACGTCCTGATCCCTTCAGCGCTCGAGCATCAAATCACGGCGGCAAACGCACCACGGCTTCAGGCAAAAGTCATCGTAGAAGCTGCCAACGGTCCAGTGGATCCTGAAGCTGATGCGATCCTGCGCGAAGCGGGCACCGTGGTGCTCCCCGACGTTTACGCGAACGCAGGGGGCGTCGTGGTGTCGTACTTCGAGTGGATCAAGAACCTCTCCCACGTGAGCTTCGAGCGCATGACCCGCCGCTACCAGCAGATCGCAAACAACCGACTGCTCACCGTGCTCACCCGCCTAACCGGCAAGACTCTACCGCCTGAGGACGCCGCACTGCTCCTGCAGGCACCAAACGAAATCGACTTCGTCCGCACAGCACTCGAAAACACGATGGCCATCTCCTACGAAAAGATCCGCGAGCCATGGAAACGCAGAGCGCTCCCAGACCTCCGCACATCGGCATACCTGCATGCAATCGAGAGCGTGGCGAGCGCGTACGCGCTAGACGGTATCTTCCCGTAGCCCGGTCAGTGTCAGGATCAGTGCCAATGGAGGTGTAAGAACTCCGCGATCTTGTTCATTGCTTCGTCGGCTGCTTCTAGGATCCCTGCGTGCGTCTGGAAGTCGTGCCAGAAGCCGTCGAACTGCTGCAAGGTGACGTCGACGCCTGCCTCGCGGCATCGAACGTCGAGGCGTGTCGAGTCGTCGAGAATGATCTCGTCGCTCCCCACCTGGATCAGGATCGGCGGCAAGCCTTTGTGGCTCGCGAAGAGCGGTGAACAAGCCGGGTCGTCCAGGTCGCGCCCGTCCAGGTACATCGAGGCACACGCCCGAAACCAGCTCGGCCTCACCATCGGGTCGATCCGGACGTTCTCCGTCATGGAAGGAGAGTCGCCCCGCAGGTCGACCCAAGGAGAGAGCAGCACAATCGACGCGGGCGGCGAAAGCTCTGAGTCCCGAATCGCAATGGCCGTGGCAAGTGTAAGACCGCCGCCCGCCGAATCGCCCGCTAACGCAATGCGGTTCGGCGCTACGCCCTGCCCGAGAAGCCATCGATACGCCTGCAAGGCATCATCCAGGGCGGCCGGGTGCGGGTGTTCGGGGGCCAGGCGATAGTTTGGCGCGTACACCACGGCGTCAGCGGCGACGGCCAGATGTGTGATCGGCCCCTTGTACGTCCCCCAACTCCCAACGCAGTAACCTCCGCCGTGCAGATAGAGCACCACACGCGCCGGCTCAGTTCCCTTAGGCCAAGCACGAAGCGCAGACATGCCGTCGATGTCGACCCGCACCATCGACGCAGCCCGAGATGGTGGATTGAAGCTCCAGGCGATCCGTAACCAGACCCGCTGGAAGTAGACGGGGAACGGAGGCCCCAGAAAGGGCTTCAATGTGAAGCGGATGAGGGCACGTATGAATCCCGCCGGGAGTCGGATTGCCATGCTGCCTCTTGTAGCTGGTACTCGGCGAGGTTCACGTAGCGGCCTCTGCGGCACGACGCGAACGTGACCCCAGGCGAAATTTTGCTAGGTTCGAACGAAACCGCGGCCAGACATCAAGATGCACTGGGACTATCGACGAGGAACCTACAGCGCCAGGCTGATGACGGAGCTGGCCGCAGAACACGGCCTACCGCTCGGGGTGTGTCTCGGGGGCACCGGCATCGACCCCGAATCGCTCGACGACCCTGGCGCCGAGATCACGGGCCGGCAGGAGCTCGAGCTCGTCGCCAACATCGTCAAAGCCTTGCCCAACGTTCCTGAAATCGGCCTCGAATCGGGCCGCCGCTACCATGTCACCGCGTATGGGATTTGGGGCTTCGCGGTGATGAGCAGTCCGACGGTGCGTGACGCGCTCGACCTGGGGCTTCGCTATCTCAATCTCACGTATGCGTTTTCGCAGGTCGAGATCGAGGAAAGCGCGGGCCGGGTTTTCCTGATCCTCGACGACACCAACATCCCGGAGCCCGCGCGGCGCACGCTGGTCGAGCGGGACCTCTCGGCGATCTTCCACATGTGGGCGCAACTACTGGGGGAGCCCCCTCCCTTGGTCGGCATCGAGCTCCGATTCGACGAACCGAGCTATGCAGCACGCTACGAGGAGCTGCTCGGAGTTCGTCCGGTGTTTGGCTCGAAGCGTACCGTGATGGAATACGAAGCTTCGTTGCTCGATAGGCCGATGCCTCAGGCCAACGTGCACACCGCAAAGCTCTCCGAGAGACAATGCGAAGAGCTCCTCGCGGCGCGCGAGGCCCGAGAAGGCATCGCCGGCCGTGTTCGGCACATCGTGCTGAGCGAACCTGGCCGATCACCCGACATGGAGCGCATCGCAAAAAAGCTCGCCACCACATCCCGCAGCCTCCGCCGCCGGCTCACGGAAGAAGGCACGTCGTTTCGCGTGCTCGTCGACGAGGTGCGCGAAACATTGGCAGAGCAGTTGCTTTCGACCGCGGGCCTGAGCGTCGATGCGGTCGCCGAGCGGCTGGGTTTCGCGAACACCGCAGGATTCATCAGCGCATTCAAGCGATGGAAAGGCGTGCCCCCAGGCACCTGGCGCTCAACCCAACACTGACACTGACACTGCCCCCTACGACAGCAGCACTTCCCCCGCGCCCCGCACGGCTCGCACCTCCCCCGATTCCAGAATCGGCTGGCCGTTGACGAAGACGTGCTCAATCCCCGAGGGCGCCGCGTCCGCTGATTCGCTGGCGCGATCCTGAACCGAATTCCAATCGAACACGACGACATCGGCGGCGTAGCCCTGCTTGAGGCGCCCCCGCTCCTGCAATCGGAACCGCGTGGCGGCCGAGCCCGTCATCTTGTGCACGGCGGTTTCGAGGGAGATGTTCCTGCGCTCCCGTGCCTTGTGGAGAAACCTCGGGAAGGTGCCGTATGCGGCGGGATTCTGGTGACCGCCGGGCTCCGGCCACGAGTCGGAGGCGAAGATCGCAGCTGGGTGCTGCATGAGGCGATCGATGATGTCCTCGTTGTAGTAGTCGTGGAAGAGCCCTCGTGCCTCGACGTCACTCTTGTCGAGGATGTCGAGCATCGTGTCGAAATTGGATTTGCCCACGCGTTCCGCAATCTCCGGAAGGAATCGGCCGTTGTGCTCGTCGTACTCGGCGCAGCTCGCATTGGTAATCTGCATCTGCGGGTAGCCAAAACCTACGAGCCGGAATCCCAGCTCCGCTTCGACGCGCAAGCGCGCCCGCGCCAGTGGACTCTGGAGGGCCTCAGGCATACGGGCCATGAACCACTCGGGCAGCAGCGTATTGAGCAGTGTCGCCCCGCACCGATACGGAAACATATCGAAGCAAACGTCGACTCCGTCGGCGATCGCGCGGTCGAAGAGGCCAATGGCCTCGTCCACCGTCTTCCAGGTCTGCGACCCGACGAAGATCAAATGCGAGAACTGAAGCCGGACGCCGGTGCGTCGCGCCAACCCAAGCATGTCGTCGATCGCCTTGAGATTGTGCGCACGGCCGAACGGAACCGGCGGATACGTCCCGGAGAACGAGGAGTACGCCTTGGCGTGGACCGTCAGCAGCTTGTCGTGCCGCTTCACCAGACGGGCCACCTCATCGAGCTCTTCGAGCTTGGCGAAAACGCCGGGCTTGTATTGCAAACCAAGCGACACGCCCGCAGCCCCTTCGCTCAGGGCACGGTCGAGGAGATCGAGCATCTGCGTGTGCTCCGCTTGGCTCAACGGCCGCGCCTCGAACCCGGACAACGAGGTGCGCACCGCGCCGTGGCCGACCAGATGAAGGAAATTGTGCGTCAAGCCAAGCGCGCCGAGCACTTCGCGGTACTCGGCGAAGCTGTTCCAGTCGAGGGTGTCCCTCCCGGCTTTGAACAAAGAGTTTTCGAGCAAGCCCCGGTGCTTCGTCTCGGGCGCAAAGCCAAAGGGGCTGAACCCACAGTTGCCTGCAACGAAAGTGGTCACCCCTTGCGCGGTGAACGAGTCGAAGTGATGTGGATCGTCGCTCACGGAGAAGAAATCCATGTGCGAGTGGGCATCGATGAAACCGGGGGCGATGACCTTGCCGGCACAGTCGATCGGCGCTCCCGCATCACCGGGAACATCGCCCAGGGCGCTGATGCGTGCGCCGTCGAGCAATACGCTGCCGGGCCGTGGTGATGCACCGCTTCCATCAACGATGAGGCCACCTCGCAGAAGCGTTTTTCGGCCATGTGCGTTCGTCGTCATGCAGAGACGTCTGCTACATCAAACCGGCATTCCGGACAAACGCTTTCGTCGTGCACGAGCGCCCCGAAATCGGATATCGTAGGCTCGAGCATGAGCGCCTCAGGGAGAAACCACTTTCGAATCGTGCTGACCGGGGGACCGGGCGGCGGTAAGACCACTGCGGCGGATCTGTTTCGCCGTGAGATCGGCGAGAAGGTCGTCGTCGTGCCCGAGACGGCGACGATGTTGTTTACGGGCGGCTTCCCTCGGGTGGGCGAGCCAGAAGCGCGGGCCGCAACGCAGCGGGCCATCTTCCACACCCAAGGCGCACTGGAAGACCTGCAGGGCGCGCTCTATCCCGGTCGTGTACTGCTCTGCGACCGCGGCACCATCGATGGCGCGGCCTTCTGGCCGGACGGCGCGCCCTTGGGCTTCTTCGAAACCTTGGGCACCACCCTCGAAGAGGAGCTCAAGCGCTACGACGCAGTCATCTTCTTCGAATCGGCAGCCGTCGGGGATATCTCGATCGAGGGGGGCAACCCGGCGCGCACCGAGAGCAATGAAGAAGCCCGGCACCTCGACATGCACCTTCGGGAGCTCTGGTCGAAACACCCCAATTTCCACTTCGTTCCACATTCGACGTCGTTTTTCGCCAAGCTCCAGGACGGCCTCGCGCGGCTCCAGATGATCGTCGACGACAACGGCCTACTTCAGCCGGATTCATAAAATGGCACGAATAACCCATCTATACTAAACGGGGTGGTGATGGGGATGATTCGACTGTTCGACCGCTGGTGCCCAAGCCTCTGTGCGGGGCTGATCGTGCTTCCGCTATTTGTCACTTCCGCGACGGGCTGCATCAGCCAAATGCAGACCGACGTCGCAGCCAACCAGCAGAGACTCGATTCACTCGAAGAGGACCTCGAGGTCAAACGCAGGGAGCTCGAAGAAGCGCTCGCGGAAGCAAGTCGCGTCCTTCGCCGCAACAGCGCCGATCAAGGACTGCAAATAGAACAGATTCAACAGCGTCTAGCCATGATGGAAGGTGAGATCGCCGAGCTTCGCAACGAAAACATGGGCGCTAGCCAAGCACAGGCGCAACGAAGCCTCGAGCTTCAGCGCCGGCTGAGTGAAGTCGCACGGGCTGCCGGTATGGATGTCCCGCTAGACTCGGGCGACGTTCCAAAGAGCAAGAGCCCGCATTGGGAAGCGCTGACGAAGGCGTATCGCATCAACAAGCATTCCTACACCCGGGCCCTCGCGCGGGCCTACGTGGAGCGATACCCGAAAGACGCACACGCAGACAACGCGCAGTACATGATCGGCTCGAGCTACTTGAAGCAAGACCAAGCGGCCGCGGCCCTCGGTGAGTTTCAGAAGGTCTTGTCGACCTATCGCAGGGGCGACGCCATCGACAAGACTCTCTACGACATGGCGCAAGCGTTCCTGCAGGTGCGTTCGTGCAACGATGCGGGCACCGCGCTCAAGGCTCTGCTGAAGAACCACAAGAAGTCACCGCTCGTTCCCCAGGCCAAGAAAGAGCTGCGGAAAGTGCGCGAGCTCGGGCCCGCCAACTGCGACGACCGCTAACTGCTACGGGCTCGCGGCGGTGCTCGGCGACGTGAGATAGATCGGCGAGGACCAAGCGCGCTCTTGGTTCATCGACAGGCAGTCTTCGTCGAAGGGAACGCGATAGTCGCCGTAACACGGATCGCATTCATCGCCGTCGCAGCGGAGCAAGCCTGCGTTGACCGCCAGCGTAGGCGCCTGAATCGCGCGCACGTAGTAGAGAACCTCGCGGCCCGCCGACGAATACCAAGGGTCTTCAAACTCGACCTCACAGACCTCCACGTCGGCCGGACACGGAATCGTCAGCCAAGGGTCCTCGATCAGCTCGTCGACCTCCTCGGTTTCCTGCATTTGCCGCCCAATGCGAACGACCTCGATGCGGGTAATGCGACGGCGTTTGTCCGACGGGTGGTAGCACTCGCCGGCGCAGATCCGATCGATTCGCTCGGGGCCCAGCGCCTCGGTCACTTCGTCGGCACAACCCGGAAGCTGAGCAAACGCGCCAGCCGCACGGACCCGGAATTTCGGGGTGCCGTCGAAATCGAGCTGGCTGCCCATCGGCACGCGGTCCTCGCTCGCATTCACGAGATCGAACCAAAGCAAGATGCGCTCGCCGGATGTCCCGTAGACCTCCCGGTCGAGCAACGCTTGCCAAATCGCCTCGCGGTTTCGCTCCTTCGCATGCACGGCGACGAGCCCGCCGGTCAGAAAGAAGGAAGCCTGACGCTCTAGCCACACGCGGCGGAACGGCGGCCTGGCCAAGACCTCTTCCGGGGAGAGGGACACCGATTCGCTCGTCTCTGTGCGATCGCCAAATAAGAGCTTCCGCCATTGCTCGGTCGCCGGCCCGCGCGCTTCCGTCATCTTCCGGCGCTCGTACTCCTTGTAGCCAGTCCCGGGACGGGCCGAGTGGTTGTCGCTCGACGCAATGAAGCCGAACGTGGAATGCCGCGGCCGCGCGGGATCCTCGAAGCTCCCGCGCGCCAAGATGTATTGCACCGATCCGCCCGGGCGATACTCGAAGCTCGGGTCGAAGCAGTCGGTGCACTGACCGCAGTTGCCCCATTCGGTCACGTCCGTGCCTGGGAGCGTCAGGTGACCCGCAACCCCCACTCTCAGGTAGTTCTGGCGGGCGTCTGCCACCAACTCATCGCAGTCCTCGGATAGCGGATTCTCGCAGCGGCTGCGGATGATCTCGCCCGCACGCCAGCAACATGGCTCGAAGTCGTCGCTGGGCTGCGGACAAGTCCAGCCATCCTCGGTCTGCTCCGCCGATCGAAAGGTTCGATACTCCTCGGAGTTGCCGTGTCCCGAGAACACCTCGATCAACTGCTGCCAGGTCGGGTCGTCGTGCTTGGCTTGCAGCTGCTTGTCGTACAGATAACCCGGCGGCGTGTAAAAGCCCCAGGTGGTGCCATGAGGAATCACCATGGCATCGAATCCCCATTCATCGAGCTTGCGGAACAGCACTGCGGGGGTCTGCGCGAACTCGCGACAGTCGTTGGGGAGATCGGGTGACGCAGGGTTCTCGGCACAAGTCGACAGCCTGGCAATCTCGCGAACGTGCCTGGTCACGTCGGCGTAGGGTTGCTGGTTTGGAAACGCCAGGAAAGGAATCCTCCAATTCGCACGCAGCGTCTCGAGATCCTGGAAGGCTTGCGACGCCAAGCCGGGAGCAGCGATCGGGCGGGCGGGCAGTCGATTGTCGCCGGTCTCCTTGAAGATCACGTTACGGTGACCAAAGTGCGTCTCGGGAGTCGTTCCGATTTGCGTCCATTCGAATCCCGTGAACGCCACCAAGTCGGGCTGCTCGCTCTGCGCGTCGACGGCGTTGCACTGACGAACCGACTCCCGAACCATCTCCCAGGTGCGAGGCGTCAGCGCCTCGGCATGATCGGTGAGCGAGTAGAAGTCGAGCTGGGAGCAGAAGCGGGCGAAGTCACATGCATCGGAGGGCGGATGCACGCCTTCCCCGCCCATCAGTGGCAAGCTCCATTGAAACGCGTCGACCGACAGGGTCGAGTGCACGTGAAGGTCGCCGAAAAGAACGCGCGTCTCCGAGCCGTCCGTGACCGCGTGCTGCGCCTCATCGCGCGCGCTCAAGATACCGCGGTCGAGGGGGCTAGCGGTGATCTCGCCGTCGGTCTGGAGATTCCCACCGCCAAACACGACCCACAGCGCCAGAGCAGCCACTGTGAGGAGCACGATCGTCGCGAGGCACCCTCTCTTCCAAGGGGACATTGCGCCGCAGGATAGGGGGCTCTCAGCACTAAGCCAAGCGCCTTCTGCGGCTCAGCGCGCCCAGCGAACGGTCTCGGCCTTGCCAGTGATCACTTGGTTCTGGTCGAGACCGTCTTGCCCAGACAGGTAGACCCCCGGTGAGCCACGGCGGTTCGACGAGAAAGCGATCAAGCGGCAGTCGGGCGAGAAGGCCGGATCCTTGTTGTCGCCCTGGCCCTGGGTGAGCCGCTGGTACTCCTGACTCTCCACGTTGACGATGAAGATGTCGAAGTTGCGGTCGCGCCCGCTGAACGCGATGAGCGGCTGCTTCGGGTCCTGGCACCAAACCGGCGTTTGGTTGTGGCTCCCGCGGAACGTCACGCGTTGCACGTTCGTCCCGTCGTTCTTCATCGTGAAGATCTGCGGGCTCCCATGACGGTCCGATACGAATGCAAGCTTGCCGCCCGGTCCGCACGTCGGACTCAAATCGATCCCGCGACTGCGGGTCAGACGCCGCAGGCTCTTGCCATCGAGGTCCGAGCTGTAGATCTCGTAGTTCCCCGACCGCGACGACGAGAAGTACATGCGTTTGCCGCAGATCGCGGGCGCCATCGTGATGCCCTTGCCACCGATGATTCGCTTACCTCCAACGCGCGTGTTGGTGATGAACATCCCTTGCTTCGTCATGCGCGTGTACCAAATCGAGCCGTTTCCGAAGGCGGGAAGCATTGACACACCCCGCCCGCTCGACACCTTTCGGACGCCGTAGCCGTCCATCGCCGCGGCGTAGACGCTCTTGTGCCCAGGTCCGTGCTTGCGAGCAAACGCGATTTCGGTGCCAAACGGCCCGTACGTGCCGGTCACGACCCCGATCACTTGGTTGGCGAAGTCGTGCATCCACTTGCGAAGCTCGGTTGCAGGGCCGCGGTAGGCGCGACGCAGCGCGGGGACTGCACCCCTGCTCGACTGATAAAAGCGAAGCTCGACACTCATTGCGGCGTCGTTCCCGAACACCTGTCCCTTGATGACCCCATTGGCGCCCAGCACGGCCCATGAGCCGAGGTCGATCCCGAGGCCCAAGCCCACGTAATCGTGTCGGACGGACTTCGGACCAATGACGCGAAAGCCAGGCATCAGACGGAAATCGTTTTGCAGGACCGCGCCGCCGTTCACTGCGTGTTGCGCCGGCTCACTGATCAGATTCGGGATGCCGATGCGGAACACATCTTCGTCCGGCGCGTCGATATCGACGACGATCTTGTCCTCGGGAAGAGGAAGCGCTTCCTCCTGACCAACGGCGGGCAATGCCGAAAAAGCAACCGGCCCGAACGCGAGCCCTAACAGCAGCGCCCCCCGAAACCATTGATGTCGAAATTCAATCAAAGTCATGTGCAACCTCAACGGGCGTGACGCCCAAAGAAACGCAGAGAGATCGTCTCCCCCAAAATTCGATTCGCCACCGAATCCGGCGGCGACGGAAGCTCCGCCCCCTCTGCCTGACTCATCCTCCGACGAACGGATTCGTCGAATGCTTCATTCCCGCTCGGACGCTTCACTTCATAGTCACCGACGCGCCCGTCTTTCGTGATCGAAAGCTCGATCACGCAGGCAAGCTTCTGGAGCTCCTCATCGGTAAGCAGCGTGGGCACCTGCCAACCCCTTCGAAAGTACGAGTAAAGCTTGCCGAGGTAGATCTCCACCTCGTCCCCAGTTGCTTTGGTGCCTTCGATGATTCCGTCCGGATCACCCTCGAGCTCGGGTCCCTTCGTCAGCTCGGAAATCGCGCCCGCCCGCTCACCAAGCTGCGAGAGCAGATCCTCATCGCGCTCATTGCGCTTCTTCTTAGGCTTCGCGAGGCCCTTTTCCTTGTTGCCAGTCGGCACCGCGGCCATCGGCTCAGAGTCCGGAGCTTGGGGCACCGGCGCGGTTTGCTGCGCATCGGGGATTTCTTTGCTTGGCAATCTCCGGGGCTCCCTGCGCTTCCCAAGGCGCACGAACCGCGTCTCGATCACTTCGATTGGCGCAGGCGGCAGATCATCGACGCCTACCCCGAAGATCGACTCTATCCCGCCGAAAAAGAATGCGCTCAGCAAAGCTAGCACGGGAATCAAGACGAGGGCTGCCAGCGTGAAACCAACTCCTCCCGCAATTTCCGTCAGCGTCGGCTGCTCAGTCTCGAGAAGAGAGAGGGCCCGCCAGTCGCTCGCCTCCGCCATCATCTATCTCGGCTCTCGCGTGACCGGGTCGGTGACCAGCCCCATCTTTCCGATGCCAGCCTGGCGCACGAGCGCGAGAACCTGCGCCACCACGCCGTACGGGACCTCCTCGTCCGCTTGCACGAATACCTCGTCGACATCGCGAATCCGCTCGTCGCTCACGAGGCGTTCCCGCAGCACGTCGAGAGAGACCTCTTCGTCGAAAAGGAAGATCCGTTGGTCACGCTGCACGGTGATCAGCGGCTGTTCTTGATCGATGTTCATTCGCGGCGCGTCGGCTTTTGGCAGGTCGACCTTGACGCCCGTCGTCAGCATCGGTGCGGCAATCATGAAGATGATCAGCAGCACCAGCATGACGTCGACCAGCGGCGTTACGTTGATTTCGCTGAGTGGGCTCCCCCCTCCTCCGCTTCCGCTCGAAAACGACATTGACTACTCCACCAACAAGTGACGGCGAATGATATTCAGATAGTCGCTCGCAAACGCTGCCGTTTCGCTGTCCACCACGCGAATGCGCCGAACAAAGTAGTTGTAGGCCATCACCGCTGGAATCGCTGCTGCGAGGCCGAGCGCCGTCGCGATGAGTGCTTCGGCGATGCCCGGCGCAACGACGTCGAGCCCGGCACTCTTGTTGCCGTGGATCGCGATGAATGAGTTCATGATGCCCCAGACCGTGCCGAAAAGGCCGATGAAAGGCGCGGTCGAAGCGGTAGTCGCCAAGAACGACACCTTGTTTTCAAGCCGGGTCAGCTCCGCGCTTTGCGCCCTCCGCAGCGCGCGCTCCACATTCTCGACATCCGCTTTCGTCGGACGCCCTGTCCGCGCGATTCGTGCGAGCTCACGATACCCTGCGCGAAAAACCGTCGTGATTGGCGATCGGTCGTAACTCGCGGACTGACCGTGGATGTCGTTCATCGCCTTGGCGTTCCAAGTGCGAGCCCTCTCGTTGGACCAGAAAAGATGAAGGAACGCCCGGCTCTGGTCAGTGACCTGCTTCAAACGGATCCACTTCGCTCCGATGATGTACAGGCACATCACCATCATGAAGACGAGGATCAGCAAGACGAACTGCACGACCGGCGAAGCGCCGACCACGAGTGCCCAGGGATTGAGTTGTTGCGGTGCGCTAGTCTGAAGGAAGACCGAAAGCATTAATGGCTACCCCCCACCAGCGCACCCCCCAAAGCATCAGTTCTCAGAGCCGCTCACGTTACGGTCACGAGCCCAGCCGGCTTCGTCGGTGCCGGTCGCCATCTCCTCACCCACGGACGTGGTGGAGATGCGGCTTCCGTCCAAGCCGAGCGAGGTGAGGTAGCTGCGAACAGCCTGAGCGCGGCGCTCTCCGAGCGCGATGTTGTACTCCTCGGTACCACGCGGATCAGCCGCCCCACTGAGAATGAGTGACACGCTAGAGCCCTGCTGTCCGCGGTAGCACTCCACGGCTTCCTGAAGCGCGGCACGCGAGCTGCTATCGAGCTCGGCTGAATCGAAGGCGAAATACACGGTTTCGACGACGCACGGCTGCTCGACCGGCTGGACGTCGACTTCAGGTTCCGGCTCGGGAATCTCGGAGCCGGTCGTCACTTCGGGTTCCGGCTCCTCGGCGTCCTTCTTGCAGCCAATCAACATGGTTGCGAAAAGGGTGAGGCACACCAAGGCGGTGAGAGATGAATTGAGATGTCTCTTCATGGAGTTCCTTTTCCTTCCCTCTGAACTCAGAGAGCAAGAGCGCCAGCATAGTCCCAGGGTGGTTACGCGCAATTTTTCTCGTACCTGCGTAGGGTTAAGAAGCGCACTTTTTCGTGGTCTAAATATGCGAAGTCATTTGCAGGGGTCAAAGATGTCGCTAATTGTAAAACCTCTGAATCGAGTGGTCCGAATGACCCCCAGAGCAATTCCCCTACTCGCGCTTGTGACAGCCCTTTGCGGAGGTTGCAACGGGAGATCGTCCCGAGCTGAGCCCAGCACGGCTGCCCCAACGGCGACCCAGGAGCACTCGAGCGGCTCCGAGCATGGGTTTCCCGATCTCCAAACCTACGCCCAGCAGCTCGATGAACCGGAACGAGACGCCTGGCAGAGGCCGGCGGAGGTCATCGAGCTCCTCGAATGCCGGGCAGGAATGACGATCGTCGATCTCGGGGCCGGAACCGGGTACTTCCTTCGCTATTTGTCCAAGGCAGTCGGCCGTGAGGGCCGCGTGCTCGCTCTCGATATCAGCCGCTCCTCGATAGATTGGATGTCGGCGCGAGTCGAGCGGGAAGAGCTTGGAAACGTGCGGCCCGAGATAGTTGCCCCCGATGACCCCGCGCTCGCGCCTCGCTCGGTCGATCGGATCCTCGTCGCCAATACCTGGCATCACATCTCCAATCGGCTGGACTACGCAGAAAAACTCCTCACTGCGCTGCGCCCAGAGGGTCTGTTGCTCATCGTCGACTTCACGATCGATAGCCCCGAGGGACCTCCTCCTGAAATGCGGCTCACACACGATACAGTGCTGCGTGAGCTCGAAGCTGCGGGTTTTGCGACCGAGATCCTCGAAGAGGCGCTTCCCTATCACTACGTGATCGCGGGCCGGGTGCCCTAGGTCAGTTGGCCGCGCGTCGAATCGCGTGCTCGACCTTGAAGCGGACCGCGGTGGCGACCATCGCGAGGCGGCTGCGTTGCGTCCGGAGGCGTGTTCCGAGGGGTGCCCGTGACGGAAGGGAGATCCAGAGCCGCGCCAGGTGACGCTTGCGCTCGGGCTCCGGGTATCCCGAAATGTTGACCGAAGCACCAGAAGAAGAGCTCCGCATCGCTCTGCGGCCAACGCGCGACAGGCACGCCGCTGAGCACCTGAAAGCCGCGCCCAGAACGGATCTCTCGTCTCCAACGATCAATCTTCTTCGAGAGAGTGGGGAGCGGAAAATCTTCCTTCGTGAGGCCCCCCCATCGGCTTCCCTGTGCTCCTCGCCACTGCAACCGCTTGATCGAGCTCGGCGACGTCCGCGTCGGTGAACGTCTCGCGCCAATCAGTGCGTTGCGCCAGCTCGCTCCCCTTCCATGCCGCCGCGACGTTCAACGGCTCGCGAAGGACGCGCTCTTGCGGTCGCGCGAAGTAGTGAATGGTCTGCGCGGTGAGGGTCTAGTACACGCAAACGAGTCTAGCGCGTCGGGGCCGATTGAGTCACCCTCAAGCCCAGGAGGCTTTCGATGAACGACCCAAGTTATGCGTTTTCCAAGCAGCTCGACGGCGTTTCGGTGGATGAAGCCATCGAGAAGGTAACCGAGACGCTCAAAGCAAACGGCTTTGGCGTACTCACCAAGATCGACGTGAAAGAGACACTGAAGAAGAAGATCGACGTCGACTTCCGGCCTTACGTGATTCTCGGCGCGTGCAATCCGAAGCTCGCACACAAGGCGCTTCAAGGGGATGCGCTCATGGGCTTGCTTTTGCCGTGCAACGTGGTCGTGCAGGAGTCAGACGGTGGGGCGCTGGTTTCGTTCGCCGATCCCAAGGCCATGTTCGAGCTCGTGCCAGACGCCCCGATCGAAGAGGTCGCCACCGAAGCGCGGCGGCTCTTGCAGGCCGCCAAGGATCAGCTCTGAGCTATCCGAGTGCTTCGATTCGCGCCGCAACGTGTTTGTGCCAGGGAGTTCCCGCGAGCCAGTCCCGGTCCTCGCTGGCGGTTAGCTCGTTCGGCGCGACGCCGGTTTGAATGCGGTCGCCACCATTCGACGTGTGATCGACACCGAGCCCGTTCGGGAGCGACACGTGACCCGACTGCATCGAGGCCGACACCTGGACAGGCACTTCGACCGAGGCGCGCTTGGTGGTCAGTCGCACCCGATCGCCATCGGCAACGCCGAGTTGTGTGGCGTCCTCGGGATTGATGCGCAGCGACCCTTCCGGATCCTTTTTTCGCCATTCAGGGTCTCGTAGGATCGTGTTCGCGGTGAACGAGCGCCGTTCGCCAGCCGACAAGACGAATGGGAAGGCGCTGTCTCCCGTGCCTGGGCTTGCTTCGCGTAGGCTTGCGAGCTCTTCGAGCAACTCGGGGATGGAAGCTTGGATCCTGCCGCCTGGGGTCTTGAGCCGAGTCCAGTTGTCGTCGTACTCGTCGACCGTAAACACCACCCCAGACGGGTTCTCGAGGATCGCATCGAAGAGCTTCTCGGGAGGCTCGAACCCGCTGCCCTCGAACCCTGCGCGGCGAAGCGAATCGGGATGCGCAGCGGCGAACTGATGCACGAGTCCCCAGACCACGGCCGCCGATTGGAGGCCGGGCGGGAGGTGCGGCCCCAGCGTTCTATAGAGGATGACGGGCGCCAGTGGCGCGAGCTTCGGATTGCTGAGAACGGTTCCGAAGAACACGGGGATGAAAGCGGCTCGCCCCTGCGCCGCAGCGGCATGCAACGGCGCGAGGTCTTCGTCCGTGTACGCGCCCAGCGCTTCGCAGAGCCGAGCATGAATCTCGGCCTCCGGCAACACACCCTCGGGAGCATCGAACACAGGGTGCCGAACATGAAAGTAGTTCTCCGGAAACTCGAAGTTGAAAAAGGTGGCTTCAGCTTTTTCGTACTGCGTGGGCGTGGGAAGGATGTAATCGGCCAGACGGGCGGTTTCGGTCATCGCGATGTCGATGACGACCAGCGTGTCGAGGGACCTAAGTGCCTCGCGCATGCGTTGGCTGTCGGCGACGGAATGGGCGGGGTTGCCACTTTCGACGATCATTGCCCGGTAGCGCTTGGGATGGTCCGTGAGGATCTCGTCGGGCATCGAGTTGCAGGGAGTCAGCCCAGAGATGATGCGATCGCCCGCAACGGGGCTGCGTCTGTCTTCTGCCCCGGCAGCGATCTTGTCGAGCTTGCCAGCAACACTCACCATCGGAGCGGGAACGTATTGCGCGCCGCGCTTCGCAAAGTTGCCCGTGAGCACCCAAAGCAACTTGTTGAGGTAGCTGTTGAGGGTCGAGTAGCGGTTCATTTGAATGCCGAGGTCTTCGAAGACCGCCACGCTGTCGGCTTCGGCGATGCGTCGCGCTGTCTTGCGCACGAGGTCCTCGGAGACGCCCGAAATCGCGCTGTACTCCGCAACGGGGATTTCACGGAATGCCGCCAACGCGTCCTCGACGCCGTCGACGTGCGCCTGAAGCCACGGGTGGTTGATCAGGTCCTCTTGAACCAGGACACCTCCAAGCGCGGCGAGAAGCCATGCGTCGGTCCCCGGCTTCACCTGCAGATGGATGTCTGCGAGCTCGGCGGTCTTCGTTCGGCGTGGATCGATGACGATCAGGGTTCGATTCGGGTCCTTGGCGATCTCCTTGAGCGTGACACGCGCGCGCGCGATGCCATGGGACTGCCAGGGGTTCTTGCCGATGAACAGGCCAACCTCACAGTGCTCGAAGTCCGCGCGCGTCATGGCCCCCATCAGGCGTCCACCGACCCAGAACTCGCCGGTCTTCTCCTGCGCCAGCGCACTCGAACGATAGCGCGAGCCAAGCGCTCGGCGGGTCGCCGTCGAGTAGGCGCCGGGTAGGTGGTTACCCTGACCGCCGCCGCCATAGTAGAAAATGGTTTCGCCGCCGTACTCGTCACGAACCGCGGCGAGGCGCGCAGCAACCTCGCGAATCGCGGTGTCCCAGTCGATCTCTTCGAAGGTTCCGTCGGCTTTGCGTCGAAGCGGTGACGTGATCCGATCTGGGCCGTTCTGATAGTAGTCTAACCGGTGGGGCTTCTCGCAGGCGTAGCCCTTCGATGCAGGGTGCGCCTTATCGCCGCGGATTCGGGTGAAGTGCCTGCCGCCCTCTCCCCCAATCTGAACCTCGAGGCCGCAGTTGCACTCGCACAGAATGCACGCCGTTTTCTCCCAGGACCCGGACATAGGCAGACCTCGCTCTTCGTTGATGATGGCTGAACGATCCTAGTGCCGCTCGCTCGGCAGCGTAACCCCGGCCGCGCCTGCGATTCGTCAGGCCATGCTGCGGTCGCTCAGGCGAAGAGAGGTGCGTGGAATTCACAGTGGTATTTAGAGGTTCAGCCCGTCAAAGGTGGGGCTTCTGCTATTACAGCCCCGATGAACGAGCTCCCGCCACACTTGCTGTTCTACGACGGCGTGTGCGCGATGTGTAACGGCATCGTCAAAGGCATGCTGCGGGTCGATAAAGGCCGCGTGTTTCGGTTCGCTCCGTTGCAGGGCGAAACAGCCGTTCTCGCCCGAGAGCTTCTTCCCGAGTTTCCCGCTGAGATCGAGACCTTGGTCTACGTGAGACGGGGAGAGGTGTTCCTGCGGTCGCGGGCGGCGGCCCTCGCCATGCAACAGATGCCGTATCCAGCCAAGGCGCTCTCGTGGTTTCGTTTCCTGCCAGCGTGGCTCACGGACTTCTTCTACGGAATCGTCGCCCGCACCCGGTACCGTGTCTTCGGGAAGTACGACCAGTGCCCACTCCCGCCAGCAGAGGACCGAACGCGATTTCTCCCGTAGGTCGCTCCGCGCAACTCGATGTAAGTAAATGTCTCACTCGTTTGGGCGGAACCCCGTAGATTGCTAAGTTGAAGACAGCATGGGGACTCGTACTTGGCTTATGGCGCTGCTCGCGCTGACCTTGGGTTGTGAAGGCGTCATCGGCACTGGCGATGGTGTCGAGCTTCAACGCAACTTGGACGCGGGGACGACCCTGCCTCCGGACGCATCGATCGACGACGATGCTAGCGTGCCGGACGGCGGCTCGGAGATGGATGCCGGAATGGAAGGCGACGCCGGGCCGTGCGCAAACGGACCCCTCGCCACACCGATCCCCAACTGTAGCCCCGAGCCGTTGCCGAGCACCGGTGACGTGCACGCAGACTGCGTCGCTCGCATCAATCAGTTCCGCTCGGAGTGTCAGTGCCTTGCCCCACTCACGCGATGGGTCGACGGCGAGGGCTGCGCCGACAGTAACGCGGAATACGACAGCGTCAACGGAGTGCACGCCAGCTTCTTCGACATGCCCTGTGGCAGTGGCGGCCGGGCGCAAAACGAGTGCCCAGCTTGGCCGTCGAACGAGCAGGTGATCACCGGCTGCCTTCAGACGATGTGGGACGAAGGACCCGAGGACGGCGACCCCGACACGGTCAACGGCCACTACGAGAGCATGGCCTCGACGTCTTACACGCAGGTCGCCTGCGGTTTCTTTACGACGCTCTCGGGGGATGTCTGGGGCGTTCAGAACTTCCAGTAGGCCGAACCCGGCCCACCCGCAGAGTGGCTTGCCTATTCGGTGGGGGGGACCCAGGCGGTCGCGGCCTGGTCACCCTCTTCGAGGCCGAGCCAGATTCGCAATTGCTTCAACATGAACTCGGCGCCCTCGCGAGAAGAGAGATCGACCCGGTAGGTGTTGATGTAACGGACGCTTTCCTGGAGCCACAGGTCCCAGGCCTCTTTCGAGACCTTCTCGAAGACGAGCTGGCCCATCTCGTTTGGAAAGGGCGGCTTTGCGAGGCCGGGAAGCTCACGGTCGAGCTTGATGCAGTGGAGCAGGCGGTTCGGATCGGCTTCAGGCATGTCGTGCGCAGAACCTAGCACCGGTGCGGGCCGTGGCTACCCCAGAATACGGAAGAAAGAGCGCAGCATTTGATAGGTGAGGCCCCAAACGATGCGGCCACCAACGTCGTACGCGGGGAAGTCGATCTGCGTGCCGTGCCATCGATAGGGACGGACGGTGTCGGCCTCGCCTCGGTAGAGCGGCAGCAGGGGCGTCCAGAGGGCCTCGGCCACCTCGGTCTCGTCGACTTGGATCGGTGCGTGTCGACGGACCTCGAAGACGAACGGGCGGATTACGGTTTCTTGTGGCTTGCCACGCGCAATCGCTTGAAGGTCATCGAGCTGGCCAATGTGCTCGGCCTCGCGGGACAAGTCTAGGCCGACTTCTTCGTGAGTCTCGCGCATCGCGGTATGCAGGAGCGTCGCGTCGTCCGCATCTTGCCGGCCGCCAGGAAACGCCATGTGCCCTGACCAGGGATCACGCGGATGCTCCGCCCGCCGAATGAAAAACACCTCCGGCCCTGACGCTCCCTCACGCAGCAGCACGGCCACCGCCGCCCACTTCTCATGCTCCACAAGCTCCCGAGGCGCCCGCCCACCAAGCACGCTCCGAACATCCGGCAACTCGACGATGGTCATGCGTTCTAGTGTGTGCTCCACAAACCTAGTGTGCGAGAGATTTTTTCTTGTGGTCGAGCGCGCCCGCAGGAGCGTAGTGAGAGGCACGTCCGGACCGCCTTCGGCGGGCAATTGGTGCCGACCCACCGTCCCCACGCTATCGCCTACCTCGCAGCGGAGCGACGAGGACGAAAGCCGACCACAAGGAAAAAGATCCGCACACTAGTCGACGATTTCGTAGCGGAAGTCTTCTATGACTGGGTTGGCTAGGAGCTTCTCGCACATCGTTTGGATGTGGGACTCCGCGGAGGCTTTGTCGTTGCCGTCTAGCTCGAGCTCGATGAGTTTGCCGACTCGGGCGGACTTTACTTCTTCGAAGCCGAGAGAGCTGAGCGATCGGCGGACTGCATCGCCCTGCGGGTCCAAGACCTCGCGCTTCAGCGTGACGAAGATGTTCGCTTTCATGATACCTCCAACCCTAGGTTCCTTGCGATGCGCGGCAATGGGTCCGTCGTATCTGGCGTGAACGACGTACCGCGGATCTGATCGCACGCTTGAATGTATCGGCGGGACGCCTCGACGCGCACCTCGTCGGGAATCGTCGGCGCAGGACCATCGCCCCTGTAACCCTTGCTCGCGAGCCAGCGCCGGACGTACTCTTTGTCGAAGCTTTCCGGATCCTCACCTGCCTCGAATCGCTCCTGGTAGCTGTTTACGTACCAGAAGCGCGATGAATCGGGAGTGTGGATCTCGTCGATGACGACGATCTTTCCGTCCGGCGTCTTGCCGAACTCGTACTTCGTGTCGACGAGGATCAAGCCGCGCTCTGCGCAAACCTTTTGCCCGTGCGCGAACAGAGCCATCGCATAGGCGGCCGCCTCGTCGAAGTCCTCCACGCTGATGCGGCCCATTGCCAAAATCTCTTCGCGCGACACGGACACGTCGTGATCCCATTTTTCGGCTTTGGTGCTCGGCGTCAGGATCGGGTCCGGCAACTTCTGATGCTTCCGGAGGCCATCCGGGAGCTCGTGACCGCAGAAAACGCGCGTGCCGTTCTCGTAGTGGGTCCAGATGCTGGTGGAGGTGACGCCTGTGATGTACGAGCGAAGCACCATTTCCACCGGGAGCGGCACACACTCGACGCCGACCATGACGTTCGGGTCCGGCACGTCAATCACATGATTGGGGACGATGCTCTTGGTCTCCTCGAACCACCACGCCGCAAGGCCATTGAGCACCTGTCCCTTATAAGGAAGCGTGCCGAGGACGCGGTCGAAGGCGCTGATGCGATCGGTGACGACGATGTAGCGCTTACCGTCGGTGGTGTAGCAGTCGCGGACCTTCCCCTCGTACTTGTGTCCGAGTGACTCGAAGTTCGTTCCCTCGAGAGTCTGCGAGAGCGCCTTCTGCAGCGCCTCCGGCGAGACGGTCATCTCAAGCTCCTTCCAGCACGCGATCGATGATCGTATCTACATGGGCAAGCGCGTTGTTCAAATCGAACTCATGATCGATTTCGTCGGCGGAGAGGTGCTTCCGAATCTCCGCGTCTTCTCGAAGGAGCGCGCGGAACTCGCCCTGCCCTTCGAATGCTTTCATCGCGTTACGCTGGACGAGCACATATGCGTCCTGCCGGCCGAGACCTTGGCCAATCAGCGCGAGCAGAATGCCCTCGCTCGCCCAAAGCCCGCCGGTCTGGTCGAGGTTCTGCCGGAGCCGCTCTGGGTACACGACTAAATCGGAGACCACCGCGCGGACGCGGTCCAACATGAAGGCAAGAGTCGCGGTCGCGTCGGGCAATATCATGCGCTCCACCGACGAGTGGCTGATGTCGCGCTCGTGCCACAGCGCCACGTTCTCGAGCCCCGGCACGACGGCGGCCCGCACCACACGGCCAAGACCGCAGAGGTTTTCGGTGAGGATCGGGTTTCGCTTGTGCGGCATCGCGCTCGAGCCCTTTTGACCCTTCTTGAAGTGCTCTTCGGCTTCACCGACCTCCGTGCGTTGCCAGTGACGAACGTTGGTGGCGAACCGCTCGATGCCCGCAGCGAGGACGCCAAGCGCTGAGACGTACGCGGCGTGTCGGTCACGGGCGACGACTTGAGTGGACACGGTCTCGGGTCGCAAGCCGAGCGAGCCCAGCGCCTCGGCCTCGATGGCGGGTGTGAGGTGCGCATAGGTTCCAACCGCGCCGGCGATCTTACCCACGGCAATTTCTTCGCGCGCCACCAGAAGACGCTTCCGTCCGCGGGCAAGCTCTGCATAGTGGCCCGCCAAGATCAGTCCGAAGGTGACCGGTTCGGCATGAATACCGTGCGACCGGCCAATCCCCGGCGTGCGACGATGTTCCTCGATGCGTCCGCGCAGCGCTTCCAGCACCGCGTCCAGTCGGACCAACAGCTTGTCGGTCGCCTCAACCAACAGTAGGGCCAAGGACGAGTCGAGCACGTCGGAGGAGGTCATCCCTCGGTGCAGCCATCGAGCAGGCTCCCCGGCGATCGCTTCGACATGCGTCAGAAACGCGATCACATCGTGGCGCGTCTCCTTCTCGATTTCATCGATCGCGTCCGGGTCGAGCTGCTCTCGAAACCGGCTTACCTGGTCCGCCGTGCCCGCCGGAACGAGGCCAGCGCCTTCCATGGCGCGGCAGGCGGCGATTTCGACGTCGAACCAGGCCTCGTACTTGCGCTTCTGGGACCAGAGGGCTTGGAATTCGGCTGGGCTGTAGCGTGGAATCATTGTGGCGCGGCGAAGCTAGCAGACCGGCCGCCCCGATGCGACCACGTGGATGGCGCCCGGGCCCGGCGGCAATTAACCCTTTTGAAAAGGGGTCTGACCCCTTTTTAGGTGCGGAAGTTCCAGGCTTTGCGGACTTCGATGCGGGGGGTTGCGTAGTTGTCGACGTAGGACCGGTGGGCGGGGTCGACCATGTACTTCTGCATGTCGTCCATGGAGTCGAACTGGGCAATGATGCTGATGTCCCAGCTTGCCTCGGAGGCCTCGTCGGCGGGGACGCCTACGCTGACGGCGCGCACGTTCTCCAGCGCGCCGAGAGCTGCGCGAGTTTGCTCTACGATTTCGGCGCGAGCTGCGTCGTTGCAGTATTCGTCTTTCAGTTTATACAACACGATTCGTTCGATCATCTCCCTACCCTATTCCTGCTAGTCCACACGCGATGCCCGCCAGGTGCGGCACCGCTGCTCCAAACATCGCCGCCTCCGGGGAGCTGGCGTTGCCGTCCAGGCTGCGCTTGTACACGCCCTGTGCGATCGCAGCGAGGCGAAAAAGTGAGAACGCCTTGTAGTAGTGCAGGTCGGGCACGTCGGCGCGGCCGACCAACTCGCAGTATCGCGCAACGAACGCGTCCTCGGTCGGGATGCCTGTCTTATCAAAGTCGACGCCTGCCAGGCCGCCAATCTTCGGAAGCATCACGTCGTATAGCATGCAGGTGTACGCCAAGTCCGAAAGGGGGTGGCCAAGCGTCGAGAGCTCCCAGTCGATGACCGCGAGGGCTCGGGGCTCTGTCGGGTGGAAGATCAAGTTGTCCAGCCGATAGTCGCCGTGCACCAGCGTGGTCGCCTCGTCGTCGGGAATGTTGGCGGGCATCCAGTCCATCAGAGTCTTCATCTGCTCCACGTCCGCGGTCTGAGAGGCGAGGTACTGCTTGGTCCACCGCTTCACTTGCCGCGCGACGTAGGCATCAGGTCGCCCGTAATCCGACAGGCCCGCCGCCGCGAGATCGACACTGTGAATCGCAGCCAACACACGGGAGAGCTCGTCGTAGATCGCGCGGCGCTCCTCCGTCTCGAGCTCGGGAAGCTGCACGTTCCAGAAGATGCGCCCCTGAACGTACTCCATCACGAAGAAGGGGGTGCCGATGACCGAGTCGTCTTCGCAAAGCGCGTACATGGTTGCGGTGGGCACGTCGGTATCAGCAAGCGCGCGCATTACGCGGTATTCGCGGTCGACCGCATGTGCCGACGGTAAGAGCTTGCCGGGCGGCTTCTTGCGCAAGGCGTACTGACGCTCGTGATCGGCGAGCCAATAGGTCGGATTGGATTGCCCGCCTTTGAACTGACAAACCCGAAGCGCGCCCGTGTACCCATCGACGTGCTCCGCCATCCAGGTGTCGAGTCGCGCTTCATCGAAGCGATGCGCATCTCGAACGGGTCCAGCATTTTTCGGGGGCAGCGGCGGCATACGTCCTCGCTTTCGGAAGGTGCGGAGCTTATCATGCCCTGCCCAATCCGGAGGCTATCGATGGATTTCAGTACACCGCCCGAGCTCGAAGACCTTCTGCGCAGAGCCAGCGACTTCATGGAAGCCGAGGTCTACCCGCTCGAAGCCACCGCGCGTCAGTCGTTCGAGGAGGTGCTGCCCGCTGCCAACGAGGCACGCGAACGATGCAAGGCTACCGGCCTTTGGGCTCCACAGATGCCGATCGAGTACGGCGGCATGGGTCTCGATTTCCTCCCGCATGCGCACATGAGCGAAATGCTCGGCCGGAGCCCGCTCGGGCACTACATCTTCGGATGCCAGGCCCCCGATGCCGGCAACATGGAGATCCTGCACAAGTTCGGGACCGACGAGCAGAAGCAGAAGTGGCTCCGGCCACTGGCCGCTGGGGAAATCCGGAGCTGCTTCTCGATGACCGAACCGGATCGCGCCGGCTCCAACCCGACTTGGCTGGACACCAGCGCGGTTCGCGACGGCGATGATTTCGTCATCAACGGGCGCAAGTGGTTCACCACCGGAGGGCACCTCGCCGATTTCGCAATCGTCATGGCCGTCACCAATCCGGACGCCCCGCCCCATATGCGCGCAAGCCAGATCATCGTCCCGACCGACAACCCGGGCTTCCACCACATCCGGCGCCTCTCGATCATGGGCGACGTCGGCTACGGTTGGCAGAGCCACTCCGAGGTGGCATACGAAGACTGTCGCGTTCCTGCGGAGAACTTGCTCGGACAGGAGGGTTTTGGCTTTTCGATCGCCCAGGAGCGCCTCGGCCCAGGCCGAATTCATCACTGCATGCGCTGGCTAGGGATTTGCGAACGGGCCTTCGATTTGATGTGTGAGCGCGCTGCGCGACGAATGATAGCACCGAAACGCCCGCTTGGGACCCAGCAGGTCATCCAGCATTGGATCGCCGAAAGCCGCGCCGAGATCGACTCCGCCCGGCTGATGGTCTACCATGCCGCCTGGAAGATCGATCGAGAGGGCACCCGGGCCGCCCGTAGCGAGATCTCGGCGATTAAGTTCATGGTGGCGGGGATTCTACAGCGAGTCCTGGACCGAGCGATCCAGGTACACGGCGGCCTTGGCATGACCGACGACACCCCCCTGGCCTGGTTCTTCCGCCACGAACGTGCAGCGCGGATCTACGACGGCCCGGACGAGGTTCACAAGTCCGCCCTCGCTCGCACGATTCTGAAAGAGTACGGCATTGAGCTAGGGTCCCAAGGGAGCTAGGTTGCATCGGGTGAGGTGGGCCAAGTATCCGCGATTGAGCTTCCGCGGCTTTGTGATCGCCAGCGTGCTCCTGTGCACCGCGCAGGTGACCTTCGGGCAGAAGCCCGATCAGCGAGACAAGGCCGATGACGAGCCCGGCTACAGGCCCGCTCCGAGCGTCAACGTCGAGGGCGACGTGCAAGCCCTTCCGATCGACGCACCCCCCGGCAGCAAAGTCGTCGTGGTGGCGATCGACCGCACCGTCGAGCTCGGGCTTGCCGCGTTCGTTCGCCGAGCGATCGATACCAACCCCGATGCGGTCGCGATCGTGATCGAGGTCAACACGCTCGGTGGACGCGTCGACGCCGCAATTCAGATCCGCGACGCATTGCTCGAAGCCGAACCCCGGACCATTGCATTCATCCACCCACGCGCGATCAGCGCCGGGGCATTGATCAGCCTAGCGTGTGACAACGTGATCATGACGGAAGGCGGTACGATCGGCGCGGCTACACCGATCCAAGCCGCACCGGGCGGCCAAGCCGAGGCGGTAGGCGAAAAGATGGTGTCGTACATGCGCGCCGAGATGCGCGCAACGGCCGAGGCCAACGGCAGGCGCGGGGACATCGCCGAAGCTATGGTCGACGCCGAAGTCGTCATCGATGGCATCGTCGAGGCGGGCAAGCTTCTGACCCTCGACACCGACCAGGCGCTCAAGATGGGCATGGCGGACGCCAAGGCCGCGGATCTCGAGGCAGTGATGAGCCTTCTCACGCTCGAGAACCCAGAGTTCGTGGAGGCCGAGCTCAACTGGGGCGAAGAGATCGCTCGCTGGCTCACCGAGCCAACGGTAAGCGGCCTGCTGCTCTCGGTTGGCATGCTCGGCCTGATGGTTGCCTTCTACACGCGAAGCGTCGGTGGTTTCACGATCGTTGGCTTCATCTCGCTCGCCTTGTTTTTCGGCGGCCACGCGGTCGTTCATCTCGTGGGCTGGGAGGAGGGCTTGCTGTTCGTAGCAGGAGTCATTCTCGTCATCGTAGAGGTCTTTTTCATTCCGGGAATTGGTGTGCCCGGCGTGCTCGGTTTGGTCTGCATCATCTCCGCGCTCGTGCTCGCGTTGATCGGCATCCCAATCGACGTCTCGTTCAAGACCGGTGTGCTCGCCGACGCGATGACCCGCGTCCTGCTCTCGCTGCTCGGGGCGTTCGTCTTGGCGGTCGTGTTCATGCGTTTACTATCAAAGACCGCGATGGGTAGAAATCTCGTTTTGGAAGACGCCGAGACGGGCTTCCTCTCCGCACCGGGCGCGTCCGACCTCGTCGGACAAGTCGGTGAAGCACTGACGGACCTGCGACCGACCGGAAAGGTCATCATCGACGGGGAACGTTACGAAGCCACTAGTGAGCGTGAGTTCATCGCTCACGGGTCGCGTGTCCGGGTGATCGGCAAAGAGGGGCCAGCCCTCGTCGTGCGTCCCGAGGAGAAGGCATGACCGCGCTCGTCATCATCATTGCCCTCGTAGTGGGGTTACTCTTGCTCTTCACAGAGGTCGCAGTCGTGCCCGGCTTTGGCGTGGCTGGCGCCCTGGGCTTGCTAGCCCTCGCAGCGGGAGCGGTGGCAGCGTGGACGGAGCTGGGGCCGTTGTGGGGCGGTGTGACGGGCGGCGTTTCGATCGTCGCCGCCGGCGTGATGCTTTTCTGGCTGCCGAAGAGCCGCATCGGGCGGAAGATGGTGCTCGAGCACAGCCAAGCGGAAGCGGTCTCGCAGCAAGACCGGAGCGCGCTCGTCGGGCGCCGGGGAATCACCGTCACCCCCCTCCGGCCAATCGGGCGTGTTCGCTTTGGATCCGACGAAGTCGATGTTATGACCGAAGGTGAATACGTCGATAGCAACCAGGAAGTCGAAGTCATGACCGTGGAAGGCCCACGCGTCGTCGTACGCATCCCTGATGCAATGTAAAAAGGAAGTCTCATGCCGCTCGCACCAGTCGCCCTGATTTTTGTCCTCATCATCGTCCTCTTCGTCCTGTTCGTTTGGCTGATCCCAATCCGGCTCTGGATTGCGGCCTGGGCGAGCGGCGCGAAGGTCGGCTTTGGTGAGCTGATCGGAATGCGTTTGCGGCGCGTGTCGCCAAGCGCTGTCGTCAACCCTCGCATCGCCGCGGTGAAGGCCGGCCGCGAGGTGGCGACGAACACGCTGGAGTCTCACTACCTTGCTGGGGGTGACGTCGGGCGGGTGGTCACTGCGCTGATCAGCGCGGACAAGGCGGGCATCAAGTTGGACTTCCGACAAGCAGCGGCGATCGACCTTGCCGGCCGGGACGTCCTAGAGGCCGTGCAGACCAGCGTCAATCCCCGCGTCATCACGACGCCCAAAATCACTGCGGTCGCGAAGGACGGCATTCAGCTCCTTGTCGTCACGCGAATCACCGTTCGGTCCAATATCGACCGGCTGGTTGGCGGAGCCACCGAGGAAACCGTCGTCGCGCGTGTCGGCGAAGGCATCGTCTCCACGATCGGCTCGGCGTTGACCTACGCCGAGGTTCTCGAGAACCCGGACGCCATCTCCAAGAACGTGCTCGCGCGCGGCTTGGACAGCGGCACGGCGTTCAACATTCTCTCGATCGATATCGCCGACGTCGATGTCGGCACCAATATCGGCGCCAAGTTGATGACCGAGCAGGCAGAGGCGGACAAACAGGTCGCTCAGGCTCGCGCCGAGGGGAGACGCGCGCTCGCGGTCGCCCTCGAACAAGAGATGCGCGCCAAGGTAGAGGATATGCGCGCCAAGCTGGTCGAGGCCGAAGCCAAGATCCCCGCGGCGATGGCCGACGCACTCAGGGAAGGCAACCTCGGCGTGATGGACTACTACAACCTCCGCAACGTGGCAGCGGACACCGAGATGCGCGATTCGATCAGCAAGTCAACCGGCAGGTCGGACGATGAAGGCCCAGTGTAAGCCCTTGCCGCTAGGCACCCTGCTTGCTCGACCGCAGACATTCGTGGCGCGGCTGATTTTGGCGGACCTGATCACGAAGCGCGGTGAAGGTCCGCTCCAGCGCCGGGTCCTCATCTACCGGCGACGAAAGCGCTGAAAGCCGATGAAGGAGCTCCTCTCAGAACATCTCGGTGAGATCGCGCTCCTGATCTACATCCTCTACCCGCTGTTCAAGCGATGGCGGGACCGCCAGAAGAAGAAAAGGGAGCAAGCCGGCGCACCGGCGGAGACGACGGCCAGGGCGCCGGCACCTAAGGAACCGCGGCGGTCCCCACCGTCTCGCCAGCCCAGCCGCGGCCCAGGTCCTATTTTGGCGGACCTGATCACGAAGCGCGGTGCAGGTCCGCTCCGGCGCCGGGTCCTCATCTACGGGCGACGAAAGAGCTGAGAGCCGATGAAGGAGCCCTTCTCAGAACATCTCGGTGAGATCGCGCTCCTGATCTACATCCTCTACCAGCTGTTCAAGCGATGGCGGGACCGCCAGAAGAAGAAAAGGGAGCAAGCCGGCGCACCGGCGGAGACGACGGCCAGGGCGCCGGCACCTGAGGAACCGCGGCGCTCCCCGCCATCTCGCCAGCCCAGCCGCGGCCCGGCTCCGAAGCCGAGGCCCGCGCCTGTCGTTGCCCCGCGGCCAACGGAAACTGACTTTCTGGCTGCGGCACGGGCACAGCTCGATCGACAGAGGCAGGAGACATCGCGTTTGCTCACGCACGCCGAAAGCGATCCTCGGCTGCTGCGCCTCGTACCCGCGTTGCGTGAGGATCTGCTCGGCCGCCTCGACGTGATCGAGCGCTCGCTGCAGAGCAGCTCGACGCTGTCGACCATCGTTCAGGAGACTACCGTTCTGCGCGGACTCGAAGAGCTCCTCCGGTATCTAAAAACGATGGCGCAGCAACGCATGCACCGCGGCTCGTCGTTTGTCGGGGACGCCGACGCAATGGCAGACGCCTGCTACGCGCCAATTCTCGAATTCGCGCGCGTCCAAGGGATCGACCTGAGGACCAGCCAACCCGTTGTGGTAACGGGCGACTGGGATCTATCGATTGTGCCGCGCTTCGCGTCAACCCGCGTTGCCCCGCTCCGCCTACCCGCGGGTGCCGAGCACAGCCTCTGGCGCTGGCCGGCGATCGCGCACGAGGTCGGCCACGACTTCTATTACAGCCTCGATCGCCTCGATAGCGAATTGCACGCCCGACTCGGCCTCCCTTACGAAGTCGACTTGCCCATGTCCTCCGGGGAGATTGACGGCGCCTGGCTCCGGCAGCTTTTCGGCGCCTGGCTCCCTGAGATCTTCGCAGACGTGATGGGCACGCTCATGCTGGGGCCCGCATACGTGGAAACGATGCGCCGCGCGTTCCGAAACCCCAGCTCGCCTCAACGAACGGCAGCGATCCTCCAGAACGGTAGCCGGATCGACGAGCACCCTCCCGCCCGGCTCCGGCTCTACATGGCAACACGCGTGTTGCACCACCTGGGACGGCACGAGGAGGCCGACGCGCTATGGGAGCAATGGGAAACCGAGCACGCCGACGTGCGCTTCTATTACTTGCCCCTGGGCGGACAGTGGGTCGGGCTCTCGGACGAAGCCTTCCATTCGATCGCTGACTCGATCATCGACATGCTCGCCCAGCGCGCCTGGCCCGAGCTCGAAGGCTTCCACCTTTTCAGCATCCCCGGCCTCGCCTACCTGCACGCGGAGCACGCCGAAGTCGAACGGCTCAGCGACCGCCTCGCGCGGGGTGAGACGGTGGACGCAGATGTGCGGTGGATTATGGCCGCCGGGGTTCTGGCCGCAGCAGCGCAACCGGCGTTGCACGATCAGATTCTGGATGCGGCGAGGCGGTCGATCGTTGGGGTCGGGGCGGAACCGGAAAAGGTGCAAGCCCCGAAGGTTCGGCGCCGGCCATCCGGCGCGATCGGCGAAGCCCTGATCGCGTCACTGAAGGAGCCGGCCGCGATCCAGGAAGCGATCATCCTTGGAGCGGCCTTCACCCCATACAAACGCCCCCAGTGGCGCTGACGCCGCTAGCGAGCAAAAGGCGGGTCGGGAATCGCCTCACCGGGATGTGTGTAGCCGATCTTGCGCCGGCTCCAGACGGTTCGATGGTCGGCACTGTCCGGTCGTAGCTCGGCGAATAAGACAAAGCGCGACTGCGCCGGGATGGTGATTTCGAGCGTGCCTTCATAAGAGCCCAGTGGCTCGAGCGTGAGGCTCTCGATCGTCGACGATGCGAGCACCGTTCCGTCGTCCCCCACGGCGAGCAGCTCGAGCTCCGCCGTCTGCGTTTCGTGCGTGTCGTTGATCGCGAGGATCGGAATACTGGCGAGGCTATCAGGCGCGTAGGTGTCTTCCCACGAGTCGATATAGACCGCCACCGGGGCAAACGCGCTACGCGCATACCGCTGCCAGCGTGGTTCGAGCGTGAGCGACGCAACATCCAAGAAGTTGTCACTCGTTTGGCCGGTTACAGGGCGGGAATAGCCGAGATACGTAAAGTGCTGGACCCCCCCGGCGTAGCCGCGTTTGGCTCGCCAGAACGCGGTGAGCCCACTGACGAGGTATGCGTAGGTTTCGCGCGTCGCGGCGGGATCGGACACTGCATCGCCCAACCAGCCTTCGTAGTTGCGGCGGCTGAGGGTCGTCGGCGTGCCATCGCGGTTGATCCAGACCCAGCCGTACTCGTTGAGGATGTACGGGTGATCGGGCGCGTCATACGTTAGTAGACCAGGCGGCATGCCCGAGCTTTCGTCGATGTGGGTAAACTCATGCGGTTCCGATGATGAGGAGAGGAACTGAAATAGGTAGTGGTGATCCTCGATCGGGTCGTTAGGCCCTTGCGGCTCGTTATAGCCGCCGTTTTCCCACTGCCGCGTCGGGTCGAGCCCGCGCACACGTCCGATGACTTCGGTGGACCTCCGGTCCGGGGTCTCGTTGGACGCGTCCCACTGCATGATCGAGGGGTGGTTGTAGTTATCCAAAATCCACGAGGTGAACTCGGCCTCGAGCTCGTCGACCGACCACGACGCCGACACTTCTGCGTCGATGATCGACCACCACTGGAACTCGTCCACGAGAAGGATGCCCTCCTCGTCGGCGATGTCGTACCAATGCCGCGGCAGGCGACCGACCGAGATCCGCATCGAGTTCCAGGAGAGCTCCTTAGGGTGTCCGGAAAGGAGCTCACGGACCCAATCCGCGTCCCATGGCAGCATCTCGCACTCGGGATCTTCGAAGAAGCGGTGCAATGACAAATTCGAGCCGCGCAGGTACATGCGCTTGCCGTTCAAATAGAACCCCTTGTCGGCGCCAGCGCGCCACTCTACGGTACGCATCCCGAAGCGCGGCTGCACCTCGTCGCTCAGGTCTCCGTTGGTGGCGAGGAGTGTGTGCACGACGTAAAGGAACGGATCGTCCGGAGACCACAGGCGCATGGCGTCTAACGCGATCTCGATGCTCACCGTCTCTGCGGCGCCTGCTTCTAGCTGAACGTCGGTCGTCAAGGGCGCGGCTGCGGCGCCGCCGCCAACCCATTCGCGCACCTCGTGTCGCAGTTGTATTGTCACGGCCCGTGTGCCCCGGTTTCGAACCGTCGTCCGAATCCGAACCCGTGACCCGGCCACGTCGGGCTCGACCAACACGCGCTCGATCGTCTGCGCTCCGCTCAGCACCAGCTCGACGTCATCCCAAATGCCCGGGATGAAGCGTTCTTTTTCGATATCCTGCGCGGCGGGTATGGTCCGAGGCACCTTGTCCCGGTCAGCACCGACGCGCACGAGCAGCGTGTTGGACTCCCCGAAGCGAATCGCCTTGGACGCATCGTACTCCTGCCGCGTGTACGAGCCGAGGTGCGTGCCGAGCTCCTCGCCGTTCAGCCACACTTTCGTCCCGTACTTGGCCTTGTGGATCCGCAGTCGCGCGATGGAGGCGGCAGATCCGTTCACCGTGAATGTCTTGCGGTACCAAAACGCGTCGCGTCCTGGGGAAACGATCCCAACCTCGTCGTATGCCGGAGCAGCGTTTGTGATCAGTGCCGGCACCGGGACCTCCCGGTCGAACACGTCGGGCGCCGTGTCCGAAAGCGCGCCTTCCGCTACTTCCCACTGCCCGTTGAGCGATTGCGTGCGCGATATCGACACATCGGCTCGGCCGCTGCAGCCGCCGCCGATCAGAGCAGCTATCAAACCCAGTCCAAGCAATCTCGTCATGGCCCGTACCCCTCCTTAGTCCAGGTCGATGGCGATGTGTAGGCGGCTTTCAATGTCATCGAGGCGGTCGAGATCGCCTGCTTTACACATCGCCCATCAGAGAGCAGCACACCTCCCTGCCGCTGTCGCTGGCGCCGTCCCCGTCCCTCTCGTAGGCTCCCCGCGCTCATGACCGACGCGCTAGACAAGTGTTTCTCCGAAGCGAAGATCAACAGCCTCAGCCTGCGTAACCGCTTGATCAAGGCCGCGACTTTCGAAGGGAAGTCACCCGAAGGAATCCCGAGCAACGCACTGATCAGCTTTCACGAGCGCATCGGCCAAGGCGGCATCGGTATGACCACCATTGCGTATTGCGCGGCGGAGTCGGACGGGCGCATCCACGAACACATGATGTACATGCACGAAGGGATTCGGCCAGAGCTCGAGCGTTTCATCCGTACGGTGCAGGCCACCGGCGCCAAAGTGGCTGGGCAGCTCGGGCACTGCGGGGCCTTCACGAAGAATCTCGAGTTCAGTGGAAGGCGACCGCTCGGCCCGTCGAAAGGGACGAACGCACTGGGCCTTACGTACGGCCTTTCCCGCATTGCCGAGATGACGAAGCCGCAGATCCGCGAGCGCGCCGACATCATGGGTCGCGCCGCCGGTTTCATGAGGTCGGTGGGCTTCGATGCGATCGAGATCCACTTCGGCCACGGCTACGGCATCAGCCAGTTCATCAGCCCGAAGACCAACAAGCGCAAAGACGAGTACGGCGGCAGCCTCGAGAACCGAATGCGGTTCGCGCTCGAAGTCCTGGCCGAAGTCCGGAAAAACGTAGGCGACGATTATCCGCTGCTCGGTAAAATCAGTATGACCGACGGCGTGCCGGGCGGAGTCACCTACGACGACTCGGTGCAAATCGCGGCCATGCTCGAAGCCGGTGGCCTCGACGTGATCATCTGTAGCGGCGGTACGAGCAGCATGAACCCGATGCTCTTGTTCCGGGGCGACAGCCTGGTCCCTGGCCTGATCAAGCACGAGAAGAGCCGGCTGATGAAAATCGGCATTCGTCTCGCCGCGCCACTCATGTTCAAAGACTACCCCTACGAGGAGATGTACTTCCTCGAGCAAGCACAACGGATTCGGGACCGGGTGCAATGCGGCGTTTGTTACGTCGGTGGGGTCTGCACCAACGACAGCATCCGAACGGTGATGGGCGCAGGGTTCGATTTCATCCAGCTTGGCCGAGCTCTGATCTTCGATCCCGATTTCCCAAAGCGGGCCCAAGCCCGCGACACCTACAAGAACGGTTGCAGCCACTGCAACGAGTGCGCAACGCTCATCGAAGCTCCGGGCGGCATCTACTGTGTGGAGCGCCCAGCCAACTTTGCCTAGGGGAGGCCTATGTCTGACTTGAACGTGTCGACTGAAGAGGGGATCGCGCGGGTCGTTTTCGATCGACCAAGTGTTCTCAACGCGCTGTCACCAAGTATGCTGAACGATCTGATCGAGGTGTGCGCCGGTCTCGGGCGAAACGACTTGCTGAAAGTCGTCGTATTCGAGGGCGCGGGGAATTGCTTTTCGGCGGGCGCGGACTTGCCCGCCTTCATCGGCCTGCTGGCTGAAGGGAACGCGCACGCCACCGCAGACCTGGGGCGATGCGCGACCAACGCGATCGCCAATCTGCCACAGATCACGGTCGCGGGGATTCGTGGTCACTGCGTAGGTGGCGGATTGGTCCTCGCCGGCGCTTGCGACATCCGTATCGCGGCAGACGACGCTCGGTTTGCGATCCCAGAGCTCGACGCCGGAATCCCGCTCGGCTGGGGCGGCATGGAGCATCTCATTCGGCTCGTGGGCGAAACGGTCGCCGCCGACCTGGTGTTGAGCTGCCGCCCTTTCGGGCCGGACGAAGCGCTACGGTCGGGCTTGATCAGCCGCGTCGTTCCCGCTGATCGCCTAGAGGAAGACCTCGCGGCGCTCGCAACCAGTATCGCCCGCAAGCCCCTGAGCGTGCTTCGAATCACCAAGCAACAACTGAATGCCATTCGGGCGCGCACATTCGACCCGTGCGACGACGCAGGCGCCTTGCTGTCAGTGCTAAAAGACCCAGAGGCCCTCGCGCTGGGACAGCAGTACATTGCGAGGCGCATCCGCAAGAAGGAAGAGACCGCGTGATCCCAACTCCCACGATCACTGACACCGCCGCTGCCACTGCAACCGTCACTGCCGCTGTCACTGACACTGACACCGTCAGCCCATCATCTACTTCTTCTTGTTCAAAAACGCTTTGATCGCCGCTTGCGCCGGCGGCTCCTGTAGTGTCTTGCAAAAGATCTCCGCTTCTACGTCGATGCGTTCCGCGATCGCCTCGTTCAACTCGCGCTTGAGGAGCGCTTTGGTTGCGCGCACCACGCCGGCCGGCTTTTTCGCTAGCTGAGCGGCCCGCTTTTTCGCGTGCGCGAGGAGCTCCTCGCTATACATCGTGGTCAGAAACGAGTTCTTGGTCTTCGGCCGCGAAATCTGCACTTCACATACGCCGTCGGCGGTGTTGATCCGGAGTTCTTCACTCATGACGGCGCGCCTTACCAGCCGGGCGCCACGCTGTCACCTGCCCCACCGCCTGCTAGGGTGCGCGCCGCTCATGAACGACGCGCTGCAAAAACTCACCGCGGTCCGCTATACAATTCGGGGAATCGAGCCGACGCCACGGGCTCGGTGTCTCCAGGCTGGTTTTCCCGCATCTTCGAGCACACCCGATGGCAGGTCTTCTCCATGGACGACTATGCCTTGCGCGGCCTCATGGAAGGTGGCGTAGCCCGTGCGGGGACGTTTGAGTACGGCGTACCCCTCAGCTACCAAGACGAGGTCGAAATCGAAACCTGGGTCGCCCGGGTCGGCCGCACCAGCTTCGACTTCGGTCACCGAATCGTCCGCCTGGGAGATGAGGCGATCGCCGCGCGAGCTCGTATGACGGTGGTCAACTTGGGGCCGGAGGGATCCGCCCCCATCGATCCGATCGTCGCCACCTTCGTCCTCGACGAACCCACCCCGGCAGTACGGCCATGGCCCGAGGGCGATCGCGTGCAATCGTGGAAGCGCCGGTGGATCGTCCGTCCGAGCGACCAGGACAGCTTTCGGCACGTGAATCAGGCCCGGTACGTCGACTACATCGACGACAGCCGATGGTTTGCGTCCGAGGCGGGGGAACCGGCCGGGCTAGAAGGCAGGTTGGCAGGCCTTTCCGTGGAGTACCTCCGAGAAACGCACGCCGGAGAGCAAGTCCAGATGGAGACATGGGTGACCGGCGATCGCAGCCGCGCCTACGAGCTGACCCGGCAACCTACCGGCGAGGTCCTCACGCGCGGCCAAGTCTTTCAGGCAGAACGCTAAAGGGGGTCGCGTCTAGGAGTCATTGGGGCTATCCTCCGGCCCGATGTTTCCCTCGCCTGGTGGCGCACATCCCCCGCCAGAAGAGCTCTTTGCCGGGCGCTATGCGGTCGACGGTGCATTGCCGTGGGGCGGCTTGGTTTCCTACTACCGAGCGTCCTCTGAAGGCACACCGCTCATCTTGTCCGTCATGCCAATGGACGTGGGCCGATCCAGGCGCGCTGAGGCTGCGTTCTCCCAGCTGGCGCACGCCCTCGGGTCGATGCGCTCACGGGCGGTTCCGCGCGTGCTCGACGCCGGCGTCATCGATGGAGTTCCCTACCTGGCCTTTCAAGATACGCGCGGTACCCTTCTCTCTGACATCCTGGGCGATCGTCCCCTGAGCTCCCTCGCAGTGCTTCGGCTCGCGACGGACGTCCTCGACGCCCTCGATGCGGGACACGCTCAGGGCCTGGTGCATGGCGACCTCACCCCGCAGAACATCGTCGTCACCCGCGAGCGAAACGGCCGACTGGGCGCACGGGTGATCGGCATCGGCACCGTCCCCCTAATCCGAGCCAATCCCGAGGCAAGCGCCCATGCGGCACACACCGGCTCAGGCAAGCACGCGGTCGCCTACATGGCGCCAGAGCTCTTCGGCGGTGGGACTTTCGACGCCGGCGCAGACCTGTACTCCGTGGGCTCATTGCTCCACCACATGGTGCTCGGCTCACCACCGGTCGGCTGGGAAACCGACGAGGGGTTTGACGACGTCCCTGGTCTGCCCGATGTAATCCGGCGCGCGATGGCAAGCCGTCCACACGATCGATACCCCGATGCGGCGTCCATGCGCACAGCTCTCGAATGGATCGAGGTGCAGTCCGCCAAGCAAAGCCCTCACACACAAGACATCGCGCCCTGGATGGAAACCTCGCATATCGGCTCCATCCCCGTAGCATCGCTCGCATCGAGCCTTCCGCCGGCGCACGTCAGCAGCAGCCACCCAGCCGGAAAGGTCCTCAGCACATCGGGCGCACGGCCGATCCCCATCGAGCCGATCGTGATCGAAGAGCTCGACGTGGGCACCCGCCGCCGGTGGCGACAGCTGGCTCTCTTGTTGATCCTGCTGGGCACCCTCGTCTTCTCGGGCTACTGGTGGAAGGCACAAAGCAGACCGAACCAAGAGACGCTCCCCCTGAGCCTCGATCCCAACGCACAAGATGTCGACTAGTCCATCAAGCCCCACGGCCACAGACGAAGAGCTCATGGACGCCTACATCGATGGCGACGACGCGGCCTTCCGGGTGCTGTTCGAGCGGTACGCGCCGATCCTGCTCCGCCTCACACGGCGGCACCTTCGTGACGACCAGCTCGCCGAAGAGATCGTGCAGCAGACGTTCTTCCGGCTTCACGGCGCGCGGAACGATTTTCGGCGTGACTCGAAGCTGCGTCCGTGGGTTATGACCATCGCGATGAACCTCGTCCGCGAGCACTGGCGGCGAACGAAGCGGCGCAAAATGACGAGCCTCGAGGTCGACACGCGGGCGGCACCTGAGGCGGACTTCATGCCCCTCGAGCTCCGCCAGCGTTCTGAGCTCCTCCACGGCGCACTGGCGAAGCTTCCGACGAGCCAGCGAGAGGTGGTGGAGCTCCACTGGTTTCAGGAACGCCCATACGCGGAGGTAGCCGAAATTGTGGGGACTTCCGAGGGTGCTGTACGCGTTCGCGCACATCGTGCGTACACAACTTTGAAACAATTGCTCGCTTCGGAAATACGTGGTGATGAATGACTAGTGGCAGCGACAGACCCGACGACGGTCTCGGCGAGCGTCTACGCGAGCTCGATGCGCCCGATCTCGCAGACAACGGCGCGGCAATCGATCGCATGTTCGGCAACATGAAGGCTGATTGCGACAAGAGCGACCGAAGCATCACGGGCTTTGTCAGGAGCCGGTCAACGACGGCACGGCGCCTGCTCGTCCTCACCATGTTTTCAGTGCTCGCCATCATCGGCTGGTTCGCGTTCCCCTTGGTAGGAGATCAGGCCCGCACCGGACAATGGGCTGCCAGCCTCGCCGCTTTCTGCGTCCTGCTGTTGCTGGCGATGTTCATGGTCACACGCCCTGTACACCTGCCTGCGCTTCCACGTTGGCAGTCGATGTGTTTGGCTTGCGTCGCGGTCGGCGCAACCGTCCTGGCTGCTTTCTGGCCCCATCCCGCAGCACAGGCCGCCACGCATGATCCGAGGGGTGGCATGATGGCCGGTGCTTGCATGGGCATCGGGCTCCTGCTGGGCGTCCCGGTTTATGCTTTGCTTCGCCTGGTAGATCGCGGAAATGTGCTCGGCAGTCTCGTTGCAGCCGCCGCCGCCGGCGTCGCTGGAAACTTCGTGCTCAAAGCGCACTGCTCAATCGCAGGCACCTCGCACGAGCTGCTGGGGCATGCTTCGGTCGCAATCATATTCGTGTTGGGATTGGGCTTGGTTCACCGTTGGATTCCGTCCAAATAAGATCGAGCGCGCACTCCAAAAAGGCCGACTAGGAACGCCGCCCACAAGAAGCCAAAAAGGGGTATGCTTCCGGCCCCGAGGAGGATCTGTGAGCGAAGAGCTGCGTCGTGACTTCAACGAAAAGGGCATCAAGAAGGTCAAGGTCGGAGGTCTCGACGTCGACGGGGTGCTGCGGGGCAAGTACATCAGCCTCGAAAAGTTCTGGTCCGCGCTCGAGAAGGGCTTCGGCTTCTGCGATGTGATCTTTGGATGGGACGTCTGCGACCAGCTCTACGACAACGCAAAGGTGACCGGCTGGGACACGGGCTACCCAGACGCCTTGGCCCGAATCGACGCGTCCACGTTTCGCGTGCTCCCCGACGCACCCGATACCGCGAATTTTCTCGTCGACTTCTACACCCAGGACGGTGAGCCCCACCCCGCATGCCCTCGTAATCTCCTCAAGAAGGTAATCAAACGAGCGAACGACGCAGGCTTCACGGCGAAGTTCTCGGCGGAGTTCGAATTCTGGGTCTTTCAAGAGACGCCTCAGTCGCTCCACGAGAAAGATTTCCGCGGCCTCAATCCATTGAGCCCAGGCATGTTTGGCTACTCATGGCTGCGCGAAGGCCAACACCAAGTGTTGGTCGACGACATCTTGGACACCTGCGAGGCCTACGACATCGAAATCGAGGGGCTCCACACCGAGACGGGCCCCGGCGTGTGGGAAGTGGCCCTCCGCTACGACGACGCGCTGGCCGCGGCGGACAAGGCCGCACTATTCAAGACGACGCTCAAGCAAATCTGCGCTCGCCACGACCTGTCGGTCACATTCATGGCGAAATGGAACGCCGACCTGCCCGGTTCGAGCGGTCATATTCACCAAAGCCTCTGGGATGCAGGCAGCCAGATCAACCTGTTCGCCGCGGCCGGGAGCGACAGCCTGAGCGAGACCGGCCTTCACTACCTCGGCGGCCTGGTCACGCTGGCGCCTGAGCTCACCGCCCTCTATTCGCCATTCGTCAACAGCTACAAACGCTATGTCCCCGGCGTTTGGGCCCCGCTGAACGCTACCTGGGGGATTGACAACCGAACCTGCGGTTCGCGCGTGATCCTCGGGCCGAGCGACCACGCCACTCGCATCGAGTTCCGGCAACCCGGCGCCGACATCAACCCCTACATCGCGATGGCCGCCTGCCTCGGCTCTGGACTCCACGGGATCGCCCAGGAGATCGAGCCACCCGCGATGACCTCGGGTGACGCGACGAGCAAGAGCGACCCGGCGTTCGCCCTTCCCCTCACGCTCGAAGCCGCGGTGGAACGCCTTCGGGGTAGCAAAGGCGCACGGCAAGCGCTCGGCGCCGACTTCGTCCATCACTTCATTCGCACTCGAGACTGGGAGTGCCGCGAATACCGCAAAGCGGTGAGTGACTGGGAGCTTCGCCGGTACTTCGAGGCGGTATGAGGGGTTCACGATGCTGAAACGATTCTTGTCGGAACGCCCTCTTCGTCTGCCGCACATCAAACCCTATGTCCCTCGGCCGAGCGATCCGTCGATCTTCTGGTTCAATAGCGAGCGCGACGACATCGTCTCGGAGGTCGTGAACCGGATCTGCGCGGCTCACGAGTCCGACCGCGGGCGGCTCGAGATGGCCCTCAACGATGCCGCGTTCCACGAGATTCGGCGGCTCGAGAAACAACGCGACGACGAGGCGCGCGACCGGCTTGGTTATTGGCGCTCGATGATTCGCCGAATCGGTAAGATGGACGACACCGAGCAGCGACGCGTCCTACACACCATTGTGACGACCATGACCCGCGACGTCGCCGGCAACTTCGATCCGCGAGTCTACCGGTTTGCGCGTCGGGCGGTGCCTCGCATGATCGGTGGCGTCATGGAACCGCGACATCTCATGGCGCCTGCGCCCGAGGCTCTCGGACGCGTCCTGAAGGTCCAAGGGGACCTGGAGCACCTCCGCTATCTGCAGAAGGAGGGAAGCCTGGTCTTCGTGCCGACCCACTCTTCCAATCTCGACTCGATCGTGCTCTCGCAGGCACTCGAGATCTCCGGGTTGCCGCCCACCATATACGGTGCCGGCAAGAACCTGTTCACGAACCCGATCATCAGCTTCTTCATGCACAACCTCGGGGCATACCGCGTGGATCGGCGGATTCGCGTCAGCTTATATAAGGAGATACTGAAGCTGTACTCCCAGGTGACGATCGAGCGGGGCTATCATTCGCTTTTCTTCCCGGGAGGCACGCGGAGCCGCTCCGGAATGATCGAGCGCCGCCTCAAGCTTGGCTTGCTTGGCTCCGCGGTCGAAGCGTTCACGACGAATCGCGTGCGCCGGATCGACCGGCCGGTGTGGTTCGTGCCGACCACCATCAACTACGCGCTAGTCCTCGAAGCGGAAACGCTCATCAAGGACTGGCTCATGGAAGAAGGTGAAGCCCGATACATCATCGAGGACGATGAGTTCTCGCGGATCGATCGCTGGTTCGCTTTCTTCCGCAAGGTGGTCGGAATGCGTGGCGCCTGCATCATTCGATTTGGCGATCCCATCGATCCGTTCGGCAACCGCGTCGGCAGCCGCGGCGAGTCACTGACGCCTAGCGGGCGGGAAATCGACTCCGGCGGCTACGTCGAGCGGAGAGGGAAGCCCGTCATCGACCCAGCTCGGGACGCGGCATACACGCGGGAACTCGGAGAGGTGCTCGCGAAACGCTATGAGGAGGACACGGTCCTGATGAGCACGCAGGTCGTGGCCCACGTCCTGTTCCGAGACCTCGTGCAATCGACGCCCGGGATGGACCTCTTCGCACGGCAACGGCTTCGCGGCGAGATCGGTCTCGACTGTGAGACGCTGTGCCGAGAGCTCGGCGAGGCACGCGATCGTCTTCGCGAGCTCGAAGCCAAAGGCTGCGTGAGGACCAGCGACGTAGTCAAGGAAGACACCCCCCGTGAGCTTCTCGAACGGGCGCTGAGCATCTGGAATGGCTATCACGATTCGACTGCCGCCAGGCTCGAGGGGGACCGCATCGTGATCGGCGACCCCTCGCTGCTGCTGTACTACCAGAATCGCCTCGTGTCCTTCGCCGAAGCTATCGCGAGCCCGGACCAGTTGCAGGCGGCATGCGAAATCGAAAACCTGGGAGTTCATCGATGAACCTTCGAATCGGAGTGGTCGGCGCTGGAGCGTTTGGCCGCGGCATCGCGCAAGCGTCCGCCAGGCATGGGCACGAGGTCGTACTGTGGAGCCGGCAGGATCGCGAGCTTCCCGAGCCGATCCGAACGTCGACCGACATCGCGGCCATGGGAGATTGCGAGCTGATCTTCGTAGCGGTGCCGGCGCGCCACGCCGCGAACGTAGCCGAGCACCTAGGCGAAGTCGTCGATGGGCGGCACTTGATAATTCACGTTAGCCGCGGCCTGATCGGGGCGGAGCTCAAGACGACACCCAGGTCATTCGCGACAAGACGGTGTGCCGCCGAATCGGCGCACTCGCAGGCCCGCTCGCGGCAGACGCGTTGGCCGAAGGACGGCCAAGTGGCGCGATTCTCGGAACTGGCTTTCCGGAGCTGACCGATATGGCGCGAGAGGCGCTAGGCGGATCGGAACTGCGAATCTACGACACGCCGGATGTGGTAGGTGTGGAGCTCGCGAGCGCGACCGTCGGGTTCCTAATGGTCGTGCTGGCGTACGCCCAGGAGGTCGGTGCGGAGCCCAGTACACTTGCGGTGCTTGCAACGCGGGGCATGGCCGAGGTGTCCCGCGTCGGACAGACGCTCGGGGCCAAAGAGGCGACGTTCACGGGCCTTGCGGGCCTCGGTGATCTGATAGCGGCTGTGGCGGGAGATCAACGCCCGGAATTCCAGCTCGGCCGCGCCCTGGCGAAGGGCGCCAAGCTCAGCAAAGCCAGGGGCAAAGTTGGCGCTCATATCGAAGGCATCGAGGTCGCCCGCCACTTGATAGAGCACGCACGGCGCCTCGGGCTAGACACGCCGATTTCGTCGACATTCGTTGCCTTGTCCGAAGGTCGCATAAGTCCAGATGATGCTATTCACGCGCTCATGGAGAGGCGCGTAGGTACAGAATGACCAGCACTCAGAGCTTGGTCAGTTGGAGCTTCCCGACCCGCTTACTGTTCGGCGAGGGCGCAGCCGCGCAATGCGCGACCGAAGCGCATCAACTCGGAGCAAAGCGTGTGCTCTTGGTCTCCGACCGCGGGATCGAAAAGGCGGGGTTGCTCGATTCGGTTCGAAACGCTCTCGATGCCGCTGGACTCGCGCACGATTGTGCGCTGCACATCTCGTCCAATCCCCTCGAATCGGAGGTGCTCGATGCGGCTCGCGTATTCGACGACTTCGAAGCCGACCTGGTGCTGGGCGTGGGCGGTGGCAGCGTCCTCGATGTCGCCAAGCTCGTTCGCCTGACAGTCACACATCCTGGACCTCTCGCCCAGTACGATGACGCGATCGGCGGCAGTGAAAAAATCAAGGCCCCCCTCCCGCGCATGATCGCCGTCCCGACCACCGCGGGGACGGGCAGCGAAGTTGGCCGCAGCGGGGTGGTGACGATTCAAGCCACGAACCGCAAGACGGTGATCTTTTCGCCGCTACTCCTACCGGAAGTCGCGATTCTGGACCCCATGATGACTCAAACCATGCCCCCGGGCATGACGGCGGCAACGGGCATGGACGCCCTCGCGCACTGCATCGAGGCTTACGCATCGATCGGCGATCACCCGATGGCCGACGCGATCGCGCTTGGTGGTGTTCGCCTCTGTCATCGCTCGCTGAGGGCGGCGACCAACGACGGCAACGATTTGAAGGCGCGCGGAGACATGCTCAAGGCCGCCATGATGGGGGCCGTTGCGTTTCAAAAGGGCCTCGGCGCTTGTCATTCTCTCGCGCATCCGCTTTCGGCCGAGCTCGGGATGCACCACGGGCTCGCCAATGCGATTTGTCTGCCGGCCGTGCTCGACTTCAACCGTGTGGCAGTCCCCGACCGTATCGCCGAGGTGGCTCGGCAGCTCGGCGTCCGCGGCGACGACGAGAGCACCTTGTCGTTCGAATGCGCGGGCGCGGTTCGAGCGCTTCGGCAGTTGATTGGGCTGCCTTCGGATCTCCGCTCGCAAGGGGTCCAAGAAAGCGACCTGCCACGCTTAGCGGCACTTGCCTTCGCCGACCCGTGCCATGAGCTGAACCCTCGTCGATGCACAGAAGACGATCTCCTCGCCCTATACAAGGCGAGCTTCGGCGATGGCTAAGCGCAAAAAGGGCAAGCTAGAGTCAGTCGCAAAGCTGCTGAAAGGCGTCTACCCTGCGCCCGATCAACTCGAAGCAGCCAAGGTGTTCGCCTGGTGGAGCCGCTCGGTGCCCCCCCGAATCCTAAAGCACGCTCGCCCCGTCCGGCTGTCGCGCGGCGTTCTCATCGTGCACGTGAGCTCGTCAGTCTGGGCCAACGAGCTGCACTATCTGTCCGAAGATCTGCTCACGCGGCTTCGCGAGCACGCACCAATGAGCGGCGTTGAGAGGATCCGCTTTCAAGTTGGGCCGCTGCCCGACATTCCCAAACGCCCTCGAGACGCACCACCGCCACCTGAGCCCGTGCGCTTGGCTTCGCTGCCGGACGAGCTGGGGCGAGCGTTGAGCCGGGTTCACGATGACGAGTTGAGGAAGAAGATTACCGAGGCGGCGAGGACTAGTTTGGCGAGGACGAGGAAGCCGAAGGACTGAGCGGGGGTCGCTGACTAGGAGTCAGGGACCGAGGCCGGTTCCGGGGCCGAGACCGAGACGGTGAACCGGGGACTCAGTTGCGCAACGCAGTTGCTGACACTGACACTGTCGCTGACACTGACACTGACACTGACACTGACACTGTCGCTGTCGCTGTCGCTGTCGCTGTCAGCGAGGGTGTCTTGCCGCGCGCACCATCGCGTCTAGAATCTCCGCTCTCTCCTTCGATCCCAGCGCCTCACAGACATCCTCCGGCAGCGCCAGCGTCACCGCCCGTACCTTCTTCTCGGTCAACAATGACAGGCTCACGCTGAGCTCCTGTGCAATCCGCCTCATGAGGTCGACACCGGGGTCGGCTACCTCGGCGTTTTCTAGGCGGGCGATGGTGCGTCTGGAAACGCCTACTCGCTGTGAGAGGTCGAGCTGACCGATCCGGCTGCGGAGCTCGCGTAGGATCGGGAGGTTGGCGGAAATGACATCGATAGCGGCCATGGACCGACAATATCGTCCATGACAGCCCGGAACAAGGCCGCTACTGCCGGCTCAGCCCCTGAGCCAGCTCGGATACCAACTCGCGGACCAAGGCTACCGCTTCCTCGGAGCTAGCGGCGTCTTCAATGGTGCGCACCACCGAACTTCCGACCACGACACCGGCAACGTGGGGCGCGACGGTACTGACGTCCTCTTTGGTCTTCACGCCGAACCCGATCGCGACTGGGCGGCCGAACTCGCGCTGTAACGCGCCCCCGCGTTCCGACGCGCTCGCCAGATCCGCCGCCTTGGAACCCGTCACGCCGGTCATCGAGACGTAATAGATGAACGAAGTTGCCGCCTCCGCCGCCTGCGCGATGCGCTCTGGGGTGCTCGTGGGCGCCACGAGCGGAACGAAGTCGAGGCCTTTTTCGATCGCGGGCCCGCGCAGCCCGGTGCTCTCTTCCGGTGGAAGATCGACGACGAGAAACCCGTCGGCACCGCTGTCGGCCGCGTCGTCTACGAGCTTCTGCTCGCCGTACGCAAGGATCGGGTTGTAGTAACCGAAGAGCAGAATCGGTACCTCGGTGCGGCCTCGAATCGCGCGCACCGCATCGAGCACCTTGGCGAGGGTGGTTCCGCCACGCAGGGATCGCTCAGCAGCCCGTTGGATCGCTGGTCCGTCGGCGGTGGGATCGCTAAAGGGCACTCCTAGCTCGATCACGTCGGCACCGGCTTCGGCAGCGGCCACCACCAGGTCGGCCGTCGTGCCCAAGTCGGGGTCGCCAGCGCACAGGTAGATCACCAGCGCCGCGCGGTTTTCTTTTCGCGCGTTCTCGAACGCGTCAGCGATACGGCCCACGTGCGTCAGCCCCTTTCCTTGAGCTTTTCGATCACCGTCTCCAGGTCTTTGTCGCCGCGCCCCGACAAGCACACTAGGATATCGGCGTCAGGCCCGATCTCCTCGGCGAGCGTCGGCAGGTACGCAAACGCATGGCTGGTCTCGAGCGCAGGGATGATGCCCTCGGTGCGGCAAAGCTGCTGAAACGCGTCGAGGGCGGCGTCATCAGTGACCGACACGTAGGTCGCACGCCCGGTGTCTTTGAGCCAGGCGTGCTCGGGGCCGACACCTGGATAGTCGAGGCCGGCGCTTATCGAATGCGCTTCGATAATCTGCCCATCCGCGGTTTGAAGCACGTAGCTCTTGGCGCCGTGCAAGACACCGACACCGCCAGCACACAGTGGGGCGGCATGGTGGCCAGTCTCGATCCCCTCGCCCGCGGCTTCGACACCGATCAAGCGAACCGACTCGTCGTCAATGAAGGCGCCGAAGATGCCCAGCGCGTTCGAGCCGCCGCCTACACAGGCGACGACGGCGTCTGGAAGCTTTCCGGCTTGCTCGAGCATCTGCGCCCGCGCCTCCTGGCCGATCACGGCCTGGAAGTCCCGCACGATCATTGGATACGGATGCGGACCCGCCACCGAGCCGACGCAGTAGTGCGTGGTGCGCACATTGGTGACCCAATCGCGGAGCGCCTCGTTCATCGCGTCCTTCAGCGTCGCGGAGCCGGAAGTCACCGAGTGAACCTGCGCGCCGAGCAGCTCCATCCGTCGCACGTTGGGCGCTTGGCGGCGGACGTCCTCCGCGCCCATGTAGATCTCACACGGCAGGCCCATCAGGGCGCACACGGTAGCGGTGGCAACACCATGCTGACCCGCGCCGGTCTCGGCGATGATCCGGATCTTGCCCATCTGCTTCGCCAGCAAAATCTGTCCAATCGTGTTATTCACCTTGTGCGCGCCGGTGTGGCAGAGGTCCTCGCGCTTGAGCCAGATTCGCGGCCCGAGCTCCTCCGTGAGGCGGGATGCCAAATAGGTGGGCGTCTCGCGCCCGGCGTACTGATGGAGGAGTGAATCGAGCTCCGCCTGGAAGGCCGGATTGCGCTGAGACTCCTGGTAGGCGTGCGTCAGCTCGTCCAGCGCAGGCATGAGGGTCTCGGCGACGTAGCGTCCACCGTAGGGGCCGTAGTGCCCGGAAGCCGGTTCGGGGGGTTGCATGAGGCGCGGAAGGTAGCGCATAGGAGAGCCCCGCGCATGCACATGACTGAGCCAACCCAAAGCGCCGCGCTACGTCTCGACCGGCAGGCGTACGAGCGTCTGCTGCAGCGCGCTTCGTTTCTGCGTCAGTGGTTGCAGTCAACGATCGAAGGCATCGAGAACATTCCCCTGGAAGAAGGGGCGCTCTTGGTAACCAACCATGGCCATTTCGGCATCGACCTTCCGGTTCTTCTCTCGCTCATCCTCGAAGGGACGGATCGGGCTGTTCGATCGCTTGGTGACCGGGTCGTCTTCGCGACTCCGATCTTTCGCGACATCGCCCACATGATGGGGGCGGTCGAAGGTGAGCCCGGAACGACTGTCCGACTCCTGCAGGATGACCAACTCGTATTGGTGTATCCCGGTGGGGCAAAGGAAGCGCTCGGCGATCCGGACGCCGCATACCAGCTGCAGTGGGAAGGCAGCCGTGGCTTCATCCGCACGGCCCTCCGCGCCCAGAAACCGATCATCCCGGTCGCAGGCCTCGGCAATGAAGAGCTGTATGTTCAAGTCGTCTCCCAGGACCGGGTCCGTCAGAGCGGCGTAGGGCGCTTGATCTCGAAGTTCCTCGGCGACAAGTACGTCACGCCCATCTACATGGGCCTGGGACCGCTCCCTTTCCCGGCGGAGCTCCACTACATCCTCGGAGAGCCGATTCGCCTGCCATACGGTCCGGAGGCCGCAGACGACCAAGAGATCGTCGCAAAGCTCCATCGGCAAGTGACGGAGACCACGCAACAGTTGATTGACCGGGGCCTCGAGAAACGAGCAAACGCTCGCACCCACGCTGCCACTGACGCCGACACTGACACCGACGCTGACACTGCTGTGCTATAGTCTGCCGCCGACCGAAGCATGCGATACAAGCTCTACCGAAGAACATTCACGAAGCTCAGCGTACTGTCCGGCGCCGGCATCCTGGTTCTCCCTGCCTGCACCGACGCACCAACCGTTCCCAGCGGGTCTGTCATGCTGACGGCCGATGAGCGAGAGCTGATGGAGCGCTTTGCGGAGGTGTTCTTACCGACCGAAGGCACTTCACTCAAGCCGCGCTCCGAGGTCCCCATCGTCGACAACATCGAGCATGCGTTTTCTCTCATGGAGGCGCCAATGCTCGAGGAGGTGCGCATCGGCCTCAAGCTCTTCAACTACGGCTCGATCTTGATCGGGTTGCACTTTGCGTGCTTCGTCCATCTTTCGGCCGAGCAACGGCTCGGTTACATTTGGCGGTGGGAGCGGGGCATCGAGATGCAGCGTGGGATCGTCACCGTTCTCAAGAAACTGATGTGTTACGGGTACTGGCAGGACATCGAGGCAGGCCGTGCGATCGGATACCGGGGCCCGGTCTCGGTGGCCGGCGGCGTGCCAAGCCTCGGCAACGCCCCGATGCCCCAAATCCCGAGCGAGTGACGCCATGCAAGGACTTCCCGTACTGAAGGTCACACAGCCGGACGAGATCTCAGGCGCGGGTCTCGATCTCGTAGCAGACGTCGTCGTCATCGGCTCGGGCGCAGCTGGCGCAGTTGTGGCCTACGAGCTGTCTCGCTCAGGGGCGAAGGTCGTCGTGCTGGAGGCCGGCCCCTACATTCCCTCGAGTCAGTTCCAGGAACATGCCCCGACGGCGCTCGAGACCTTGTATGAGGACAGCGGCAACCAGGTGAACACGACGGGCGATTTGGCAATCCTGCAAGGGAAGTGCATCGGCGGTTCGACGGTCGTCAATGCCGCGGCGTGTTTCCGCGTGCCGGACCAGGTTCTCGAGAACTGGGCCGAGGAGCATGGCCTCGACAACCTCTCCCCCGAGGTGCTGGCGCCTTACTTTGAACGCGTCGAGCGAAACCTCTCCATTCACCGGAACGAACCGTGGGAGGTGAACTACAACGGGCGTCTGCTGATCGAAGGCGCCAAGAAAATCGGGATCCCGGCGGCGCCGATCTCTCGCAACATCAAGGACTGTGCGCTCACCGGGCATTGCATCTCAGGCTGCAAGACCGATCGCAAGCAGTCGATGCTGGTGACCTATCTGCCTTGGGCTAGCGAGCTCGGCGCCACAATCCTCAGTGGCACACGAGCGGAAACGTTTGAAGTCCACGATCGGCGCGTCACGGCGGTCAACGCGGTCGCCACCGACATGAGCGGCAAGGCGAAGCCGGTTCGGGTGAAAGCGGGCCTCGTCATCGTGGCGGCCGGCGCCGTGCAGACCCCGCTGCTCTTTCAGAAGAACAAGCTCGGCAACAGCAGTGACCAGGTCGGCCACAACTTCGCGTGCCATCCATCGCTCGCGGTCTTTGGCGAGCACGATGAAAACATCTACGCCTGGATTGGGGCCACGATGACGGCGCAGGCAGGCGACATCGAGAACCCCCTCGAGGGCGGGTACTTGCTGGAGGCGGGCATGGTCGGCCCAGTCATCACCAGTGCCTGGATCGATGGAGGCGTCGGCCACGACTTCGTCGAGTTCATGGAAAACAGCAAGAAGTTCCAAGCTGCCGTGACGTTGATCCACGACCACAACGTCGGCCGTGTCTACCTGGATGGCGACCGCAAGCGCATCGAATACGACCTCGACGATCGCGACTTCGAATCGATGCGCGAGGCCCTGCGCGCAACCGCGCGAATCTACTTCGCGGCCGGTGCACGCCGTGTGTATCTGCCTACGACCCGCCGAACCACCATCGAAAGCGCCGACCAAATCGACTCCATGATCGACAGCCTACAAAACGGGAAGCACATGTACCGTCTCACCTCATACCACCCGCAGGGCACGATGCGGATGGGCGCAGACCCCGCAAAAAGCGTGGTAGGGCCGGATGGCCTCTGTCACGACCTCGACAACGTGTACGTACCGGACGCGAGCCTGTTCCCCTCGTCACTGCTAGTGAACCCACAGGTCACCGTCTACACGATGGCAAGCTACATTTCGGACCGGATCCTCGCGAGGGGCTAGTTACTGCACGCCGCGAATTCGGCTGAAGCACCAGAAGCCGTTGTCGGCCTGAACGAGCCTCCAGCCCTCTTCGCCGAGACCAGAAAACTGCTTCGACATCGCGTTAGGCTTCTTGGTGGGGCGCACGCACTTGTACTCCCACTTGTGCGAGCCCCACTTGCCATGACAGCCCTGTTGCGCCTTGCCCTTTCCCTTGCCACAGGCGGAGCATGCTTTGCCCTGTGGGCAGTACGGGCACGCCTTGCCCTCGGTGCAATGCGGACAGTCTTTGCCGGCCGCGCAGTGCGGGCAATCGGAGCCTCGTGCGCAGGTTTGGCAGGACACGGCCTTGTCATCGGTCTGAGATTGGGCGGGAGCGCCGCCAAGGGCGAGCCACATCGCACCCGCGGTAAGAACAGAAGCCAGAGCTGCAAAACGCATGTTTCCTCCTAGAGTTGAGCCAGGCACCCTACCATGAATGGTTGACCCTTTTTAAAAGGAGACTGACCCCTTTCTAGAAGGGTTAATTTTTCGCGGCGCTTATGAAGGATTGGACTTGGGCGAGGTCTTTTTCGCCGGGGGCCGATTCTACGCCGGAGGCTACGTCTACGCGGAAGGGGTTTACGGCGTGGATGGCTTCGGCAACGTTGCGGGGGTTGAGGCCGCCGGCCAGCGTCAGCTTCCGCTCTTTCGCGACGATGGCGGCGATTTCCCAGTCGAAGGTCCGGCCGGTCCCGCCCGGCATCCCCGGGACGCTCGCGTCGAGGAGGAGGTGCTCGCCAGGATAGTTGCTGGCGAGCTCGATAGCCGAGCCGTCTTTCACGCCAATCGCCTTGTACGCATGGGGCAGGAGCTGGGCGACGAGCTCCGGTGGCTCATCACCGTGGAGCTGAGCCCAGTCGATGCCGGTTTCCCGGAGGATCTCCCGGACCTGGTCGAGGGTGAAATCGACGAATACCCCGACCATTTCGACACGGTCCGCGCCTGCCTGGACAATCGCGCGCGCCGTCGGGACATCGACACATCGGGGCGAGCCAGGCCAGAAGTTGAGGCCTATAGCGTCGGCGCCCGCCTCGATGCAACGCAGTGCGTCGTCGACCGTGGTCAGCCCGCAGATTTTCACCTCCACCATGTCCCGAGGATGGGCCGGGAGTGTCTCATCGTCCAACCTCTCGATAAGCCCTGCGGATCGGGGACCCCCGCCTTAGAACGCGTTCCAGCTTAGCCCGGAAGCACGGGCGCTCCGGCGCCTGCGGGACTAGAATCGATACATAGAGCATGGAAACATCTGCTGCTGCGCGCGTTCAGCCCAGTCCGCGTGAAACCTTAGACTCTGTTGTCATCCGCTTCGCCGGCGACTCCGGCGATGGAATGCAACTCACCGGTAACCAGTTCACGACTGCTACAGCGGACGCGGGAAATGATCTCGCGACGTTTCCGGATTACCCCGCGGAGATCCGCGCGCCGGCCGGCACGACCTATGGTGTCTCGGCCTTCCAGATCCACTTCGCCGCGCACGACATCCGAACACCGGGTGATGCGCCCGACGTGTTGGTGGCGATGAACCCCGCCGCTCTCAAGGTGAACACCGACATTCTCAAGACCGGTGGCCTGCTCGTCGTCAACACAGGCGCCTTCACTGCGAACAATCTCAAGAAGGCGGGGTACGAGAGCAACCCGCTCGAAGACGACACGCTGGATCGCTTTCGCGTGTTGGCACTCGACGTCACCCGGATGACGCTCGCCTCGGTGAAAGATCTCGGCCTTGGTTCCAAGGAAGGGAACCGCTGCAAGAACATGTGGACATTGGGCCTCATGTATTGGCTCTTCGGCCGCGAGCGCGAGCGGACTATCCAGTGGCTCAAGGAGAAGTTCGCGAAGCGCCCCCAGCTTGCTGAAGCAAACATCGCGGCGCTCAACGCCGGCCACATCTATGGCGAAAACGCGGAATTGCCGCATGGAATCAACGCTTACCAGGTGCCGTCCGCCAATCTGACGCCGGGCGAGTACCGCAACATCAGCGGCAACGAAGCAACTGCATGGGGCCTGGTCACGGGCGCGAAGCTTGCGGGCCTCAAGCTGATGTACGGCTCCTACCCGATCACGCCTGCCTCTGGTCTTTTGCACAACTTGGCGCGCCTCAAGCATTTCGGCGTGACGACGTTCCAGGCGGAAGACGAAATCGCGGCAGTCGGGGCGGCGGTCGGCGCAAGCTTCGGTGGCTCGATCGGAATTACGGGCACGTCCGGTCCCGGCGTAGCGTTGAAGTCCGAAGCGATTGGCTTGGCGATCGCGGTGGAGCTTCCATTGATCATCGTCAACGTGCAGCGTGGCGGGCCTTCGACTGGACTTCCGACGAAGACCGAACAATCCGATCTCTTCCAGGCGGTCTGGGGACGCAACGGTGACGCGCCACTCGTGGTGTTGGCTGCCGCGACGTCGGGCGACTGCTACTACATGGCCATCGAAGCGCTTCGCATTGCGGTGAAATACATGACGCCGGTTATCTTGCTAACCGACGGCTATCTTGCGAACGGCGCGGAGCCCTGGCTGCTCCCCGACCTCGACACGCTGAAACCGTTCCCGGTCGAGTTCCACAAAGACCCCGAAGGCTTCCATCCGTTCTTGCGGGACGACACCACCCTGGCCCGTGTATGGGCCATCCCAGGCACACCCGGTCTCGAGCACCGCATCGGCGGGCTCGAAAAGGACCGAAACACCGGCCATATTTCGTACGACCCCCAGAACCATCACAGGATGACCAAGATCCGACAACAGAAGGTGGCAGGAATCGCGAGGGACATCGCCCGTGCGAGGGTGGACCAGGGCGACGACCACGGTGACTTGCTGGTCGTTGGCTGGGGCTCGACCTACGGCTCGATTAGCCAAGCGGTGCACGAGCTCCGCGAGAAGGGCCACGAGGTATCGCACCTGCACCTTCGCAACATCTGGCCCCTCCCCGAGGGGCTTGGCGAGCTGCTTCGGTCGTTCAACAGCGTGCTGGTCCCCGAGCTCAACAACGGGCAGCTGGTGAAACTGCTCCGGGCCGAATACCTGATCGACGCTGAGAGCCTGACTAGGATCACAGGACGCCCGTTCCGAATCGCTCGCCTCGTCGAAGCGGTGGAAGAGCGGCTACAACGGAGCGTAGAATGAGTCCCAACGCGCCCAAGAAAGAATACACCCGCAAAGACTTCGCCTCCGATCAGGAGGTGCGCTGGTGCCCCGGCTGTGGCGACTATGCGATCCTCGCTGCCTTGCAACGCACCCTTCCAAGCCTTGGATCGACCCCCGAGAGCACGGTGTTCATCTCGGGCATCGGCTGCTCGAGCCGGTTCCCCTACTACATGAACACGTACGGGTTTCACACGATCCACGGCCGCGCACCTGCGTTCGCAACCGGCCTCAAGCTGGCCAACCCCGAGCTCGACGTCTGGGTCATCACCGGCGACGGTGACGGGCTCAGCATCGGCGGGAACCATATGCTCCATGTGTTGCGGCGCAACATCGATCTGCAGATCATGTTGTTCAACAACCAGATCTACGGTCTGACCAAGGGGCAATACTCGCCGACCTCGCAGGTCGGGAAGGTCACTCCTTCGAGCCCGCTCGGCTCGATCGAGCAGCCAATAGTGCCGGCGCGGTTCGCGTTGGGCGCGCACGCATCGTTCGTAGCCCGGGCCTTCGACACCTCAAAGAAGCTCCCTGACGCCTTGACCGCAGCTCGCCAGCACAAGGGCACGTCCTTCATCGAGATCCTCCAAAACTGCCCGGTTTTCAACGACGGAGTCTTCGACCTGATCACAGACCGAAAGACGGGTCCAGCCCACCAGCTTTGGCTCGAGCACGGGCAACCGATGAAATTCGGTGCGGACGGCAACAAGGGCCTTCGCTTAAAGCCAGAGACGCTCAGCCTCGAGGTCGTGACGATCGGCGAAGATGGCGTCACCGAGCAAGACATCCTCGTTCACGACGAGACCAACGATTCGCTCGCCTGGATGCTCAGCGAGCTACCCGAGGTCGTCGCGTTCGGTGTCATCTACCGTCATCCGGGCCCGGTCTACGACGAAAGTGTCGAAATGCAGCGGGAGTTCTCCGAAGAGCGCTTTGGAGAGCCGGACCTACATGCCCTTCTTCGACAAGGGCACACCTGGACCGTCTCCTGACGCTGCGCGTTCTGTCACGGGCAAGGTCAACACGATGCGAAGGCCGTGCGGCTCGCGTGCGCCGGCCGTGACGTAGCCACCAGAGCGCGCCGCCAGATCTGCGAGCTTGGTCAGCCCTAAGCCCACTCTCGGCCGGCCATCGAGCTTTGCGAACGGCGTGAACAACGCCAGAAGCTCCTTCTTGCTGGGGCTCGCGCCGTCGTCCTCGATCGTGAGCGCTGCTGCGAAACCAACGACGCGCGTTGCGATCCGAATCGATGTCACGGCCTTCGTCGCTGCCATGAACTGCGCTGCACACGAGAGCGCCTCTTGAGCTAACCACAGATCGAGCTGTACCGCCGGGTCTTCGCCGCTCAAATCGAGCTCGGTGGGCTTATCGAGTCCGGAAACCGCGTTGATCACGAGATCGTTGAGGGACAGAACCCTCGCCCGAAACTCGTCGCCGGCAAGGACCGAAAGGTCGCGCATGAGCTCACGTCCCTCTTCAGCCGCATCTCGGATTTCGCTCATGTACTTCTTGAGCGCCTCGACGTTCGAAACGTTCTTTTTCGCGAGGTGTGCGTTGCCGATGATCACCCCAAGAATGTTATTGACTTCATGAACGATCCCGGCCGACAGGTCTCTTACCGCCCGCATACCTTCCGGGTGCAAGATGCCTTTTCCTGGAGACTGGGATTCGTCGTCGGTCACCGCTGTCAAACCTTCAGCAACTTCTTCACAGCGCGAATGACTCGCGGCGCTTGAATCGGCTTTTCAATATAGGCGTTCGCCCCCAACGCCAACGCGCGGTCCCGGTCGCGGGGCGTGCTCTCCGTCGTGATGATCACGATAGGCGTCTTTTCGTGGTGCGGATCGTCCCGGACGTGCCGTACGAGCTTCAAGCCGTCCATCACGGGCATGTTGAGGTCAGTCACCACGATGTCGAATCGCTGTACTGCCAACGTACGGATGCCCGCGAGGCCGTTCTCCGCCTCAACGACCTCCATTCCGGGGATTCGTCCGAGGGACTCCGCCAACATCTTGCGCATCGTCTTGGAGTCTTCAACCACGAGGCAGCGGTACCGACGCATAGTTAACTCAATCCTACGATACGATGCTGCTTGCTCAAAGTTCGGGCCTCATCGCTGGTTGGCTCCGGTGAGCTCCGTGAGCAGGTCGCCGAGAGCCCAGATTCCGAGTGAATGATGCTGCACCCCGGAGCGCTTCACGGCCAGGGGCATTCCGGAAACAACGGCGGTCTCCGGGGCCTCGATCAACACCGTTCCGCCTCGCTTGGATATATCACGCACTCCTTTCGCACCGTCGTCCCCCATCCCGGTGAGCACGACGGCGATCGCCCTATCGCCGAGAACACGCGCCGCGGAGCTGAAGAGTTGATCGACCGACGGAATATAGTGAGAGCCCTGATCGGGAGCCACGACGCGTATCGCAGGTCCTCGATCTGAGGGAACGATCTCGATACAGCGACCTCCGGGACAGACATAGGCGTGCCCACGAGCGAGCCGCTCGTATTGCTTGGCCTCCGAAACCTGCACCACACCGGTCCTGTCGAGGCGATCCGCAAAGGTGCAGGTGAAACGCGGCGGCATGTGCTGCGCGATGACCAGGGCGGCGTCGACTTCGTCGTGCAGGTGGCGAAACAAAGTGACCAAGGCTTTCGGACCCCCAGTCGAGGCCCCGATGACGATGACCTTGCTCGGCACCCTCTTGAGAACGGAGGGCTCTGGTACATTTCTCCGCGCATCACGAACGTCTGTGTCGAGAGCCAAAGCGCCAAAGCTGGTCCTAGGCAGCGCCAGCGGTGAGAGTTGCTGAACGACCCGAACTTTTTCGATGAGCTGCCTCCGCAAGGTCTCGAACGGAGCGTCCACTCCTTCAGGCTTTTCAAGGAAGTCGAGCGCGCCGAGCTCGAGCGCGCGAAAGATGTTTTCCTTCGCCGAGAAACCAGAGACCACCACGACCGGGAGCGGATGACGATCCATCAGAAGTTGAAGAAACTCAAACCCATCCAGCCGCGGCATCTCCAAATCCAGTGTGATGAAGTCGGGAGGGCTTGCTTCGACGAACCGCAGAGCTTCCGCACCGTCGCTTGCGACATCCACGCGTGAGATTCCGGGAATTTCACCGAGGATCGCCGCAATCGTGCGTCGATTCAGCGAAGAGTCGTCTACCACCAGCGCGTGGAGCTCCCTCATCTAGCCTCTCCTCGGGGGCAAATCGGTGTAAGGCATCGGTCGCTGGTAGACGATATCGGTGGTCAGCTGGGTGATTTCAAACGCCGTGCTGGACTGGAGCAGCGATTCGCTGTGACCCAAGAGCAAGTAGCCTCCGCGGTTCAGCCGCTGGTAGATCGTGTCGAGAACCTTTCGCCGCGAAGCGTCATCGAAATAGATCAGGACGTTTCGGCAGAACGTCACGTCGACGCGCCCCACGATAGCGGCTCGCCGCTCATTCATCAGGTTTAGGTGACCGAAATGGCACATCAAGCGGATGCGTGGATGAACCTGTTTCCCTTCATCAGTGTCGATAAAGTAGCGCTCATATTCGGGAATCATCGCCCTGAAGCTCGCCGAGCTGTACGTGGCTCCGCGGGCCTTGCGCAACACCCGACGGGAGATGTCGTTTCCGAACACGCGAATGTCCCAACCCTCGAAGAGGCCAGTCGCGTCGACGAGCATTGCAATCGTGTAGACCTCTTCGCCGCTCGAGCATCCCGCGCTCCATACGTCGAGCCGCTTCGACCCGCGCGCGCGGGCGCGACCTCGCACAATGGGAAGAATCTCATCGGTGAATGCCCGAAGTTGGTAGGCCTCGCGAAAGAAATAGGTTTCGTTGGTCGTCAGAACCTCGGCGGCAGCCTCGAGCTCCGCATCCGCTCTCGGGTGGTACTGTAAGTACCGGTAGTACTCGGCGAAGTCGTCGATGCCGAGCTCGCGAAGGCGTACTCGGAGGCGCCGCTCGACGACGTAGGCCGAGTCGTCGGCGAAGTAGATTCCGCAGAATTGGTTGACGAAATCCCGCAGAAGTCGAAATTCCTTCAGGTCTAGGGTCGGCCCCGCATCGTGCAGCAAGGTCAGATTATCCTCCGAGCAAGCCGCTCTCGATCGCGTGCCTAACCATGGAATCAGTCTCATTGGACAGCGCCTCGGTGAGAAGCGTTCGGGTGCGGTTGCTGTCGAGGTCAAGTAACAACTTGATCGCTAGCATGCGGACGTTCCAGGCCGAATGTCTGAGGCCACGGCTCACGAGCCGTTCCGCGTCGCTAGGCGGCAACGTGCGGGCTGCGCGGAGCCCTGCCTGAAATACCTCGTCATCATGATGAGACAGCGCGCGCTCGACAGCTACAGCGACATCCGAATCCCCCAACCATGCGAGGGCGTCGAGCGCCGCCGCAATCACCACTGGCTCTTCGTCTTCGAGCAGCGCTCGAATTCGAGGGATGGCATTGCTGGCTTCACGCCGACCAAGGGCAAGGGCGGCCTCGGCTCGGATCGAAGGAAACGGAGAATCGAGCGCAGTGCTCAACGGCTCGTTGGCCTCGTTCGTGCCCATCTGTCCGAGCGTTCGAACCGCCGCAATTTGAACGTCGATGTCTTCGTCTGCGACGGCGTAACCAATCAGCTGAGCCACGTCGGCTGCGTTCGCCATCGCGAGAGCCTGCACCGCCGCTCGACGCGTGCGTGCGTCACCGCTATGCAAACCACGCTTGAGCAGTTCGACAGCGCCATCGGAGTCCAGACGCGACAGCACGTGCGCAATGTCAGCGCCCCCTGGACCATCGAGGTCGGCTCGTTCGAGCGCTTCCTCGACGGTGGCAGGCACACGCTTTGCGAGCGCCTCGAGCGCACTGGTGGCTGCAGCCCGAACCTGATGCGAGGCGCTGTTCAAGCATTCAACGAGCGCACGGCAATCACGAGGGTCACCCCACCAGCGAAGGCTCTCGGCGGCAGCAGCTCGCACGGCGTCCGTTGCAGCGGTGAGGTCTCGCTCGATCAAACTGCGAACACGATCGCGTGTGCCAGCCGGAACTTCGCTGAGATGCCGGTAGCTCAACTCGGCCGCAAGCTCGAGGGCAATGGCCCAGACCCGCGGCTCGCTACGGCGGTGCATCAAGAGCGCCTCGATGAGACCCGGGCCCCAACTCCGAAGGGCCTCGACCGTTTCGGGGTTGGCCACGTCGTCGGCGACAACTTGGATGACGGCCTCGAGCGAATTTTCGTCCCTGCACAGTACCGCAAGGTACGCGGCACCCTGCCGAGTCGAGGTGTCTCCATGAAGGATCGCTTCGTGGAGGGCATACCGGAACGATTCGTTCGACGCGCTCAAGCGGTCGATCAACTCGGCGCGATGCGCTTCAGCCTCGTCGACAAGCTCCGCGATGGCGCGAAGGGCCGCCGAGGACGTCTGAGGTGAGGCATCGATCGCAAGATCGAGAAGAAACTCGAGTGCCTGTGGCTCTCCGGTCCGTCCGAGAAGTTCGGCCGAGATCCGGCGGACGATTGCGTCCTCGACCGCCGGTGCGAGCTCTTGCCAGAGGACCCGCGTGCCCAAGCGCGTCAGCCCCTCCACGATGGAGACGCGGAGAAACAGATGCGGCGTGGAGAGCCGCTCCTTGAGAAGGCCTTCGGCGCGCGCGCCCCCGATGCAAACCAGAGCTTCGACCGCCGCCGCGGCCACGTTGGCGTCCGAGCCTCGAATGAGCGACTCGAGATGATCGATCATCTGCGGATCGCGCGTCTTACCCATCGCCTCGACGAGGAATTTCCGCGCACCCTCTCCCGCCCCTTCACAAGCTTTGATGAATCTGTCCGCCTTGCCCTGAGCAACTACTCCGAGGACTTCGATCGCTGCATTACGCAGGCCGATGTTGTTAGTCTCGACCACTTGGGCCAAGAGCGCGTCGATGAGCGCGTCCTTCTCATGCGCTTGCGCGGCGAGCGAGATTGCTTCTCTGCGAACCCGCCAATCCGTATCCGACAGCGCGTCGAGAATTTGGGCCAGCGGCGTCCCCTGAGGGCGAAGGCTCAATCCGTAGACCGCCTGACGCCGGACCTCAGGGTCGGCGGACTGGAGCGCCTGTTCGAGCTGATCGGTGCTCACGGCGCCTCCGAAGGTAAGAACGGCATCTCGCTCGGAGCAATCTCCACGGCGGGCTCGACGAGCCGATCGGCATCGAGCAGGAAAACGAGCTGGTCGTGATGCCGGAAAGCTGAGGAGATGCCCCGCCTGCGGTGACGCTCATCCAACACCGGCACTTCGCGCTCTTCGTCCTCGGCCGACGAGAAGACGTCGAGCACGGCATCGACGACGACCCCAACCAATTTTCCGGCTGTTTCGAGGATGATCCACTTGGTTCGTCGACTCGTCTCCTGCTCCGAGAGCCCGAAGAGAAGCCGCAGGTCAACGACCGTCACGACCTGCTCGCGGTAGTCCGAGACTCCGATGACGAAGGGACGCTCGCGCGGCAACTCGATGAGTGGAAGCGGGTTGACGATCTCGCGAATACGCGCGACTTCGATCGCATACATGACCGTGCCGACCTGGACCCTAATGAGGTCCTTCACAAGTGTTGCGCTGTAAGCCTTACCCCTGCTCACTTCATGCCCCAAACAACGACACGGGGTCGATCAAAATCAACATGTCTTCTGCGCCGATCGACGATTCAGAAGGAACGCGACCGACTCCCACGACGTAGTCGGAAAGCTCGGTGCCCATCGCACTCGCGTACTCGATCTGGGAAGGTTCCATTCGATACACCTGAACCACACGGTCGACGGCAACTCCGATGAGCTCGTCGCCGTTATCGATCAACAGGACACGCCCATATGGCGCGGTCTGCTCCACCTCGAGCCTCAACATCTTGGGGAGGTCGATCAGCGTGATGATCTGCCCCCTCACCGAGATGACGCCGAGGAAGTGCTCGGGCGCACGCGGAACCTCCGTCAGCGGGGGCGGCACGAGAATCTCGCGCACTGCGGACAATGGAAATCCGTACACCTCATCTCCGGCAAGCACCGCCAACACGGCAACGGATCCAGTCTTGGTATCCGCATTGGGCACCAGCGTTGCCTTCTGTGCGATCCGGCTCATAGGCGCGTCTCCAGCGCCCGGATTGCGTCCGGCCCCTCGAAGTGTTCGCTGAAGAGTGCTGGCGCGTCGAGGACCAACGCGACTTTCTGGTCGCCCAAATCGGTCGCGCCGGCAAAGCCTCGAACCGACGCCAAGCTCTTCCCGAGTGCCTTGATGATCACGTCATCCTGGCCGATGAGCTCGTCGACGACGAATCCAAGCTCTCGGTTACCCACCGAGGCCACGACGACGAACCGCCCCCCTTCCCGGCTGGAGCTGCGGAAACCAAACAGGCGCGCGAGATCGCAAATCGCAAGCGTCTCACCACGCAGCGTGATCACTTGGCGGCCTTGAATGGTGCGCACATCGTCCGCCACGTACGCGATCGCTTCACGCACTGCTGTGATCGGAAGCGCAAAGGTGCGTGATGCAACCGTGACGATGAGCGCACGCATGATCGCTAGGGTGATCGGAAGTGTGACCGTGATCTTCGTGCCGATGCCCTGCTCGCTCGCGATCGAGATCATGCCACCCATGCGAAGAATGTTGGTTCTAACCACGTCCATGCCCACGCCCCGGCCGGACAAGTCCGTAATTTCTGAGCTGGTGGTCAACCCGGGAAGAAACACCAAGTTGAGCATCTCTTGGCGGGTGAGCTCCTGACTGACGTCCGAGCTCAACAGCCCGCGCGCAACCGCGATTTCCCGCAGCTTGTGTGCATTCATACCGCCGCCATCGTCCTCAACCTCGATGACGACGTTGCTGCCCTTGTGATACGCGTTGAGCGCAAGCGTGCCTTCCGACGGCTTAGCGGCCCGCGTCCGCTCGTCAGAAGCCTCGATACCGTGGTCGATGGCATTTCTGACCAGATGCATTAGGGGATCAGTCAACTCTTCCACGATGAGCTTGTCGACCTCGGTGTTAGCGCCAGTGATGACGAGTCGAACTTGTTTGTCGTTCTCCCGCGCAGCCTGCCGCACGATGCGAGCAAGCTTGTTGAACACCTGGCCCAGCGGCACCATGCGAACGTCGAGGATCCCTGTACGGAGCTCGGAAAGCTGGCGCTCGAAGCCACGGCCAATGCGGTCCAGATCCATCAGCGATCGCCGGTGCATCGATTCGCCCTTCAAACGATCGACGATGCGGTCGATGGCGCTCCGAACCAAAGCCAGCTCACCCACGACGTTCATCAGATGGTCGAGCTTCCGGATGTCCACGCGAACCGAGTTGGCCACCGAACGAAGCGATGCCTGGTTCAAGTCCTCGTCGAGCTGAGGTCCCATGCTAACCGCAGCCGAAGGGATGGACGTACGGCTCGGCGGCAGCGTCGGAAGGTGCGTTCGCTCCGCCAGCGCCTCGACTGTTCCATACCGCCCTTTGAAATGAGCCTTGAGCTCCGCCTCCTGCACTCGGCTAGCGAGCAACACGACGAGCTCGATCGTGTCTTCGTTACCTCCCTCCATACTCGGCAGATAGGTGATGATCTCGGCATCATCGCTCACCAGGTCACGCAGGGCTTCGATCGAATCATCGATGGCGGTAAGGTCGAATGCCGCACGGAGCCGATAGAGTTTCAACCCTTCGCGGATGCATGCGCGGAGCCGATGTTCCTCGTACTCGGTCAAGACCGACAGAACGGCGGGCTCGATGGCGTACTTGTCGAGAGGATCTCCTTCCTCCACCTCAGGCTCCGTGCCAATCGCATGGATGGCCGCGATATAGGCCTGCACCCCCGGCTCTTCTTCCGGTGATTGAGGGTCTTCGAGCGCCAAGAGTCGCTGAAAGTGCTCGACGGAGTCGAAGAGCACGTCGAGCAACTGCAGACCGACGGAGGTGCGGCCGAGCCGCAAATCGTCCAGCAAGTCCTCGAGCGCATGCGCGACCGCACCCACATGCTTGTACCCAAACATCCCGGCAATACCCTTGAGGGTGTGGACGCCACGGAAGATCTCGTTGATCAGAGCTGGATCGATACGCTCGTTGCGATGATGGGCCTCGTCGAGCAACAAGAGGTCGCGCGACAACGCCTCGACGAGCTCTTGGGCCTCGGCCAAGAACTCCTGCTGCACGTTGTCGCGAGGATCACTCACCCAGAGACCTCGTCGGCCGAGCCCAGCAAATCCTGAATTAGCGCTCGAAGCTCGTCGACCTCGAACGGTTTCTCGAGAAACGCATCCGCACCGAGCTCGATGCCACGCTTAGAATCCGAACCGTCAACCTGCGTGCTGATTAGGATCTTGCGAGCGCCTTGCTGCCGCGGACTCTTCTTCATGAAGGCAAGCAGCTCCAGCCCGTTGATATCTGGCATGTTGACGTCGACGATGACGACGTCAAATGCGTTGGAAGCAAGCAGCTGAAGCGCTTCGAAGCCGGTTTCGGCTTCTTCGACTCGGGCGAAATCCGCGTCTTCCAAAGAAGCGCGGACGAACGCGCGCACGGCGCTGCTGTCGTCAACAATGAGAGCTTGAAATGCCACGCGATTCCCCCGTGTACAGGGTAACAGAGTCGAACCGGGGGGGACCCGCTCTATTCACGCCGAAACGAACGCAATGTCGGCGCGCCCTCGGCGCAGGATGAACATGCGCACAGGCTACGTAGGAACCGATGGCTATAGATCCCAGTCTGGTGACCGTCGCGCCATACGAATCGGAGCGCGTAATTTCCGACGGGTTGGATATCGGTGAGCTCGAGGTCACCCCCCTCCACGAATTGGATGGCCCCCCCGTGCCCTTGGCATTGCGCACAAGGACAGAAGCCGCGCAATTGCTCATGCGGGTAGACACTGCGGTGCCCGTCGGCCCAGTCGATTTCCATCACACGGGCCCCTCGCGGCGCGCGCAACTCGATTGGCTCGGGCGCGTCACTCACGAGGTTCGGCGCTCCCACCTGCCGGACGCCGCGACCGTACGCTCCCGAACGCCGACCGTTGCGTGATTTGCATCGAGCTGCGCCAGCGCGGCGTGGATCTCTTGGCGCTCCGCGTCGAGCCACGGCGCCTCGGGAAACTCGGACGTCGCCTGAACCGCAATCCAAAGGCGAAGCGCGCCCGGCGACAGAATCAACTGGCCTCCGCCGCACGCCCTGCACACGATCCCACCCCGCACGCCATCGAAGGAGGCCGAACGCCCCGGCGCGGGCATCTTGCCGCAATGAACGCAGCGATCGAGCGTCGGCGCGAAGCCGAGCAACGCGAGAACTCGGATCTGGAGGCAAAGCAGGGCCTCTTCGACAGGTGCTCGATCGTTGAGCGCCGCCAGGAACCGCACCGCCGCGTCGAACACTGCAGGCTCCGGCTCGTGGTCGGGCAGGCGCTCGCGGATCCGTGCCAGCGCTGCACCGGCGGCACCAATCGCCTCCAGGCTTCGAAGGATTTCGTGAAACGATTGTTCGACCGATACACGCTCCAAATGCGCCAGCTCACCGCGTCCGGGGCGGAAGTGCGCGTTCATCAAAACGTAGGGTTGCAGCGCACCGCCAAACCGGCGCTGACTCTTTCGGGCGCCGCGAGCGAGCGCAGAGATCTTGCCGTAGTCCTCCGTTAGGAGAGTGACGATTCGGTCGGAGTCGCGAAAGTCGACGGAGCGCAGAAGGAGCGCTCGACTTTGACGGCTTCGACTTGGCACGGCACCGCGGAGGATAGCTCAATCGGAACGTCCTGTGCAGGCGCGCGCCGCACTAGGGAAAACGTGGCCACGATGATCGCGAAAAGCGCAGCCGTCGTGATCGCCAGCAGGAGTGCCCCGTACCGGCGGCGGCTATGGACTGTCGCCAGCGGCGCCGGAGGTAGAGTTTTCGGCCGCTGCTCGTCGAAACGCGCGAGGACTTCGTCAGCGTTGATATTGACCGCCGACGCATAAGCCTTGATGAATCCACGAACGAACACGCCGCTCGGCAGATCTTCGAAGCGATCGTCTTCGAGCGATTCAAGCGTCCTGCGCGGGATGCGCGTCGTGCTCGAAACCTCCTCAATCGAAAGCCGGCGCGTCTCGCGCTCGGTCTTCAAGTAATCGCCGATGGAGTCACGCATCATCGGGCGTCCTCGAGTAGGGATTGGCACATGCGTCCGTCGTTCGAATAGGGGTCGAGCTCGATGCACTGCTCCAAGTCGGCGACCGCATCTCGACGATGGCCCAAACGAGCACGCACCTCTCCGCGTAGCCGCCACGCACCCTGAAGTCGGCGATCGTTCGAACAGGACTCATCGGCGTTGATGGCACGTTCGAGCGCGCGCTCCGCATCTGGCAGCTGCTGCAGATGCCAGAAGGCCTGACCCATCGTGTAGTAGCCAACGCAAAATCGTGGCTGTATCCGGACCGCCTCCATCGTGGATTTCACCGCCTCTTGATATTCCCTTAGGCGTAATTGTGCCAGACCGAGATTGCCCCACGCAAGGTGTGGAGCTGTGTTCAGTTCATCGGTTGCGGACTCCCGGAACGCGGCAACGGCATCGTCGTAGCGCTCCAGCTCCATGAGGCAGAGTCCGAAAATGTTGCGAGCCTCGGCAAGCGTCGAGCTGCCGCGCTCTTGCTTGCCGAGAAGCTTGATGGCGGTGCTCAACTGTTCCTCCGCATTCTGGTAGTCCCGGCGTTCCATTTGGATGAACCCCAGAAGCAGGTGGGCTTCGGCGTTGTTCGGGTCGAGATCGAGAGCCAGGCGCAGATGTTCAATGGCACTGGCCGTCTGACCTTCATCCCGAAGGCTGGCCGCGAGCTGAAACTCCCGGTACGAGCGCTCTCCGTCCGGCGTCTTCGTCCCCGACATTGTCGCACAGCCGATGACTAGGCAGGCCAGCCAAACCAATCCCCACATTCGAAGCACATAAGGGGTCTACTGAGTGCGGGGACCCCGGTCAAGAAGGGGTGTCGGTTTACCGACAGCTCAGTCCGTGCCGCACGTCATCCTTGAGCGCGAGCAGATCGTGCAGTTGGCGCAGCGCGGGCGCGTCACGAATGGCGATCGTTTGATCACCTACGGAGAGGTATCCGCGCTCCTTCAACTGGCCAACGACCGCCTTGACCTGGTCGAGGTCCAATGCAGTTCGGGTGGATAATTCGAGGGGTGAGAGCTCTAGCGGTCCCTCGTCAGAGTCATCAAGCGCATGAAGGAGGGTGTTCAGTACCCGAATTGTCGGATCTGGCAGTAAGAAATTCTCAATTTGTTCAGCCGCCCGCTGTAGGCGCCGGGCGAGCTGCTGCATGACACTCTCACCCAGATCAGGACGGCGGCGCACCAGAGCCCGAAATGTGTCGCTCTCGATAACCAATGCGGTCACTGGCTCGAGCGCTTTGGCGGTCGCCGAGCGATGCGCCCCTGGCAAAAGCGCCTCTTCACCGACGAGGTCCTCCGCCCCGTAGAGGCCGATACTTCGCTCAACCCCGCGCGCCCGTTTGACCAGCTGAACCCGGCCCGCGCGGATCAGGTAGAGTTCAGCGGCAGGGGCTCCCGCATAGTAGAGGGTCGTCCCAGCGGAGAAGCTCCGATAGTACGAGTCGATCCCGGCCTCATCGGTCGATTTCGCCATCCAGTTTAGTTACCCCACTTGGCGTAAGAGCCGCAACCGCTATCGGGCGAGGTGGCAAGCGACCTCGTGCCCGGGCTCGAGCGCCCGAAGGGCCGGAACCTCGCGATCACACAAGCCTTTTTCGGCGATGGGGCAGCGAGGGTGAAAGGCACAGCCGCTAGGAGGGTCGAGGGGGCTCGGCACGTCGCCCTCCAGCAACAGACGCCGTTTCCGGGCTGTCGGGTCCGGCTCGGGAGCCGCGCTCAAGAGGGCTTCGGTGTAGGGATGGCGGGGTTGTCTGTATATCTGCTCCGCGGTCGCGAGCTCCACGATGCGGCCGAGGTACATGACCGCGACGCGACGGCTGACGTGCTCCACGACGTGGAGGTCGTGGGCGATGAACAGGAAGCTCAGCCCCAGCTCCTCTTGGAGATCGCTGAGGAGGTTCACGATTTGCGCCTGAATGGAGACGTCGAGAGCGCTGACCGGCTCGTCGGCCACGATGAAGCTCGGGGCGACTGCAAGCGCGCGCGCGATGCCGATTCGCTGACGCTGTCCGCCGGAGAACTCGTGCGGGTAACGGCGCATGTGCTCGGGCCGCAACCCTACCCGTTCGAGCAATGCGGCGATGCGCTGCTGCTCCTCTGATGCCGAGCTTACCATCCGGTGGACGCGTAGCGCCTCCGACAGGGCGGCCTGTACGGTCATGCGGGGGTTCAGCGAGCTGTAAGGATCCTGAAAGATGATTTGCATCTTGCTGCGGAACGGCCGCAGCGCCGACTGCGACAAGTCGGTGATATCTTGCCCCTCGAAGTAGACGCGCCCACTCGTCGGCTCTTGGAGCCGCAACAGCAAACGGCCCAAGGTGCTCTTGCCGCAACCCGACTCGCCGACCAGACCGAGGGTTTCGCCAGGCATCACGTCCAAGGTGACACCGTCGACGGCTTTCAGCTCCGCGTGCCCACGTCCGATGCCGCGCGAAGGACCGCTAAACGACTTGCAGAGCGACTCGGCGCGGATGATCGGTTGCTCGCTCATGCCGAGACCTCGGCGTGAAAGCATGCGACCTCACTTTGATCGAGTTTCTGCAGTGTCGGCTCGTCGGCGCGGCACGCGTCACTGACCAGGTCGCAGCGATCTTGAAAACGGCAGCCTGCCGGAAGATCGCGCAGGTCGGGGACGATTCCCCTGATGGTGGGCAAGCGTTCCCCACGATTACGGGCGCTCGGCAAGCTGCGGAGCAATCCTCGCGTATACGGATGGAGCGGCGTCCGAAACAAGACTTTGGTTTCCGCCTGCTCGACGATCTTGCCGGCGTACATGACTGCGATCTCGTGCGCGAACTCCGCCATCACGCCGAGGTCATGACTGATGAAGATGATGCTCATGCCGAGCTCGTCTTGCAGCGAACGGAGTAAGTCCAGAATCTGAGCCTGAATCGTCACGTCGAGCGCGGTCGTGGGCTCGTCGGCGATCAAGAGGCGAGGCTCACACGCAAGCGCCATGGCGATCATCACGCGCTGCCGCATGCCACCCGATAGCGTGTGCGGATACGAGGCGATTCGCTCCGCCGGAGCCGGAATCCCAACCAAATCGAGCAGCTCGATAGCGCGGACCTTGGCGGCTCGGCGGCTCACCTTCTGGTGAAGTCGAATCGCCTCCACGATCTGCGAGCCAACCGTGTACACCGGGTTGAGCGATGTCATTGGTTCCTGAAAGATCATCGAGATCTCGTTGCCTCGCAGGCTCCGCATCTCCGACTCGGGAACCTCGAATAGGTCGCGGCCCTCGAACAAAGCCTCGCCGCCTTCGATGAAGCCGGGCGGGCTCTGGATCAGACGCATGATCGACAGCGACGTCACACTCTTCCCGCAACCGCTCTCGCCGACGATGCCGAGTGTACGGCCGGGAAGCACGTCGAACGAGACGTCGTCGACAGCTCTCAAGTAGCCCTCGTCGGTCTCGAACGCCGTGACCAAGTGGCGCAGGCTGAGCAGCGGTTCGGTCATGCGGCGCTACCTTAGCATCGGTGAGCAAATGCTCGGATTTTCATGAGCATGAAGCAAATTCGATCGACATGCCGGGGCTGGGCACTTGCCGAAAGGCTCCCTCCGGAATCTCGGGGTTCAGGGAGATCGATTTCACCCGAACCGAGGTGTCGGCGTCGTTGACCTGGTCGACGAACCGCACGTTCGTCGGAAACGACTGGCCTTCGACGTCGATGTAGTCGTCATAGGTCGCTTCCCAGCGTGTCGTACCGTCTGGGGCACGCTCGGTAGATCGTCGAAGCGTCAAACGCTGCTCTTCGGGGGCCTCGTCCCGATCGGCTTCATCGACGGAGAACACAACTTCCTGAGTTGTCCCGTCCGCCGCGACGAGCGTCACGACATACCGTCCGTCCCGGCATTCCATCGACTGCTCGATCGCTTCGATCATCGGTGTGTCGCCCGTGAGAAGCCGAACGATGTTCTCGGCATCAACCGAGATCCCCAAGAGGCGCGCGATGTTCTCCGGACAGGTAGGGCCGTGCAGAAACGTGCCTTCACGCAAGTCGCTTAGTTGAAAGTTCTCGCCGTCGCTCGTCAGCACCGCGGCCGGCCCCATTTGTGTCATCACATCGAAGCGGACCCGGCCCGGTCGCTCGAGAAACATCAACACGGTGCCTCGAATGCGCCCATTGCGACCCCACTGCGTCGCGCGAGCCTCGGCCTTGATCGAATGCCATCCGGCCTGACGGAGGGCATGATCGTCGAGCGCCTTTGCTGCGTCCGTACGAACCTGGAGGGGACAGGCGGGCGCTGTCTTGCAGCCGGACGCTACCAACGACAACAGGAGCAACGCGGTGAGGCACGCGCGCATCACTAGTCGTTTAGCGCTCCCATGTCGATCCATTCCTCGACGACCTGGACGAGCGGAAAGCTGACGGAGCCTCCGAACGGCATCGAGTCGCCGCAAGTCTGCATCGCGCTCATCTTTTGGATCAAGATGGAACCTGCAGAATCGTTGGGGATGACGAGGGTGCCTTGCCCCGCACATAAGCCGGTGTCTGCCGCCAGAACATCGACTACTGCCGACCAGGATTCAGTCGGCCAGTTCGTGGTGTCCATGGCGTTCGAGCCAGTCAGATCCAAAGCGGCAAGGCCATCCACGCTCGCACCCCCTGGGATCTGCCCGTCGAGCGGGTTGCGGGGGTTTGGGTCCACGTTGGCGTTCGCCGGACCGTGGCAGACGACGCACTGGGTGAACATCAGGCTCCAGTAGATCTCGCTCCACTTCGGATCGGGAAGATCTCCCTCCGGCCCGTTGTAGATGCAGATCTCGCCGTCGACACTGTCGCAAGGCTCAAGCTCGAGCGTCTCGGATGGTGCAAGCTCGGTGCGCGCGATGGCTGGCGCCTGGCACGCAAGCCAGTTGCGGACGATGTCTCGCGCCTCCGAGGATTCGATCGGCGGCAACGGCGTGCCGTCGGACTTCCGAATCCACTGCCTAGGATCGCGAACGGCTCGACCGGCTTCGCCAGGCGGCATCGCACCGGCACGCATCTCCTGAATCATCCCCTCGGACCAACTCCTGATCTGATTCTGATTGCGGTCGAGCCGCTGGAGACGTTCGCAATACGCAGTGCCGGTTTGACCGCCTTCACAACTCTCGATCGGCTGAGCACAAGTCGGGTCCTGTGACTCGTCGGTGCAAGCCAAGTTTACGTCGAAGTCCAGCCCGGCCGGCACGCCGATCCGGTCGGCGCCTACCGCGGACGGCGAATGGCAGAACTGCCCTGCGCCGCAGGTCGATTGAACGAGAGCCTGCCCTTCGTACATTGGCAGACCGTCCGTGACGCGATACGCAACGTCGAACGCTGCGGGCCCGTCGATCGGGCGCCCATCGGGTGTTTGCCCATCGAGGTTACACTCCCCGAGGTCGCGCTTACAGCCCACCGCGCCCGTCATAGCGCCCGTGATGAGGACTAGTAAAGAACAAGCAGGAGCGCGACGGCGAAGCATCTGAGCCGGCAAATTGCTTCTGATGCCCCACGGAGTCAAGCGAGATGCGCGCGCCGGCTCAGGCTGCGGGCCGGAGATGCTCCAGCCGGTTACGGAGCTTCTCGCGGGCCCTGACCTCGAGCTGCCGGACCCGCTCCTTGCTGACACCCATCTCGCGGCCAAGCGCCTGGAGCGTGCAGGGCTCGTCGGAAAGGATGCGCGCCTCCACGATGCGTTGCTCGCGGTCGGTCAAGGCCTCCATCGCCGACTGTAGCGCGGTACGCACGTGATGTACCGCTTCGGAACGCGCAACAGACTCCTCAGGAGTCGGCTGCTTGCAGCTCATGCGCTCCATCGCAGCGGGCGCGTCCGACACGGTGGCGTCTAGAGAGATGTCACCGCGCGCCAGCAGCGGCCAGAGCTGCTTCGCGCGCCTGAGCGGCATGCCGCTTTCCTCCGCCAGCGCCTGCGGAGAGTCGAAGGCCTTTCGCCGAAATGCCCGCACGGCGCGACGCTCGGTGCGCGTCGTTCCCAGCCGGACGATCCGGTAAGATCGCACGACGCAGTCGCGAATCTCAGCGCGAATCCAGTACGCTGCGTAAGTGATCAGCCGGCAGTTCTTGTCGGGATCGAACTTCGATGCGGCTTTTAGCAGCCCGAGGTTGCCCTGCTGAACCAGATCTTCGAGCGGAATTCCCCAGCGCCGATATTCGCGTGCGATGGAGATGACGAACGGCAAGCTCGATTCGATCAAACGAGCTCCCGCCGATTGGTTACCTTCCGCCCAACTCTGCGCGAGCTCACGCTCGGTTTCGGCGTCCAGGATCTCGACCCGCTTGAGCGAGGCGCGGTATCGGTCCAGAGCCGTTGCAGTGACAATCGTCGCCATGGCTGAGCGCCCGTTGCACTATCTGTGCCGAACGACCGGACACCGAAAATGCGGTGAAAATCCAAGCGCATGCCCCGTTCGGCGCGGCGTTTTGCCACACATGGCGGCCTCTTTGCCGCGGCAGCGGGAGCAAGGCTTGCACCAGCCGCGCAAGACTTGCGGATGCGCAGAAAGGCTGGAATTTTCCGTGTCTGCTTTGCTGGAGCACTCAATTATGCTAGCTTCGGAGCGTGGAAGTCGTGCTTCACAAAGTAGGTCGGAATTCGGGCCGAGCTGTCGTTGGACGTCTCTTGCGCCCGCCTCGGAAGGGCTCCGTCGTCGTGATCGAGTTTGCCGATGGGCTGCACGAGTACGTCACGACTCCGGTAAAGCGCGTGCTTCAGCTTTGCGGGCAGGACACCTATTACCTGCAGACCGCGAACAGCCGCTATCGCCTCGAGGTTCGTTCGAGCGAATCAGGCGTGGTCGATCAGCCCGTCGCGAACTGAGCTGAGCCAGTCACCAATTTGCCGAGCTTGTCGACCAGCTGGTCGAGCACCGTTTGTAGTTGCACGAAGTCGTTCTTCTTGATCTCGCTCGTCTGCTCGTCGACATACAGCGCGCGGTTGAGCTCGATCTGAACGGCGTGTTGCCCTCGCTTGGGCGCACCGTAGGTCGATGTCGTCCATCCACCACGATACGGGTCGTCGTGCTTGACACTCAAACCGGCTGCACGAAAGTGCGAGTCGATCAAATCGATGATACGACCATCGGCGGTAGAGCGTCCGCGCGTGCCGGGCACGACGTCAGCGCGACGAACCTCTCCCCCGCCTAGCACTCGGCGGCCTGCAGAAGGCATCGAGTGCGCCGCCAGGATCATGACTTGACCGTGCTGCTCGCGTATCTGGGTTGCAACCTCGCGCAACGTTCGGTGATAGGGCTCGTAAAAAAGCTCGAGCCTCCGCGTGAACTGTTCAATGGTCAGCGGCGAACGCAAGAGCGGTGTCCCGTCTGTCCTGGCACGCCAGACCACGCCGCGCGCTGGACTGTGACGAGCTCTTGGATGCTTCGGCACAGCCGCCAAGTCGACGTCGTCGGGACCGCGGTTGAGATCGACGACGTACCGCGACACCCGCGACACCAAGAGGGTGGCGCCCTGCTCCGGAGCACGTTGGTAGAGTTGATCGACGTAAATGTCGGAGTCGCGCAACATCGCCGACGGGGTCGCATCGATTTCGGATTCCACCTCGGGGGGAACCTGCAATCCGGAATGGGGAACTTCGACGAGCACGGGGCTCGGAGTGGCTCCTGGATGGGTTAGCTCAACGAAAGACACTGTGCGGGCTCAAGCGCTATACGATTCTGGGAACGGCATCTCCGAAGGGCTCACCTTGGTCCGAACCAGCCCGCACGCAAGCCCCAGATAGAGCGCACGGTAGACCGGCTCGAGATCGGCCCCCGAAGCGCTCTCCCGCGCCAACACGCCACCGAGCGTCGATTCCCCCGAAACCGAGTCGAGCACGCCGATCCATGCACGGTCCAGACGGAACATCGTCAGTGGAGGCCCGTCTTCACAGCGCTCGACCACCCGCTCGCGAAGCGGCTCGAGGACCGACTCGATCTCCTCGAGGTGCGCCTCGTTCGCGGCGTCGCGAAGAAGCTCGTACGGATCCTGTCCCGTCGGGAAGGTTTCCTCGTGACTGCGAGAGCCGCGCACGAACGCCCACTCGCCGCGCCTCCAGCGGAACGACTCCATCAACCGACCGCGCACCTGATCGCTGATCGCCCGGAACAGCTCGACCGGGCGCAGAATCCCTAACCCGACGAGCGCATCGCCAAGACGCCCACCGTACTTCGGCAAGAGCGCCAACGCCATTTCGATCTCCATGCGCAAGCATTGACCGGTCGCGACGAGGTACTCCCCGAGAAGCTCGGACTTGTCCGTCGACGCGACGAACTCCGGCTTACCGTCGACGAAGTAGATCTTCTTACGTCGGTTTCGTTGCCACAGGTGCAACACACCGGTCTGCTGCCTCGAGATGATGTCGTAGAAAACCGGCAACAAGGTCGCCGCGCGGAGCTGCCCTTGCTTCTCGGCTTGCGCGAGCTCTTCGAGCTTCCATTGAAGCCCAGGCGAGGTGACGAAGCGTGTCAGCTCGGGAAGTTGCGAAGGATCCAGGTACGTCCCGTCAGCCTTGGAAATCTGGCAACTGCGGCTATCGATGACGCCGGTCGTGAGGAGCTGAATCAAGCGGGGGTAGCTCATCGGCCCCATCACGCTGCCGTCTGGCAGCTGAACGCGATAGATGATGGGCGAGGTGACGGCCTGCGGCCCGATGAGCTCCTGTCCGGCGTGGTGCATGAGGTCGCTGTCAACCAAAGAAGACACTTCGGCGCCCGGAAGATGGACCTCCGGGGCGTCTCCTTCGACCAGGTTCAGCTGCGACAGGAGGCGCGCCACACGGTCGGGTCCGTGCCCCATTCCTCGACGCCTGATCACTTCCGCGCACGCTTCGGCAAACGCGCCGGCGGTCGGCCGCTCCGCCGGATCACGCTGGAGGCCTTGGAGAACGAGGGTGCGGATGTCTTGGGGGATGCGCCGCTCACACCGCGCCAGCACTCGAAGGTCCGCGTCCCGAATCCGCAGGAGGACGTTTAGCTCGCTCTCTCCTTGGAACAGCGGCTCGCCGATCAGCATCTCGGCCAGGACGGTCGAGAGCGTGAACACGTCACTCTTGCCGCTGAGCTCCTTCCCGAGCACCTGTTCAGGAGACATGTACCCGAGCTTGCCGCGAACCTGGCCATCTTCAGTGGTTGGCGCCCGGCTTCGAACCGTCGCGATGCCAAAGTCGGTCAGTTTCACGTGCCCGGAACGGCTGAGCAAGATGTTGGCCGGACTGACGTCGCGATGGACGAACTCCAGCGGCTCCCCGTGGTCATCGACTGCGTGATGGGCGTAATCGAGAGCTTGCGCCGTTTGATAGGCAATGTGCAGCGCTACGTCCCAGGGGATCGGTGAATCGGCGGACGCAGCGCGTAGCAAGCGGCTCACGTTGGATCCGTCGACGAGCTCCATGACGAGCACGAGGTCGTCGCCCATCGTGCCGAAGTCGAACACCTGAACAATGTTGGGGTGTTCGAGCAGAGCGGCGAGGCGAGCTTCGTCGATGAACATCCAGACGAAGTCCGGATCACTGGAAAACTGTGGGAGAATGCGCTTCAGGGCGACGCGCTTCGAGAAACCGTGAAGACCTTCACGACGCGCAACGAAAACCTCGGCCATTCCCCCCGCCGCCAAGCGACGCTCGATGTGGTACGGCCCGAGTAGCGGCCGTTCTTCGTTCACACATCCCTCCGTTAGTGACCGGCGCACTCATCATAAGCGCGTCGGACGCCCACTGTCAGCTTACTCCCCGTTTCAGCCAGAGCGGAACACTTGGGACTCCGCTTCATTCCTGTTTATCATACCAACATCCACTCGGTACGGGGGAACCATGGGGATTGTTCGAAAGACTTCGCGCTCTAAGAAATCAAAAGATCCACTTCTCGGGAAGGTGATTGCCGGTCGATATCGACTGGAAGCGCTGCTCGGCGAAGGCGGAATGGGCGTCGTTTATCGCGCACGACACGTGCTCATCGACCGCGTAGTCGCGCTCAAGTTAATTCGACCGGACTTGCGAGGCGAAACACATTTGCGCGCTTGGATGGTGCGTGAGGCGCGCGCGGCAAATCGCGTCGACCACGCACACATCGTCGACATTCACGATGTCGGTGAGACGGAAGACGGTGAGCTCTATCTGGTGATGGAGTACCTCATCGGTGATTCGCTCTCGTCGCAGATCGCCAAAGGCCCGATGCCGTTCGCGCGTGCGGTCGACATCCTCGAGCAGATGACTGCGGCGCTTGCACGTGCCCATGATCTCGGTGTCGTTCACAGAGACCTCAAGAGCGACAACATCATGATCACCGCGCGCGGTGGCCGTAAAGACTTCGTGAAGATCCTGGACTTCGGTCTCGCTGCGCTGACGCGTGACCCGCGACTCGCGCCCAAGGGCGCCGTCTTCGGGACGCCTGAGTACATGTCGCCGGAGCAGGCGCGCGGCGAAGACGCAGTCTCGTCGAGCGACCTGTACGCGCTCGGTGTTCTGTTCTTCGAAATGCTGACCGGGCGCCTTCCATTCCGTTCGGGTGATCGGGACGAGTTGCTCGAGATGCAGCGAAAGGCCAAGGCGCCGAGCCCGAGCAAGTACCGGCCGGACATTCCGGAGCAGGCCGAGCACATCATTCTCAAGCTGCTCGAGAAGAAGGCGGAAGACCGTTTCCGCGACGGGCACCATCTCAAAGAAGAGCTCAAAGAGCTGCAGCGCGCCCTTCCCTCGCCGGAATGGGATGCGCGGACCGATGCCGTGCCCGCGGCGCCACCTCCACCGCCGATGGCGCAGACGCCCGGAGTCGTCGAATGGAGCGGGACCGCTGCCAACTTCCTACGGGCAGTCGCGCGGGCCTACCCGGACGGAGACGCGCCAACCGAGGTGCAAGGCGCATCGGACCGGATTTGGGAGCTCGCATCGCGTGCATCCAGGCTCGAAGGCGAGCTCGAAAGTCACTCGAAGAAGCTCGAGGCGATCGAAAAACGCGGCCGAGGGCTTCGCGCTGAAATTGGCCGTAAGGTCGAAGACCTCGCCGGTGAGGAATCGCGCGCGCTGCGAAGCGCGTCGTCGGAGCGCGACATGCTGAGCCACCTGATCCTGAAGCGGAAGCGAGCCCAGCGCGAGCACCACACCGCGCAGGCCGAGGTGAAGGCTGCCGGCAACAACATCGAGCGCATCAAGCGCGGCTACGAATCACTCGGTGCCACCCGCGCCCAGGTCGAAGTTCTCCAAAGCGTGGCACGCGACTACGAGCGCCGCGCACGATCAAAGGAAGACATCGCCGCAGAACGCCGCAAGCAAATCGAAGAGCTCCGCGCTCAGCTGAAGCGATACAGCGAGGCCCTCGAAAACGATCTGCAGACCGGACGCGAGCGAATCGCCAGCCGAGTGCGAGAGGCCCTCAATTACGAAAAGGACTTCAGCACCGCCTCAAACCTCCTGCTCGACCACCTCCGCGACAAAACCGAATGCCGCGAGCTCCTCGAAGACATCGACAAACGCCGCAACGGCCAAGACCCCGACGACAAACCATCAGAGCTACAAGAGCTGATGGAAAAACACGTCGCTGCGCGCTGAGTGCTTTAAGAACCGGGACGCGGCGGAGCGCTCTTAGTAGCCGAGGTCGGACTCGAACCGACACATTCTTGCGAATACCGGATTTTGAATCCGGCGCGTCTGCCAATTCCGCCACTCGGCCGGAGGGCGGGTCTTATAGCAGCCCCAGGGCCGCGTGCATTCCTGAAAGGTCTGGCGAAGCCCCGTACGCGATGCGACGCGTCGACTTTGCGGGGTGGGTTCGCTAGGCTCGCCCCAGACTGGAAAGGGCTCGATTCATGACAAGGACCGCAATTCTGGGGCTTGGGCACTATGTGCCCTCGAAGGTCGTCACCAACGACGACCTGGCGAAAATGTTCGATACGAGCGACGAGTGGATCCAACAGCGCACCGGCATCAAAGAGCGCCGTTACATCGAGGAAAGCGGCATCGGACCGAGTGACCTTGCAGTGCCGGCCGTCAAGATGGCCTGTGAGAACGCAGGCGTTGATGTGTCGGAGATCGATGCGATCATCTTCGCGACCCTCTCCCCGGACTTCAATTTCCCCGGTAGCGGTTGTTTCTTGGGTGACAAGCTCGGCCTCCCCGGGGTGCCCGCGCTCGACGTGCGCAACCAGTGCAGCGGCTTTCTGTATGGCATGCAAATCGCCGATGCGTGGATTCGGTGCGGCATGTACAACCGCGTTGCGCTGGTCGGCGCCGAGGTCCACTCGACGGCCCTCGATTTCAGCGACGAAGGTCGTGACGTGACCGTCCTATTCGGCGACGGTGCGGCCTGCGCGATCTTAGGGCAGACCGACGATGAGAATAGGGGCGTGCTCGACGTGGAAGTGCACGCGGATGGCAGCGGCGCGAAGGAGCTATGGCTCGAGGCGCCTGCCAGCGCATACAGGCCTCGTATCACCCACGAGATGATCGACAGCAAAGCGATCTATCCAGCGATGAACGGCCGCCATGTCTTCCGCTGGGCCACCGCAAAGATGCCCGAGGTCAGCCTGTCCGTGTTGCAACGCAACGGCCTCTCGATCGAGGATCTCGATCTCGTCGTCCCGCACCAGGCCAACAAGCGGATCAACGAGTTCGTTGCGCAAAAACTGAAGCTCGCACCTGAGAAGGTCGTCCACAACATCGAGAAGTACGGCAATACGACCGCCGCTTCGATCCCGCTCGCGCTGAGCGAGGCCGTCCAGGAGGGCCGCGCAAAGAAGGGCGACTTGATTCTCCTGCCTGCGTTTGGCTCCGGGTTCACCTGGGGCGCGGCGCTCGTGCGACTCTAAGCCGGTGTTGCCGAAGGCCAAACGCGTTGCCGTCGTGCTCAACGGCAACGCCAGACAGGTCACCGACGAGCTCGTCGAAAGCTTCGACCAACTGGTCGAAAGCGGCGATCTATTCTTGTCGAAGAGCTTGGACGAAGCGCACGGTATCGCGATCGATATCGTCGAGTCCGGCTATCCGGTGGTGCTGACCGGAGGCGGCGACGGCACCTTCGTGCAGATGGTCACGTCAATCACGAAAGAGGCGCGGAGCCGAAACCAGGAGGCACCGCGCTTCGGCCTCCTGAAGCTCGGCACCGGCAACTCGCTCGCATGGGCGCTTGGCGCGGGGACTTCGCGCAAGGGTGTGTTCGCCGACTTAGCTCGACTACGCCACGACAGCGCCCACCGGGATTTCCGTCTAATCGAAGTGCAGAATCTACTCACGCCGTTCGCAGGAGCCGGCTTTGACGCCCTCGGTCTCAAACATTTCCACGAGGTCCGTTCAGTACTTCGTCACTTGCCGTGGGTCGGAAAACGCGCGACGGGCGCGCTCTCCTACGCGATCTCGATCCCGATGCTCACGATCCCCGAGCTCGCGCTTCGCCCGCGGATGGAAGTTAGGATCGTCAACCACGGTGCGGCCCAGCGTCTCGATCGCAACGGCCAACTGAGCGGACCGCCGATCGAAAAAGGTGAAGTCATTTTCGAGGGGGCGTGTATCGCCGCGTTAGTGTCGACGATCCCGTACTGGGGATTCGGTGTGCGGGTCTTTCCGTTTGCGGACCACCGCCCGGCGGATCGTTTTTGTCTTCGCGTGGTCGCCACGAGCCCAGTACACGTGGCTGCACACATGCGCAGCGTATGGAAGGGCACCTATCGCCACGAGAACCTGATCGACGTGTACGCCGAAGACGTCGAGTTCGAGTTCGACAAGCCGTCTGCAATCGAAATCGGTGGTGATCCCGCGGGGATGACGGATTCCATGCGCGCTCGACTGCACCCGGATCCGATCAAGCTAATCGACTACACAACCTCCTAACTCGTGCCAGGCAACTTTCCCACCGGCAGGACTTCACTGGCCTGCTGCCTCCAAATTTGGGTGGTAATCGGGAATTTTGTTACCTTTCTCTCAGTAGGGCTGTAATAATACAGGAATACCAATGTGGGAACTTAGGAATTGGATGATGCTGGGGGCCGGATGTGCCGCCACTTTGCTCGTCGCCTTCGGGGGGGCGTCTGCCGAATCGGTCGAAGGATCGATCCAAGGCAAGCCGAGCACAGAGGCGCGTTCGGAATCTAATCAACAGGACTATTACTGGAAGGTGTGGAACGGCGCCCTTCCCGAGCGACGCGACAGGGGCGATCACAGCGACGTGCTTGCAGTTCTGACAGGCAAGTTCACCGGGCCACCGATCGGTTGCAAGTTCGGCTTCCGCGGAGGCGGACTCGATCCTTCGACGATCGCTGCACGCTCCGGAACAACCGTCCGGATTGAGAACCGTGACGCGTTCACACACGAGCTTGCCATCGACGGACTACCCGGCTTCACGCCGCTCGAGTCTGGTCCGGGCAAGGCGCGAGCGATTCCCGTTCCGGTTGGTGGGCCATGGAAGCTCGGTGACCGCATCTACGGGCACATCGATGGTCACCTGCACTCGATGCGCGAGCTGGTCGCGTGCGCGACCGTGACACGAAACGGCAAGTTTCGCTTCGATAACGTTCCGCCCGGCCCTTACTCATTGAGAATTCTTCGGGGATCCGAGCAAGTTGCCATGCGCCGGGTCACCGTACCCGCAGGCAAGACACTAAAGGTTGATCCGCTCACCATGAGCAAGAGTCGGAGGAAGTAACCGATGTTGTCGCGACTGTGGTACTTGGTGCTTGCTTTAGCCGTCGGGGGGGGCCTTGCAGGCGCTTTCTTGAACAAGTCGGCCGCCAGCCGAGAGGCGGAATTTCAGCTCGAAGATCAACTACGCCGCGATCGAATCGAAGCGGAGCTCTGGCTACGCCTAGACGCGCGACTTCGCTTGGATGCCTTGGCTTCCATCGCGGTCGAGCCCGAGGTTCGGCAGACGTTGCGTAGCTCGAGCGGCCGCGCCGGAACGCCGGCAGCATCCATGCGGAGACGGCTGAGTCAGAAGCTCAACACGCTCAACGCCAAGTTGGAAGAGGGCAAGGGAGACATGGTCTTCGCCGTGGACACCGAAGGCGAGGTTGTGGCCACTCTCGATAAGAGCGCGATGGGATCGGAGCGACTCGATAAGATGCCGCTCGTTCAAGATGCGCTCCGGGGCTTCATGCGGGACGACGTATGGGTCTACAACGGGGACGTCTTCCGAATGGCCGCGCGTCCGGTCTTCGACGGTGGCCGGTATGTCGGCGCCATCGTTCACGGAATGGCGGTGGGGGACGACCTGGCAAAGCGGCTAGGGAGCAAGCTGCCGAACGCATCAGTTGTGTTCTTCTTCCGCGATCGCTTGATCGGGGCCCACGTGGGAGGCGCCAAAGCGCCAAGTAGCGCCGAGCTCAAGAACGGCCTCTCACTGGCGCTTGCCAGCATGGAAAGCGGAGAAGGCTCGGTCGAGATCGGCGAACGCACTCGCGCCATCGCGTCGCCGGTTCGTGGCGAGGCAGCGCACGCGCAGGTTGGCTACATCATCGGCCGTAAAGGAAGCACCGTAGGCCTTGGCGGGCTCTTCGCGAATACGTTCAAGGAAGACGTCGCGTCGCTGCCGTGGCTCGTGGTCATCGGAATTCCGCTCATGCTCCTGCTCCTCGGCTTGTTCCTGCTCTACCTAGAACACGACAAGGCGCTTGGGATTCTTCGCAAGACCAGCGAAAGCCTGTCGAAGAACGAGCTCAGCAGTCTTCCAGCGGGCGAGCTTCGACGCCACTACCGCAAGATCGCAGAGAACTTCAACGCGGCACTTCGTGCGGGCGTCGGCTTCAAGGAAGACGGAGCAAAACGCGCCTCTGTCGACCTCGACGAGATCCTCAACACGACCCGCGATAGCGCGGACTCGGGCTACTTCCGTTTCTCGGCCGAAGCGCCAACTGCAAAGCGTGCTGCGCTCGATCCGGAGCCCGAGAAGAAGCCTCTGGGGACTTCACCGCACATGACGCCTATTAGGACGGCGCCGGCCAGCAACGGCGCGGCTACTAACGCGGAGCACGGTGCGCCAACTGCGCCGCCGCGGGGCACGTCAACGGCTCGGCCCAACGGGGCAGAAACGGCCCGCCCACAGCGCTCACCTTCATCACGGCCCAAGCGTACCCCGTCATCTTGGCCGAACCGCGCGGCCTCTTCGCGTCACCCGGCGGCTGCTACCGTTCGGCATAGCGGAGACGATTTGACGCCCGCACCCTCTGATCCGCTGACGCAACCCCGAGCCGTCGTCGCGGACGATGATGGGTTTGGCGACTTTGAGGAGTCCACGGCGGTCACCCACGTACCGAAGGAGCTGCTCGAAGAAACGTCTGCCCCAGCCGTACAGGGGGAAGAGGTCCACTTCCGCGAGGTGTTCGAGCAGTTCGTTGCAGCTCAGAAAGAATGTGGCGCGCCGGTGGGCGGTCTCACCTTCGACAAGTTCGTACGCAAACTTCATGCCGCTCGCGATCAGGTGATGAAACGCCATAATACGGCCGATGTGCGCTTCACGGTGTACGTCAAAGAAGGGCGCGCCGCGCTCAGAGCCAGTCCAGTCAAACAGTGAGTTGACCACCGGAAACCCCGGCTCTACCTTGGTGAATAGTCCCTCTGTTGTTGCAGGTGAGGAAGGAGTAGAGAATCCCTGACTAGGTCGATTCGGGAGCTTTCAACGTACGTGGTGTGCGGACCCGGCTAGCGTCATCGGGGGGCCTAAAGCGTGCGACACCGGTTCCCACCTACTAGTAAATTGTAGGGGTTCGACTCAACATAGATCCCACGGCGACAACGGTAAGGGCTATTTGGGGAGCCGGCTCGAAAGAGTCGGCTCTTCGTTTATTAAAAGGGTCTGACCCCTTTTTATTGGATGGGGGCGGTTAGGCGGGCTAGGCGGACACCTAGGCGGAAGTACCAAGGCTTTCGGTCGTATTCACCTTCCTCCATTAGCCGCGAGCGTTTGAAGTCTTCTTCGAACATCTGCTCGACCTTGGCAACGAAGGTTGGGTCAGCAATGGCCGCTGTGATCTCGAAGTTCAAGCGGAACGAGCGATTGTCGAAGTTGGCGGTGCCAATCGTCGCCACATCATCGTCGATCAGCATGGCCTTCTCATGAAGAAAGCCATCCTGGTACCGGTAGAACTTCGCGCCCGTTCGGCCCGCATCGTCGAAATACGAGTACGCCGCCAAGTACACCATCATGTGATCGGGATTGTCGGGGATCAGAATCCGCACGTCCACGCCGCGAAGGCCGGCTAGTTGCAGCGCGACGATCACCGAGTGATCGGGCACGAAGTACGGGCTTGCGATCC